>Ga0209266_1001951_pt1 | contig 13304 bp, 11 predicted proteins | sample GraSoiAngelo_132_FD_185889 | JGI IMG/M metagenome (GOLD analysis project Ga0209266, IMG submission 185889) | Grasslands soil microbial communities from the Angelo Coastal Reserve, California, USA - 14_0929_02_40cm (SPAdes) (version 2) | ecosystem: Environmental > Terrestrial > Soil > Grasslands ...
CCACGCGCAGCCGGCGGTCGGCGATGCCGGCCAGCAGGGCGGGCGTGGCGTCGGCGGAGCCGTCGTCCACCACGACCAGCTCGAGGTCCGCGAGCGTCTGCGCCAGCACGCTCGCCACCGCGTCCTTTACCCAGGGCGCGCCGTCGTGCACGGCCAGGAGGACCGACACGCGCGGCGCCGTCACCGCGCGGCTCCCGCGTCGCGACGGGCTTCGACCGCGAGGACGGCGGCGAGGTGCCGCACGAGCGGGAGCCGGCCGAGGCGGTGCTCGGCGTCGAAGCGACGCCGGGGCTCGGGTACGAGCCGCCGGGAGAACGGAATCCAGTAGCCGGTGATGCGCACGTCGGAGAAGCCGCCGTGCCGACAGAGCGTGCGCAGCTCGCCACGCGTGAGGAAGTCGTGGGTGGCCCAGTTGCGCTCGTCGCCCCAGAACGACGGCCGGCGATAGGTCGTCGCGTACTTGCGCAGCAGACGCGCGACGCGGTGAAGATTGTGGTGCGGCTCCACGAGATAGAGACGGCCACCGGGGCGAACGACGGGGCCGAGCGCGGCGAAGACCTCGGGCCGGCGGTGGAAGTGGTGCAGGCTCTGCAGCACGAGGGCGGTGTCGATCGACGCGTCGGCAACGCGTCCCGCCAGCTCGAACGCTGTCGCGGCCAGCGTCGTGACGTTGCGCAGACCCGCTTCGCGACACCGCCGCTCGATGACCGTACGCATGTCGGCCACGGGCTCCACGGCCACCACCGACTCCGCGCGCCGCGCGATGGCCGCCGTGAAATAGCCGCTGCCCGCGCCCAGCTCGAGTGCGCGACCGTAGTCCTCAGGGGCCCAGACCTCCTCGATGAGTGCGCGGGCGGGATACTCATGGGCCTCCTCCGCGGCGTAGCGGTGGATGCGGTCGTACCCGACGGCGCCCTCGCCGGAATAGAGCGCGTCGTTGAACGCGAGGTTAATCCGGTCCAGGCGGGCTTGCGATCCGGGCGAGAGCAGCGCGACCTTCGCCCAGTGCGGCAGCAGCAGATAGAGGAGGTAGTGCCGGCGCGCGATTTCGATCGAAATCACCGCAGCGTCCGGCGGAACAGGAGGTTGAGGTACGGCAGGCATAGTGACGGTGGCCGTCCGGCGGCGCGGAGCACGGCAGCGGCCACGGCGAACGCCGGCAGCAGGGCTAGCCGCGTGCGCGAACGCGCGGTGTCGCGGAAGAAGCGCCAGCCATAGCCCGCTTCCTCAGTGACGTCGTCGAGGCCACTCCATCCGGACGATGGGAGGCATTCGCGCCAGGACGCGTTCATCCAGCCGCTTCCGTCCTCCATGAATTCCTTGTACGTCAGTCGGCCATACGTCGCCGGTCGTCCCAACCGCGCGTAGTGATACGCGAGTCGTGGGGGCAGCCAGTGCACGAACGGTAAGCCAACGGAATGCGTCTCCAGCGGGAATGCCCGGTTCGGCGTGTCGAGGATCGCGATATGACCGCCCAGAGCGAGCACGCGGTAGTACTCGTCGACCTGCCGGCGGCGCGTGCGGAGCGGTAGATGCTCGATCACTCCACTGGCGACGACGAGGTCGAAGGCGCCCGATGCGTACGGCAGGTTGCACGTCTCCTCGTTCGTGAATAGTGCCACGTCGCGCACCCGGTCGAGCCCGAGCTCGCTGACCTTCAGCCGTGTCATGCCGATAAAGGCCGGGTCGGCGTCGAAGGTGTGCACCGCCGCGACGGTAGCCTGCGCGGCGAGATACTCCGTCATGTGACCAAACGAGCACCCCACCTCGAGGACGCGCAGCGCCCCCGCGCCGCGCGCCTCGAGATAGCGGAACAGCGGCTCCAGAAAGTATCGTCCGCGTGTCTCCCTGTACGGCAGGTAGAGCACTGCCCGGTACGGCCCCTTGCGCTCAATAAGCATGAGCAGCAGGCGCTCGCTATAGACGGTGCGATAGCTCTGCCCGTCGACGGTCAGCAGCCGGTGATCACCGAGGTCCTCGAGACGATAGTCGGCGCCGCTCACCGCTTCACCGCGACGAACAGGACAGGAGCACGCTTGCGGACTGTGGCACACGGCGCGGCCCGCTTCCGGCCCGTTGGGTTGTGTTCGACGAGCCCAGCGCCACATAGCACGCTACCGGAACGTCGACGAAGCCGAGCGAGCGCAGGCCAATCACGGCCAGCGGTGGCACACTACAGTGGGCCGGCGGCCCAGCCGCGAAGTCCAGGGCACGCTTATCCGGCTGCATATGGAAACAGCGGCGAGCGCTCGGCGATCGTCTGCACGTGCCCAGTGGAGTGACGCCTCCAGTGCTCGTTCCAGAACTGCCGACGCGGGCCGGCCAAATGGAACGAAGTGCTCACACGGCATTACCCCGACTTGGAGCAGACGGCGAAGAGCTTGTTGGCGAGATGAAGACCGAGGGGGTGGCTCTTGAGCCGGCGCACGAAACCAAAGCGTCGCTCGCCGAGGATGGCCATCCCTTCGAGCGTCACACGTGGGAACCGGGCGGTGAGAAGACGGCGAAGTCGCGTCGCCGACTGGGGCGAGAAGTGCGTCGGATCGTCGCGCAGCCGCGCCAGGTTCCGCGCCCGCAAAGCGGCGCGAACGTCGTACAGCCGCTTGATGGGATAGTTGGGCGTTGTGAGCACGAGGCGGCCGCGCGCCGCCATCACCCGATGGATCTCGTCGAGACTGCCCTTGGGGGAGGAGGTGTGCTCGATGACCTCGATGAGGCTGACGAGGTCGAAGGTCTCGTCACGGAACGGGAGTGCTTCGGAGCGCGCGACCACGACGCGCAAACCGCGCGCCCGCATCCGTCGCGCGCGCAGGAAGCTGATCTCGACTCCGACCACGAGCGTCGCCGGCGGCAGACGGCGCGAGAACAGGTCGACGTAGCGCCCGTCGCCTGCGCCGAGGTCGAGAACCGTACGCGGTGAGACGCGCGTCTGCTCGATGAGGCGATGTTCGACGAATTCAGGAAGTACCTCGTCGATCGGAAACGCCTCGGCGTACTCCTCGAAGGCCGCCGTCTCAGGCGCCGTGCTCGTAATGGATCGCACCCACCGCGCCTCCTCGCGCAGCAGCCGCCGTGCATCGTACCGCGCCAGCGCCTGCGTCCGAGCGGCGGCCCCAAGCGCGCGGGCGTATGACGGATCGTCGAGCAGTCGACGGAGCGCGGCCGCGATCGCCGTGACGTCCGTGGGATCGAACAGCAGCCCCGTCTTGCCGTCCTCGATCAACGATGGAATACCCCCACGCGCAGAGGCGACACACGGCACGCCGCATGCCATCGCTTCGATTAGCGCCTTCGGGTGGCCCTCGCTCAGCGACGGCAGCGCGAACACTGCCGCGGCATTCAATTCCGCGGGCAGCGCGCTGTGCGGCACGGTGCCGCGGAGTTCGATGCCGATCCCGCTCTCGCGCGCCCGGCGTTCCAACGCGACACGAAGTCGGCCGTCACCAACGAGGATGAGGCGGACCGCGCGGGGTCGCAGGGCCGCCACGGCATCGACGAGACGCTCGAGGTTCTTTTCCGGCTCCAGTCGCCCGACATAGACAACCCCGGGGGGCTCCGGGCTGACGTGTGGCGTGGGACTGAACTGCTGCACGTCGACGCCGTTCGGAAACCGTCCGACGCCGCCGGAGCGCCAGCGCCGCACCTCGGCTTCCATCTGCGGCGAGGTGACGATGACCCCGGCCGCGCGCGGCAGCGCCACGCGCTCGAGCAAGCGGTAGAGCGACGGTTTGATGCGCGACCCGGCGATGCGCGCGATCTCGCCGTAGTGGTAGCCGTACGTCACTACGAACGGCACGCCGAAGCACCTGTGCGCGATAAGAGCCGGCACGATGCCGGGGAACTGCATCACGCGAAGCGCCTGGCACGCCGCGAACTCGCGGCGGTAGACGAACGGCAGCAGGACGGCGTACGCCCGCGAGGACCACGGCCCGCGGCGTGGCAACACGCGAATCCGCTCACGAAGCACGGGATCATCCGTGAACTGCTCGAGGCGCTCGTCGAAGTAGCTGAAGTAGAAGATGCGGTCGTAGACCTCGGCATAGGCGCGTAGATCGTAGTCGATGAGCCGTTCGTGCTGGCCAGACCTCGCGAGGTCTGTGAGACCACTACCGAGTGCCGGCAGCACGCCCAGAGTCGTCGACGACGCGACGCTCACGCTGCCACTCGGCGGTAAACGTCGATGAGCGCCGTGACGATCGCGTCGGGGTCGAAGCGCTCGGAGAGGAACCGCCGCGCGTTGTCGCCGAGGCGACGGCGCACGTCGTCCAAATCGAGGAGTTCGCGCATCGCCGCCGCCAGCGCCGGCGTGTTGTTGCGCTCGACGAGGAGCCCGGTACGCCGGTCGTCAATTTCCTCTGGAATTCCCCCGGCGCGCGCACCGATGGTCGGTCGCCCTGCGGCGGCCGCCTCGAGCGGTACCCGGGACAGGGCCTCCGGTCCCACCGACGGAACGACGACGACGTCGGCGACAGCGTACAGTGCAGCCATATCGTCGTACGGCATCCGTCCAAGCCACCGCACATCCGTCCCCGGCACCGTGGGCGGCTCGTCGGGACCCGCCACAAGAAACGTGACGTCACGGTGGTCGACCGCCACCGCCTGAGCCGCCTCGAGGAACACGGGCCCGCCCTTGCCAAGCGACAGCTTGCCACAATAGAGCACGCTCCGGCGGCCGTCGAGTCCGAGTCGCGCCCGCAATCCGGCCACCACGCCCGGGTCGACCGTCGCCGCCGATGGAGGGAGCGTGTAGATCACGTGGGCGGCGTTCGCCCGGCCGTAACCTGCCTTGAGATAGATGTCGAGCAGTCCGCGACTCACGCTGACAAGTCCGTCCACGCGGTTGACGAGCCGCCGCTTCAGCCTGGCGTCCGCGTAGAGCACCGCCAGATTCGCCCGGACGCGGGCCCGCCGTGCGGCGCCGCCCCCGATATAGTGTCGGAGGTAGAAGGGCGCGCACTCGCGCTGCAGCTTGCCGCTGCTGCAGTCGGGCGGCACGGCGTCGTGCGTGAGGAGACACGTGGTGATGGGGCAGAGCAGCCCCGTGTCGCGCACCGTCAGAAACACCGGCCGCCGCAGGCGCCGCGCGGCGACGAACGTTCCCACCAGCGCGTGCTTGTCCTGCGCGTGCAGCACGTCCGCACGCATCCGCCGGGCCTCGTCGGCCGCGGCGCGAAACATCCGGAAGTGGAATCGCGGGCTGGCCGTGTCGCGCGTCGGCGCCATCACGGCACCCGCCGGCAACCGCCGCCAGAACGGATACCGCGCCACCGTGACGCCATCGACAGTCTCGCGCGCCGCGGCGCCGTAGTTCGGCGTCACTACCGTGATCTCGTGGCCACGGGCGGCGAGCGCTTCCGCGAGGAGCCGGATCGACCACGGACTCCCGCCCGGCGCGAACGGCGGATAGTACTCCGTCGTGAACAGCACCTTCATCGCGGCGCGCACACCGCGTAGAAACCGGCGTTCTCTTCCGGCCGGGCTTCGGCGAGCCGGCGCCGCAGGGCCGAGAGCCGCCGATAGGCCGAGAGCGAGAGGCCGCCGATCACGTCGATCACGCCGATCCAGGGGGTATCGTAGACGGACGGCTCGAGCCGCACGATCTCGAACCCGCTGCGCCCGAGCTCCGCGCGCAGCTCGTCCAGCGTGTACTCGATCTTGTGGTCGGGATCCGAATACGAGAACAGCCCGACCGCCTCGAGGTGCCGCTTCCACGTGGTCGCGCGATTCGGCACTGCCAGCAGCAGCCGCCCGTGAGGCCGGAGCACCCGACGGATCTCGCCAAGCACGTGGTCGCGCTTGACCACGTGCTCGAGCAGATCGGAGCAGAGCACCGTGTCGAATCGAGCGGCCCCGAATGGCAGCGTTTCCTCCACGTCACCGCATACGAGGCGGACGTTGGCCGCACGCTCCGCGGCGGCGCGCCGGACGCCGACGGCGAGCGACTCGGCGCTCCGGTCGATGCCGGTCGCCTCGCGACAGCGACGAGCGACCTTGAGCGTGTGCATGGCGTTGCCGCACCCCACGTCGAGTAGCACATCATCGCGCCCGACGTGCGCCAGGTACCAATACTGCGCCTCGGTATCGGCCAGCAGGTGCTTGGGGTGAACGTACTCCGAGCTCTTTCCGGTCCAGCGTGTGAGCCGGACGGCCAGCCGCTTTGCCTTGGCGTTCGCCCGCACGATCGAAGCCAGAGCGAGGCGCCGCAGAGCGTGCGACATCATGCGCTGAACTGGATCGTGACGTGGATTGGCCGGACGGCGTTTCCCAGACGGCGGAGCGCCGGCGAGCGGACGCGATGCCCTGGTACGGGTGCGAGCGCGGTGCGCTCGATCCCAGCCGCGTCGAGGATCACAAGCCAGTCTCGCCAGCGGAGCGGTCGCTCGCTCAGCCCAGCGTGCGCCGAGCGCTCGCCCATCTCCCGCGCCTCTCGCACCAGGAATGCCGGCAACCACGGCGACGCCCGTTCGACGCCGAGATATCGGCCGCCCGGCGCGAGGACGCGACGAATCTCGCGCAGCGCGCGCGACGGATCGGGGAGGCGGTAGAGGACGACCTGGGAGTAGACGGCGTCGAACTGGCCATCGTCGAATGGCAGCTGTTCGGCGTCTACGGCCGCATAGGCGTCTGCCGGCGTCCCGATGATCGACCCGACGCGGACAGCGTGCTGCCGGAGATACCGCCCGGAGACGTCGCTCGCAACGACCCAGGCGTCGGGAGCGCGCTGCTTGGCCAGCGCGCTTGCGTAGCAGAGCCCGCCACCGACCTCGAGCACACGACGGGCGCCGGCATCGAGAAGCGTGGGCAGCCAGCGGCTCTCGCACCACGACAGCCAGTGCCGCTTGTGGAAGAACAGCCGGCGCCACGTCGGCAGCCCTTCGTCCTCGTGCGCGCGGTCCTCGTTCACCTTCACCGCGTCGAGCGTGCTCGGGAGAAGATCCCAGACACCCGCCGTGGGTCCGAAAGCCCGGGCGCACCCACCGCACGTTCTCGACGTGTCGAGCGGTCCCACGGACTTCCCGCAGTCTGGACAGCGGAAGCTAGCGACCGCGGGTGAAGCCATGGATGACGTCCTCATAGACCCGCAGCACGTTGCGTACCGTGCCGTCCCAGCGGAAGTGCCGCTCGATTCGCTCGGCCGCGGCCGCGCCGAACTTGCCGCGCAGCTCGGGATCGCGCAGGAGTGTGACCACCCGCGCCACGAATCCGTCGTGGTCGTTGGCCGCGACGAGGAAGCCGGACACGCCGTCCTCCACCATCTCCGGGAGCGAGGCCACTCGGAACGCCACGACGGGCTTGCCGCAGGACATCGCCTCCTGCGGCGCAAGCGGAAATCCCTCGAGCAGCGATGGAAAGACGAACAGGTCGGCGAGGTTCAGCATGGGAACCTTGTCCCGCTCCGGAAGATAGCCGGTGAACACGACGGCGTCCGCGATGCCGAGCCGCCGCGCCAGCGCGCCGAGCTCGTCGCGGAGCGGACCCGCGCCGACCCAGACCAGCACGACGTCCGGGCCGGCTGCGCGCCGGATCTCGGCGAACGCCTTGAGCAGGAACACCGGGTTCTTCCGGTGGATCAGCGGCCCCAGCGACAGCAGCACACGCTTGCCGGCGAGGTTCCACCGGTGAGCCAGCGCCTCGTTCCGCGGCTGCGCCGTGTACTTCGGGCCGACGCCGCAGTAGACGACGCGCACGTGGTCGGTGCGCAGGCGGAGCTCGTCGGCGAGCTGGCGCCGGGCGAACTCGCTGTCGGTGACGACGCAGTCCGAGGCGGCCAGCACACGCCGCTCGAGGAACGGGTTGAGCGGGCTCGGGTCGAGGTGGTGGTGGTGGGTGACGATCGGCACCGGCAGCTGATACCGCCAGCGGGCCCAGAGCGCGGAAGGACCGACGAAGCGCACGGAGTGCGCGCGAAGCAGCGAGAACGGCCGCGCACGCCACACGCGGCCTATATAGCGCGGCCACACAAACGGTGTCACGTACCAGCGCAGACCCTTCGGCGGCCACACCGGATGCACCGTCCAGCGCGGCACCCCCTGCGGGTACGGCTTGCCCTCGGCGAGCAGGATGTCGCACTCGACGCCAAGCGCCGCGAGACCGCGCAGCAGGTCGCGCTCGTATACCTCGCCGCCCGATCCGGACTCTGGCGCGATCCCGCAGTGCGGCGAACAGACGCGCATCACGCCTGGCGAGCGGCCTCGGCGAGCGTGTCGGCGATGAGGTCGAGGTCGGCATCGGTGAGATCGGGCGACGCCGAGACGTAGAGCCCGCGCGGGAACACGTCGGCGGCGACGGGCGTGTCCGCCGTGTCGAAGCCGAGCGCGCGATACGGCGCCTGATCGTTGATCAGCGAGAAGAACGGCCGCGTCTCGATCGACGCGGCATGCAGCGCGGCTTCCGCTCGCTCACGCTGGGCGATAGTGCGGAAGAGGATCGGATACGAGAACGGAACGGCCCGCGCGTACGACTCCTCCACGGGGAGTGCGGCGATGAGCCCCGTGAGCCCCGCCAGCCGTCGCGTCAGGGCGTCGCGACGAAGACGCCGTCGCTCGATGTACGCCTCCGCCTTCCGCAGCTGGACGCGACCGAGCGCCGCGTGCAGGTCCGTGGTCTTGTAGTTGCCACCGAGATAGGCGTGGACGAAGTGCTCGCCCGGTCGCTGACCGAAGTTGCGGATAGCCCGCATCTTGTCGGCCAGCTCGTCGTCGTCCGTCACGATCATGCCGCCCTCGGCGGACGTGATGATCTTGTTCGCATACAGGCTGAAGATCCCGCACCGCGCGAGGGCGCCCACCGGCCGACCGCGGTACTCGGCCCCGGCCGCCTGCGAGCAATCCTCAATCACCGGCACGCCGTGCGCGGCGGCAATCGCCAGGAGCGGATCGAGGTCGACGGGATGGCCGAAGAGGTGCACTGGAAGAATAGCCTTCGTCCGGCCTGTGATGCGCTTCTCGATCTGCGCGACGTCGATGTTGTACGTGCGCGGCTCGATGTCGACGAAGACGGGCCGCGCGCCCTGGAACAGCACCGGGTTGGCAGAGGCGATGCAAGACAGCGGCGTGGTGATCACCTCGTCGCCGGCTTCGACGTCGAGGGCAAGGAGCGCGACGTGCAGGGCGGCGGTGCCAGAATTGGTGGCCACCGCGTCGCGGCCGCCGCAGAACCGCGCGAACTCCGCCTCGAACGCCTTCACCTCGGGGCCCTGCGTGATCCACCCGCGCGCCACCACCGCGCTCACCGCTTCCTGCTCGCCCACGCCGAGGTCGGGCCGGGCCACCGGAATCCGCCAGCCCATCAGCCCTCGAGGGCGGCGGCGAGCGCGTTGACGACGGTGTCCACGTCGGCACGCTGCAGACGACCGCCGGACGGTAAGTTCAGCCCGGCGCTGGCAAGCGACTCGGACACCGGGAGCGACTTGCCGACCGCGTACGGGGGGAGCGTGTGCAGCGGATGAAAGAACGGCCGGCTGTCGACACCGCGCTCCTTCATTCGCGCCCTGACCGCGTCGCGCGACGCGTGTGGATCCGCAAGAACGACGGAATACATCCAGAAGACGTTGCGCGCCCACGGCGCTTCGGGGGCGAGATGGACGCGGCCGGCACGCGCCAGTGGTGCGAGCGCTTCTCGATACCAGCCGGCGATCTGACGCTTCTTCGCGACGAAGCGCGGTAGCTTCTTGACCTGCGCGGCGCCGATTGCCGCCTGCAAGTTCGTCATTCGGTAGTTGAAGCCGATGACCTCGTGCCAGTAATGGCGCTTGGGATCCATGCCGTGATCGCGCAGGACGCGCATGCGGTCTGCGAGGACGGCGTCGTCGGTGACGCACATCCCGCCCTCGCCCGTCGTCATGATCTTGTTGCCGTAGAACGAGAAGCAGCCGACCGTGCCGAGCGTCCCGACCCGGCGTCCGCGATACTCGGCCCCGTGCGCCTCGGCAGCGTCCTCGATGACGGCCAGCCCATGGCGACGGGCGACAACAGTAATCGCATCCATGTCGCACGGGTGGCCATACAGGTGAACCGGGATGATCGCACGGGTGCGCGACGTCACGCGACTATCGAGCGCCGCGGTCGTCATCGTCCACGTGTCGGGCTCGGCATCGACGAACACCGGCACCGCGCCGCAGTACCGCACGGCGTTGGCGGTGGCGATGAACGTCAGCGTGGGCACCAGCACCTCGTCGCCCGGTCCGATGCCGGCGGAGACCAGGGCCAGGTGAAGCGCCGTGGTGCCGTTGGAGGTCGCGATGCCGTGCCGGGCGCCACAGTAGGCGGCGAACTCACGCTCGAACTCGACCACGAACTCGCCGAGCGAGCTGATCCAGCCGGAGCGGACCGCGGAAACGACGTTAGCGAGTTCCTCGTCGCCGAGCTCCGGCTCGGACACAGGGATGAACGGATGGACCACCGGCATAAAATCTCATGAACGCGGAGATTTGTCGATCTCTCCGCGCAGAAAGAGCAGGAAGCGCCCGGGACTCAGCAAGTGCACGCAGTAGGCCGCTGTCGCGAGCGCAACAGGGTTCAGTGCGCGGACGGTGACGGCGTAGGCGGCGAAGCCCACCGTGGCGCCCACCAGCGTCCCGACGCCAGTCGGCCCGGCGGCGAGCGGCGAGCGCACGACGATCTCGAACAGGGCCACGCCCACGATGAAGCCACCGAGGTACGCGCCAGCATGGCGGTAGTATCCGATCCCGGCGAGCTCGCGCGTCCAGCGGACGTACATCCAAGCCGGAAACACCAGGAGCAGGAGCCGCGCCACCGCGGCGCCGCGCTCACCCAGGGCCAACCCGTGAAAGCCGACGGCGGTGGCGCCAGGAACGAGCACCACGAGCGCTGCGAGATAGACGACGAAGCGTAAGAGCACCACCGGCACCAGGCGGCCGTGGGCCTCTAGTGCGTAGAGCACCTGCGTGTACGGATTGAATGTGTTAGCCGCGACCGCCGCGACCACGAAGATCCGCGTGGCGAGCGCGGCCCGCGCGAACCCGGGGCCGAAGAGGAGGGTTATGAGCGGCTCCGCGAAGAACCAGAGGCCAAGGCCCATCGGCACGGTCACGAACAGGAGCTTTTCTACTCCAGAGTAGAACAGCGACTGTGCCTCCGCCACAGCCGCCGCCGACCGCGCAGCAAAGAGGCGCGACATCCTGGTGAAGAGCATCATCGTCGGATATGCACTCACTGACGCCAGCGTCTCCCACAACCCGCGCGCGACGTGATAGATACCCGCTGCCTCCAGTCCGACCCACTGCTTGACGACCACGCGGTCGAGCGAGTCTTGCACCAGCCCCAGCGGCACATTCACGAGTAGCGGCCGCGCGTAGCGCCAGTAGCCGAGTAGACTGGCGCGCGTCGGCAGCTGGAGCCTCGGGTGCAGGCGGCGGACGGCGAGCCAGCACGCCAGCGTCACCTCGGTCAGACCCTCGAGGGCGTGCGCTGCAGCGACGCCGCGCACGTCCGGCGCCCACGCGAGCACCCCCACCGTGGCGAGAAACCGGAAGCCGCGCGAGACGAGCACGACGGTCCCTTGCTCCACCGCGTACTCGCGCGCCAGCAGCGCGAGCGTGAACACCTCGGAAAAACTCGACGCCAGGCGACCAACGAGCAGCAGCAGGAATACTGTTTCGAGCGCGGGCACGTCGAAGAGTGCCGCGCGCCAGGGCCGCGCGGCGATCAGCAACACGGCGAGAGCAACATACAGCGCGAGCTTGATGGCGCCGAACGTTGTTATGCACAGCCCGACGTCGACGCCCTCGGCCACGCGCTTCATGTGCGCCTGCGTGAAACCGGGCAGCAGCGCGGCAAGCGCGAGGCCCGAGAGGCCGAGGCTGAAGGCGAGCGCGCCGACCGCGCCGGGGCCCAAGATGCGTGCGACCAGGACGGTGGCCGCTAGGTTGACCAGGCCGGCGACCCATGTGCTCGCCAGTAGCGACACCGATTTCCGTCCGAGATCGCCCCGGCTCACGGTTGGCGCTCTCGAAAATCATGCGCTAGGCTGACGGGCGGATGAGGAAGCGCCTTCGCATGCTCGCTCGTGCCCTGCTCGGCGTCCGGCGCGAGCGAACGTACTACCTCCCCTGGATCACGCGGCGCGGCGTCGACTGCACGCTCCTTCTTAGCAACGTCGAGGCGCGCTTCAAGGAAGGGTTCACCCGCGGCCCCTTTCTGGCGACCGTGACACAGTACAATGCGCGCGGCAAGACGGTCGGCCGCTACGAGGTCTCGCTGCACGATCCGACGGACACGGTGGAGGTCAGCCTCGGCGACACGCCCGGCCACGGCTTCGCCACAGTCGCCTCGGAGCGCATCAACTCCGACTTGTACGTGACGCTGTCCGACGGCACCTCGTACACGGCCACGCACGGACGCCACGAGTTCGTCGAGCACTACCCACCCTGGACGGCAGCCCTGCTCGCCACATCGACCGCGCTTCTCGCGCTCGTCGGCCGTACGCTCCCGGCGTTCGCACGGGACCAGTACGTGTACGTGGGTCCCGACAGCCGCTCCCACGTCCTGTTGATGAATCTGTCCAACGTGACCAACCGCATAAGGGTCGTGCTCACGGCCGCGGACGGCGCCGCGCGCCGCGCGTTGCTGCGCGTGCCACCGCGCGGCGCGCACCTGCTCGACGTCGGGCGTCTGACGGATCCCGCGTCCGTCACCACGGCCTGCCGGCTGCGGCTCGAGGGCAATGCCTGGTTCAATCTCTACCTGGTGGGAGCCGGCGCCCGCGACCTTGACGGCCCGCTGTCGCTGATGCATGTCAAGTAAGCCGTCGGGACTGCTCTCGGCGACGTTCGCCGAGCCTGCCTACGATCACCTCGTGGAGCTCGTCCATCAGCGCGATGCCGCCGCGCATCGCCGGCTCGCCTCCCTGCGGATGACGGCGCACGACGCCGACGGGCGCGAGGTACTCGCGCTGGACGTCGACCCGGCGCGAGAGATCTTCGATCTCGGCGCCGCCCTGAGCGAACGCCCGGAGGAGCGGCTGATGGTGCTCTTCGATGCGCGCTACGACGAGCACGTCTTCCCGTATCGGCCGCACCAGTATGCGTATCTGCACCCGCGCGGCGCCACCGACGCGCCGCTCTACTACGCCGTGAATGCAACGCTGGGCGGGGTACCGGACCGCATCGGCGCGACGAACATCAACAATGTCGAGACGTACGTCTTCCGGCCTCGCGCGTTCGCTGAACGGTATTCGGTCATGCTCGGCAACGTCTCTCGCTTTGCGGCCGCCCAGGCGCAGCTGATCGCCTACTACGGCACGGAGCGCGTAGGCCACCAGATTGAGCTGCCCCCGAAAGCGCA
>Ga0209266_1001958_pt1 | contig 13284 bp, 14 predicted proteins | sample GraSoiAngelo_132_FD_185889 | JGI IMG/M metagenome (GOLD analysis project Ga0209266, IMG submission 185889) | Grasslands soil microbial communities from the Angelo Coastal Reserve, California, USA - 14_0929_02_40cm (SPAdes) (version 2) | ecosystem: Environmental > Terrestrial > Soil > Grasslands ...
CCAAATGCCAGGCCGCTCAACCGCAACCACAAGGTTTCGAAAATCAGCGCGCCAATGCCGGACAAAAATAGAATACCAGAAAAAATCGCGACGCGCGCAGTCGCGAGAAAATTCTGCGAGCGTGCCGGTGAGCCCTGCGTCGTACGTGACCTATTCATCATCGCGGGAATGCCGTGCGGCTTTAAGGATGATGGCGCCAGCAACTCCTCCAAGCAGTGACCCTCCAAGGATGCCCTGCTTCGCTGCGTCAAGGGCCGCCGTGCCATCAAACGCCAGCATGGCGATAAAGAGTGACATGGTGAAGCCTATGCCTGCTAGCGAGGCGTAGCCGAGCAAGGGCGCCCAACCCACGGATGCGTGAAGTTTCGCAATCCCGGATTTCACGCCGAGGAAGGCTGCTGCCATGATTCCAAGCGGCTTGCCGATAACGAGTCCTGCCAACACTCCAAGGGCGATCTCTGCATGCTCAGTCGAGAGACCTATTTTGACACCTGCATTCGCAAATGCGAACAGCGGCATCACGACAAACGCGGAAAAGTTGTGCAGCGCCGTTTCAAGCTTCAGAGTTGGCGCTGCGACGTCTTCGCTCGCTCGCTTTAGCGCAAATAGCGCTTCCTGTTGTCGCTCGCTGCTCAGGACAAGAAAATCGCCAGTCTCCGCGCGATCGAACTGATTCACAAGGGCATGCGCCTCGCGCGAGAATTGCGGCGCATTTATTCGCGTGTTTGTGGGGATTGTACAAGCCAGGATCACGCCGGAAATCGTAGCGTGCACTCCAGACTGGTGCATGAAGTACCACAGCACAATGCCCGCGAACAGGTATGGCCACAATTGACGAACCCTCGCCACGTTGAACCCGATCAAGACAAATACCACGGCAGCCGCTCCCGCCAGTGAGCTCCACATGATTGACTGCGAATAGAAAATCGCAATAACCAGAACCGCCCCCATATCGTCGACGATCGCTAGCGCTGTCAAAAATACTCTGGCGCCGATGGGCGCATCGGGAGAAAGTAGCGCCAGCGCACCCAAGGCAAATGCAATGTCCGTGGCAACCGGGATGCCCCACCCGCGCGCTCCGAATCCGCTCGTATTGCACATTAAGTAGATTCCGGCTGGTACCAGCATGCCACCGATGGCGCACGCGATTGGAAGGACGGCTTTCTTTGCCGAAGCCAGTTCGCCAACGAGGAGCTCACGCTTGATCTCCAATCCGACCAACAGGAAGAAAACTGCCATCAGTCCGTCATTGATCCACTGATGCAATGTCAGGGCCACGGAGTGGTGCGCGATGCCCACTGTAATTGGTATACTCCAAAGATGTTCGTACCGCTCGGCCAAGGGCGAGTTCGCCAGCACCAGTGCGGCAATCCCGAACAAGAGCAGAACCGATCCGCCAACCGTCTCGGTTCGAAAAAAACGCTGGAATATGGTTGACTGGAATTTTTTCAAGCGCACGGCAACCGAGCTTAAGCGCTGACGAGTGGTCGATAGCTGATGGCTCCGAGTGTCGATGAATCGAAGCCTGTCAGCAATGACCAATTGGCTATTGGCTATTGGCGATTGGCTATTACGCTGGCTTCATGTTCACCGGTCTGGTTGAAGAAGTCGGCAGCGTAATTGCGGTCAGTGCGGGCAACGATGGGACTGAACTGAAAATCGCCGCCCCGCGTATCGCAAAGAAAATGCAGCGCGGCGACAGCGTAACCGTCAACGGTTGTTGCCTCACAGTAAGCTCGCGTCGCGGCAACATGCTGCATTTCCATCTATTGGCGGAAACAATCGCATGCACAAATTTAGGGAATTTGCAGCACGGAGACTCAGTAAATCTAGAGCGCGCTCTTGGCGCAAACGAGCGACTGGGTGGCCATTTCGTGCAAGGGCACGTCGATTGTGTGTCACGGGTCGTAGCCTTCAGAAAGACCGGCGCAGATTTTCGATTGGAAATAGAACTGCCGTCTAACGTCAGCCGTTATGTTGCTCCCAAAGGGTCAATCGCGGTGAACGGAATCAGCCTCACAGTCACCGAAATTCTTCCGACGAGTTTCGTCACTTGGATTATCCCGTTTACGAAAAAGCATACTAACCTCGATCGAACGAAGCCGGGCGATCTAATGAACCTCGAGTTCGACATTCTCGCCAAGTACCTCGAGAGAATGCTCTCGCCGTTCGTGGTAAAGAAATGACGGCGCATCCCTTCGCCACGGAGCGTCTGCGCTCTCGTGTTGTCGGTGTAATTGCATCGCGCGCGGAGTTGGATAGCGCCATGCGAATGCGCAGGCCGCCGGATTTATTTGAACTGCGCCTGGATTGTCTCGTGCGCGCTGTCGATCAATTTGAAAATGAATTATCGAGGTTGCGCGCGCCGCTCATCATCACAGCGCGACATTCGCAGGAAGGCGGCGCGAACAAGCTGTCCCTGCAGCAAAGGCGCGATCTTCTGACGCGATTCTTAAACCGCGCTGACTATGTCGATGTCGAATTGCGCTCCGCGTCTGCTTTGCATTCATTGCTCAGCATGGCCGAGCAGAAAAAAATGCGGCGCATCATTTCATTTCACGATTTCAAATCAACACCGCTTCCTCGAATTCTCTGCGCGAAAGCGCAGACGGCCAAAGCATACGGAGCAAACATCTTTAAGGTTGCGACGCGCACGGACACCCCGATCCAACTCGCGCGATTACTCGATTTCATCACCAACAGGGATGCGGATCTTGCCGTCAGCGCGATGGGAATTGGCCAGCTTGGAGCAATTTCACGCGTCCTGCTCGCGCGCGCCGGATCGGTTTTGATATACGCTTCGGTCGCGGAAAAGAGTCACGTCGAAGGGCAACTTTCGCTCGAACAACTTCGGGCGCTCGGAATTGCTTCGCGACGTTAAATCGTTAAAACGCTGAACCGTTAATCGCGCGCGACGTTGCAACGTTGCAACGGCTCACGAGTCAACTTCCATTCCCTTGCTCTTTCTCCAGCGCACATATCGTACTGAGCGCGCAACGATCATGTCTTCATCGGTAACCTTCCCAAAGCAACTTCCAGTGATGCCGCTGCCTGGCGCGGTCCTGTTTCCCCACGCGCTGCTCCCACTTTACATTTTCGAGCCACGTTATCGCCACATGCTGGAACATGCGCTTCAGCATCATCGTATGTTTTGCGTGACGTTGATTAAGCCGAGTTGCCTAGAGTGGCACGCGCCGGAGGACTTCTTTCATCTTGCCACCGTCGGATTAATTCGCGCGTGTGTCGGGCGCGGCGATGGCACATCGAATTTAATACTGCAAGGTCTACAACGTGTGCGTTTCGCCAGCTTCGAACAAAAAACGCCGTTCCCGATCGCGAAGATCGACATCGTTACGTCGCGTGACGCAACAACGGTCGAGACTGAAGCGCTTGGCGCAAAAGTGCTCGAGCTTTACGCCAGTCTTAAGCATGGCGGTCGGCAGCTTCCGGCGAAAGTTGATCGATATCTCGCTGAATTGCGCGATCTCGAGATGCTGGCCGACCTTATGGCCTCGACATTTGTCAACGATCCGTTACGGCGTCAACGCGTGCTCGAAGAACGCTCTCTCAACCAACGGCTTCGGTTCCTGATCACATATTTGCGCGACGAAATCGGCAACGCCGCTGCGTAGCTGTCGCCGCTGACATTTGGGCGGTGTGTAGCCCATTCAGCGCCGCGCCTCGCACAGCCAGGCGGCTACAGCCCTGCCACCCGCTCATATTCTTCAATCAGATATCGATCAGTCATTCCTGCGATGTAATCGCAGACCGTGCGATGCAAGCCTTCCTTTTCAATCCGTCTCGTCGCTCCATCCCCGAGACTGTCGGGATCCACAAGGTACGCTTCGAAAACCTGTCGCAGCATTTCGGACGCGCGCCGGTTCAGTTCGGAGACGCGCGGATGATAATAAACATTCTGATACAAAAATTTCCGCAGCGCGCGATTCGCCTCTGCCAATTCATCGCTGTAGCGAATGAGCCGAGCAGGGTGTCGCCGCACGTCGTCTGGGTTTTGCACGTCCGATTCGGCAATGGATTTTGCGCTCGTGGCAACCAAGTCATGCACTTCGTTGATGTTGCGAATAATTAGCTTGTGCAGCTCGGGCGCACGCGCGCCAGAATAACGCGCGCGCAGAGCACCCTCGCTTCTGCGCCACACTTCGTTTTCTGCCAACTGCGCAGCGCTCAAAATTTCGAAATCGACCGCGTCATCGAGATCATGGCTGTAATACGTGATCTCGTCGGCAAGGTCCGCAACCTGCGCTTCCAACGATGGGCAACGGTATTTTTCCCGTTTTGGCGCTGGAAACTCATAGAAGGTCTCGTGTTTCCGCAAACCCTCCCGAACTTCGAATGTCAAATTTAACCCTGGGAAACTCGGATACGTAGTTTCGAGCAGCTCCACGACTCGGACACTCTGGCGGTTGTGATCAAATCCACCGTGATCGCGCATACACTCGGCCAGCATCTCCTCGCCGGAGTGACCAAAAGGCGCATGCCCGAGGTCGTGCGCGAGTGCAATGGCTTCAGCGAGGTCTTCGTTCAGGCGTAATGCGCGAGCAATCGTGCGGCTGATGGAGGCGACCTCGATGGAGTGCGTCAGGCGCGTGCGTAAATGGTCACCGGTTCCATTCAAAAACACCTGGGTCTTGTACTCCATGCGCCGAAACGCGCGCGAATGAATGATGCGTGCGCGATCACGCTGAAATTCCGTCCGATAGGAATGACTGGACTCGGAATATTTCCGCCCGCGGGAGTCACCAGATTTTTCGGCAAACGGCGCGAACACGGCGCGCTCGCTCGTTTCCATTTCTTCGCGTGTTTTGCAGAAGGCCGTGAGGCGCGCCACCCGAGGATCAGAAGAATGCTCCGTCACAATTGATTCCCAACCCTTATCTGTCGATCTTACCTTCAAAATCTCAAATCCAATATGGCCAGGAAAACTCGACGGAAAAAGCAAGTCACGCCGGAACGCTTGATGGAAATTAGCTTCGCGTACGGTCCGCCGCTCATCATCGGCGCCGCTGTCAGCAACAAGATTTTTGATGCGTTGGTAAACAGTTCTAAAACAGCGGACGAAGTGGCCCAACAAACCGGCGCATCGCCACGCGCTCTGCGCATCTTAATGAATGCTTTGGTTGGTCTCGACCTTTTGAAAAAGGACCGGAAAGAAAAATATTCACTTACGCCCGAAAGCGCCGCCTTTCTTGTAAGCAACAAGCCGGGCACGCACGCAGGATTCTTCGGAACAGTGGCGCCGCAGCTCATCTCGCGATGGTTACGATTGCCGGACATCGTGCGCGAAGGTCGTCCGGCTGTCGCGGTGAACCAGGAAACCGAAGGCACCGAATTTTTCAGCCAGTTGGTAGAAAACATCATCCCGATGAGCTATCCGCCTGCGCAAAAACTTGCAGAGCATTTAAAGCTATCGAAAGGCGAGAATGAAATTCGTGTTCTCGATCTGGCCGCTGGTTCTGGAATCTGGGGCATCGCACTCACTCAAAAATCTCCGCGCGTGCAGGTGACGGCGGTTGATTGGGCCGGAATGATTCCGACGACGAAGCGAATCACACAAAAGTTTGGCGTCGCTGATCGTTTCGATTATCTCGAGGGCGACATATTGGAGGCGAACTTTGGCAGCGGTTATGATATCGCCACTCTTGGCCACATCTTGCATAGCGAAGGCGAAGAACGCAGCCGCAAGCTGCTCAAGAAAACTTTTCGCGCACTCAAATCTGGCGGCGTCATCGCTATCGCCGAATGGCTCGTAAACGACCAGCGCACTGAACCAGCGCCTTCGCTCATGTTCGCAGTGCAAATGCTAGTCAACACCGAAAAAGGCGACACCTTCAGCTTTAACGAAATCAAAAGCTGGCTTGAAGATGCCGGATTCAAGAACGTGCGCAAGCTCGAAGCGCCCGGGCCTTCACCGCTAATTCTCGCGACAAAGCCATCGAGTCAACAGATCAGCCGTGTCTGTCGAATCGGCTTCTCATTTGCGCGCCGAACTGCTTTCATAGCGCCAGATGAAAGAGGTGACAAAGAAACGAGCTACCAAAAGCAAGGCGCGGCTAACCCGGAAAAATCGTGAGGAACATGTTCCTTACCGCAAACCTGCCCTTCGCAGCGAAGCGTTTGCCAGAGCGCTCATCAACGCAAAATCGTGCATTGATGATAGTGGGGGTCTCCAAGGGCTTTTCAATGAAGCAGCCCGAAAGGCAGCAGCCGTACCCAGAGAACCGTTTAAAGAGTGTTGGCCTTATCTTCAGACCATGCTGCGTTTGGTCCGCGCGCATCATCGCGGCGAATACGATCAGGTTTCGAATGATGCCTTCTTATGGATCGTTGCTGCTCTCAATTACCTGGTCGATCCATTCGATTTTATTCCGGACAAGACGCCGTTTCTTGGTTTCGTAGACGACGCAGCCGTGATCGAGTTCGTTGTCGATAGAACCCGCCAAACGCTGGACGATTTCATGACGTGGGAAACCGCCCGCGCCGGAGCTGCTCTCTAGCGTTCCATTCTCAGACCAATAGGAGCGCCGGATTTTCCAAAAGGTGGCGCAGTTCTTTCAGATACTCAGCGCCAAGCGCACCATCGATGACGCGATGATCGCAGCTCATCGTGATCGACATGCGGTGGCCAACGACAATTCGGTCGCAATCATCGATTACCGGAACCTTGGTGATCTTGCCAACGGCGAGAATAAACCCTTGCGGCGGATTTATGACAGCGGAGAAACTATCGATGCCCATGCCGCCGAGATTTGAGACGGTGAACGTGCCACCCTGAAATTCCTCCGGCTTCATTCGCTTGTTGCGTGCGCGGTGCGCCAGATCTTTCGCCAGCTCACTGATCTCGCGAAGTGATTTGTTTTGCGCGCCGCGAATGACTGGCGTCAGCAGCCCGTCTTCAATCGCCACGGCAATTCCAAGATCGACATCGGCATATTGCACAATCGCATCGCTATCGAAAGAGGCGTTTACCCGCGGAACCTTGATCGCAGCTTGCACTGACGCTTTCAAGACAAAGTCATTCACGGTAATTTTGGCCGCGTCGGCACCTTCCCCGGCTGATTTCAATTCCTCTCGCGCTTCCAAGAGCGGCCCGGCGTCAATGTCGATTTCCAAATAGAAATGCGGAACTGGGCCCAGGCTTTCGACCAGTCGCTGCGCAATGATTTTGCGCATCCCGGAAAGCTGAATGCGCGCGCTTTCGCCGGCTTTGATTGAAGGTTCAGGCTTTGCGCGACCGTGATCGGCGGTTGCGGGCACAGATTTCGCCGCCGCACGGACATCAGTCTCAGTAATCCGACCATTGGGCCCTGTGCCTTTTACTCTGGAAAGATCAACGCCGAGTTCAGCCGCGATTCGCCGCGCAACGGGCGACGCTTTCACGCGTGCTTCTTCTGGCTGTGATGGCAGCCGTGCTGGCTGCGCAGGCGACACGCCTGCCTCTACTGGCGTCTCCTCTCTTTCCGCTTTTGGCGGCACGCCCTTTTTCCCTTTTTCCTCCGCCTTTGGCTTCTCTTTCTTTTCTTTAGGCTCTTCTTTTGTTGCTTCCGCTTTTGGCTTCGCTTCTTCTTTTTCTTTCTCCTGTTCGGGTTTTGCTTTTTCCTCTTCTTTGGCCTTTGGCTTATCCCCTTTTTCTTTTGTCGCTTTTTCCTTCTCCCCTTCTTTGGGCGCTTCCTCGCCTTCGCCACCAATGAACGCAATCTTGTCGCCGACGTTTACTTTGCCACCTTCTTCGACGTAAATTTCCGTGAGCGTCCCATCCTCGGGCGATTCCCATTCCATGGTCGCCTTGTCGGTCTCGATTTCGGCGAGCACTTCACCGGCCGATACTTTATCGCCCTTCTTTTTCTTCCACGTGACAAGAGTCCCCTCGGTCATGGTGTCGCTCAGCTTAGGCATCTGAATTTCAGGCATAAACAGAAGTGATGAGTGACAAGTGACGCGTGACCAGTTTTCTCATGCGTAGCAAACCTGCTTCACGGCTGACGCGAGTTTGTCTGCATTCGGAAGCACAGCTTGCTCGAGGCGCTCATTGTACGGCATTGGAACATCTTCCTGTGATACTCGAATGATCGGCGCGTCGAGCTCATCAAAAATGTTTTTCTGGATCCGATAACAAACTTCCGCACCCACTCCACAGAACGGATGATCCTGTTCGACAATCACAACTCGATGCGTCTTTGCCACTGAATCGAAAACCGCCTTTTCATCGAGTGGTTTAATGGAACGCAGATCGACAATCTCCGCCGAGATGTCTTCCTCTTCGAGTTGGGCCGCAACTTTGAGTGCCAGCGGAACAGTTTGTGAATAACAAATGATCGAGACATCGCTGCCTTCGCGTTTCACTTCCGCTTTCCCAAGCGGAATGAGCAGCTCCTCATCCGGAGGCTCGACCATTCCTTTCGAGCTGTAGAGCAATTCCGCTTCGAGAACGAGCACTGGATTATTGTCGCGCACGGCAGTTTTGAGTAACCCTTTTGCGTCGCGCGGCGTCGCCGGCGCGCAAACTTTCAGGCCGGGCACACTGGCGTAAAAATTCTCCGTGGCGTGTGAATGCGTGGCACCGAGCTGATGCGCGGGTCCGTTCGGGCCGCGAAATGTTATGGGAATATTGAACTGTCCGCCCGACATTGTGAACATGTTGGGCGCGTTGTTCACCACCTGATCAAACGCGACGAGCGAAAAACTGAACGTCATGAATTCAATGATTGGCCGTAACCCAACCATCGCGGCGCCGACACCCAGGCCCGCAAATCCGTTCTCGCTGATTGGGGTGTCGATGATTCGGCGTGGCCCGAAGCGCTCGAGCAACCCGTGGCTTACCTTGTAAGCGCCCTGATATTCCGCGACCTCTTCCCCCATCAGGAAAACATTGGGGTCACGATCGAGTTCTTCCGCAAGGGCTTCGTTAAGTGCCTGGCGATACGTGATTTCTCTCATTGCACTTCTTCTGTAGTGGCAGCCGTGTCTGCAGCAGATCGTTGGATTTTCGCAGGCGCCGCGCCTGCCTCTACAGCTCCGTTTGCATACGTATAATCGTAAAGCTTGTCGAGCGGGGGCTCAGGACTTTGCTCAGCAAATTTCACCGCGGCCATGACTGTTTCCTTTGCCTGCTTGTCGAGCCGATCAAATTGTTCATTAGTCAGTTTTCCCTCGCGCGTTAGTTGTGCACGCAAACGGGTGATTGGGTCATCAAGACGATACTTCTCCAACTCTTCCTTGGTTCGGTAACTTGCTGGATCTGACATTGAGTGGCCGCGATAGCGATAGGTTCGCGCTTCCAAGAATGCCGGATGCGGCTCTTTTCGGATTGAATCGGCAACCTCCGCAACCTTGTCGCGCACTTCGCGAAAGTTCATCCCGTCGACGATCTCTCCAGGGATATCGTACCCTTCGGCGCGGTCGATAATTTGCTTGAGTGACGTCGATCTTTTCACCGAAGTGCCCATCGCGAACAGGTTGTTTTCGCAGATGAAAACAATCGGCAATTTATACAACGCGGCCAGATTTAACGCTTCATGGAACGCGCCTTGATTGATGGCGCCGTCGCCAAAGAAGCAGAGCGTGACGCGGTCTTCGGCCCGGTACTTAATGGCAAACGCTAGTCCCACCGCCAGTGGAACGTGAGCAGCGACAATAGCGTGACCACCGTACATGTGGTGTTGCTTGTCGAAGAAATGCATCGAACCCCCCAACCCGCGCGAGCAGCCCGTTTCTTTCCCAAACAGTTCCGCCATGCACGCATTTGCACTGGTGCCGCGGGCAAGAGCATGGGCATGATCGCGGTAAGCGGTAATGATGTAGTCATCGTCGCGCACGGCAGCGACCGCGCCGGCCACGACTGCTTCCTGGCCGATGTAGAGGTGACAAAAACCGCCAATCTTCTGCGCTTGATACTGCTGGCTGGCGCGTTCCTCAAAACGCCGGATCAACAGCATCAGCGAGAGCATCTCGACTTCGTCGCGCTGCCCCACCGGCTGCATGGAGGTCATCCCGCAGCGGCTGGACGGAACCGCGAGGCGCGGGCTCCCGATCTCTCCCTGCTTTCCCCCACGTTCATACACACCACAAAAAACAACGTGAACAGAAGATCGCTGACGAGTGAGTTGCGGAAAAACATCCAGCTGGGTGTCGCGCTGTATTGAGGCAATCCTACCGTGAGCGATTGCACGAGTCCGGAGAAGTTTTTGGCGTAACCCGGGTCGGCCAACCAAGAAAACGCATTCGTGATTGCGTAGAACAATGCCGATCCAACAATAGAAGCCGGCAAAAGCGTCTTTAGCGAAGCTCGATTCTGCAAAAGAACTCCGATGCATCCAACCAGCGCGAGCGCTGCATAGCGAACGACAATTTGCGGATCTAACAATGGAGCGCCGTATCGAAAATTAATCACCGCGTCGGAAATAAACAGGGTCACCAGCGGCACGGAGAACTTATATTTCTTGGGGAAGTACGCAGCGCTGCAAAGCGCGATTGCCGCGAGCGGAGCGAAGTTTGAAAGCCAGCTCGCGCCAGAATGAATCAAGAGGCCCGTCGTGACCCGATAAACGACGGCCGAAAGAACGAGAAGAAGCGCGGGAATCATTCGACAGAATCTATCCGGCCGGTGCGATATGCAAAGGGCATTTACTTTGGCCGCGGCTCTGTAAAACGCGCGGCCACCTTTTGCAAACGTCAGCGCCGCGCACGGCAGAGCGACTACAGCGGATTATTTCGCAGCCCCTGCGAGCGCTTTGTTGAGCCGTGCTTTGCGACGATTTGCTGCGTTTCTATGGATGATTCCGCGCTTGGCAGCCTTGTCGATTGCCGAGATTAGCAGACGAATTTGATCCTTGCCGGCCACTTGCGCCGAACGCGCTCCCTTCTGCATCGTCCGTAAACCTGTTACAACGCTGCGATTGCGAAGTGTGCGTTTCACGCTCTGCCGGGCGCGCTTGGCGGCTGATTTCGTGTTGGCCATTGCCAAAGATGTTGCGAACTGAACTCGCAGCGACGCTTTACAAGCGTTTCCCCAACGCAAGCTTTGTTTTTCGTCGCTCCGCAGCGAGTGCTCCGCCTATTCGCATTTCTTCGACCGTCAGAGCGCCGGCAGTCTCGGTAGATCTAGCCTGACCTTGATTCTGAGTTGCGGTCTGCGCCTGTGGCTGGGTCTGCATTAGATGTTGAGGTGGTGCGGCTAGTGCGGTCGCCGCGACAACACTATCCGTGGCCAGTACGCGTGGTGCCTTCGCCGGTTTCGCCAGCGCAAGTCGACTTTGCATTTCGTTCTGAGGTTGTGCCGTCGCAGCAACCAGCGTCACGCTCGGTTGCACCGGTAGCGGTTTACCTTTTGCCAATTTCGGAAGCCCGTCAGGAATGATCTGCACCACAGCGCCCAAAGGGACGCGATCGTACAGCTCTGCGACGTCGCTCGATTTCATCCGGATGCAGCCGTAACTGGCAGGCCGGCCGATCTTCTTCTCCTCCGGTGTCCCATGAATGTAAATGCAACGTTGATATGCATGCGCGTTTTGAGCCTCAAGCCCGCGCAACCAGATGATGCGTGTAGTGATTGGGTCGCGACCAGGAGCGTTTGGCTGCAGGATTTCGCCGGTGGGCCGCCGGTTGTGGAAGACCGCGCCGACGGGTACGTTGTCACCGATCTTCTTCTCAACTGCCATGTAACCCAGAGGAGTTGTCATTCGTCCCCTGGCATCTCCCAAACCGAACATGGAGGTGGAGATCGGATACGTAGCCACTTTCCCGCCGTTCTGGACGAGCATAAGCTTTTGATCACGCACGCTAATGATGAGCTGGCTCGAAGTGTCCAGCGGCGCGATCGCGAACGCGGACGTGACTGAAATCAGGCTGAAAACTACTGCCAGCAGACGAAGCATCCGCACCTTTTTAGCCGACAATTTCAATTTGTCACGCAGGAATTGCAGCAGCGGGGCGTGAGCTCTCAAAATTTATTCTCGACCAGCGACTGCCAAAAGAAGAGACGCAAACGTAAAGGAAACCCCCTTGGAACATCAGCAGGAACGGCACCGAAAGGAACTGGCCGTGCACAATGGCAAACACCACGAAGTAGCTGAAATAAATGGCAAAGGCCAATTCAGCGAGCGGAAGTGCTGACTTCAGCGGCCGGTACTTGCAGCCGCGCCATTTTTGCGATTTCCGTTCAATCCCGTACTTCGGCGTCCGCGTAAAATCGGATTTGTGATTGATTAGCGCTTCCAGCACCGCGCGCGCGTTATTCAGCGATAGACCAATTCCGAGGGCGAGCAGACATGGCAGAAAAAGAATCTCCCGCAGCCATGTGCGTGGATGCAACTCGCGCTGAGCGCAAATGTAGAAAACGGCTACCGAGACCGATGCTGCAAGAAAAACTGGAATGTCCACAAGGAAGGTGCGCAGCCAACCTCCCTGAGGCGCTCCGGCGGATGGATGCAAAAGCACACACAGAAATGCAAGGAGTAAGTACGCGAAGTTGGACATCAAATGCCCGGTGGCTTCGACCTTGATTGGAAACGGAAGCTGGCTGCGCCAGATCGTAGGCAACAATTTCTTGCACGTTTGGATCGAACCTTTAGTCCAGCGGTGCTGCTGGGACTTGAAGCCGTTCATATCGACCGGCAGCTCGGCTGGCGTAACAACATCTGCAAGATAGACAAATTTCCAGCCAGCAAGCTGGGCGCGATAGCTAAGGTCGAGGTCCTCGCATAGCGTATCTGCCTGCCAGCCTCCACTTTGTTCGATACAAGAACGCCGCCAGAGACCGGCGGTTCCGTTAAAGTTGAAAAAACGGCCGCTGCGGCTGCGGGCGGTTTGCTCAAGCAAAAGGTGTCCATCCAAAAAGATCGCCTGCATGCGCGTGAGCAAAGAATACCCACGATTCAAATGCCCCCAGCGGGTCTGGATCATTCCGATCTTCGGATCAGTAAAGAAATGGATTGTGCGCTTTAGCAAATCCTTTTGCGGGACAAAATCAGCATCGAGAATACCAAGGAATTCGCCTTCGGCAGCGGCGAGGCCTGTTGCGAGCGCGCCAGCCTTGAATCCTGTGCGATCAACTCGATGAATAAGTTGAACATTAAAGCCACGCTGGCGCAGTTCTTCCGCGCACGCGGCGGTGACCTCGCGAGTCTCGTCGGTTGAGTCGTCCAGCACCTGAATTTGCAGAAGCTCCCGCGGATAATCCAGTTCGCTCACGGAACGAAGCAACCGCTCGGCGACGTACACCTCGTTGAAGATCGGCAACTGCATCGTCACCTTGGGCAGTTGTTCAAA
>Ga0209266_1001961_pt1 | contig 13266 bp, 13 predicted proteins | sample GraSoiAngelo_132_FD_185889 | JGI IMG/M metagenome (GOLD analysis project Ga0209266, IMG submission 185889) | Grasslands soil microbial communities from the Angelo Coastal Reserve, California, USA - 14_0929_02_40cm (SPAdes) (version 2) | ecosystem: Environmental > Terrestrial > Soil > Grasslands ...
CGGCTGCGTGGCGAGCGCGCGCGCGAGCTCGAGCTTCTTCAGCCCCCCTGCTCCCAGCCCTTCGACGCGCGCGCTTTCCTCGGTAGGCAGGTTGACGAGCTTCAAGGCTTCTTTTGCAAGCACATAAGCCTTCGGGCGCCCCGGGGTTTCACCATTACCGTAAAAAGCGGCGAGGGCCACGTTCTCGAGGAGGCTCAGCTTCCTGAACGGGCGCGGGATCTGGTAGGTGCGCGCGATGCCGGCGTGCGCGACGCGATAGGCCGGGCGCCCGCCGATCTCGGCGCCGCGAAAGCGCACCGAGCCGGCGCTCGGCTTGAGCGCCCCGGCGACGAGGTTGAACACGGTGCTCTTGCCCGAGCCGTTGGGGCCGATCAGGCCGAGGATCTCGCCCTCCGCGACCTCGAATGAAACGTTGCTGACCGCGGTGAAGCCGCCGAACCTTTTTGTGAGTTGTTCTACTTTTAGCAATTCAAGGCGCGAAGGCGTGGCCCTTGGGGAACGGCAGAACGGGGTCGGCCGTCTGGATGGCGCGTGGCCACGCGATATGGGCGCGGCCGCCGACGTACTGCATCACCACCGGGAACGCGCGCTCGTTCTGGCCGGCGAGCTGCGAGCCCGGCGGGTAGAACTTCACGCCGTAGCCCTGCAGCGTGCCGCCCGGCGGGATGTCGGTGTCGAGCGCCGCCTTGCGCAGCGCCTCGGCGTCGAAGCCGCCGTATTTCCGGATCGCGCGCGGCAGCACGTCGGAGAGGAAGATCCAGGTGTTGTTGAACCCCATGGAGACGTGCGGCGGCAATTCGCCCGGCCCCTTCAGCGCCTGGTAGCGCTTCACCATCTCGCGCGTCAGCTCGCCGATGCCCGGCTTGAGCGTCTTCGGGTCGAGCAGCTGCGCGGCCGCCGGGTCGATGGAATGGAAATAGTTGACGTCGTCGCCGAAGCTCTGGCGCAGCTTGTCGATCTGGCTGTGCCCGGCGCCGTGGCCGACCATCGCCTTGAACTTCAGGCCCTGCTCCTTCGCCTGGCGCAGGAACAGCGTGATGTCGGGGTTGTAGCCGGTGTGCAGCAGCACGTCGGGACGAGAGCGCTTGAGCTTGGTGACCAGGCTGGACAGGTCGGGCGCGGTCGCCGAGTAGCCTTCCTTGAGCACGATGTTCATGCCGTGCTTCCTGCATTGCGCCTCGTTGCCCGCGGCGACGCCGGCGCCGTAGGGGCCGTCCTCGTAGATGATGGCGATCTTCATGCTCTTCGGCGCGATGCCGAATTTCGATTGCGCGTAGTAATCGATGTAGTCGCACGAGGCGGCGCCGAACTGGTCGCTGTGCGCCTGCGGGCGGAACACGTAGGAGAGCTGCCGGTCCTTGAACACCGCGGTGGCGATGCACACGTTCACCCACAGGAACTTCTTGCGGGCATCGATCTGCTGCACCATGGGCACGCATTGCGCGCTCGAGTACACGCCCATGATCAGGTCCACCTTCTCCTGGTCGATGAGGCGCGTCATCTCGTTGATCGCGACGTCGACCTTCGACTGCGCATCGGCAAACACCGCGTTGATCCGGTAGCCCTCGACGCCGCCTTTCTCGTTGAACATGTCGACCGCCGCCCTGGTGCCGAGCTGCGCCGGCTCCGAGCCGCCGCCGGCGAACGGGCCGGTGACGTCGTAGATGAAGCCGATCTTGATTTCCTTCTGCTGCGCCGGGGCAGGACAGGCGAACGCAAGCGCCACCCCCGCGGCCACTACGTGGCGAAGCTTCATGGGACACCTCCTCTGGCGCGAAGTCTAGCCGATGTTCGCCGGTGCTACACTGGTTCCCCCCTGGAGAAAGCCATGCCGACCTCCATCCGGTACTTGCCCCTCCTCCTCGCCCTGGCAGCACTTCCGGTCTGCGCGGAAACGGTCCGCGTCTACGTGACCAACAGCGCCGGCGACAGCATCCACGTCATCGACCCGGCCACGAACAAGGTAGTGCAGGTCATCAACGGCGTCGAGGCGGCCCACGGCATCGATTTCTCCCCGGACGGCCAGCGCGTCTACGTCAGCAACGAAGCCGACAGCACGCTCGACGTCATCGACCGCGCGAGCGGCAAGACGATCACCAAAGTACGGCTGAGCGGCCATCCCAACAACATCTCCGCCACCAAAGACGGCGGCCGGGTGGTGGTCGGCATCGCGGAGGATCCCGGCGCGCTCGACGTCATCGATGCGCGGGCGCTGAAGCTGGCGCGGACCATCCCCGTCAACGGCCGCCTGCACAACGTCTACGTCACGCCCGACAACAAGTACGTGGTCACCGGCTCGATCCGCACAAAGGTGCTGACCGTCATCGACCTCAAGACCGACCAGATCGCCTGGGAGCTCAAGCTCGACGAAGGCGTGCGGCCGATGACGATGGAAGTGAATGCCGACGGCTCGACGCGCCGCATCTTCGCGCAGCTGTCCAATTTCAACGGCTTCGCGGTCGTGGACTTCGCCGCGCGCAGGGAAGTGGCGCGGGTCAAGCTCCCCGACGAGCCCGGCGGGTTCGGCGTGATCGAGCGGCGCACCGACGCGCCCTCGCATGGCATCGGCGTCGCGCCAGACGGCAAGACGCTGTGGGTGACGAGCATCACCGCCAACGGCGTCTTCGCCTACTCGCTGCCGGACCTCCAGCTGCTTGGCTTCGCGGCGCTGCCCGAGCTGAGGCTCCCCGGGCGCCAGCCGATCAGCGCGGTGCCGAACTGGGTCACGTTCACGCCCGACAGCCGGCTGCTCTACATTTCCAACGCCGCCGCGCGCTCCGTCTCAGCGATCGATACCAGGACCCTCAAGAGCGTGGCCATCATCCCGGTGGGCGAGGTCCCGAAGCGCATCAATACGCTCGTCCTGCCCTAGCCGCCCTGCCCGCGACCCACTCGGCGAGGATCTTCCACCGAGGGTCGTTCTTCGTCTCGAACTGCCTGCCCCCGGAGTGATACGGATTGCCGCCCGCCTCGGGCGCGAGCGGCTGCAGCAGGAGCAGGCTTGAATCGGGCTTGCCCGGCACGACCAGGCGGGAAGCCATCTCGTAATTACGGCGCGACTGCTCCTCGGTCCACGAGCTGCCTCCCGCCGGCAGCTTCTCCAGGCGGAAGGCGTTGTTGCTGCGCTCCGCATGGCATACGACGCAGCGCGTGTGGCCCGGGCGCTTCTGCAGGAAGATCGGCTCGACGCGGGCCTTGAAGAACTCGTAGTCGAGCGATTGCGCGCCGGCGCAGCTCACCGCGCAAAGCAGCGCGATGCCAGTCAGTGTCTTGAGCACCTGTTATCCCTAGAAGCGGTAGACGAGTCCTACCGACAGCAGACCAACGTCCCCTTGGCCGGTCTTGTCCTTGTCGCCGACCTTGTTGAACTGTTCCCATTCGACGCGCATGCCCACGTTGCGGGTGAAATCGTAGCCGACGCCTGCGCCTAGCAAAAAACCGGTATTCCGCGCGCTCTCGCTCGAGCTGATGCCCGACACTGTCACCTTCATTTCAGTTCGCATGTTGTAGGCGCCGAGCCGTCCAAAAACTGAAAACTGGTTCGCAAGCGGCACATTTCCCACCACCGCCAGATGCAGCCCCTGTCCAACTTCGATGGTGACCTTCGTCGGCAGGGGCACGATCGGAACGAAGTTGAAAGTCGTCACCGTCCCGCTGGCGGAGAACTTGCCGAGCTCCGCGTAGCCGCCCTCGACGGCGAAATTCGGATGGAACCGGTATCCGCCGAACAGCTTGAAGCCGGTGTCCGTCTCATTGGCGGAGAAGCCGTTATTTGCCATGCCGGCGGCGGCCAGATCCCTGGAAAGGCCGCCGGTATCGAGCTTCACTCTCGACTGACCGATCGAGCCGCCGATGTACCACGGCGACTCCTGCGCCGACGCTCCAGGAGGAATGGCAAGGGCAAGACCGATTCCGGCGGCAACGGCAGCATTGCGTATCGCGGCTTGTTGCATGGCAGCCTCCCGTTAGGTTGATTACCGGCCCGCAGCTTTCTTTCCTGCCGCGGGTTTGTCTGTCTGTGGCCAGTAGTAGTTCGCGGCGAAAGAATACGGCGGGAACATGTAGCGCTTCGCTGGCACTACCTTGGCCGCGTACTCGCGCTGCGACTCGTAGACTTTCTTGAACGTCGGGGACTTGTCGGAGTTCTCCTTCGCCACTTCGTCCCAGGCCTTGAGCGAGGCGAGCAGGATGTCGGGCGGCGTGCGCAGGATCCGGGCGCCGTGCTTCTGCACCATTTCCTCCATCGCGTCGGCGTTCTGCTTCTGCCAGCGCGTGATCCAGGTGATGAACGTGTCTTTCACGGCCGAGTTCGCCGCTTCCTGCTGCTGCGGCGTGAAGCTCTTCCACACGTCGAGGTTGAAGCCGAGCTCGCCGATCGAATTGTTTTCGTGCATCCCCGGGGTGTAGTGATACTTGAAGACCTGCGGCAGGCCCAGGCGCAGATCCTCCACGCCGCCAACCCATTCGGCGCAGTCGATCACGCCGCGCTGCGCGGCAGGGACGATCTCGCCGCCCGGCATGTTGACCACGCTCTGGCCGAGCTTGGCGTACACCTCGGCGTTGAGCCCGGTCTGCCGGCACTTCATGCCCTTGAAATCGGCGACGCTCTTCAGGGGCTTCTTGAACCAGCCGAGCGCCTGCGGGCTGGAAGGATGCGCGGGAAACGGGATCACGTTGAGCTTGAGGTCGTTCTGGTAGAAGTCGCGCCACATCTCGAGCCCGCCTCCCACGTACAGCCAGCCCAGGTAATCCATGTGGTCCATGCCGAAGGGCCCGCCCGGAGGCCCGGCGAAGAGCGCCGCCGCCGGGTTCTTGCCGACCCAGTAATAGGCGATCGCGTGCCAGCCGTCGAGGACCTTCCGGTTGGTGGCATCGAGCACTTCGAAGGGCGGCACGATCTGCCCCGCGGCCATGGCCTCGATCTTCAGCGACCCCGAGGTGAGCTTTTCCAGGCGCTCGGCGAAAATCTTGAAATGCTCCTGCAGCGTGATGCTCGCCGGCCAGGTCGACTGCATCTTCAGCGTGCGCGGCGCGGGCGTCTGCGCGTGGCTGCTGAGGCTGATACCTGCGGCAAATGCAAACACGACAGCAACGGCGATCGTACGCGTACCCATCACAACCTCCCGGGTTGGCTGAAATCTTCCATCAAAGTCCGAACACGCGCGGCAGCACGAGCGTGAGCCACGGAAAGACGATCACCAGCAACAGCCCGAAGCTGAGCATCGTCACGTAAGGCATCATTTCGCGCGTCACGCGATCAATGGTAATGCCGGCGATGCCGCACGCGATAAACAGGCCCACGCCGATCGGCGGCAGGAACAGCCCGATCCCGGTCGCCGCGGTGACCACGATCGAGTAATGGATCAGGTCGATGTTCATCTGCTTGACCACCGGGAGGAAAGTCGGCACCAGGATCACCACGGCGGGCAGTCCTTCGAGCACCGCGCCGAGCACGATGAAGAGCGCCGCGGTGAGGATGAGGAAAGTGATCGGCCCGGCCGAGATCGCCTGCATCGCCGACAGGATCGCCGCCGGCACCTGCGCCACGGCGAGCATCCAGGCGATCACCGCGGCGACCGCGAGGAGGAAGCACACCGTCGCGGTGACCACGGCGCTGCGCGCCATGATCGCGGGAAGATCGCGCCACTTGATCTCGCGGTAGACGAACAGGCCGACGATCGCCGCGTACAGCACGGCGAGCGAGGCGGCCTCGGTAGGAGTCATCACGCCGCCGAGGATGCCGCCGAAGATGATCGCCGGCAAGCCGAGCGGAATGATCGCCTTTCTGAATGAATCAAATAAATCCGAAAATGAAAGGCGCAGCGCCGGCGCGAGTCCGCCGCGACGGGCGTCGTAGTAGATGTAGGCCATGATGGCGGCGGCGAGCACGATCGCCGGGATGAAGCCGCCGACGAAGAGCGCCGCCACCGAGACATTGGCGATCGATCCCAGCACGATCATCAGGATGCACGGCGGCACCAGGATTCCCATCGCCGAGGCCGCCGCCACGATGCTCACCGCCTGCCCTGGCCGGTAGCCCGCGCGCGTCATCGGCGGGATCACGGTGGCGCCGATCGCCGAGACGTCGGCGATGGTCGAGCCGGAGATGCCCGAGAAGATGTACTCGGCGATCACCACCGCCATCGCCAGGCCGCCGCGGATCCAGCCGACGAGCGCCTGCGCGAGGTGCACCAGCCGTACTGCGATGCCGCCGGTTTCCATGAGCATGCCGGCGAAGATGAACAGCGGGATCGCCAGCAGCACGAACGAGTCCACCGACTGGTGGATCTGCTGCATGATGATGATCAGCGGAAACTCGCCGCTCCAGGCGAGCCCGGCGAGCCCCGCTGCGCCGATGGCGAACGCCACTGGCACGCCGAGAATCAGCAGGACGAGGAAGACCAGGAGCGCGACGGCAATCATGCTCTTCTTTCCCACAGGAGAAGAAAAGCATAGAAGCCCATCAATGCTCCCCCGACTGGCATCGCGGCATAGATCCACGACACCGGCATCGCCATGACCGCGGTGGTTTGCGCCGAGCCATGCCGCATCAGGGCCCAGCCCTGCCAGGCGATCGCGGCGGAGAACACGATCACCGTGAGCGGCGTCAGCAGCAGCGCCGCGCGCTTGAGGGGCGGCGGCATCAGCTCGACGAACATGTGCAGCCCGAAATGCGCGCCGCGCTTCACCGCCGCTGCGGCCCCGAGAAAGACCAGCCAGATGAAGCAGGCGCGCGCCACCTCGTCGTACCAGACGAAGGTGCGCTCCAGCACGTAGCGCGAGAAAACGCCGAGCAGCAGGTCGACCGTGATGATGGCGAGGAGCAGGATGCAGGCCCACTCCACGCAACTATCGAGGATTTTTCTCAATGAAAAATCCCGTAACTGCTACTTCGCAGCGTCCAGAACCTTGTCCAGCCACTCCTTGCCGACCTTCGCGCCGACCTCCTGGTACACCGGCCCCATCATGTCGCGGAACGGCTTGGTGTCGGCGATGTCATTCACCTGCACGCCCGCCTTGCGGATGGTCTCCAGGTCGCCCGCCTCGCTGTCGAGCTCGGCCTTGCGGTCGAGCGCGCACGCCTCTTTCGACGCCGCGTCGAGCGCCTTCTTCAGGTCGCCGGGCAGCGCGCTGTAGTTCTTGAGATTGGTGAACCAGGTGATCGGCTCGTAGGTGTGCTTGGTGAGCGAGTAGTACTTGCCGATCTCGTGGTACTTGTCGGAAACGATCGACACCGCCGGCGCTTCCATCGCGTCCACGGTGCCCTGCTTCAGCGCCAGGAACACCTCGCTCCAGGGCATCGGCACCGGATTGGCGCCGAGCTGCTTCATCATGCCGATGTACACCGGCGACTGCTGCACCCGGATCGTCACGCCCCTCATGTCGGCGGGCGACTTGATCGGGCGCTTGTTCGACATCACGTTGCGGTAGCCCCAGCCGCCGCCGAAGCACAGCACCTTGAGGCCCTTCGCCTCCATCTTCTTCGCGAGCTCCGCGCCGAGCGGGCCGTCCATCGCCTTCCACACGTGCTGGCGGCTCGGCCAGAGGAACGGCAGCGAAAGCGGCAGGTAGGCCGGCTCGAAGATGCCGCCGATCGGCGCCGCGCCCACCGGCGCGATGTCGATCGTGCCGAGCTGCGTCGCCTCGAGCATCCCGGCTTCGCCCTTGGCGAGCTGGTTGTTGAGATAGACCTCGCCCTTGATCCTGCCGCCCGACTTCAGGCCGAGCTGCCTGCCCAGCTCGTTGGCGGCAACGTTGCGCGGGTTGTCGCCCGCGTTCACCGTCGCGATCTTCATCACCGTCTGCGCCGACGCCACCCCACTCGTCCCTGCGGCAAAAACGGCGGCGCACGCGAGCGCCAGCGTTCCGTTGCATCTCATGGTTCCCTCCTCTAGGGTTTCTCGCCGTTCCTCTCGTATCGTACCATCGCCTCTTTCTCACCGTCCCCGATTACTGGATCTAAGCCCCGTAGAGCATGTACTTGGCGGACCTTTTCGCCGCAGGTCTGGCGATCGGCTGCGTCTACAGCCTGGTGGCGCTCGGCTTCGCCATGATCATCCGCGCCACCGGCATCATCCATTTCGCGCAGGGCGAGCTGCTGATGCTCGGTTCCATGAGCGCCCTGTCGACGCTGTGGCTCATGCCCAGGCTTCCCGCCGTGCTGGTGCTCGCCTGCGGAATGATCGCCTCCGGCGTGCTGGCGGTAGCGATGGAGTTCCTGGTGTACCGCCCGCTGCGGCTGCGCCGCGTGCCGCTCATGAACGTGATCACGGCCACGGTCGGCATGTCGATCCTGTGCATCAACGCGGCGCGCATCTTCTGGGGCTCGGAGCCGCTGCGCTATCCGGAGCTGTTCTCGAGCTCGACGTACCGCTTCTTCGGGGTCGTCGTCTCGCCGCAGCTGGTGTGGATCATGGTGTTCGGCGTCGTGCTGATGGGCCTCCTGCAGCTGTTCCTCAAGCGCACGCGCACGGGCCTCGTGATGCAGGCGGTGGCGCAGGACGCCGAGGTCGCGCAGCTCATGGGCGCGAACCTCACCCGCATGATGATCTACACCTTCGCCATCGCCGGGATGATGGCGGGCGCGGCGGGCGTGATGTTCGGGTCGCTGTTCTTCTCGTTCTTCGAGATGGGCTTCGTGCTCGGCATCAAGGGCTTCGTCGCCGCCACGCTCGGCGGCCTGGGCAGCCTCGCCGGCGCGATGCTCGGCGGCATCCTCTTCGGCCTGATCGAGACCTTCAGCGCGGTGTACGTGTCGTCGGCGTACAAGGACGCGATCGGCATGGTGCTGCTCATCGCCATCCTCCTCTTTCTGCCCTCGGGGCTGGTGGGACTGTGGAAAGCGCGCTCCTGAGGAGAATCATCACCGGCGTGGTGCTGGCGGCGCTTTTCCTGCTGCCCGTCTTCGAGCCGCACCAGTTCGTCCTGCACATGCTCTCGCTCGTCGCGATCAGCGCGACGGTGGCGCTCGGGCTGCAGCTGCTGCTCGGCTTCTCGGGCCAGCTCTCGATCGGGCAGGCGGCTTTTTACGGCATCGGCGCCTACGCCTCGGGCTTGCTCAGCACGAAGCTCGGCCTGCCGTTCCCGCTCGCCTTCCTCGCCGCAGGGCTGATCGCTGCGCTGACCAGCCTCCTCATGGTGCCGATCACGCGCTTGACGGGCGCCTACCTCGCGGTGGCTACGCTCGGCTTCAGCATCCTCGTTTACCTGGTCCTCAAGAACGAGGAGTGGCTCACCGGCGGCTCCTTCGGGCTGATGGGCATTCCGCGGGCGTCCCTCTTCGGCTACGTCCTCGCGAAGCCGGCGTACGCCTACCTGCTGTGCGTGTCGGTCGCCGCGCTCGTGTATTTGTCGTTGCTGCGTCTCGAGCGCTCGCGCTTCGGGCGCGCGATCAACGCGATCCGCCAGAACGAGGAGGCGGCGCGCGCCTGCGGCGTGAAGGTGACGCTGCTGAAGAGCCAGTGCTTCGTCATCGCCGCTTTCGTCGCCGGCCTCGGCGGCTCGCTGTACGCGCACCAGGTGCGCTATCTCGCGCCGACCGACTTCACTTTCTGGAAGTCGGTCGAGATCCTGATCATGGTGGTGATCGGCGGCATGGGCAGCCTGTTCGGCGCGGTGCTCGGCGCTGCGGTCGTGGTCCTGCTGCCCGAGGCGCTGCGCGAGGTCGGCGACTACCGCATGCTCGTCTTCGGCGCGATCCTGATGGCGGTGATGCTGTTCGGCGAGAGCGGCCTCGCCGGGTTCCTTGGCCAATGCCTGAAGCCCTTCTCGAAACGGTAGCGCTCAGCCGCCGCTTTGGCGGCCTGCTCGCGGTCGACGCGGTCGACTTCCAGGTCGAAAGCGGCGCGATCCACGGCCTGATCGGACCGAACGGCGCCGGCAAGACCACGCTCCTCAACCTGATCGCGGGCGCGCTGCCCGTCACCCGCGGCAGCCTGCGTTTTCGTGGCGCCGACATCACGCGCCGGGACGCCGCGCGCCGCGCGCACGATGGCATTCGCCGCACGTTCCAGAACCTCAAGCTGTTCGCCGAGATGACGGCGCTCGGGAACGCGAGCCTGGGCCTGCACGGCGGCACCCGTTCAGGCATCTTCGCCGCGCTCGCCAGGACCCCCGGACAGCGGCGCGAGGAGCGCGAGATCGCGCAGACGGCGCGCCGCGCGCTCGAGTTCGTCGGCCTCTGCCCTATGGGCACCGCCGGCTGCTCGAGATCGCGCGCGCCATCGTCGCGCAGCCGGCGCTGCTGTTGCTGGACGAGCCGGCAGCAGGGCTCAACCAGACCGAGGCGGCGAACCTCTCCGGCCTCATCCGGCGCATCCGCGAGCAGGGCACCACCATCGTCCTTGTCGAGCATCACATGGATGTGGTGATGACGGTGTGCGACACCATCACGGTGCTCAACTACGGCAGGAAGCTCGCGCAGGGCACGCCGGCCGAGATCCAGCGCAGCCCTGAAGTCATCGAAGCCTATCTTGGAAGCGCGCATGCTCTCGCTTAAAAGCGTCGACGCGGGCTACGACGACGCGCTCACCCTGCGCGGCGTCTCGCTCGAGGTCGAGCGCGGCGAGATCGTGGCCATGATCGGCGCGAACGGCGCCGGCAAGAGCACGACGCTGCGCGCCATCTGCGGCTTCCTGCCTCCGAGAAAGGGCTCGATCGAGTTCGACGGGCGCCAGATCGCAGGGCTCACGCCCGACCGCATCGCGGCGCTCGGCCTGGTGCACGTCCCGGAGGGCCGCCGCGTCTTCCCCGAGCTCACGGTCGAGGAGAACCTGCTCGCCGCGGCTTATCTGCTGCGCGACCGCAAGGAAGTGCAGCGGCGCCTTGCCGAAACTATGGAGCGCTTTACGCTCCTGCGGCAGCGCCGCAAGCAGGCGGCGGGCACGCTGTCCGGCGGCGAGCAGCAGATGCTCGCCTTCGGCCGGGCCATGATGACCGGGCCGAAGCTCCTGCTGCTGGATGAGCCGTCGCTAGGGCTCGCGCCGCTGCTGGTAGCGGAGGTGATGCGCTCGGTGAAGATGTTCCGCGACGCCGGGATCACGGTGCTGCTGGTCGAGCAAAATGCGAACCTCGCGTTGCAACGAGCACGTGCGAGCGAGCTACCTGGGGTATTCGCGCCGCAGCGGCGCAGGCGGCGTCAACTGAGGAGGAGAGAGGAATGGCATTCGACCGTAGGAAGTTCATGCAGTCCGGCGCGGCAGCGGCCGCCGCCGCGATGCTTGGCTCGCAGGCGCGGGCGCAGGGCCCGGGGCCGATCAAGATCGGCGCCTTCGGGCCGATCAGCGGCAACGCGGCAGCGCAGGGACAGAGCCTGCGCACCGGCATCGAGATGGTGGTGAAGGCGCGCAACGCCGCCGGCGGCGTGCTCGGCCGGCAGATCGACCTTGTCGTCGGCGACGACGCCGGCAAGCCCGAGGAAGCCGGGGTGATCGCGCGGCGCTTCGCCACGCGCGACAACGTGTGCATTGCCATGGGCAGCGTGAGCAGCCCGGCGAGCCTCGCCGCGGCGCAAGTGTTTCGCGAGGAGCAGGTGCCGCAGATCGTGGTGAGCGGCACCGCGCAGCGCATCACGACTCAGGGCAACGAGTGGGTGTTCCGCTGCACCATTCCCGACCGCAAGTTCGTCGCCGACCTCGCCGACTTCATCGCCGAGAAGTTCCCGAAGCTCAAGCGCTTCGGCTTCATCTACGTGAATGACGACTTCGGCAAGGGCGGCTTCGACTCGTTCGTCGAGGCCGGCAAGAAGCACGGCATCACGGTGGCGGTGGGCGAAAGCTACACGCGCGGCGACGTCGACTTCACCGCTCAGCTCACCAAGATCCGCGCCGCCAATCCCGACGGGCTCGTCGACTGGTCGCGCTACACCGAGGGCGCGCTGATCCAGCGCCAGCTGCGCCAGCACGGGATGAACCTGCCGCGCTTCGGCTCCGACGGCATCGCGCCGCCGGCGTTCCTCGAGCTCGCGGGCGAAGCCGCCAACGGCGTCATCTACGCCACGCACTTCAGCCCGGCGACCTCGGCCGACAACCCGCAGGCGCAAGGAGTACGGCAAGCTGCCCGACTACGTGCACGCGCAGGCCTTCGACGCCGCCAACGTCGCCATCGCGGCCATCGAGCGCGCAAGAAGCACCGACCGCACGGCGATCCGCGACGCCCTGCGCAAGACCGACTACCAGAGCGTGCGCGGCCCGTTCAAGTTCGACTCGAAGGGCGACCCGACGCTGGTGTCGCACATGGTACGCATCGTCGACATGAAAGAGACCAATGCCCGCCTTTAAGCTGGAGAGATTTGGCGCTGCGCCGTTTGCGCCCGCGCCGCGCGCCGCGCGCGCCGGCGACTACGTCTTCACCTCGTCGATCTATCCGATCGACGAAGCGGGCCACGCTGTGGTCGTCGACTCGCGCCTCGGCGAAGCCGGGCCGTCGCTGATGGAGGTGCAGGCGCGGCGCTGCCTGGAAACGCTCAAGTCGGTGCTACGCGATTCCGGCACCTCGCTCGAGCGCGTGCTCAAGGCCGATGTGCATCTCGCCGACGCCGCCGAGTTCAACGAGTTCAAGCGCGTATGGAAGGAGCACTTCCCGGCGAACCCGCCGGCGCGCACCACCGTGGAGGTCGGCGATACGCTGCCCTTCCCCGGCACGCGCCTGAGCCTAGACGCGGTCGCGCTTGCCGGCGACTCGAAGCTGCAGCGCCAGGTGCTGGCGGACCCCGATGGCTCGGATCCGCTGCCGGTGGAGTGGGCGTCGCATGCCGTGCGCGCCGGCAACTTCGTGTTCTGCTCGGCTTTTCCTGCGAGCGATTTCAACAACGGCCTCGCCGTGGGCAAGCCCGCCGGGTTTCCGAACTACGGCAGCAATGCCGAGATGCAGGCCGAGTACATCTTCACGCGCATGAACCGCGTTCTCTCGCAGGCTGGTACTTCGCTCGAGCAGGCGATCGAATCGCAGCTCTACGAGCCAGACCTGCTCAATTTCCACGACGTCGACGGCATCTGGGCGAAGTACATGCCGGTGCCGCCGCCGCGCAGCTCGATGGGCGTCAAAGGCCTGATCCTGCCCGGGGCGCTGTGCGCGCCGAATCTCACCATCCTGGTGCCCGACAAGGATCTCAAGAAGGAGGAGTCGCACAAGGGGCTGCGCTGGCATCCGGTCAAGGTGAGGAAGGTCAACTTCTCGCCCACCATGAAGGTCGGGCCGTGGCGCTTCTTCGCCGGGCAGGTGCCGAGCCCCGACTTCAAGTCGGCGCTGACGGTGCCGGCTGGCGTG
>Ga0209266_1001962_pt1 | contig 13263 bp, 12 predicted proteins | sample GraSoiAngelo_132_FD_185889 | JGI IMG/M metagenome (GOLD analysis project Ga0209266, IMG submission 185889) | Grasslands soil microbial communities from the Angelo Coastal Reserve, California, USA - 14_0929_02_40cm (SPAdes) (version 2) | ecosystem: Environmental > Terrestrial > Soil > Grasslands ...
GAAGAAGTGCTCGCCGCAGTCCAAGCAGCGCGAGCCGAGCAGGCGCGGCGGCTCGGTGGGGTCGTCGGGGACGGTGAAGTAGCCGGGCTTCACCGCGACGCGCGCCCGCCGACCGTCCATCGTGCGCGCGAGTTACAACCGGACGGTCGGAGCTGTCAAACCGATCAGGGCCCGCGCGTCCCCTTGAACACCGCCACCGCGTGGAAGGGAATCGCCTGCCCGAAGATCTCGAGGCTGGCGGCGAGGGTGCTGGTGCCGTGCAGGCGCCGTCCGCTGCGCGCGAGCGTCACGACGGTGCGGTAGCTCGTCACCCTGAGCGGATATCCGATGCAGATGGTCCCCGCCGCGTCGATCTCGTCGACATTGGTGGGCGAGAGGATGAGCCGCCGGCGCCGTCCCGTCCGGTAGGTCCCGACCTCGTCGGGGATCTCCGGGCCGCAGGAGGTGATGTGGGTGCTCGGCAGGCGGTAGGTCCCGTCGGCGCGCAGCACGAGCGTGGTGGCGAAGCGGGGCGGGGCCGGTGAGACGGCGATGCCGCCCAGACCCGCGACCCTGGCCGTGCCGGCGATGCTCCAGCACGGGACGGGCGCGAAGACGCACCCGCCGATCGGCTCGCAGGTGTCGTCCGTGCAGAGGTCCCCGTCGTCGCAGGAAAGCGAGGCCCCCGCTGTGCACGCGCCGCTCGCGCAGCTGTCGCCGACGGTGCACGCGTTTCCGTCGCTGCAGGGTGTCCCGTCCGGTTGGAGCCCGCCGCCCACGCAGGCGCCGCCGGACGGGTCGCAGAGGCCGTCCGTGTGGCAGGGGGGCGGCGCGGCGGAGCACGCGCCGGTGCCCGTCCCCGTGCACTGGCCCGCCTGGCAGGCGTCGCTCTGCGTGCACGCGTCCTGGTCGTCGCAGGCAGTGCCGTCGGGCTCGGCGCCGCAGCCGGGATCGCCCGCGTGGTAGCGGATCGACCCGAAGAGCGCCGGCACGAAGCCCTCGCAGTGCTGCTCGAAGTCCGCGGCGAAGCTCTGCACCTTTCCGTTCACGTCGTAGGTCGCCTCGAGCACCACGAAGCGCCCGGTGAGCGTGTTGCAGCCCCGGCCGTCGCCGGACACGGAGAGGCCCGGTGCGCCCGCCGCCTGGAACGGCCAGCGCGTGGCGCCCTCGTAGACGCCCGGCACGAGCGTCGCGCTCGCCGGCGCCGCGAGGTCGACCGACCAGAAGTCGCCGGGCGCGTTGCCGGCGAAGTCGACGTTCACGCCGTTGTCGAAGTTGCGGCTGGCCGTGAAGGTGCCGTCGGCGGACGTGATGAGGCGCCCTGTGCCCTGGCCGATGTAATCGCCGGCCTGGCTGTTCAGGAAGAGCAGCGTGCCGGCGTGAGCCGCACTCGCCAGGCACAGACTCGCCGCCAGGACCGTCCACCGCATCCCCCACCTCCGACACCGCGTGCGTCAGCCGAGATTGTAGAGGCGGAGCGCGTTGGTCGCAAAGATCTTGTGGCGTGACGCCTCGGGAACGTCCGCCATTTTCCTGACACTCTCGCGCACCGCGCCGGGGAAGTGCGCGTCGGGGTGCGGGTAGTCCGAGGCCCACACCACGCAGTCGTCGCCCACGAGATGCACCACCGCCCCCACCGCGCCGTCCTCCGGGTCGGTCGAGATCACGCACTGCCGCTCGAAGTACTCCGACGGCTTCATGCGCACGGCGGGGAGGAGTTTCCCCCACGTCTCCAGGTGCCCGTCCATGCGGTCGAGCCAGTAGGGGAGCCAGGCCGAGCCCGACTCGAGGAAGGCGACGCGCAGGGTGGGGTGCCGCTCGAGGACGCCGGTCAGGATGAGCCCGGCGCACGCCGCCATCTGCTCGAAGGGATGCGAGAGGACGTGGAGCATGGCCGGGTTCTCGAAGCGGTCGCGCCCGAGGGTGGGGATGCCGTCGCTGAGGCCCTCGTGCACCGTGACGGGGACGCCGAGCGCCGCCGCGCGCTCCCAGAAGCGCTCGTAGGCGGGGTGATGGATGGGCCGTCCGGCGTATGGATTCGGGCGCACGAAGGCGCCGCGGAAGCCGAGCTTCTCGGTTGCCCGCTCGAGCTCGTGGATCGAGGCGTCGATGTCGGCGAGCGGCAGCATGGCGACCCCGAACAGGCGCGACGGCGCCGCCCGGCAGTAGTCCGCGAGCCAGTCGTTGTAGGCGCGGCAGAGAGCCGCCGTGAGCGCCGGGTCGCTCGTCTCGGGCAGGTAGAAGGCGACCGAGGGGAAGAGCACCGCGAGATCGATGCCCTCGCTGTCCATGTCGCGGAGACGCGCCTGCGGGTCCCAGCCGCCGGCGTGGAACTTGGCCGCCGCGACGTCGTAGTCGGGCCCGAGCGTGAGCAGCATCGCGTGGCGCATGACGAGCCGGCCGTCGAGCAGCATGCAGGGGCGGCCGCGCTCGTCGAGCACGGGGCGCGGGGCGCGCTCGCGGTAGGCGGGCTCCACGTAGTCGGTCCACAGGCTCATCGGCTCGGTCACGTGTCCATCAGCATCGACGACGGCGATCTGGCTCATCGGGCGTCCCTCCCTGGTGCAGCATTCCCACCTTGACAAACGAACGTTTGTTCGTGTACGCGGAGCGCATGAGCCCCCGGGCGGCCACCGCCCGCAGCCGCGAGGCCCCGTCCACGCGCGACGCCATCCTCGACGCCGCCGAGCGGCGCTTCGCCGAGCGCGGCTTCGCCGGCGTATCGATGCGGGAGATAGCCGCGGAGGCGGGGCTCAAGAACCAGGCGAGCCTCTACCATCACTTCCGCCACAAGCGGGCGCTGTACGAGGCGGTGCTCTCCCGGGGCATCGCGCCGATCATCGCGCTGGTCGCGGAGAGCGGCAAGAGCGGCCCCGGGGGCGAGCGCGGGCGCCTCGAGCCGGCGGTGGTGGACGCCGTCCTGGACCGCGTCCTCGACTATCTGGAAGAGCATCCGCACCTCCCTCGTCTCATCCAGCGCGCCGGCCTCGACGACAACCGCTACCTGCGGAGCGGCCTCGGGCGTTTCCTGGGACCGCTCTACGCGCAGGGGCTCTCCGTCCTGGCCGGGTCTTGGGAGGCGAGCGAGCTTCCCCACCTGGGGGCGGGCCTCTATCACCTGATCTTCGGCTACTTCGCCGGCGCCACGCTCTTCGAGGCGGTCGTGCAGCAGGATCCGCGCAGCCCGGCCGCCATGGCCCGCCAGCGCCGCTTCTTGAAGACCGCCGTCGCGCAGCTCCTCGGTCTCCGGCCGGCGCGCCGCCTGCTCGGCCGGCGCGCCTGAGGCTCCCATGCAGCTCCCCGGCGTCGATCTCGCGAATCCCGACCTCTTCCTCGCCGGCTGGCCCCACGAGGCGTTCGCCCTCCTGCGCGCGCAAGCGCCCGTCTACTGGCACGAGGAGGCGAACGGCCCCGGCTTCTGGGTCGTCTCCAAGTACCACGACGTGCTGGCCGTCCAGCTCGACTCGAAGACCTTCTCGTCGGCCCGGGGCGGGACGCTCATCCGGGAGTTCGACGGCGAGGAGCGGGAAGCCGTCCGGTCGCAGCTGATCAACATGGACGCGCCCCGCCACACGCGCTTCCGCCGCCTGGTGAACATGGGCTTCTCGCCCAAGATGACGAACCGTCTGGCGCCCCACATCCGCGACATGGCGGGCAGGATCATCGACGCGGTCGCCGCGCGCGGCGAGTGCGACTTCGTCGCCGAGATCGCGGCCGAGCTGCCGCTGCAGGTGATCGCCGAGATGATCGGCATCCCCCTCGCGGACCGGCACCTGATCTTCAAGTGGAGCAACGACATGATCGGCTTCGACGACCCGGAGTACGGGGGCGCCGGCGCCGAGGTCGGGAAGATCGCCTCGATGCAGATGTACATGTACGCCAACGAGCTCGCCGTCGAGCGGAAGAAGAGCCCGCGCGACGACGTGGTGAGCGTGCTCATGGCGGCCGAGGTCGACGGCGAGAAGCTGACCGAGGTGGAGTTCGACTCCTTCTTCCTGCTGCTGGCGGTGGCGGGCAACGAGACGACGCGCAACCTGATCTCGGGCGGCATGCTCGCCCTGATGCAGCATCCCGACGAGCGCCGCCGGCTGCTCGCCGACCCCTCCCTCATGCCGACCGCGGTCGAGGAGATGCTGCGCTGGGTCTCCCCGGTCATGTACTTCCGGCGCACCGCGACGCGCGACGCGGAGCTCCGCGGCCAGGCGATCCGCGAGGCCGACAAGCTGACCGTCTGGTACGGCTCGGCCAACCGCGACGAGGAGGTCTTCCCGCACGCCGACCGCTTCGACGTCGGCCGCACGCCGAACGATCACCTCGCCTTCGGCATCGGGCACCACTTCTGCCTGGGCGCCAACCTGGCCCGCCTGGAGATCCAGATCATGTTCGAGGAGCTGCTCCGCCGCCTGCCGGACATCGAGCTGGCCGGCCCGGTCGAGCGCTTGCGCTCGAACTTCATCAACGGCATCAAGCGGATGCCGGTGCGGTTCGCGCCCGAGAGGAGCTGATCTTTGCGCACGCGCGTCTGCGATCTGCTCGGCATCGAGCTGCCCATCTTCGCCTTCAGCCACTGCCGCGACGTGGTGGCGGCGGTCAGCCGCGCGGGCGGGCTCGGCGTGCTCGGGGCGCTCGCCTTCTCGAACGAGGAGCTCGAGGTGGAGCTCCGCTGGCTCGACGAGCACGTGGGCGGGAAGCCCTACGGCGTGGACGTCGTCATGCCGGCCTCGCTCGCCGACCAGCCGGCGTTCGACAAGGCGGCCTTCGAGGCGATGATCCCCGAGCGCCACCGCGCCTTCGTGGAGGAGGTGCTCGAGCGCTACCGGGTGCCGAAGCTCCCCGCGGGCGAGTCGGCGTACGAGGGGCTGCTCGCCTGGACGCACGCCGGCGCCCGCTCGCAGGTCGAGATCGCGCTCGCGCACCCGATCCGGCTGCTGGTGAACGCGCTCGGCACGCCGCCCCGGGACGTGATCGACCAGGTGCACGCGCGCGGCGTCCAGGTCGCGGCCCTCTGCGGCAGCGTCGAGCACGCGCGCCGGCACGTCGAGGCGGGCGTCGACATCATCGTCGCCCAGGGCTCGGAAGCGGGCGGCCACACCGGCGAGATCGGGACCATGGTCCTCATCCCCGACGTGGTGGACGCGGTCGCGCCCACGCCCGTCCTGGCCGCGGGCGGGATCGGCTGCGGGCGGCAGATCGCGGCCGCGCTCGCCTTGGGCGCCGAGGGCGCGTGGATGGGCTCGGTCTGGCTCGCCACCACCGAGAGCGACCTCCACCCCGTCGCCATGACGAAGGTGCTGCAGGCGACCGCGCGCGACACGGTGCGCTCGCGCTCGATGACCGGGAAGCCGGCGCGCCAGCTCCGCACCCGGTGGACGGAGGCGTGGGACGACCCGTCGTCGCCCGGCGCGCTCGCCATGCCGCTCCAGTTCCTGCTCACGGCCGACGCCACGACGCGCATCCATCGCTACGCGCACCTCGAGACCTCGGGGGCGAAGGAGCTGGTCGGCACACCCGTCGGGCAGATCGTCGGGCGCATGAACCGCGTGCGCCCGGTGCGCGAGCTGGTGCACGAGATGATGACCGAGTTCGTCGACGCGGCGGCGCGCATGCACGCGCTCCTCGAGGAGTGACCGTGCCCGCGCCCATGCGCCTCGACGTGGTCTCCGAGTTCCCCTACAAGCACTCGACGGGCGAGGTGATCGGGCGCTTCCTCGCCGGGCTCCGGGAGCAGAAGCGGATCTGGGGGCAGCGCGTGGCGGGGCAGGGGGTCGTGGTCCCGCCGCTCGGCTACTCCGAGGCCGACGGCTCCGCGGGCGGCGAGTGGGTCGAGGTGAAGCCCACCGGCGTCCTCACCGCGGTGGCGATCGTGCGCGAGCCGATCGCCGGCCTCCACCCGTTCGACCGGCCCTTCGCCTTCGTGCTCGTCAAGCTCGACGGCGCCGACACGGCGCTCGCGCACGTCGTCAGGGACGATCTCGACCGGCTTCGCGTCGGCGCGCGCGTCGAGGCGGTGTGGGCGGTGGAGCGGAGGGGAACGATCCGCGACATCGAATGCTTCCGGTTGCTGGCATGAGCGAGCCGCCGAAGGAGCCCGTCAAGTACGTCGAGGCGACCCTCCGCCTGCCCTACCACTACGTCGCGGGCGACTACCGCGCGCGTTACCTCCTCGCGCTCAAGGACAAGAAGATCCTGGGCTCCAAGTGCTCCACGACCGGCAAGGTCTTCGTGCCGCCGCTCGTCGCCTCGCCCGAGAGCTTCGCGCCCTGCGAGGAGCTGGTGCAGGTCGCGGACCGCGGCGTGGTGACCACCTTCTGCATCGTGCGCATCCCGGTGATCGGACGGAACGTGGAGCTGCCCTACGTCGCGGCCTCGGTGGCCCTCGACGGCGCCGACATCTCGATCTTCGCGCTCGTCCAGGAGTGCAAGCCCGAGGACGTGCGCATGGGCATGCGCGTCGAGGCGGTGTGGAAGCCCGACGGCGAGCGGCAGGGCGACCACGAGGACATCCTCTACTTCCGCCCGACGGGCGAGCCCGACGCGCCGCTCGCGTCGTTCCTGAACCGGCTCTGAGCTCCGCATGAGCAGGCTCCGAAACATTGCCGTGGTGGCGTTCTCCCAGGCGCCCATCGTCGCGCGCGACGAGCACCGCGTCGCCTCCGAGATCCTCTACCCCGAGGTGCGGAGCGCGCTCGATCAGTGCGACGTCGAGCGCGCGGCGATCGACTACCAGGTGGCGGGCTCCGCCGACTACATCGACGGCCGCCCGTTCGGCTTCGTGACCGCGCTCGACGTGATGGGCTCGTGGCCGGCGAAGCAGGACCTGCACCTCGAGATGGACGCCGCCTTCGCCGCCTACTACGCCTGGGTGCGCATGCAGGCGGGCGACTGCGACAGCGCGCTCGTGTGCGGCTACGGGAAGAACTCCGAGGGCGAGCCGGAGCGCGTGCTGAACCTCGAACTCGACCCGTACTACCAGGCGCCGCTCGGGCTCGGGCCGAGCGCGACCGCGGCGCTCCAGGCGAGCGCCTACATGGCGCGCAGCGGTGCGACCGACCGCGATCTCGCCGAGATCGCGGCACGCAACCGCGCCGCGGGCGCGAAGAATGCCTGCGCGCAGCTGCGCGAGGCAGTGCCGGCGGAGAGGCTCGCCGCCACACCCTGGGTGGTCGAGCCGCTCCGCCGCGGCTACCTCCCGCCCTACGGCGACAGCGCCGTCTGCCTGGTGCTCGCCGCCGAGGGCAAGGCGGAGCGGATGTGCGACCGCCCGGCGTGGCTCCACGGCGTCGACCAGCGCATCGAGATGCAGACGCTCGGCGCGCGCGACCTCTCGCGCAGCGCCGGCGCGCGGCTCGCGGCGGAGCGGGCGCTCGCCATGGCGGGGCTCGCGAGCCCCCGGGACGTCGACGTGATCGAGCTGTCCAGCACGACCCCTGCCGAGGAGCTGGTTCTCCGCGAGGCGATGGGGGTCGAGGCCGGCGCCGTGGTGAATCCCTCTGGCGGCCCGCTCTGCGGCCACCCCTTCATGATGACGGGGCTCATCCGCCTGGGCGAGGCGTTCCGGCAGCTCGCCGGCCGCGCCGGCGCACACGCCGTGCCCAATGTGCGACGCGCGATCGCGCACGCCGCGCAGGGCCACTGCCTGCAGCAGAACCTCTTCTTCGTCCTGGGCAGCGAGCGGAGGTGGACGTGAAACGCCCGGTCGCGGTGGTCGGCGTCGGGCAGACGCATCACGCTTCGCGCCGGAGCGACCTCAGCATCCCCGGCCTGGTGCGCGAGGCCGTGGACCGCGCGCTGGCCGACGCGGGCCTCGACTACGGCGACATCGACGCCGTCGTCATGGGCAAGGCGCCGGACCAGCTGGAAGGCGTCATGCAGCCCGAGCAGTTCCTCGCGGGCGCGCTCGGCGCGCACCTGAAGCCCCTCATCCGCGTCCACACCGCGGGCTCGGTCGGCGCCTCGACCGCGCTCGCGGCGGTGACGCACGTCGCCTCGGGGCTCTTCGAGCGCGTGCTGACCGTCGCCTGGGAGAAGCAGTCCGAGGGCAACGCCATGTGGGCGCTCTCGCCGAACCTGCCCTTCACGCCGCCGCTGGTCGCCGGCGCGGGCGGCTTCTTCGCGCCCTACTGCCGCGCCTACATGACGCGCACCGGCTGTCCGCCGCACATCGGCCCCCTGGTCGCGGCCAACGCGCGCGCCAATGCGGGGCGGAACGAGTACGCGCACCTCCGCGAGCCGATGACGGTCGAGGACGTGCTCCAGTCGCCCGTGCTGTGGGACCCGATCCGCTACCTGGAGACGTGCCCGTCCTCGGACGGCGCCTGCGCGCTCGTCGTCGCTTCCGAGGAGCAGGCGAAGAAGGGGCCGCGGAAGCCGGCCTGGGTGAAGGCCGGCTACTCCTACGCCGAGGCGATGTGGGTGCCGGGCCGCGACCAGGTGAGCCCGCAGGCGGGCCGCCTCTGCGCCCAGAAGGTGTACGAGAAAGCCGGGATCAGGGATCCGTGGAAGGAGATCCAGACGGTCGAGATGTACGTCCCCTTCGCCTGGTTCGAGCCCATGTGGCTCGAGAACCTGGGCTTCTGCGACACGGGCGAGGGCTGGAAGATCGTCGAGCGCGGCGAGCAGAAGATGGGCGCGCACCTCCCCGTCAACCCCTCGGGCGGCGTGCTGTGCACGAACCCGATCGGCGCCTCGGGCATGCTGCGGCTCGGCGAGGCGGCCCTCCAGGTGATGGGGCGCGCCGGCGAGCACCAGGTGGAAGGGGTGCACAACGCGCTCGGCCACGCCTACGGCGGCGGCGCGCAGTACTTCGCGATCTGGCTGGTGAGCGATGCCCTCTGAGCCGGCGGTCCTCTATGCCAAGGCGGACGGCATCGCGACCGTCACCATGAACCGCCCCGAGGTGCGGAACGCGATCAACGCCGAGATGCTCTGCCGCCTCGCCGACGCCTGGCAGGACATCAACGACGACGCGTCGATCCGCGCCGTGATCTTCACCGGCACGGGCGAGCAGGCCTTCTCGGCGGGGGCGGACCTGGACCGCCTGGTCCGCATGATGCAGGGCCTCCGCCCGGCGGAGACCGACTTCGACCGGCGCATCATCGAGGACTACGCCATCATCTACAAGGGGCTTCTGCGGAACTACGAGGTGGTGAAGCCGATCATCGCCGCAGTGAAGGGTTACTGCGTGGCCGGCGGCATGGAGATGCTGCAGGCGACCGACATCCGCGTGGCTGCCGAGGACGCGCGCTTCGCGATCGCCGAGGTGAAGCACGCCCTCTTCCCGATGGGCGGCTCGACCGTGCGCCTGGCGCGGCAGATCCCGTTCGCGAAGGCGATGGAGATCCTGCTGACGGGCGAGCAGTTCTCCGCCGCCGAGGCGCTCCGCATCGGGCTCGTGAACAAGGTCGTGCCGGCGGCGGAGGTCATGCGCGAGGCGCGCCGCTACGCGGAGCTCATCTGCGAGAACGGCCCGCTCGCCGTGCAGGCGGTCAAGCGCTCGGTCATGGCGGGCCTCGGCCTCCCGACCGCGCAGGCGCTCGAGAAGGAGCAGGAGATCGGCATTCCGGCCGCGATGTCCGAGGACGCAAAGGAAGGGACGAAGGCGTTCAAGGAGAAGCGCAAGCCCGTCTTCAAGGGCCGCTGAGAGGAGTCGCGCCTTGCTCGTCCACCTCGCCCTCCTGCAAGAGCGGATCGCGGGGCTCATCCCGGAGCGCCAGGCGCTCGTGTGGCGCGACCGGATCCTCACCTATGCGGAGCTCCTCGCGCGCTCGCGCCGCGTCGGCCGCGCGCTCCGCCGCCTGGGCCTCGGCTGCCGCATCGAGCGCGCGGCCCTCCAGCCCTGGGAGTCCGGCCACGACCACGTCGCCATCTACGCCTACAACGGCCCCGAGTGGCTCGAGGCGATGCTCGGCACGCTCCACGCGCGTGCCGCCTTCGTCAACGTCAACTACCGCTACGTCGCCGACGAGCTGCGCTTCGTGCTCGCCACCAGCCGGGCGCGCGCCATCATCTACCACGCGGCCTTCGCCCCGCGCCTCGCGGCGGTGCGGGACGACCTCCCGCTGCTGGTACGCCTGATCCAGGTGCGCGACGACTCGGGCCAGGCGCTCCTTCCCGGCGCCGTCGACTACGAGGAGTGGCTCGCCGCCGAGCGCCCCGAGCGGCTCGACCTGCCGTACTCGCCCGACGACCTCTACGTCCTCTTCACGGGCGGCACGACCGGGCTCCCGAAGGGCGTCCTCTGGCGGCACGAGGACGTCTTCTTCAACGGGCTCGGCGGTCACATCCCCGGCTTCGAGCGGCTCGACAGCGAGGAGAAGCTCCGCGCGCACATCGACATGGGGATCGGCGGGCGGTTCCTCATCCTGCCGCCCTTCATGCACGGTGCCGGGCAGTGGTCGGCGTTCAACACGCTCCACCGCGGCGGGACGGTCGTCCTCCCCGACGAGGTGCGGCGGCTCGACGGGCACGGCGCGTGGCGGACGATCGTGCGCGAGCGCGTCGACCAGCTCTCGATCTGCGGCGACGCGTTCGCGCAGCCGCTGCTCACCGCGCTCCGCGAGGGCGGGTACGACACGTCGTCCATCCGTGCCATCACCAGCACGGCCGCGGTGCTCTCGCCGAGCGTCAAGCGCGCGCTGGCAGCGCTCCTCCCGCCCGGCACCCTCTTCATCGAGAGCCTCGGGGCCTCGGAGGCGGGCCTCCAGGCGATGAGCTGGAACGCGGCCGCGGAGGACGCCCCCGCCTACCAGCTGCGCGACAACTCCGTCGTGCTCTCCGCCGACCGCACCCGCGTCCTCACGCCCGGCGCGGACGAGGTCGGCTGGATCGCCACCAAGGGCCATCTCCCGCTCGGCTACCTGGCCGACCCCGAGCGCACGCGCGAGACCTTCCCGGTGATCGACGGCGTCCGCTACTGCCTCGGCGGCGACCGCGCGCGCTATGCCGACGACGGGCGCCTCGTCTTCCTCGGGCGCGAGTCGTCGTGCATCAACACGGGCGGCGAGAAGGTCTACGTCGAGGAGGTGGAGCGCGTGGTGAAGAGCCACCCGGCCGTCTACGACGCGCTGGTCGTCGGCACGCCGAGCCCGCGCTGGGGGCAGCAGGTGACCGCGGTCGTCTCGCTCCGACCCGGAGCGCCGCTGCCGAGCGTGGCCGAGCTGCGCGCGCACTGCGCACCCCACCTCGCCGACTTCAAGATCCCGCGCGCCGTCCTCGACGCGCCCGAGATCGTGCGCAGCCCGAGCGGCAAGCCGGACTACGCCTGGGCCGCCGAGCACGCGCGCGCGCACGGAGAAACCCATGCCTGACTGCTACCCGCAGCTCACCGACACGCAGCGCACGGTGCGTGACACCATCCGCCGCATCGTCGAGACGGAGCTCAGGCCGCACGTCGAGGCGATGGAGCACGGCGACGTGCTGCCCTACCCGTACATCAAGAAGCTCGCCGCGGGGCTCGGCATGGCGGGCACGGGCGACCTCCCGGCGGCGATGGCGGCGGCCGCGCCCGAGGACCGCCTCGAGTTCCTCGTCCCCGCCGCGGTCGGCATCGAGATCGCGCGCGTGTGCGGCGGCGTGCTCGTGTCCTACGGCGTCAGCTACGGGCAGGTGGCGGGCACGATCCGCAGGCACGGCACGCCCGAGCAGGTCGAGCGCTGGGTGCCGGGCCTCATGAGCGGCGAGATCATCGGCGCCTGGGGTCTCACCGAGCCGGGCGCCGGCTCCGACGCGTTCGGCTCGATGATCACGACGGCGCGCCCCGACGGCGACGGCTACGTGCTGAAGGGCCAGAAGACCTTCATCACCAACGCGCCATACGCCGATGTCTTCGTGATCTACGCCAAGCTGGTCGAGAACGGCTCCAGGAACATCCAGCCCTTCCTCGTCGAGCGCGGCACCGCGGGGCTCGAGGTCTCGAAGCCCTTCCGCAAGATGGGCACGCACTCCTCGCCGACGGGCGCCGTCTACCTGGACGAGGTGCGCATCCCGCGCGCGAACCTGCTCGGCGGCGGAGTCAAGGACCGCGACCACGTGAAGGGCCGGCTCTCCGACGAGCGCGCCGGCATCCCGACCCTTTCCCTCGGCCTCGCCGACCGCGCCTTCGAGCTGGCGCTCAAGTACTCGAAGGAGCGCGAGCAGTTCGGGCAGCCGATCTGCAACTTCCAGCTCGTGCAGCGCCGGCTGGCGCGCATGTACGGGCTCCTCTGCAACATGCGAAACTTCACCTTCGCCGATTTCCTCGCCGGCCGGAAGGTGCCGATGTCGGTCGCCGACATCTGCGCCGGGAAGCTCTACTGCGGGGAGGCGGCGACCGAGATCACCATGCAGGCGATCCACATCCTCGGCGGCAACGGCTACATGGAGGAGTACGAGGTGGAGCTGATGGAGCTGGGCGGGGGGACGACGGAGATCCAGGAGCTCACCATCGCGCGCAACCTGATCCAGTAGGAGGGCGGCCATGCCCACCCCTACACCCACATCTCGGTCTCCGACGGCGGCGCGCACACCCGCTTCGCCGTGATCGCCACCTGGCCGACCCACTTCCTCGCGCACTGGGTGCGCGACAAGGGCCTCATGAGCCTCGAGGACGCGGTGGTGCCGCTCCTGCTCGGGTACCGCATGCGGCGCCCGCATCCGTTCTCGTAGCGCCCGCCTTGGGTGCGCCAGGGTGCCATGATAGGCAGCGGGCGCCGAGGGAGACGCGCACCATGGCGAAGAAGCCCGAGAAGACGGAGAAGCCCGAGAAGCTCGAAAAGACGGAGGAGCCCGAGCCGCCCGAGAAGCCCGAGCCGCCGAGCCTGCTGGAGCTGGTCGCGGCGCTCGACCGGCAGCATCGCCGGCTCCGCTGGACGGTCGTGGCGCTGACGCTGGTCACGCTGGTCGCGCTGGCCGGCGCGGGCGCCGCGCTGGTGGCGCCCTACAACGCCGAGCTCGGCCTCTACCTCCGGCGCTGGCTCGGCCGGCCGGAGACGATCGCGGCCGTAAAGACGATCCTCGAGGCCGAGAAGTTCGCGCTCCGCACGCCCGACGGCAAGGTCCGCGCCGCGCTCGCGGCGCGCGACGATGCCACCCCGAGCCTCGCCCTCTACGACGGCGACGGCACGGCGCGCGCCGGCCTCGAGCTGGGCGCCGACGGCCAGGCGAACCTGTGGTTCGCGGGCCAGGACGGGCAGGTCACCGTGTCGCTCAACCCGCGGAACCTCCGCATGACGGACGCCGAGGGCGCCGTGTTCGTGACCCGCACCGCGCTGGTGCTCGCCGACCGGAAGCAGCGAAACCGAGTCACGC
>Ga0209266_1001965_pt1 | contig 13250 bp, 14 predicted proteins | sample GraSoiAngelo_132_FD_185889 | JGI IMG/M metagenome (GOLD analysis project Ga0209266, IMG submission 185889) | Grasslands soil microbial communities from the Angelo Coastal Reserve, California, USA - 14_0929_02_40cm (SPAdes) (version 2) | ecosystem: Environmental > Terrestrial > Soil > Grasslands ...
CTGCCTCAGGAGCAGTCGGCGCACGTAAGCCTCCGATGCGTGTAGCTCGGCAGCAGCCTCAGGGACGGACAGAAGTCGGGAGCGTTCGATCCCCAAATATTAGCGCGGCGCCGCAACCATTTCGTGGTATAGTGGCGATTGTTCCTGGACTGAGGCGAGGGCAGTGAGACCCTCGCGGTTGCCGGCCGACGATGGCAGTAGCCCACTTGGCCCTTCCGCTTCGCGGACACTCCCAGGAGGAGACAATGCCTGAAGTCAAAGAGACAACCGACCGCTTCGTAGCCGCGATGAACGCCCACGACGAGAAGGCTCTGGATGCCCTTCACGCTGACGACATCAAGTTCAACGCGCCGGGTGGCTTCAAGGCCACCAACGGCAAGGACGCGACCAAATTCGCGATGACTTGGCTTAAGGCGTTTCCGGACAACAAGATGAAGGTTCGCAGCGAGCTCATCAGCGGTCCCTGGGTCGTCCAGGAGATCGTCATGGAGGGCACGCACACGGCCCCTCTAGAGAGCCCGACGGGCACGATCGCACCGACTTACAAGAAAGTGGTCGGCTACGGCGTCCAGCTTCTCCGCGTCGAGAACGGAAAGATCGCCGAGGCTCGCATCTACTTCGACCAGCTCGACCAGCTGCAGCAGCTCGGTCTGATCCCAACGACTACGACGGTCTAACCCCCGACGCATGCGACCCGGTCCCCTCGTGGGGCCGGGTCTTTTTTGTTATCACCGAAAATGTTGCTGATCTTTTTATGCCACACCTCGTACTTGTGAGGAATGAAAAAGGTTCTAGCCGTGTCCGGGCGACCGGACGTTGATGCCGCCATTCGCTGCGGCGACTGGAGCCAACCCATGGACGGTGAAGTTTCCCCAGCCGGCGCGTCGATCAACCAGGCTCTGTATTGGAGGCAGATCTACACCGACATCCTTGCCATGGAAGAGAAGGTGCTGGCTCGCATCCGTCATCTGATGACCAAGCAATCGGCCGCCAGCCGCCGCGAGGTCGAGCTGACCAACGTTCCTGTCGTGGTGGCCCAGGCGGAGAGATTCCGGCAGCGACTCGGATACTGGGACGCTCGAGTTGAGGAGCTCGGCGGCCAGCCTCCGGCGAAACCTCACAAGCCCTAACACCGCCTAGCGCTCGACGCTTCAGGCCGCTTTCGGAAGTTCCTCGCGATCTTCGCCTGACACGGCCATTGATTCAGCGAGCCGCCCGCGCTGACGCCACTCGTCGAGTTGCGCCGGCCGCTCGAGGCCGACGAGCAGGCGTCGCAGCGCGGCTTCGATGTCGGGACTTGCTGAACGCATCACACCATCAACAACGCGGGCGTGTCGGCGGTTACGGTCGTACAAATGCGTTGGAGCGGGCGATGGGAATCGAACCCACGTAACCAGCTTGGAAGGCTGGCGCACTACCATTGTGCTACGCCCGCTTGCTGTGGTCGGCAGCCCGCACGGGCTTGCAGGCAAGGCCAGCGACTAGAGTACCTAGACTTCTAGCGAGGCCCCGTCGTCTAGTGGCCTAGGACGCGGCCCTTTCAAGGCTGAGATCGCGGGTTCGAATCCCGCCGGGGCTACGCCTTTCTGTTGGCTTGCGCTTACGAACGCTCGGGGGTAGGTTGCTGTCGTGCTCGAGGATCTGATCCGAACCTGGGACGGCGAGCAGGTCGTGGTTCGATTCGACCGTGCAACTGGCAGCTGGATGTTTATCTGTATCCACTCTCGGAGACGCGGGCCAGCGTGCGGTGGGACGCGTTTAAAGACCTACCCCGATCTGGCCGACGCTATGGCGGACGCCATGAAGCTGTCGACGGCGATGACGCTCAAGATGGCTGTGGCCGATATGCCGTTCGGCGGCGGCAAGGCGGTGCTTGCTGTGCCGGCCACTCTGAGTGAAGGGCAGCGCCACGACCTGATCCTGCGATATGCGGATCTGGTCGCCTCGCTCGGCGGGAGTTTTCAGACGGGACCTGACATCAACACCTCGATTGCCGATATGGACTTGATCAGCGAGCGGTGCCCCTACGTTGTCTGTCGAAGCGTGGAGCGTGGCGGCTCGGGCGACCCCGGCAAGTACACGGCCCGCGGCGTTTTCCACGGGATACGCGCCAGCGTCAATAAGGCCTTCGGCTCACCTGAACTGGAGGGTCGCACTGTGTTGGTCCAGGGCGTTGGTGACGTGGGCTCGCGCCTTGCGGAACAGCTGGCCGCGGCCGGGGCCCGGGTGCTGGTCAGTGACGTCGCGCAGGACCGAGTCCAGCGGCTGGTCGCTGCGATCGATGCCAAACCGGTCCCGGTGGAGGAGACGATCGGAACTAAGTGCGACGTGTACTCGCCCTGCGCCCTCGGTGGGTCCCTGAACGCCGGCACGATCCCACGACTCCGTTGTCGCATCGTTGCCGGAAGTGCGAACAACCAGTTGGCCGAGCCGCAGGACGCTGACCGTCTGCGCGCGGTCGGAATCCTCTATGCCCCCGACTTCGTGATCAACGCGGGCGGCGTGTTGTATGCGTGGGGATTGGAAGCTCTGGGTTGGAGTCGCGAAACGATCGAGGTGCGACACCGCGGTATTGGAGACACCCTGGCCGAGATCTATGCGGCGGCTGATCGGGAGGGCATCACGACTGAGGCCGCCGCAACGCGAATGGCAATTGCCCGTCTTGACGCTGCTGAGGGGCGAGCAATGTCAGAGGAGGAGGCCAGTCTGTCTGAACCTTGAGTTTGTCCGTCTCGTTTGGGCTACCAGCTGCTTCGTGCCTCGTTGCACGCGTTGTGCGCCAAGCGGGTCAATCACGCGCCGCCGATACACGCGTCTGGCACAAATGCGTGCATTGCCACACCTTAGGCGATAGCAACGCCTGCCTGACCGAGCTCGAGAAAGACGGGAAATTTACGCTAGCTCCATGACAACTGAAATCAGGGATGCGTTGAGCCAAGCTGTCGAGTACCTGCGCGAGCATCGGAGCGAGGCGAAATACACCGACAGCGCGGCCACCGCCGTGCTCGAAGACGGCCTGCGGGTCACGGTGACGGGACCGGAGGGAGCACAGCTCACAACCGACATGCCGAAGTCGATCGGCGGGCGCGGTGACTTGCCATCGCCGGGATGGTTTCTTCGCGCGGCGCAGGCGAGCTGTCTCGCGAGCTTGATTGCGATGGAGGCCGCGCGAGCGGGTGTCACGCTTCGCCGGGTCGAGGTCGTGGTTGATAGCGAATCGGACGACTACGGGATCCTGGGCATCGACGAGTCCGTTCCGGCCGGCCCCCTCAGCTCCACAGCGCGAGTGCGCATCTCAGCGAAAGGTCCGGCAGACCTACGTGCTCTTGTAGACGCGGCGGATCGGCATTGCCCCGTAACGGACGCCGTCCGGCGTGCTGTTCCTTGGAGGGTGGAGCTAAAAGACTAGGTCGGCTCAATCACGCACTTGCGGCCGTTGGAGCTGCAGGCTTTCGACGGCTACTTCCCCACAAGTGGGGAAGAGTTGGTGGGCGGCGAGGGTTTCGAACCCCCGACCTCCAGCATGTCAAGCTGGCGCTCTACCAACTGAGCTAGCCGCCCAGAGCCGCCCAGAGAGTTGGGCTGAGTGGACGACTTATTGTAGGAGCGATGCCTCCGTACATCGGCCGGCGCATGCGCCGCGTCGAGGACGAGCGACTGATCACAGGTCGCGGTCGCTTCGCAGGGGACATCAAGCTCGAGGGTCTCGTCCACATCGCGTTCTGCCGCTCCGGCCTCCCCCACGCGCACATCGGGGCCATCGACACTTCGGCTGCGAAAGCGATGCCCGGCGTCATCGCCGTTTGGACGGCCCACGACCTGCCCAAAACGGCTGACGGACTGAGCGACTGGGGACCGGACGATATGGTCGCGCGCGGGCGCCCGATCCTCAATCGCGACGAGGTCAACTACGTCGGGGAGGCGTACGCGCTGGTCGTGGCGGAGACCGTATACCAAGCCCAGGATGCGGCCGAGTCCGTGTCGGCGGAGCTCGAACCGCTCGACGGCGTCGGCACCGTGATCGTGGCCACCGCAACCGGTGCGCCGAAAGTGCACGCCGATATGGACGACAACATCGCACGCAAGAAGACGCGGGCCTACGGCGACATCAAAGCAGCGTTTGGGCCCGACAGCGTGACCGCCCAGATCCGCCTGACCACCTCCCGCGTCGCCGGCGCGGCGATGGAACCGCGCGCGGTCACCGCGGCGCCGGATCCGGAAACCGACGGTCTTAAGGTGTGGACCTCGACGCAGAATGTCTTCGGCGTCCGGGAGGCGATCGCGGGCGCGCTCGGCCTCGAGGAAGAGAGTGTGCGCGTCGTCGCCGAGGACGTCGGCGGCGGATTTGGCGCCAAGGGTAGCGCGTTTCCCGAGGAGATTCTGACGGCGCTCGCGGCCTGGCGTCTGAAGCGGCCGGCGCAGTGGGTCGCTTCGCGCAGCGAAGACGGCTCGACCACCGCGCAAGGGCATGGGTCCGTAATCGAGGTCGAAATCGCCTCAGATCACGATGGCAAGCTGCGCGCCATTCGCGGACGGTTGCTGCACGACCTCGGCGCGTATAGCGCATCGGGCGCCGGCCAGCCCGACCTCATCGTTTCCCACATGCTCTCCGCCTACATCGTGCCCGCGATGAGCATGGACACCCAACTCATCTACACGAACACTGTGCCGAGCGGGTTCATCCGCGGCGGTGGGCGGCCGCTCGGCAACTACGCGACCGAGCGCGTGATGGATCGCCTCGCGCGCGCCCTCAACATCTCGCCCGTTGAGCTGCGGCGCCGCAACATGGTGCAACCGGAGCAGATCCCCTTCACCACCGGTTTTCCAGCGGGCCGAGCGGGGCTCGTCTACGACAGCGGCAATTACCCTCGCCTGCTCGACCTTGCTCTGCAGAAGCTCGGCGACATCCCCGAGCATATCGACGACGGGCGACTGGTCGGCTTCGGCGTCGCGTGCTGCGTCGAATCGACCGGGTTCGGCGGCGGCGAGCCGGCCAGGCTGCGCGTCAACAAGAACGGATCGGCCGACCTGTACATCGGTTCGACCCCACAGGGCCAAGGGCACCAGACGATGGCCGCGCAGGTCGTGGCGGATCGGCTCGGCTGGCCGTTCGAGAAGATCCGCGTCACCGCTGCGGACACGAAGAACACGCCGCCCGCGGAGCTGACCGCGGGCAGTCGCAGCGCGGTCCAGGTCGGCAACGCGACCTCTAAGGCCGCGACGGCGGTTCGCAAGCGGCTCCTCGAGCGGGCCGGCGACGTGCTCGAGGCCGACGCCGCGGATTTGATCATCGAAGACGGCGTGATCGCGGTGCGTGGCGCGCCGTCGAAGAAGGTGCCGCTCACCGAGGTCATCCCCAGCGAAGGGCTCGAGGTGCTCGAGACCTTCGATCCCAAGCGGCCGCTTGCCTACTCGAGCAGTTGCCACGTCGCGGTGGTCGCGGTCGATCCCGACACTGGCCAGGTCGAGATCCTTCGCTATGTGATCGCTCACGACACCGGGCAGGCGATCAACGAGCTCATCGTCGAGGGCCAGATGCACGGCGGCTACGCGCATGGGATCGGCTACGCCCTGTACGAGGCCGCGACGTATGACGCTGACGGCGGATTCCGCGCCGCGAGCTTTCTCGACTACACCATCGTGAGCACGGGCGAGGTCGACGAACCCGAGCTCGTCCACATTGTGACCCCGACCGACGCCAACCCCGAAGGCTTCAAGGGCGCGGGCGAGAGCGGAACGATCCCCGCGCCGGCCGCGATCTCGAATGCGGTGGAAGACGCGCTCCGCAAGCGAAAGCCTGATGCGGTCGTCGACCGGCTGCCGATCACGTCCGACCGGATCGTCGAACTTCTGAGCCAGTAGCCCTGTCGACCGACCCGCGCCAAACGACCCCTCCGATCAACGCGGGGGGAGTCAACTGGCGGCGCAACCTCGCCGCGCTGTGGTTCGCCGAATTCATGGCGATCTTTGGTTTCAGCTTCGCCTTCCCCTTCCTGTCGATCTTCCTGAACAAAGACCTGGGCGTGCGTACAGGCACGGAGCTCTACCTCTGGACGGCCGCCTCGGCGAGCGCTTCCGGAATCGCGATGGCGGTCGCCAGCCCGATCTGGGGCATCCTCGGCGACCGCTACGGTCGCAAACCGATGTTGATCCGCTCGATGCTGGGCGGCGCGATCACGGTCGGCATCATCTACTTCGCGCAAAACCCCGCCGAGCTCGTCGTGCTGCGCCTGCTGCAGGGCGCGACCAGCGGCACGGTGGCTGCGGCGACGGCGCTGGTCGCCGCGGAGACCCCGCGCTCGCGTGTGGGTTGGGCGCTCGGAGTCGTCACGTCGGCGGTCGCGCTAGGCAGCGCGATCGGGCCGGTGGTCGGAGGGCTCGCGGCGGAGTTCCTAGGCCTCCGCCTCGTCTTCCTGGGCGGCGGCGTGCTGCTTGCGCTGTCGCTGATCCCCGTGCTCGCGATCGTGCGCGAGAGCCCCCTCCCTCCTCGAGTCGGGCCACGAGTGAACACGCTGGCGCTGCTCAACGAGCAACCTGGGCTCAGGCACGCGCTGACTGTCCTGATCGGCGCGCAGGGCCTGGTCAGCGTCTGCACCTCGGCGACCCAGCAGCTGGTCGTGCTGCGGCTGCTCGAGATGATCACAACGGGCGTGTCGGCGGTGAGCGGTCTCGGCTTCGGCCTGGCGGGACTCGCGAGCAGCGTCGCGGCGGTCGGTTACACACGCGTGACGCGGCGCCTGGGCTACGTGCGGACCGCCGCGGCGGCGTCAGGCCTGATGGCCCTTGCGGTCCTGTTGATCGGGATCTCGCCATGGACCTCGGTGGTCGTGATCGCCATCGGCTTGAGCGGGCTGTTCAGCGGGGTCGTCATCCCGGCGACCGCCAGCATGATCGGCCTCGAAACGCCACACGACGCGCAGAGCACGGTGTTCGGGTTCAACGCGAGCTCGGTCGCGTTCGGGTTCTTTCTCGGCCCGCTTATCGGCGGCGGCGTGGCGGCCGCTACGTCAGACGTCTCGGTGTCGCTCTACGTGATCGCTGCTCTCGCGGTTCTGCTTGCGGTCTTCGTCGGCACGTCGGCGCGGGAGCCGGCGCGCTAGTCGCCCGGCTGGAACGGTTTCAGGTTTTCGACGTCGTGCTCGTCGATGTTGGCGAACAGTGCGAGGTCGTCGCTTCGGTCGAGAAATCGTCGCGGCAGGATGACGTCGCTCTTGAACCAGCCCGCGGGTTTGAGGACGATGCCGACCAGCTCGTCGTCATCGAACAGCACGTCCTGCACGGTGCCGAGACGCTTACCGGTCCGGCCGAGCATCACGTTCTCGCCGCCATCGATCTCCAGGTCACCCTCCGGCTTGTTCGCGATCTGTTCCATCCAGTTGGGCAAATCAGGCCCTGACCCGAGTGCAGCCGCCGAGTCCTCGAGCCCCTGGGCGATGGATTCCTGCTTCTCGCGGTAGGCAAGGTACGGCGGAAGGCGGCGCACGTCCGCGGCGCTGAGGCCGAGGTCGATGCGGTTGTGGCCGGCGGACTTTACGGCTTCCTTCGGCACGATGAACTCGTCGTTGACGAGCAGCGATCCCGGCGAGAGCAAGTAGCCGGAGAATCGCCCCGACTCCTTGATCACCAGCGCCCGCAGCCCGTAATCCGGTCCGACCAGAACATGCGCGAGCTGGCCCACATCCTTCCCGTCGCTCGAGCGCACCTCGGCACCGAGATGAAACCCCTCGTCACTCACGATCGGCTAAGCGTACCGAGACCGGTGGTTGCTCTAATGTGGAACGTCCGCCGCCATGGAAAAGCGAAACACCCCTCCGCCGAACATCATCGACGCCGCCAGGAAATACAGCGTGACCGTGCACACCTCACGCGGTGACTTCGTGATCGACCTGGTTGATCCCATGGTCGCCCCGCAGACGGTCAACAACTTCGTCTACCTGGCGCAGAACCACTACTACGACGGCCTGACCTTCCACCGCGTCGTGGCTGGATTCGTCGTCCAGGGCGGCGATCCGCTGGGCAACGGCACAGGCGGCCCCGACTACAAGCTGCCCGATGAGTCGAATCCCTCGAAGTGGCCTCGCGGCACGGTCGGAATGGCCTCGAGCGCAGCCGGCGTCAGCGGGTCGCAGTTCTTCATCACCCTTGGCGACGCTCCGTTCCTGGCCACGAACGGCGTCTATAACCGCTTCGGGCAAGTCGGCTCAGGGATGGACGTGATCGACAAGATCCAGGTCGGCGATGCGATGCGCTCCCTCGACGTCAGCAGCTCGTGAGGAGGGTCTTCCTCACCGTCTCCTTGGTGACCGCGTTCGCCGCGTCGTCATGCGGCTACGCCGATCCGTACGCCGGCTCGCCGCCGATTGCAAACGAGAGCCCGAACCCCTCTATCTCGCCGAGCGTATCGCCGGGTGTGGACGACTTCGGCACTTGCTATAACTCCAAGGGCGTGACCTATCCGGATGGCCTGAAGAGCTTTGACCTCAAGGTCGGGACGGGTGCCGCGGCCAAGAGCGGCCAGAACGCCGAGGTCCAGTACACCGGCTGGCTAACCGACGGCCACCCCTTTGATTCGAGCCGGTTTGCCGGGCGCACGTCCTTCACCTTCCAGATCGGCGTCGGCCAGGTGATCCCCGGGTGGGACGAAGGTCTCCTCGGTCAGAAGATTGGCGGCAAGCGATGCCTGACGATCCCCGCCGCGCTCGCGTATGGCGCGCAGGGGCAGAAGGACCAGACAACAGGAGCGGTCATCATCCCGCCTAACGCGACGCTCGTGTTCGAGATCGAGCTCTTGAGCCTGAAGCCGGGGCCGAGCCCGTCGCCCTCGCCCAAGCCGTCCCCCTCGCCCAGCGCGACGCCATCGAAGTAGGGGAATAACTCTTCCCCATCAATGACGTGGAGTTTTCCAGCTAGGTAACGGTCAGCTTTCCCTTCATCCCGGACTGCTCGTGCCCGGGCTGGTCGCAGAAGAATGTGTACTGGCCTGCGGCAAGGTTGTCGACCGTGAACGCCAGCGAGTCGCCCGCCGATATGAGCTCGCTCGCGGCGACGCGGTTGTTGTTGCTGTCCCGAATGATCAGGTCATGCGCCACCGATCCCGAGTTCACGAGCCAGAACGTGACCTTGCCGGCCGGGACGCTGAGGGTCGAGGGGTCGTACTTGAACTCCGTCATCGTTACCTGGTGCGACCCTGCGGGCTGACCCCCGCCGCCGCCGCCGCATGCGGCCAGTAGAGCGACCGTGGCAAGCGCAACTGCAACTGCTCTCATTTGAAGGCGGTCACTCCCAGATAAAGAATTCCGAACAGAAAGATCCACACCACGTCGACGAAGTGCCAGTAGAGGGTAACGGCGGCCGGGCCCACGTGATTCCGGGAAGAGAACTGCCCCCGCGCCGAGCGGTAGAGCACCAGCGTGAGCAGGATCAGGCCGCCGAGCACGTGCGCGCCGTGGAAACCGGTCATCGCGAAGAAGGCGCTGGCGAACGTGTTCGCGGTAAGCGTCAGCCCGCGGCCGAACGCGTTGATGAACTCGTACAGCTGCCCGGCCTCGAACGCGAACCCCAAGACGATCGTCGTGACCAGAAGCACGAACCACCGCCTGCGGTTGTCGTGCGCCAGGCCCTCGAGCGCGAAGTGGCACGTCACACCGCTCGAGAGCAGGATCACGGTGTTGATGGCCGGGATCGGCCACCAGTTGACGTAGTACTCGGGGCGGTCCGCCGGCGGGATCGGCGGCCAAACTGGATGCGAGCCCACCAGGTAGAAGTACGTCGCGAACAGGCTGCCGAAGAACATCACCTCGGAGGCGAGGAAGATGTACATCCCCATCATCCCCGGCTTGATCGCCGGGTACTCAGGAGTCGGCTCGCGGCGAAGCGCGGCGACCGCCATCAGTGGGGTGCCTCGTGCGTGGAAGGCGTTTCTGCGGGGAACATACGCACGTCTTCGACGAGCACCCACCCCACGATGCCATATAGGAAGATCAGCCCGCCGATCACCGCCAGCACGACGCGGATGGTGCCCGAAAACGGAATCGCGCCCAGCGCCAGGAACAGAGCGCCCACGCAGATGATGAATGGGTAGTTGCTGTTGGGAAACAGGTGGATGCCGAGCTCATGGGCGCGGGCGGCGTAGTCGATCGTCACGTCGGCCGGCTCCTCGGGAACGTCAAGGTCGAATCGCGATGCGTCCTTCCGCGACGGGTCGGCGTCTCGCCACGCTTTGAACGCAGCGGAGGCCATCTCGCTCGACGGCCACAGTTTGTACCCGCAGTTCCGGCACTGGTCGATGAACCGGGCTGTCAGCAAGCCGCAGCGTGGGCACTCGACAGACAGGCTCGGGTTGGCCACGTCGACGTAGCGAGGCTTGCGGGCTACGGGCACAATCGATTTCGGATTCTATCGGGTCGGGTGAGGCGAGGCCGGGTTGCAATTGGGCCGCCGATATACTTCAAGCTCGTGAAGCAAATCCCAACGAATTCGCAGGCTTCGCCTTGAATTCGCGGGGGCCCCTCGGACGCGGCGCACGCCTGCTGATTGCACTCGCCGGCATCGCGGCCCTGCTGTTCGTGCTCAGCGCCTGCGATCTGGGTGGGGTGCATCCGATCTTTCCCGACCCGGTTTCGGCGAACGGAAAGAACATCTACGACACCTACGTCGGCATCTCGCTGATGGCGATCGTGGTGTTCGTCGGTGTCGAGGCGGCGCTGCTGTGGGTGGTGATCCGGTACCGGCGCTCAGCGCAGCCGGTTGGCTACGTGCCGCCGCAGGTCCACGGCCACACGGGCCTCGAGATCGCGTGGACGATCGCCCCGCTGGTCATCGTGCTCGCGATCGCCGCGTACAGCTTCGCCGAGCTCCAGAAGGACTTCCAGCCGATCAGCAATCCGCAGATGACCGTGATCATCAGCGGCCACCAGTTCGGATGGGACTATCAGTATGAGAACGGAGTCGTGGTGCACCAGGAGGGCAGCCTCGCCGCCCCGGTTGTGCCGTTCGTCGTGCCCACGCACACGTTGGTCAAGCTCCAGTTCCGCGCCAACGACGTCATCCACTCGTGGTGGGTGCCGGCAGTCTCGGGCAAGACCGACGCCGTGCCCGGCTACGACAACTTCTCCTGGCTGAAGATCGACCAGACGGGCCAGTGGCGCGGCGAGTGCGCGGAGCTCTGCGGCGCGGGCCACGCCTCGATGCAGATCATCGTCCAGGCCATGGATCAGCCCGAATTCGACGCATGGATGGCGAAGCAGAAACCGGCGCCTTCACCTTCAGCTTCTCCGTCGCCCTCAAAGTAGGATAGAAAGCGGATGGCCACCACAACCCTACCCAGGCCGAAGGCTTACGACGACACATTCTTCAAGCCGATCAGCCTCTGGCTGACGACGACCGATCACAAGCTGATCGGGATCATGTACATGGTCACATCGCTGATCAGCTTCGTCATCGGAGGGATCTTCGCGCTGATCATCCGGCTGCAGCTGTCGCAGCCCAACCTCCGCATCGTCGACGCCGAGACCTACAACCAGCTCATCTCGGCGCACGGCGTGACGATGATCTTTTTCTTCGTCACGATCTTCGTCACCGGGATCGCGAACTACATGGTGCCGATCATGATCGGCGCGCGCGACATGGCGTTTCCGCGCGTCAACCTGCTCGGCTTCTGGCTCATCCCGGTGTCGATCATCCTGTACTACTGCGGCTTCCTCACGGGCGGTGGGCTGAACGCCGGATGGACCGGCTACGCGCCGCTGACCGAGAAGGCGTTCCAGGGGCACAGTCTCGGCGTCGACTTCTGGGCGATGAGCATCATCGTCTGGGCGATCAGCGGGATCATGGCCTCGACCAACTTCCTGACCACGATCGTCGCCCTCCGAGCGCCGGGGATGCGGTTCTCGCGCCTGCCACTCTTCGTCTGGGCCCAGATCTCGACCTCGATCCTCCTCCTCATCGTGGGCGCGCCGCTTGCCGCCGCGATGATCCTGGTCGAGTTCGACCGCCAGCTCGGCACCCAGTTCTTCACGACCGCGGGCAGGCCCGTGCTGTATCAGCACCTGTTCTGGTTCTTCGGCCACCCGGAGGTCTACGTGATGATCCTCCCGGCGTTCGGGCTGATCTCGGAGATCGTTCCGGTGTTCGCGCGCAAGCCGATCTTCGGTTACATGTCGATGGTCGCGGCGCTCTTCGGCATCGTCTTCCTGTCCATGACCGTGTGGGCGCACCACATGTTCACTGTCGGCATGAACACCTACGTCGAGGGCTTCTTCATGCTGATGACGATGCTGATCGCGGTCCCGACCGGCATCAAGTTCTTCAACTGGATCGCCACCATGTGGTGGGGCTCGATCGACTTCACGGTCCCGATCAAGTTCGTCTTCGGCTTCCTGGCCACGTTTCTGATCGGCGGCATCACCGGCATCTACCTCGCGTCAGTGCCGGTGGACACCCAGCTGCACCAGTCGTACTTCGTCGTCGCCCACCTCCACTACGTACTGTTCGGTGGAAGCGTGTTCGCGATCCTGGCGGGGATCTACTACTGGTTCCCCAAGATCACCGGCCGGCTGCTCAACCGGAGGTTGGGCGAGTGGAACTTCTGGACCGTCTTCATCGGCTTCAACGGCACGTTCTTGATCATGCACACGCTGGGGCTCGAGGGAATGCCGCGGCGGATCTGGACCTACTCGAACGAGGCGTGGGCAGCCACCAACATGATCATCACGATCTCGTCGTTCCTGATCGCGATCTCCATCCTGCTGTTCCTGATCAATGTGATCCACAGCTGGACCCAAGGCGAGATCGCGGGCAACGACCCATGGCAAGGGAACACGCTCGAGTGGGCGACAACGTCTCCCCCACCGCCCTACAACTTCGAACGGGTGCCGCCGGTGCGGAGCTTCATGCCCGTACGCGACCTGCGTGAAGCCGGCGAGCTGGCAGAGCACGAGCCGGTGCCGGCCTAACTCTTTCCCGCTCGGGGGGAAGTACCCGGCCTCAGGGGCCCCGCGGAGTCGAAGATGCCGTGGGGTAGAAGAGCCGGGGATGGGGCCGACGGAGGGGCTTAGTGCTTGACTACCTCAGCCTCGGCTTGGGTCTCGTCGACGAGCTCTTCCGCGGCCCGATTGCGAGCGTCTCCACGCAGCACCCACCAACCGAGGCCACACACGCCCAGGGTCGCGACAAGGAAGGTCATGCTCATCCACAGCCAGGCGGGCACCCACTCCCCGGCAAGGTAGACCACGGACGTAATTATCTCCGAG
>Ga0209266_1001966_pt1 | contig 13248 bp, 9 predicted proteins | sample GraSoiAngelo_132_FD_185889 | JGI IMG/M metagenome (GOLD analysis project Ga0209266, IMG submission 185889) | Grasslands soil microbial communities from the Angelo Coastal Reserve, California, USA - 14_0929_02_40cm (SPAdes) (version 2) | ecosystem: Environmental > Terrestrial > Soil > Grasslands ...
TCGCTTCCGGCCGCAGCGAGTAGCGGTCGAAGTCGAAATACACGTCCTCGAATGCGTAGGTCCGCACCGGCGGCCGCGTCACCTGGATGTTGACGGTGTCGGACGCCGTCTTGTTGTCGGTCGGGCACGTCACGGTGACCGTCACCGGCACGCTGCCTTCCTGCTGCGGCGCCGTCCACAGCGTCTGCCGTTCCGCCGGCTGCGCCAGCGTACCGATCGGTGCGGTCCACCGATACGTGACGGAGCAGCTCGTCGAGTCCTGCACGGTCGCGGTCACCGTGGAGCTCTTGCCCACCTCCACTGAACATGGATTGCAATCCGCTTTCACGGTCAGGTTGTGCACCGGCGCCGGCAGCGGCGGCGGGGGTGGCGGCGGCGGCGGCGGGGGCGGCGGCGGCACCCAGACTCGCACGCCCGCGTGATACCCGATCCGGAACTGCCAGTCGTAATAGTCGCCGAGGAGATCACCGGTGTCGGTGAAGCGCGTGTCGCGCGCCTTCGAGGGCACATTCCAGCTCGCACCGGCGCCGAAGAAGAAACCTTTCTTCGACTGGACTGTAAGGCCGACGGTCGCCCGCGTGATGTGCTCCGTGTCGGATAGCAGCGGCGAGATGGTTCCATCGGTGCCGACGATGCGCGAACCTGTAATCGTCGCGCTGTCGCCCGACGGCACGTAGCCGTTCAGCTCGCCGGTGACCCGCACGATATTGCGGGATGGGAAGCCAATGCCGGTTCCCCAGCGGAACGCACCCTGGGCGGTATCGAAGCCGTCGGGCTTGCCGCGGAACTCGTAACCGCCGAAGCCGGCCCACTCGACCGTCCGCGCGAGCTCCTTGCTCGCGATCAGGTCCACCGAGACGTCGGCCTTGCCCGTGCCGTTGCCGGCGTCCTTGTCGGCGGTCGGCAGCTTGACCATCCCGCGCAGCGCGATCGCGGCCGGATTGAGGCGATACTCGGACCACAGGTTGAGCTTGGCGCCGGCGTAAAAGTCGCCGAGGTTATCGCCGGTCCAATGCTGGTTCACGCGCGGATAGCGGTCGATTACTCCGCCGAGGCTCGAGTCGTTGATGAAGAGCGGGTATGTGTCCCGGTCGATGCGCGTGTCGAAGAGGAAGGCGCCAAAGATCTCCGCGCGATCGCCGACGCCGACGCCGAACGTGCCGTCGAAGTCGCCGACGTTGGTGTACCCCTGCACCCAGTTCGTGCCGCGCCGATACCCGCTAACCGACCACCTTCCGCGGGGCAGCACTTCGGCGGTGGGCACAAACCACAACCCAGTGTCGCCGAAGAACGTCGTCGTGGCCGGTCGTGTTTGGTCCGCCGTTGCGGTCGACGAGGACTGTGTTTGGCTGGTGGTGGGACTCTGCCCCGTGGATGTCCCTGAAGACCCTGTTTGTCCGCGGGCGCTCGCTGCTGCAACGAGCGCCAGCAGACAGACCATGGCTGCGCGTCTTGCCATTGTTGGTCGCCTCCAAAGTCGCCGTCAGCGATCGAGCGTGTCGTTCATTCACCACGATTCGTAGCCCCGCCGTCATCGGCGGCTTCGGGACCCGGCGTCGCGTCCGACGGGACGACGAGGCGACCCCTCCCGCCACGGCTGACCTGGCCGCCTTTCCGGCCTGCGTTGCGGGCTTCGTCTGCGGTCCACTCATGGGCCGTGCCCTTTTCGTGCGCCGCCCGCCCCCCTTTGCTCGCGATCTCCCGCTGCTTTTCGGCGGACATCGACGCGAACCCTCGTCGCTCTTTGCGTTCTGATGTATTCACCGCTAGGCCCTCCGTCTATTTACTGACACGGCATTCGAATCGCGTGCTCCCGTGCAGTACCAACGCTGCCCCATAAGTCATCAAAGTCTGTGCCCGTCGGGACGTTTGGCCCTTTACCGTAAATGCTTGATTTAGTGACGATTTCGCGCGGGGTCGCGAAACACAGGGGCGCAGTGTTGCAGCAGTTTGCTACAGAAGGGCTGGTAAAGGTAGCGATTGACTGTCGAGTTTGCCCCTAACAGCCGGTGGTAGGGAATCTCGAGACTCGGAGGGGATCTGATTCTGTTCGCCTGGCAGCCGAATGCCCTAAATTGCCCGTCGATCGGCAGACGTTGGCCAGCCGATTCCCCTTGGTTTGCGCGGGCTCTGGCGCGAGGCCTGGGAGCGGCGGGCTATTTGGACTGCTGCGGCACGTAACCAGGCGGCAGCGCGGCGCCGTCGCCGAAGAAGAAATCCTCCATGTGCTTGGCGACGAGATCCTGTGCTTCCTTCTGCCACGGCATGAGCCGGTACTCGTTGAGGATCATCTTCATGCGCTCCTCCCAGAGCTTCCAGGCATCTTTCGAGACGTGGTCGAAAATGCGCTGACCGAGCTCGCCGGGCCACGGCACCGAATCGAGGCCGGGCAGCTCCTTCTGGAATTTCACGCACATGACCTTGCGGCCGCTCTCGTTGCCGGCGGCGCCGGACGGGGCCGAGTGTGAGGTATGTCCGCAGGAATCAGCCATGGTGCAGATTGTAGTGTATTTGCGTCCGGGACCATGTCCGACGCTCCCGGTAAGCGGGCTCCGGCGAAAAGCGGGCCGAATTCGCGAGTCGTTCCGCGCGAAGCGCGGCTGCTACGAGCCCGCGAGGCACGCCTCAAACGGGCGCCTCGGTGAGTACCGGGAATTCCGGATCGATGGCGAATGCGAGGCGCGCGTGCGCTGTACGCAAGGCTTGCTCGACGCCGGCTGCGCGATCGGCGCGCGCGAAAATAAATCCGAGGTAGCTCGCGCCTTCGGGCAGCGGCAGCAGCAGCTGATCCACCTTCGCCGTGATGAGGACGTCCTCCACACCGGGCGCCTGACGAGCGGCGTCGATGCCTTGCACGCCGCGGAAGATACCGCGCCGTGGAATCGGGATCATCATGACGCCCGACGCATCACTCTCGCGGCGCCACGCGCCGGGATTTTCGCCGAGCGCGTGACGCAGGAGAAGTTCCTCCAACGAGATGGCGGATTGCGGATTGGAGATCGCGGATTGGAGACGAAGCGCTCGCGCGCAGAGGCCGCCAATGGGGCGAGCCGCCACCTCCAGTACGAAGACCTCGGCCTGCCCGGATCCTGTCGACGGGTTCACCCGGCATTCCGCGTGAACGGGACCGTGATGGAGGCCGATGGCGTCGGCGGCGCTGGCCACGGTGGAAACGATCCGGGTCTGTACGTCCGCCGGGGCGGATGACGGGGTGACGTAAATCGTCTCCTCGAAGAATGGGCCGTCCAGCGGGTCGGGCTTGTCGAAGATCGCGAGCACGTTCAACGCGCCGCGATGCAGCAGCCCTTCAACCGCGTACTCGCGTCCGGGGATGAAACCCTCGACCAGCACCGTGTCGTGCGCTTCGTTGCGCTCGGCGCGAACCTCGCGCGTCCGCATGAGCGCGCGAAGGCGTTCGAGCGCCGCGCGAAACGTCGACGGATCATCCGCGCGCATCACCCCTCGGCTCCCCGAGAGGGCCACAGGCTTCACGATGCACGGATAGGTCAATGGTGCCCTGTCAAGGGCTGAGGGCTGGGGGCTGAGGGCTGAGGACTGAGGGTCGATGGCCACTGGAAAGAACCACGGGACCGGCAAGCCGGCGTCGCGCAAACGTTCGCGCGTGAGCTGTTTGTGCCGCGCAATCGCCGCGGCTTCCGGCGGATGACCCGGCAGGCCGAACGCCTGCGCCACCCGCCGACCACCAGCACGCCGTCGATCGGGCGCGCCTTCGCCACCTGGACGATCGCGGCCACCGACGCGTCTTCGTCGTAGAACCGAATCGGGATTGCGTGGTCCTGCCAGGGATCCTCGATCAGGTGACACCGATCCGTCGCGAAGACGAGATCCACCCCGAGCCGTTCGGCGGCTTCGCCGAATGCGCGCGTCTGATAGCCGGTCGTCGTCGCCAATAGAAGAACACGTGTCATGGCTCAGGGCTGAGGGCTAATGGCTATAGGTTGATGGTTGCTGGTGGTCCATTTCACCATTGCCATCAGCCATGAGCCATCGGCCATGTCGCTATAGCAGAGCAACCTGCTCTGCATTCGGCTCGGCTCAACAGTACCAAGGCTCGTTGAGATACGGGACGGTGGCGCGGTGGCGCGCGGGCCTCCCATCGGCCTGCCCTGAGCGAAGTCGAAGGGCCTGCTCTGAGCGGAGTCGACGAGTGGACGGAGTCGGAACGCCGGCGCGCTCGTGCGCGAGGGCGCTGACCTGGTTGAACAGTGTCCGTCGATCCGCGATCAACTGCGTGCCCACCAACGCCATCGCATCGCGCTGCAGCGCGTCGACGCGAGGGTCGGGGTGGGTCCAGGGGTGCGTCAACGTCGCCGGATCGAACGCGCCGATGTGGGGGCGCATCTCGTCCACTGCCAGCAGCCCCGAGCCTCGGGGAATCAGCAGCCGGATGGCGAGCTGGATCGGCGACACGTGCTCGATGAGATCAAGGCTCTCGATCGTGTCGAGCAGCTCGCAGTACGACGCCAGCGTGAGCCACGGGTGAAACGCCACGAAGGTCGGCACCAGCGTCACCCCGGCCTCACGACACAACGCGACCGCCTGGAAGAAATCCGCGCGCGTGTGCCCCTTGCCGAGGAGCGCCAGCACGCGATCGTCGACCGATTCGATCGCGCTCGTCACGAACGCGCAGCCGGTGTCCGCCAGCCGGGGCGCCAGATCGCGGTGGCGCAGGAGGTGCTCGACCTTGATCGTCACGTCGTAGCTGACCGCCGGATACGCCTCGTGCATCGCCGACACGATTCGCATCGCGTGCGTCGGGCCGTTGAAAAAATCGGGATCGCCGAACGTGATGTGCTCGGCGCCCGCGGCGATCTGCGCCGCCACGTCGGCCAGCACGATGTCCGGCTGCACGACGCGGAACTGCCCCTGGTAGACCGGTACGACGGGACAATGCCGGCAGAGATGAAGGCATCCGCGGCTCGCCTCGGTGTAGCCGACCAGCCGTCGCTGGCCATCGGGCATCTGCAGCGTCGCGTAGCGCGAGAGCGGAGGCAGCCCGGTGCGATCGGGAAGGCGGAAATGAATCCGCGGTAACGGACGACGATCGAACGCGGAGCCCGCAAAGCCCGCAGAGAACGCATCGCTTGGCGCCCTTTGCGCGCTTCGCGCTCCTCGTTCGCCCGCCATCGACCTCGCGACCTCCGCCAGATCCTCTTCGAACTCCCCGCCGAGCACCTCGTCGGCTCCGAGCGATCGCAGCCAGTCCGCGTTGAGCGGCGCATACAACCCGAACACGCAGATCCGCGCCGACGGGTTCAGACGCCTGGCGGTGGCGATGATCGGCGCAGCCAGACGCGTCGCCGTATGCATCGGCAGGTGGAAGCCGATGAGGTCGGCGGAGACGAGATTCGCCTCCTGCAGTCGTTCCTTCGCTGCGTCCACCGGCGCCACGTCCCATCCCGCCGCACGCAGCCACGCCGCAGCGGAGGCGAGGGCGAATGGTTGACGGCCCATTTCGTACGTGCTGATGAGGACCGCGAACATGCCTAGTATTGTAGACTCCGCGCATGGTTTCACGCCGCCATCCGCCGGGACTCTACGTGCTGTTCTTCACCGAGCTGTGGGAGCGCTACAGCTTCTATTCGATGATGGCCATCCTGTCGCTCTACATGAACGAGGCGCTGCAGTTCGACGTGGCCCACGTCGGGCGCGTGTACGGCGCGTACACCGCCGGAGTGTACTTCCTGCCGCTCTTCGGCGGCCTGCTCGCCGACCGCGTCCTCGGCTTCAACCGGGCCGTGATTGCCGGCGGCGTGCTGATGATGCTCGGTCACCTCGTCCTTGGCGTCGAATCTCTGCCATTTTTCTACGCGGGGCTGGTCCTGCTCGCCTGCGGCAGTGGCTTGCTCAAGCCGAACGTGTCGACGCTCGTCGGGAATCTGTATCGCGACCGGCCGGAGCTGCGCGATCAGGGATTCAACATCTTCTATATGGGCATCAACCTCGGCGCGTTCATCTCGCCGCTGACCGTCTCGTGGCTGCGGACGCACTACGGCTGGGGACCCGCGTTCATGTCGGCGGCGGGCGCGATGGTCATCTCGCTCCTCGTATTCATCGTGTTCAACCGCCACGTGGCCGACGCGGCCGTCAAGGTGGAGGAAAACTCCGTGGAGGCGCGGGCGTTGAGCCCCGAGGAGGCGCGATCGCGCGTCCTCACGCTCGTGGCGGTCTTCGCGATCTCGATGGTGTTCTGGCTCGCGTTCTACCAGATCTTCTACACCTTCACGTTCTGGGCGCGGGACAACACGCTGACCACGATCCCGCCGGAGCGGTTCCAGGTCTTCGAGCCGCTGGGCGTCATCCTGCTCTCACCCGTCCTGGTTGCCGTCTGGAGGTGGCTGCAACGCCGCAACGCCGAGCCGTCCACGCCGGTCAAGATGCTGTTGGGCGTCGTGCTCGTCGCCATCGCCTTTGGCATGCTGGCGTACGCCGGCATGACCGGCGGCGATGCCGGGCGTGTGTCGGCTCAGTGGCTGATCTGGGCGAACGTGATCATCGCGCTGGGCGAGATCTCCCTCAGCCCGATGGGGCTCTCGCTCGTCAACATGCTGGCGCCGCCGCGCAACCGCGGACTCCTGATGGGCGGCTGGTTCGCCAGCCTCGCCACCGGCGGCTACCTGGCCGGATACATCGGCGGCTACTGGGACCGGATGCCGCACAGCCGGTTCTTCCTGATGGTCACCCTTATTCTGATCGCGACGGCCGTGCCGTTGAGCCTGATGACGCTGCAAATCAAACGGACCATCGCGCGAAGCCAGACTGTGCCGGTGGGACAATAGACCATGGCGCTCGAAGAGTACAAACGCAAACGCGACTTCAGGAAGACGCCCGAGCCGGAAGGCACGGTCGCCGCGAAACAGGCGGAACGTGAACGCTTCTTCTGCGTGCAGAAGCATCTGGCGACCCACTTGCACTACGATTTCCGGCTCGAGCACAACGGCGTCCTGTTGTCGTGGGCCGTACCGAAGGGCCCGTCGCTCGACCCGACGGTCAAGCGGCTCGCAATGAAAGTTGAAGATCACCCGATCGAGTACGGCGAGTTCGAAGGCGTGATCCCCGAGGGCTACGGCGCCGGGATCGTGATGCTCTGGGATCGCGGCACGTGGACGTCCGAGACAGGGGATGTCGACCGGGCGCTGACGAAGGGCGACCTGAAGCTCACGCTGAACGGCTACAAGCTGAAAGGCTCGTGGGTCCTGGTGCGGACCGGCGGGCGCTATGCCCGTGCGCGAGGCGGCGGCGATCGATCGTGGTTGCTGATCAAGCACCGCGACGACTGGGCGGGTGATCTCGACATCACCGAGTTCGCGCCGCGCAGCGTGAAGAGCGACGGCGACTTCGAGGACATCCTCGCGGAGGACAACCCCGCGATCTGGCACACGAACCGACCGGCCAAGGGCGGCGAGACCGGTACGATGTTCACCGGGATCATCGAGCGCGCGGCCGCATTGAAAGCCGCGCGCTCCACAAAGGACACAAAGGTTACAAAGGACACAAAGGTTACAAAGGACACAAAGGTTACCAAGGACACAAAGGTTGCGCGAGAATCAAAGAAAAAGGCCGTCCCCGCCAGCATGACGTCGAAGACCAAGAGCGGACGGAAACCACCAGGACAGAAGTAGCTCTGCGTGCCCAGCGGGCTCTGCGTTGATCGTCGTCTTCTCGGACTCGCCGCGTGTGCAGCTCTGACGCTCGCCCTCGGCGGCGCTCAGGACTTCTCGTCCACGCGCCAGATCGATCTCACGCTGACCGAAGGCACATCGATGTCGGCGGCCGCGTCGCCCGATCGCCAGTGGATTGCGATCGATCTCGTCGGCAGCCTGTGGATCCTGCCGATGCGTGGGGGCGAGGCGAAACGAATTTCGCCCGAGCTGCTCGAAGCGCGTCTGCCCACGTGGTCGCCGGACAGCCAGTCCATCGCCTTCCAGGGGTACGACGATGGGAGCTGGCACGTCTATGTGATCCGGCGCGACGGCGGCGATGCCAGGCCGCTCACGCGAGGCGAGTTCGACGACCGCGAGCCCGCGTGGTCGCACGACGGCACGCGCATCGCCTTCTCGTCGGACCGGTTCGGCGGCATCACGACGATCTGGGAACTGACGGTCGCGACCGGAGAGCTGCGGCGCGTCAGCACCCGGGACGGCGCGATGCCGAGCTGGGCGCCGAACGACCGGGAGATCACGTTCGTGTCGCGCGACCGGGAGCGCGAGGGCCCGGCCGATCGGCGCGACAGCGCGCCGGGGCTGTGGGCCGTCAACACCGAGGGCCGTGAGCGGCTCGTGATGGACGGCAGGCGTGACGGCATGCCGGCAGCAGCGGCGTGGAATCCCGACGGCATAGAGGTCGCGTACACGAGCGCCGGCGGTCATCTCGGCGTCAACGGACGCGCGCTGAGCGGCCGCGACGAGGACGTCTTTCCATTCCGGCCCCATTGGATCTCCCGGACCGAGGTCCTTTACACAGCCGACGGCCACATCAAGCACCGATCGCTCGTGCCCGGCGCCGCGGCCACCGTCATTCCGTTCTCCGCCAGCGTCTCGCTCCACCGCAGCACCTTTCCGATCGCACACCGCGTGCTCGAACCGGCCGAGCCGCAGCGGCTCGCCGGCATCGTCAACCCCGTCGTTTCGCCGGACGGCCGCACCATCGCCTTTACGGCGATGGGCGATCTCTGGATGCTGCCGGTCGGGGGGGATGCAGTGCAGGTCACCAACGATCCAGCCGTCGAGCTCGACCCGGCATGGTCGCCGGACGGGACGCGGCTCGCGTTCTCGAGCGATCGGGGCGGGCACATGGATCTCTGGCTCTACGACTTCCGGACGAACGTGATCACGCAGGTCACGCACGAACGCGCCGCGGTCTCGGGCGCGGCGTGGTCGCCGGACGGTTCGCACATCGCGTACCTCGGCGATCGACGCGACGTCCACTCGGTCCGTGTCTCACCCGGTGATTGCCTCGGCGGCGGCGACAGGAGCACGAGTGCCCGAGAGCTTGGCCGGCCGACGTGGGCGCCGGGCTGCAGATCGGTTGCGGTCGGCTCGTTGTTTCCGTACTCGGATCGATACCGCGAGGGGCTGAATCAACTGCTCCTGTATTCGTTCGACTCCGGCTCCTGGTCCCAGTCCCTGATCTTTCCCCAACACTCGGCGGGCAATCGTCAAGACAACGGGCCGGTGTGGTCACCGAACGGCACCGAGATGGTGTTCGTCACCGAGGGCAGGCTCTGGTCGATCAACGTCGACCAGGGCGGCGGCGCGATCGGGCCGCCCAGACCGATTGCCGACGACCAGCCCGAGTCGCCCAGCTGGGAAGGCGACTCACGCCACATCGTTTATCAGACGCCGAATGGCCTGCGCCGCATCCTGGCCGACGGCAGCCTTCCCGATCCGATCGCGCTCGACCTCACCTGGAAAGCGGCCCCGACACCCGGCCGCATCGTGGTCCACGCCGGCCATGTGCTGGACGGAACGATGGATGCGCTCCGCGGCGAATCGGACATCGTGATCGAACACGGCGTCATTCGCAGCATCGAGGGTCATCGCGACGAGCTGCACGCGGGCGCCGTCGTGGACGCGCCCGCCGAGACCGTGATCCCCGGCCTGATCGACATGCACGCGCATCTCGACGAAGGGTACGGCGGCAACTTCGGCCGCATCTGGCTGGCGTATGGGATTACCAGCCTGCGGATTCCCGGCGTCAACCCGCATGCCGGCCTCGAAGAGCGCGAGGCATTCGACGCGGGCCGGCGTCCCGGCCCGCGCGTGTTCCTCGCGGGCGATCCGCTCGACGGTGCTCGCGTCTTTTACCCCGGCGGCGTGTCCGTGACCTCAGACGCGCAGCTCGATCAGGAGCTGGATCGCGCATCGGCGCTCGGCGTCGATTTCTTCAAGACCGACGTCCGGCTGCCCGATCGCCTGCAGAAGCGCGTGGTCGAGTATGCGCATGCGCAGGGCAAGCCGGTCACGTCGCACGAGCTGTATCCCGCCGTGGCGTTCGGTATCGACGGCGTCGAGCACCTGCGCGATTCCAGCCGGCGCGGCTATTCGCCGACGCTGAGCGCGACGAACCACGCGTACAAAGATGTGATCGATCTCATCGCCAGGTCCGGGGTCACGCTGACGCCGACCCTCGGCATCCAGGGCGGATTCCAGGCCCGTGCCACCGGCGACAAGACGCTGCTGTTCGATCAGCGTCTCGGTTTGTTTCCGCTGCCCGTTGTCGCGACGCTGACCGATCTCGCCGCGGCGCGCCCGGACCCGTTGCGCGATCTGGCCGTGAAGCCGTACGAAGCGGCGCTGAAAGCCATCTTCGCGGCCGGCGGGAAGATCATCGCGGGCACCGACTCACCTGTGGTGCCGTACGGCCTCGGACTCCATGTGGAGCTCGAGGCATACGTGCACGCCGGCCTGACGCCGTTTCAGGCGCTCCAGACGGCCACGATCAACGCGGCGCAGGCGCTCGGGCTGGGCGACGCGCTCGGGACGATCGAGCCGGGCAAGATCGCGGACCTGACGTTCCTCGGCAGCGATCCGCTCCTCGACATTCGCAACACGCGCGACGTGAAACGGGTGATGCGGGGCGGGCGGATTTTCACGGTCAACGATCTCGTGACAGGGAAATGAACCGCAGAGACCGCTGAGAACGCATGGTTCGACAGGCTCACCATGAGCGCTCATCCTGAGCTTGTCGAAGGATGCGTGCTCCGCGGTTGACGTGCCTTCGTGTCGTAGCGCGAAGGCTCCCGCCGAGCGTCAGCTCTCGCCCAGCAACCGCCTGGAGAGCACGCTCCAGACGGCGTACGCGAGCCGCTGGCGATCGTGCCTCGCGATGTCGCTGGTCCAGAATTCTCCGCCCACCAGCTCGCAGTAATCCGGCAGCCGGCCCGGTGCGAGCGGCTCCTTGTGCTCCATCGCGTACCGGGCGAGCACCTGGAGCGACGGCCATTTCATGTTGGTGATGACGACGTCGACCTTGCGCCCCGAGGCCTCCTCGATGCGCGCCACCGCATCGGCCGCCGTGAAGCCGACCATGCCGCGCCCTTCGGTCAGCAGATTGGCGATGAGAATGATCGGGCCTTTCATGGTCACCAGCGCCTCGGCGACGCCGCGGACGAGAAAAATCGGCATCAAGCTCGTGTAGAAGCTGCCGGGCCCGATGATGACGGCGTCGAACTCGCTGATCGCCGCCGCCACGGCCGGATAAATCGAGACCGGCGGCTCGAGCCAGATGCGCCGGACGAACTGCCCTGATGACTGCCCCGCATCGACCTCCACTTCGCCACGGGTCGCCGATCCGTCGCCGTATTCGGCGCAGACCGACGCCTGCTGCACGCTGACCGGCCACACGCGGCCGCGGCAGCCGAGCAGCGCGCGCAGCCCGTCGATGGCGTCGAGGAAATCGCCGCTGTAGCGCTGCATCATCGACAGCAGCAGATTCCCGCCGGTATGCCCGCCGAGCCTTGCATGCTCGAGCGTGGGGAGCCGCGCGAGAAGCACGCGGCGGGCCTCTCGACCGTTGCGCGACAGCGCGAGCGCGCACTTGAGGACGTCGCCAGGCGGCAGCACGCCGAGCTCATCGCGCAGTTGCCCGGAGCTTCCGCCGCTGTCGAACATCGTGACGACTGCGTTCAGGTGCAGCCAGGGATTGTGCTTCAACCCACCCAGCAGACTCGGCAGTCCCGTACCGCCGCCGAAGCAGCCGACGTTCACCTGGCGCAGTCGCATCGGGTTCACATTGTAGTCCGTGGTCCAGTGACGAAGCGTCGCCTCAACCGCCGGGTCACGCGTCTGCGGGCGCACCGGCGAATCCTCATTACCAGGCATGCGTCGTAGGGCGACCCTTTCAGGGTCGCCGAAAGTGTAGGGCGACGCCTTCGCCCTACATTTTCATCCGCCCTAGTTCCCCGTGGTCAGGGGCGCACCTTCGATGTGAGACCGTACAATGAGAGACATGATCATTCCCGACGCGGTGCACGCACTGGATCGTGAGCTCCGCGGAATCTTCGGTGCTCGCCTGCAATCGCTCAGCATCTACGGCGGGCGTACGGACGCCGGGGCGCAGCCGCACGGCGCGTCCGCTGCGCACGGACACGACGGACCCCCGACGCAAACGCTCGCCGTCGTCGACTCGCTGACGCAGGACGACCTGCGGGGTTGCGCGAGGCACGTCGAGGCATGGCACGACGCCGGCCTGGCGACGCCGCTGCTCATCGCCGAGCGTGAGCTCGAGCGCTCGCTCGATGCCTTTCCGCTCGAGCTCGGGGCAATCCTCGCGGATCACGTCGTCGTCTCGGGCGGCAACCCGTTCGCGTCGCTCGCGGTCGATGCCGCCGACATGCGCCGTGCGTGTGAAGTGCAGGCGCGCAGCCATCTGCTGCATCTGCGCGAAGGGTTTCTGGAAACCCGCGGCCGCGCCGACGCGCTGGCCGTCCTGATCGTTCAGTCGGCCGGGGCCTTCGCCGCGCTGGTCTCGAGCATCGCACGGCTCGAAGGGCACACGAGCTCCGATGCCGCCGCAGCCGCGCGCCACGTGGAACGGATCCTCAATCTCCCCGGGGGCCCGGTCACCGAGGTGACCAAGCTCGTCGGCGTCCGCGAAATCGCGTCCGCCGACGCGGAGCGACTGTTCCCGTCCTATCTCGACGCGGTGGAACGGCTCGTGACCTACGTGGATGGATGGAGCTCACGTTGAGAAAAGCGCTTGTCATGGCTAATGGCTCAGGGCAAATGGCTAGCTCGTCCGGTAGCCATCAGCGATCAGCCATCAGCCATGTCTCGGCACTCGTCGTTGTGGCCCTCGTCTTTGCGCTCGCGCCCCTCCGTGCCGCGGACCCGCTCCCCGAGCTCACTCAGCCAGTGAACGACTTCGCGAGGGTCATCGATCCTGAAAGCGCCCGGGAGATGGACCGCATGATTCGCGCGCTGCAGGCCGCGACCGGCGACGTCGTTGTCGTGGCGACAGTCCCGACGATCGAGCCGTTCGGTGACATCGTCGAGTACGCGGTCAAGCTGTTCGAGAACCACGGCCGCGGAATCGGGCAGAAAGGCAAGAACAACGGCGTGCTGACCGTGCTCGCGGTGAAGGAGCGGCGCGTCCGGGTCGAGGTCGGCTACCACCTCGAGCAGTGGATCACCGATGGGTTCGCCGGCGAGACGAGCCGCGAGCACATGGCACCGGAGTTCAGAAACGGCCGCTACGGCGCGGGCCTGCGCGCCGGGAACCTGGTCG
>Ga0209266_1001967_pt1 | contig 13245 bp, 16 predicted proteins | sample GraSoiAngelo_132_FD_185889 | JGI IMG/M metagenome (GOLD analysis project Ga0209266, IMG submission 185889) | Grasslands soil microbial communities from the Angelo Coastal Reserve, California, USA - 14_0929_02_40cm (SPAdes) (version 2) | ecosystem: Environmental > Terrestrial > Soil > Grasslands ...
GGTCGCACTCGGTGATATACGGGCGCGGCTCGCAGGGTTGTGCGTGTTACACGGAACCGTCCAAGTATCGTTAGGCAGCAGTGACCGCATGACCAGAGTACCAGCGATACTCATTCTGCTCGTGGGCGCGACAGCGTTTTTCTTCTGGCTGACCCGTTCCGGAGCAGGTGCCGAGGGTACTGAGCGGGTTTTTCGCTTCGGGCAAGAGTGGAGCTTCGTTGGCAGATCCAGTGACCCGGAACCGACGCTGATCATCGTGAGAGTCGAAACGCTGCCGAGGATCGGAGAAGTTATCCATATCAGCGTGCGCGGCGTTCGGATCCGTAACTCTCATGCTGCCGAGGGCTATGTGGACACCCTTCCTCATTTGCCGTTTAGTCCAGCCGCACTCCAGCGAAGCGTCACACGGTTGGTGGCAGACTCCGTGACGCTGCCGGACTTTAAGCCAGGGTACGAGGAATGGCGGCGAGCGCAGGGGGGAGCGTTCACCGTCTCGGTTCGCGAGGCCCTCGATCTTGCCGAGCAGGCCGTCAAATGATGGTCTGCCGGTCTGCCTAACACGCCATTGGAGCGGACCGGCACTGATCGGCCGCGGCGTGAGGCGCGGCCCCGCGAGTGCGCCGGCCGCTCAACGGCCTTCTCGTTAGGCCGCTTTGCACACAAACGCGCGAACCGCGGACCCTTTCCATGAACATCCTCACGGTCAATCTCCTGTTCAGCACGCTCGTGTTCTGGATCGCCGCCAGGATTTACGTTCTCCCGAGACTCCAGGAGCTGAAACCGCGGACCATCTTGCTGCCGATCCTCCTGCTGCATTCCTTCCGACACCTCGGCCTCATGTTCCTGGCCCCCGGAGCCACCTACCCCAACATTCCAACGCCGTTTGCCTATCCGGCAGCCTTCGGCGATCTGCTGGCCGCTGTGTTAGCAATCGCTGCGATTCCAGCCGTGGCGAGACAGGCACGAGGTGCCCGATTCCTCGTGTGGCTCTTCAACGTCGAGGGCACAGTAGACCTGCTCGTGGCGATCGTCCTCGCTACGGTCTATGGCGCATCGGTGTACATGGGGCCAGCGTACTGGATCCCGGCGTTCTGGGTTCCGGCGCTCCTGGTGACGCACTTCATCACCTTCCTTGTTCTTCGGAGGCACTGGACGGGACCGGCCTAACATGGCAATGCAGCTGGCGCCGCTGCGCGCCGCAGCTGATCGCCCCAGTCGTTAGACGGCCCAAGGTCGACCGCGTGGACGGCCAGAGAGGAGTTCGAACGATCCAGGCTGGTGGCGAACGGCTGACTGAAGGTCTGCGGCACAACGAAGTGTTGTGGGAGTGCCTTCGCCGTCTTCCTGCACTCGAGTTGCCGGGCTGGTATCTCGGGGCGGGGTGCATCGGCCAGACGATCTGGAACATCGCGCACGGTAAAGCGGCAACAGCCGACATCGCTGATTACGATCTGGCCTACTTCGATGCTGATCTCGCTCCGGAACGGGAGGTCGAGGTAGCCGCTCGCGTCGGTAAGCTGCTCGAGGATTTGCCCGTTCGGCCCGACGTGAAGAACCAGGCGCGCGTCCATCTCTGGCACGAGGGCCGCTTTGGCTATCCGATTCGTGCCTACGCTTCTTCCGAAGACGCGATCGCCACCTGGCCGACGACCGCTACGGCGGTGGGTGTTCGGTCCGTCGACGGAATCCTTAAGGTTTACGCGCCGTTCGATACTGCTGATCTGTTCGCCCTCGTCGTACGGCCGAACCGGGTCAAAATCACGCCGGATATCTATGCTGCGAAGGTGGCACGTTGGGTTGAGCGGTGGCCATCGCTCAAGATCTTGCCCTGGGAACAGGGTGTGGGTGTTTCGGGCAGCCGCAGGGCCGTCTAAGCCGATGCAGCGGCCCCGAGCGGAACGGGCTTGACCGACCATCCTACCGTCTGCGACTGTGGCGTCCGTCTTCGGGCGGCCGTCGCGTCGCGCGCGGGCCGCTAATCGGCAGGTCGTCAGACGGCCAAGGAAAGAGTGCGCGATGCTAAGTGGAAGCCAGCTCGCCTACGAGTCGGCGACGTCCTTGCGCCGGCGCATCGCGGTGAAGGAGCTGTCCCCACGCGAGTTAGTCGACGGTTTCTTGCGACGCATCGAACAGCGTGATCCCCAAGTTCACAGCTATCTGTACGTTGCTGCGGACAGGGCGGCGGAGGCGGCGCGTCGGGCAGAGCAAGCGGTCATGGACGGACGAGAGCTCGGTCCATTGCATGGCGTGCCAGTCGCCGTAAAGGACCTTTTCGACACGCAAGGTATTGAGACGACGTGTGGCTCTCCGCGGATCCTCCATGGGAATGTGCCCGCGCGAAGCGCTACGGCTGTGGAGCGACTCGAATCGGCGGGCGCGGTGCTTCTCGGAAAGCTGCACATGACCGAGTTTGCTTTTTTGGAACACCATGCGGACACACCGCCAGCCCGGAACCCATGGGATCTCGCTCGATCGCCTGGAGGATCATCGAGCGGGTCCGCGATCGCCGTGGCCGCCGGCCTGGCTACGGCGACACTTGGGACGGACACAGTCGCCTCCATCCGTTTGCCCGCGGCGTGGTGCGGTGTCATTGGCTTCAAACCGACCTGGGGCATGGTGTCGCGCGACGGGGTATTCCCGCTCGCCGCCTCGCTCGACCACGTCGGCCCGATCACGCGCAGCGTGGCTGATGCCGCTCTCATGCTGCACTGCATCGCAGGTCCCGACTCACGCGATCGCTCCGCTCTCCCGAACGGGTCCATCCGTTCTGAGCCGGCACCACGCGAGAACTTCGCAGGCGTACGGATCGGCTGGGATGAGTCGTACGTCACGACGGATGCCGAGGCGGACGTGATAACTGTGACACGAACCGCACTCGACGCTATGCTTGCACTCGGCGCGGAAGTGAAGCCGATCGAGGTACCGAGCCTGGATAGCACCCTGAACACGTTCACAAGCGTGTTTTTGCTGGAGTTACGGTCCGCGCACGTTCGGTTTTACCCGGAACGTAGCGACGACTACACCCCAACTTTGCGGGAAACGCTCGCTTTGGCCTCGGGGTTCGATCCGCTCCGATATGTAGACGCTTCGATCAGGGCTCGCGCGTTTCGGTACCAAATCGACTGTCTGTTTGATGAGATCGACGTACTCCTGTGTCCGGCCGCGCCTTCCGCGGCCACTTTGCTGACGGGTGATCAGCGAAGGACCAGCGATGTCGCGCGAGGGAGCGGTAGAAACCCCCTCTACCCGTTTCGCTACACCTGCCTATGGAATCTCGCGGGTACGCCCGCGGTATCCCTGCCGTGGGGCTTCACTGCGGGCGGGCTGCCGCTCGCGGTGCAGCTCGTCGGCCGGCGTAGGGCCGACGATGCACTCTTGTCGATCGCCGCGCGACTGGAGGCCGAGGCCCCGGACGTTGGGCGTCGGCCACCGCTCGAGTGAGTGGTGCGCATGAGGGAACCAAAACGCTTCCTAGTCCGGTGGCTGAACGGCCCGTCTAACAAGGTGTTGGAGCGGACCGGCGGACAGCCGAGCTACTTCATGCGGGCGCCGGTGCCCGCCGGCCGCTCAACGCCAGCTCGTTAGGCAGCCTGCCCGTCTCGCTGCCCGAACTCAAGGGCAAGATACTGGAAAGCGCTCGGCTCGATGGTGAGACCGAAGAATGGGTCTTCCAGTTCTCGGGTAAGATCTGCCTGCAAGCGAGCGCACCCTGGCGCCTCGTGGTGGAGAACAGGATCCGTCTAGGGTGGCGGGACCACGGCCACCGGTTTGGGCTCGCGCGACCGGTCGACGCGTCGGAGAGGCTGCCTATCGGTTCGTCGGTGACGGAAGCGTCGATTGACGATCCCACGGGCGACCTATCGGTGGGTTTCGTCGGAGGCGCGATCTTGGAGGTGTTCAACGATTCATGTGGTTACGAGGGGTGGATTCTGAACGGGCCCGGTGCGAACACCTACGTCGTGGCCCAAGGCGGCGGCACGATCGTGCGGTCCAGTGACTGATGGCTAACTCGCGATTGCAGCCGGCGGCGCTACGCGCCGCCGCTGAACCGCCAGATCGTTAGCGAGCGGCAATGACGACCGATGCCGACGATCCTTCGAATCGGGCCCATATCGGTTCTTCTTCTACGCGAGTGATCGGGCAGAGCCGGTCCATGTGCATATCGAGGCGGGTGATGGGACTGCCAAGTTCTGGCTTGTTCCTGTCCGCCTGCAGGGCAGTCGCGGATTCACCCGCCATGAGCTATCTCACCTGCAGCGGCTGGTGGTTCAGAATCGAGAACGTCTCGTGAGGGCATGGCATGCGTACTTCAAGAGCTGAGGCACCCGCACCTTCAGCGCTCCGGGCCCGGATCGTCAACGACGCCCTAGTTGTAGATCTCAATGACGGGCGAACGGTTACGGCCCCTCTCGCCTGGTACCCCCGGCTGCTTCACGCCACGGCGCGCGAGCGCAGACGCTGGCGACTCATCGGCAATGGCGAGGGAATCCATTGGCCCGCCGTCGATGAGGACCTCAGTGTCGAGGGTCTTCTCGCGGGAAGACCCTCAGCCGAAAGCCAGGCGTCGTTCAAGAAGTGGCTAGAGGGCCGCCGGCCGCTCGCTAACAAGCGGATGCAGCCGCCGCGCGAGACCGCTCGTGTTCGTCGCGCGCGCCGTCGGGCGCGCGGCTGATCCGCATCATCGTTAGGCTGGTCCCCATGTCTCGCTGGCTTACGCTGCTTGCCTTCGCGCTGATCAACAGTGGCTGCAACGCAATGTCGATACCCTGTCTTGCGAAGAAGGAACGCCCGGATCTCATCGGGCGGTGGCGTTTTGTTGGAAGGCCGCCGGGGTTCGATGCCGAACTGTCGGATCGTTGGCGTCCTCATCCAGAGACCATGGATCTGTTGCCTGACGGCCATTTCCACATTCGGTACGCCGGAAAGCAACTCGATCGGCTCCGGGAGCTGAACCCGGACGTCGGTGACAACGACACGTGGTCAGGGCAATGGCAGGTCGGGTGGTTCTGCCCCGGCGATCTGTTCTTGCCCACTCAGTGGCTCCGGTTGTCGCCCGGCCCGATCGTTCGTCACTTTGAGCTCAAGGACGACCACCTGACGATATTCTACCCGTTTGGGAGTGGGTGCTGTCATGAAACGTACATGCTGGAAGCAGGCGCCGCGCAAATACATCGCTCTGCGGACGTGGATCAGCCGGAGGCTGGCATCAAGTGATCATGTCCGTGTCTAACATCAGCTTGCAGGCGAGCGCGGTATCTTCGGCTGCCACAGCAGTGCCACATCGCACGGCGCCTGAAGCTGGGCGTTAGGCGGCGGGGAATCGTCGCGGGGAGATGCCACCTCGATGACTATTCGTAGGAACCAGGTACCCTTCGATCCCTACTACTTCGAGCGGCTTGCGCGCCAAGGCATGAGCTACTCGCCTCGCGAAGCGTTTGACTACATCTATCGGAACCGACATTGGGCCGGAAAGGAGTCCGTCTCTGGCGAAGGAGCAAGTCAGGACCAGACCGCCCAGCTCCGGGCTGTTCTACCGAGGCTTTTGCGAGAGTTCGAGACGCACACTCTGCTGGACCTACCCTGCGGGGATTTCAGCTGGATGCGCGAGGTGACTCTCCCGGTAGCCCAGTACGTTGGGGCTGATCTGTTGCCGGCTCTGATCGCGGAACATCAGGTTCGCTACGCCGATGACCGGCGCAGCTTTCTCGTCTTGGACCTCACCGTGGATGCTCTACCGCCTGCGGACGTGCTGCTGTGCCGCGACTGCCTCGTACATTTGTCCTTCGCGGACGTTGCCCGCGCGCTTGCGAACATCAAACGGGGGGGCATCGACTATTTGCTCACGACGACTTTCCCCAGCTGCGATCAGAACGAGGACGTCGTGACCGGAGACTGGCGCCTGCTGAATCTGGAGAGGCCACCGTTCAACTTCCCGCCACCGCTGCGGCTGATGAACGAAGGGTGCACTGAGAGCCGGGGGGCTTTTGGTGACAAGAGTCTTGGCCTATGGCGTGTCGGACAGCTACCAACGCTGGAGCCAGCCGCCTAGCATGGGCGTTGGATCGGACGCGCCTGCGGCGCGCCGCTCAACGCCGCGACGTTAGGCGCATGAAACTGTCGGTCACGCGATTGAAGGGGCATCGTCGCATTTGCGGCGGCGCCCTCATCGGCCTCACGGTCCTTCTTCCATGGACTCCACTCCGCGCCGCCGAACCGCTTCGCGTCGCCACCTATAACATCTTCATAGGCAACCCCGACCTCGAGAGATCGATCGGCGTCATCCTTGCCGCAGACGTGGACATCGTGGCGCTCCAAGAAGTATCTCACCGGCAGATTGACCTTCTCACGACGAGGCTCCGGGAGCGATTCCCCTATCGCTTCTTCCCCGAGGCCACTGATGGTGGCGCTCCAGCCTTGCTGTCGCGTTTGCCGCTCGCGAACGAACGTTACCGACCATCCGAGCGAGGCTTGAACGGCTTTGCGTTCGCCGACATCGAGTTCGATGGCCGGCAGGTCCAGGTGGCCAATCTCCATCTCGATCCTATTCGAGCGTGGACGCTGGCGTATAAACTCACAGTTCCCTGGCAGATGTTGTGGCAAGGCGCGCGCCATCGCAGCGAACTCGCGCAGGTATCGGCAGAGCTACGTCCCATGGTAGCCACGATCGTCCTTGGTGACCTAAACACGATCGCGAGTATGGCTGCGCCCGAAGAGCTCTCGCGTTGGGGTTTGGTCGATAGCTATGCGGCGATTCACTCCAGTGGAGAGAAGCTCGCTACGCATCGGGCAGCAATCCTCGGCATCCCGATCGGTCGCCGAATCGATTTCATCTTCCACAGTCGCGAATTTCAGACCGTTGACAGCGAGCTAGTTCCCGGCGAACCTTCGGATCACGACTTGGTACGGAGCACGCTCGAGTGGTCCGATTGGATGGGCAGTCACGCGTCTGGGCCAATCGCCGAGCCCTAATCCCAGGAGCGACATTCGTACCCCGACACATGCCGTCGTCTCGATCGAGTCCGTCACGCAGTCGAGTTCGGAAATGGAACGGTTTGAAGGGTCTAACCCGCGGCTCCAGCGGCCCGCGGTCAAGTTGGGCTTTACGCTACGGCGCGAGCCATGCTAGGGAGATGTGCGGCGGCGGCTGAGCCGCGGGGTCGTTCGCTCGACGGAAGGACGCGATGTCGCTGGAACTGGATCACGTATTCATCTGCGTTGAGGAGGCGACCGGCGCCGAGCGAGCGCTCGCGGATTTCGGGTTGCAGTTCGGTCTGCGCGCTGTTCATGGAGGCCAAGGTACAGCCAACGCCTGCGCGTTCTTTGACAACGCCTACCTCGAACTCTTATCCCGGCATGACGACCAGGAATTACAGTCTCCGGCGGTGCGTCCCCTCGCGCTTTGGGAGCGGGTTCGTTGGCGGCAGACGGGTGCAACACATGGCCGTACGCGGCTGCTTTCCTCCCGCCCGGCAAGAACATTCCAATTGTGACCGCGCCGAACGCGGCACATGAGCCGCTCATTTTCCTGATCCCGGCAACGTTACCGATCCGTCTGCAGCCGCCGCAGGCCCATCGTGGTAAGCACCGTAGTCTGACTCGAGTGACCGTATCCGGTCCACGGGTATCCGCGTTGTCCGCAGACGTCAGGGTACTCTGCGATCCCGAGGTCCTCGCGATCACGCAGGCTCCTGAACATCACCTTGAGCTGGACTGGGACTGCGCCAGTGGCGGCGAGTCCCATGATTTCCGTCCGACGCTACCGCTGGTGCTTCGGTGGTAGGTCGATGAGCAACCGGGGACATGGGTACCTCCGTCGCGGCTAACCGGCACTGCAGCCGACGGCGACCATGTGGCTCTCGGCGGCGTTGTGGATTCCCACTCTGGCCGCCGCGGCTGAGCGGCTGATCCGTTAGACGCGGTGTGGCGGTGATCCGACACATTGAAGGCATCCTGTTGTGGGGCATGGGCGCTGTGGGACTTTGGTGGGTGTTCACCCTCATCGCTGCGTTGCTGATACGTTCGCCGCTCATGCCCGTCTTGAGCCTCGTTCCCCTGCTGCTGGATGCGCCGCTCTTCTGGATACAGCCCCGACAGCTCCCTGGATACGCCGCTGCCGTCATTTACGATCATGGGAGTCTTCTGGGGTTCGGTCGGGCACCTGGTCGCGACGCACGTGTCTAACAGGGCCGCTGAAGCGTACGGCGGGGGTTGATGGATCTCGTTGAGATGAATGGTCCATTGGCCCCGCCGCGGCTGAGCAGCCGACGTTAGGCGGACGTCCCGATGAGCGATCTGATCCTCGAAACCTTGCTCATCCCCGTCGAGATGTTCCTCTGCCTCACGGGAGAGCTCATGCTCTTCGCGGTCACATTCGGTTACCACCGGCCTCGCTGGGACCTGTACACCTCGGAGCGGCCCGCTCGCTTCGTATTGTTGTCGGACGTGAGCACGTGGATCGGCTTTGCCTTCTGGCTCGGCGTCGTCGTGTTAGCACACGCACTTTTCGGAGGAAGGTCGCTTAGATGACACCGTCTAACAACCGGCTGAAGCTGACGGCGCGCCGGAGGCCGGCGGCGGATGCACGGTTGTGCACGCGCTCCGCAGCTTAGCCCGGAGCGTTAGCCAGATTGAGGGGAAACGTCAGCGAGCGTTTGCTATGGGTGAGAGACCGCACGCGGTAGCCCTCGTGGTCGATCCTGAGTTCGGTGAGCGGCTCCTTGATCTCTCGCGTCGAATCCACGTCTGGGCGCTTGATACGCCCACGAATCGAACGGTTGCGGAGCGTGTGTGGCGCGAGGTCGCCGGGACTCACTCGCTCGAGAACGGGATCACCACCTTCAAGGGGAGCCCCGATGCAGCAGCCGATGAAATCGTGGGCCATCAGCTGTCCACCATCGATCCTTACCACCGTGCGCACAGCCACAGTCCGCCGTGGAGCGTGCTCGAGGTGTATGGGGCGCCTCCGACCACCGGCCTGCGCACCGTTCTATCGGAGTATTGGGCTTACAGAAGTACGAGCTACCGCTCATGGATTCGTCGCCACAGCTCCTTCTGCCTGACCCGTGGCTTCAGCAGTCCGCGGTCGCTCGCAACGTTGGGCGCCACAGCACCGGCGTGCTACGTTCCGACGCGGCGGCTCCTGAGCCGCCGAGCTGTTAGCCGGCCGGGACTTCTCGACGAGCATGCCTATGAAGCGTAGGAAATCGAGTACATTCCCGGTGATAGCTGAGCGCCGGTTCAAGCTTCGCGGTCTGGCTTCACGCGAGGTCATTATCCGCATTGGGATACCAACGCGAGCCGGGCGCGACAGTCGCTGTCCCTTTCAAGTCTGCGGTCTCTCGAACGATGCCGTGCAGTATGCGATGGGCGTCGACTCGCTCCAAGCCTTGAACCTCGCCTTTGTAGGGGCGCGCAATGCGGTGAAGAACGACCTCTGGGTCCTGTCCGCTTTCCACAAGAAGCTGGCGCCCACCTGGGAAAACCAGCCTTGGGACGTATCGTTTCCATTTTGGGTATGCGTTTTCGACACTCAGCAGTTGTCACGTCTTGAGACGTTCGTGGAGGGATTGTGGCGAAGACGAAGGGCGGTCCGGCGGGCATCGCGCAAGCGAGCCCCCGGACGCGTACATGCCACCGGCTAAACCGTGCATGCACCCGACCGGCTCCGCCGGCGGCTGATGCACAACGACGTTAGGCTTCAACTGGAGAGCCCATGCAACAGATCCTCGTTTACGCCGATTCGCTCACGTGGGGGATAATTCCAAACACGCGCCAGCGGCTTCCGTTCGCAGATCGTTGGCCTGGCATCATGGAAGAGGAGCTGCTCCAGCGTGGGCTGGCCGTGCGCGTGGTCGAAGACTGTCTGAACGGCCGACGAACGGCCTTCGAGGATCCGTACAAGCCCGGTCGCAACGGCTTGGTAGGTCTTGAGCAGAGGATCGAGATCAACTCGCCGTTGACGCTCGTGATACTCATGCTGGGCACGAACGACTTTCAGTCCATGCATGCGTACAACGCGTGGCATTCTGCGCAGGGCATCGCGGCACTCGTGGATGCGGTCCGCAGAGCGCCCATCGAGCCAGGGATGCCGACCCCGGAGATCGTCGTGGTGGCGCCGCCTGCCATCCAGAAGCCGAAGGGCACGATTGCCCCGAAGTTCCAGGGGGCAGAGGCGAAGAGCGTTGGGCTCGCTGATGCTTACGAAGAAGTCGCGCGCGAGCGTGGTTGCGATTTCTTCGATGCGGGGCGGGTCACCGCTTCCAGCTCGGTGGACGGTGTGCATCTCGACGAGAACCAACATCGCTCGCTAGGATTGGCACTCGTTGACTTTGTCGGCCAAGTGCTCAAGAGGGTGCCTAACCTGCCGCTTCAGCGGCCCGGCTGCGCCGGCCGCTGAGCGGCCAATCTGTTAGGCTGCTCGCCCGATGTCGTGGTGGATCGCCCGAACCGATGACCGAGGGAGGCGCGAACTCTGGGGCATCGACTTCGACCCGTTGCTCACGCTCGTTGTGATCAGCCTGCCGCTCATTACTCTTCTGCTCAACGGCTTGCTCTCCCTGACGATGCTCGTCGCCGGCGTCACATGCCTTGTCACTTCGAAGGTGTCCGTGTTCCGGCGCGGAATCCGGGTGTCCTGGGGCCCGAGGATGATGTCTGCGCGCAGCTCAGCGATCTACAAGCTTGGATACGTGCTCATGGCGGTTGGTGCCGTCCTGCGGTTGACTCTCCATGTCTGACCAGCCTAACAGGGCACTGGAGCGGACCGGCGAGAAACGTACTCTCATGTCCGGGCGTCCGTGGCCGCCGGCCGCTCATCGCCACGCCGTTGGGCAGCTTGCGTCGATTTCGTTCGTTTCCAGACGAAGGAGACGGCGGCCCGATCCATTCATTCTGGGGCGCGCGCGGACTGTTACCGTTCGGGAGTAGTTGAGGAGTCGAATATGCCCATGAAGCTTTATGCTCACCCCTTCGCTTCGTACTGCCAGAAGGTGCTGATCGCCCTGTACGAGAACGGAACCCCGTTCGAGTTCTGCATGCTCGCGCCAGACGACAAGCAGATGGCGGCCGAGCATGAAGCACTGTGGCCGTTCAAGCGCATGCCCGTGCTCGTGGACGACGGCTGTACGGTGGTGGAGTCGAGCATCATCATCGAACACTTGGGGCTCCGTCATCCGGGGCCGGTGCGGCTGATCCCAGACGACCCGCGCGCCGCGCTCGAGGTGCGGATGATGGACCGCGTTTTCGACAACTACGTCGCCACACCGATGCAGAAGATCGTTGTCGACAGCATCCGTGCAGCAGAGAGTCGCGACCGCCAAGGTGTCGCCGAAGCACGGGCGATGCTCGATACGGCCTACCGCTGGATCGACGACACAATCACGGGGCGCAAATGGGCGGCCGGCGACGCCTTCAGTCTTGCCGACTGTGCTGCCGCGCCCGCGTTGTTCTACGCCGACTGGGCCCACCCGATCGGCGAGGCGTTCTCGAACCTCCATGCCTATCGCCGGCGGCTGCTCGCGTGGCCCTCCTTCGCTCGGGCGGTGAATGAGGCACGGCCATTCCGCCCACTCTTCCCGCTCGGTGCACCCGACCGTGACTGATCATGGGGAGGAGAAGGGTGTCCGGAAGCTGGGAGCGTGGCATCTCGAGCGCTGCCCAACAAGACGCTGCAGCTGACGAGCCAGAGCGCGTTTCAATCGGTGTGCAGTACCGTCTGGCGTCGAAGAGAAGGGCGGCCACCGGGCGGACACGAAGGTCGCCACCCGGCCGCGGCAGCTGAGCGCACGGGCGGCGAGATCAAGCCACGAGCGCGTTCGCCCGCGCGACGGCGCCGAGCCAGCGGGCGCTCGGCTTGGGGCGGCGCGCCTGGGTGATGCGGTCGACCGCCACCAGGCCGAAGGTCGGGCGGTAGCCTAGGGCCCATTCGAAGTTGTCGAGCAGGCTCCAGTAGACATAGCCGCGCACGTCGATCCCGTCGGCGAGGCAGGCGAGCACACCCCCGAGCGCGCGCCCGACGAACTCGATGCGCTCGGCATCGTCCTCCGTCCCGATGCCGTTCTCGGTGACCAGGACGGGGACGCCGGGCGTCACCTCCCAGGCGCGGCGGATGGTCGCCTCCAGCGCCTCGGGCCAGAACTCGTAGCCCATCTGCGTGAGGCGTACGCCCTCCTCGGGCCCGAGCATGCCCCCCGGGCCGAAGCGCACGCGCGAGTAGCACTGCACGCCGAAGAAGTCATCGCCGCGCGCGGCCTCGAGAAAGACATCCTCCATGTCGCGCCGGTAGCGGTCGCGCTCCGCCTCGCCGCCGGCCGCCGCCTGGCAGTCGGACATGGCGAGCACGAGCCCGACGGGCGCCCGGCCCGGGCCGGAGCGGATCGCCGCGACGGCCTTCCGGTGCGCGTCGATGAAGACCTCGTTCACGCGGCGGCGGAGGTCGGGGTCGCGCTTGCCGGGCGGGAAGAGGCCGTAGAGGTAGCCGAACGTGGCCACGATGTTGGGCTCGTTCAGCGTGCAGGCGCGGCCCATCACGTCACCCAGGTGGGCGGCGGCGCGCGCCGAGAAACGGGCGAAGCGGTCGGCCGTCTCGGGGTTGGCCCAGCCGCCCCGGGCCGCGAGCCAGCGGGGCGTCGTGAAGTGGTGGAAGGTGACGATCGGCTCCACGCCGTGCTCGCGGCAGGTCGCGCACACGCGGCGGTAGTGCTCGAGCGCGGCGCGTGAGAACTCCCCGTCCTCGGGCTCGATGCGGCTCCACTCGAGCGAGAAGCGGTAGGCGTTGAAGCCGAGCTCGGCGAGGAGCCGGACGTCCTCGGGCCAGCGGTGCCAGTGGTCGCAGGCGTCGCCGCTCGGCTCCTGGCAGGGCGAGGCCGGATCATGCTCCCACATCCACCAGTCGTTGTTCCAGTTACCGCCCTCGACCTGGTGGGCGGACGTGGCGGTGCCCCACACGAAGCCTTCGGGGAAGCGGCGAGCGGCCATGCGCGGTGAAGCTAGCGGCGGGCGCGCGGGAGGGTCAAGCGGCGCCCCTCAGCCCGGGTGATGTTCTGCAGTAGGCGATTTCAGGGCGTGCCCGCTACCCCGATTTTTCCGAACCTGCTAGACGGGGGCCGCTGCCGGGACCGTCGGGCCGATGCCGCAGATCTTCCACCCGAGCACGAACACGATCTCGCGGGTGTCGATCGTCGCCGCCGTGCTCGCTCTCAGCGCCTTCGCGCTGGTCGGCGGCTCGCTCCAGCGCTCGCCCTACCT
>Ga0209266_1001973_pt1 | contig 13214 bp, 14 predicted proteins | sample GraSoiAngelo_132_FD_185889 | JGI IMG/M metagenome (GOLD analysis project Ga0209266, IMG submission 185889) | Grasslands soil microbial communities from the Angelo Coastal Reserve, California, USA - 14_0929_02_40cm (SPAdes) (version 2) | ecosystem: Environmental > Terrestrial > Soil > Grasslands ...
TGTGGCCAAACAGCTCGCTTTCGATCAACTCGGTGGGGATTGCGGCACAATTGACCTCGATGAAGGGTCCCGAGGCGCGTGGGTTCAACGCGTGAATCGCGCGCGCGACCAGCTCCTTACCGGTGCCGTTTTCCCCCGTGATCAGGACCCGCGCGGGCGTCGGGGCGACCTTTTCGATCAGGCCGATGACGTGCCGAATCGCCTTGCTCGACCCGACGATCTCGTATTGCGCGCGGACTTCCTGCTTGAGCCGCACATTCTCGTTGACCAGCACGACGTGCTGCAGCGCGTTCCGCAGCGTCAGCAGAATACGATCGGTGTCGAGGGGCTTTTCGAGGAAATCGTATGCGCCGAGCTGGGTTGCTTCGACGGCGGTCTGGATCGTGCCATGGCCGGAGATCATGACGACCTGCGCCTCTGGGTCCAGCGCCCGGACGCGCTTCAACGTCTCCAGCCCGTCCATCCCTTCCATCTTCACGTCGAGGAACACCAGGTGCGGCTTGAAGTCGGGATAGACACGGATCGCTTCGTGACCCGACGCGCAGGCCTGCACCTCGATTTCCTCGTACTCGAGGACCTGTTTCAGCGCCTCGCGGATCCCCTTTTCATCGTCGACGATCATCACGCGGCGTGGGCTCACGTGCCGGTCCTCCGGCGCTTGTATAACACCACGCCGGTCAAATGCACTTTCACATCGGTGACCGCAGGATCCACTTTGACAGGCACCGCGCCGCTCGTCGACGCGCCGGCCATCTGCTTGGTGAGTTGCTTGACAAAGGGGCCGGGAATCTCGATGCCGCGTAAACTGATCTCGGTGATGTCGTAGAGCGCCGTGCCCGGCTTCCCGATCGCGACCGTGCCGGCCATCCGGAGCGGCTCGCGCTCGCCGAACATGCCGGCAAATGGTCCCAGCGTCCCCGGCGGGAGCGCACGCGTATCGAGGCGGGCGTGCAGGATGAGCTTTCCTTCCTGGAGCTCGACGCGGAGCGAGTCGTACGTCTTCCGCACGTTCCAATCGATTCCGGCACCGATCAGGGAGGCCATCTCGTTCGGCGTGAGCACCACCGAATCGGGGCCGGCGTTGGTCCGCAGATTGCCGACCTTGGCCTGGCCCGAGGCGGTCGCTTTCGGCGTCGGGGCGCCAACGGCCGTATCGGCGACGGGCGGCAGGGCTGTCGAGCGCCCGAACCAGCTCGCGAAGGTGTGCATGATCGGCAGGCGAAACCACCAGGCGCCCGCGAGTGCGCCGATCACGAGGATGGCGCAGCCGAGCTTGAAGACGCCCTTAAGACAGCCGTCCATGGTATGTCACCTGATACACCGGCCCACCAGGTTTGAGGGTGCTCTGCATCAGGTCCACCTCGGCGACGGTGACTGTTGCGTCGAAATCCGTTCCGGCGAGAACCTCTTCGAGGCCTTTGAAATCGCGCGGCCGCGCATCGCGCGCGGCGCGCCCCAGCGTGATGTGCGGCCGAAACGCGCGCGCTTCGGTCGGAAAGCCGAGCGGCGCGAACGCCTGCTCGACGCCATGCTGCAGCAACTCGAGCCCGGGATCGGGCGTCACGCCGGCCCACACCACGTGCGGCCGGTGATAGTCCGGGAATACGCCGAAACCGGTGATCTGCAACGTGAGCGGACGCGGTTCTGGGCCCGTGCGCGCGGCGCGCTGGAGGGCGTCGCGCAGCTCTGGCTCCCGCGTGTCCTCCACGTCGCCCAGAAATTTGAGACTCAAATGAATGTTCTCGGGGCGCACCCATTTCACCGGTAGCTTCTCGGGTCGCTCGCGCAGGGGCGCGAGCGCGTCCCACAGCTCGTGGCGCAGCTGATCTGGAAAGTTCAGGGCGACGAACGCTCTAACAGGCTCCCCCGTCGGTAGCCGCGCGGGTCGATCTCGACCTGCGCGAATCCCAGTGCCGTGAGATGCGCCGTGATCACCGCGCGCCGCGCTTCGATCCACGGCACCCACGACGGCTCGACTTCGACGCGGGCATTGCCGCCCAGGTGGCGCACGCGCAAATCACCCGCGACTCCCAGCTCACGCAAATACGCTTCGCTCTCTTCCACCTGTTTCAGGCGCGACGGCGTGATCGACAGTCCGTATTGCACCCGACTCGAGAGACAGGGTGCCGCGGGCGCGTCCCAGGTCCGCAACCCCAGCTCGCGGGACGCAGCGCGGATCTCGGTCTTGGTGAGTCCCACCTCCGCCAGCGGCGATCGCACCCCGGCGGCCATCCCCGCGGCCTTGCCCGGCCGGTGTTCGCGCAGATCGTCGGCGTTCGTTCCGTCGCAGACGACGCTCAGCCCGCGTTCGCGGGCGAGCGCGACTAGCCGGTGCCACAATTCGGTCTTGCAGTAGAAGCAACGGTTGGTGGGGTTGGCGAGATAGTTCGCGTCTTCGAGCTCATGCGTTGCGATCTCGACGAGCGGAATGTCGAATCGAGCGGCGACATCCCGAGCCACCTGCCACTGGGCATCGGGGTAGGAGGCGCTCCGGCCGATGGCCGCCAGCATCCGATCCTTGCCGAGCTCCTGGCGCAGCACCACCGCGAGCAGGGCTGAATCCACTCCACCCGAATACCCAAGCAAGACCGAGGGAAGCTCTCGGATCAGGGCCCGCAACGACTCCATGGCCGGAATAGTACCGCTGCCATTGTCCTAATCCAAGGACAATTCGAAAGTCAAAACCGGATATTCCGTCGGAGAGGAACTGGTTAGTCTTATGATGCGTTCACCGACAAAGCATTCCAGCAACGTATAGTCGGACAATCGCGTGGAGAACCTCCCAAATGCCCGCAAAGACTGAACTCGACGCCACCGACAGACGAATTCTCCGCATTCTTGGCCAGGACGGCCGCGCGAGCTACCAGGCGGTCGCGGATGAAGTCGGCCTGTCGCGGCCGGCGATTATGGAGCGCGTCAAACGGCTGGAAGTGTCCGGATACATCCGCGGCTATCGCGTACAGCTCGACCGTGGCAAGGTCGGCCTGCCGGTGACGGCGTTCGTGGCGGTGCGCTATGGCTCGAGTGACTACGTCGGCGACGAGCCCCGCATGCGCGAGATGGAGAAACATCCCGGCGTGCTCGAGTGCCATCATATCGCCGGCGACGACTGCTACATCCTCAAAGTGGTCGCGCACGATCTGGAAGGCGTGCAGGAGATTCTGCGCGATCTGCGCGGGCCGAATTCGCAAATGAACACGCGGACGACGATCGTCCTGTCCACGCTGTTCGAGAAGCCGGGCTTCATTCCCACGGAGCCCGACTGATGGCGGCGCTCAAGGGCAAGGCGCTCATCGCCTATCTGATCGTCTGCGTCTTCTGGGGCTCGACCTACCTCGCGATCAAGGTCGGCGTGACAGAGCTGCCGCCGTTCCTGTTCGCCGGCCTGCGGTTTGGGGTGGCAGGCCTCATCCTGCTCGCGGTTGCCCGCGCGCTCGGCGATCCACTCCCACGTAAGACCGATTGGCGCACTCTGGCAATCGTCGGCTTGCTGCTGCTCGCCGGTGGGAATGCGTTCGTCGTGTGGTCGGAGCAATATGTCGGGTCCGGCATCGCCAGCATCTTCGTCGTCACCGTCGCGATGTGGACCGCATTGTTCGACGCGATCATCCCGGGCGGCGCGAGCGAGCTGAACTGGCGAGTCGTCGCGGGACTGCTGCTGGGCTTCCTGGGGACGCTGCTGCTGGTGGGCGCCACGCCCGCTGAGATCCTTGCGGCGGATAAGCGCGGACCGCTCGCGCTCACGATGGCGAGTGCCTCGTGGTCGCTCGGAACCGTGTATGCCAAACGTCACCCTACGCAGGCGAGCCCGTACATGGGCGCCGCCTTTCAAATGATCGTGGGCGGCGGCGCCGTCGCGCTCGTCGGAACGATGCTCGGCGAGTGGGCGTCGTGGCATCTGAGTACGCGAGGGATCGGTGCCATCGCCTATCTCGTGATTTTCGGATCGATCCTGGGCTACAGCGCCTATTCGTACGCGCTGCGTCACGCCTCAGCGACGATCGTTGGCACCTACGCCTACGTGAACCCCGTCATCGCCGTCCTGCTCGGCTGGCTGCTGCTGCACGAACCCGTGGGCGCGCGAACTTTCATCGCGATGGGGATGATATTGATGGCTGTGGTATGGATTCAGTTCTCACTGAAACAGCGCCGGGCTGATGGGCGGATGGGCGGATCGGCGGAAACACCACGGCCCATCAGCCCATCCGCCCGACCGCCCGTCGATCCCGAGCCCGAGGCCAGCATATGACTCCGCCCCTTCCCCGCGATGCGGTTCTCTTGGTGGTCGACGTCCAGAAAGGCATGGATGTCTACGCGGCGCAGTACAATCGGAACAATCCGGATCTCGAGAAGAACATCGCGCGGCTTCAGGCCGCCTGGCGCAAGAGCGGGCGGCCCATCATCCACGTCCAGCACCTCTCCACGGAGCCCAAGTCCCCGCTCCGACCGGGACAGCCGGGCGTCGACATCAAAGAGGAAGTGCGGCCCCTCGCCGGCGAGCCGGTGGTGCAGAAATCGGTCAGTAGCGCCTTCATCGGCACGAGCCTCGAAGCGGATCTCCGGCGCCGCGGGCTCACGACGCTCGTGGTGGTCGGCATGCAGACCAACATGTGCGTCTCGACCACCGCACGGATGGCGGGCAACCTTGGCTTTACGACCTATGTCGTGTCGGACGCCACCGCAACATTCGACAACACCGGGCCGAATGGGAAACGCTACGCGTCGGAGCTCGTCCACGACATTGCGCTCGCGGATCTGAACGGTGAATTCTCCACCGTCCTCGATACCAAAACCGTCCTGGAGCGCGCCTCATGAGCCCCCGCCCCGCCGTCCGCAAAGTCAATCTCACCGAGATGTTCGGCCGGTTTAAGGATCAGTGGAGTCCCAAGATCGTCGGCGAGGTAAACGACAGTCTCGTGAAGCTCACGAAACTCAAGGGCGAGTTCGTCTGGCACCATCACGAGCGCGAGGACGAGCTGTTTCTCGTCGTGAAGGGCCGGTTGCGGATGAAGCTGAGGGACGGTGACCTCGTGATCGAGCCGGGCGAGTTCGTCATCATCCCGCACGGCGTCGAGCATCTGCCGGTTGCCGACGAAGAAACGCACGTCCTGCTGTTCGAGCCCAATTCGACCCTGAACACGGGGAACGTCCGCAATGAACGCACCGTCGCCAGGCTCGACCGCCTCTAAATTGATCGCCCGGATCTGGCATGGCGTGACCGACGCCGCGCGCGCCGACGAGTACGCCGCCTATCTTGAGCGGACAGGCGCTCGGGAGTGCCGGGCGACACCCGGCAATCGGGGCGTCTACGTGCTGCGGCGCATCAAGCAGGATCGCGCCGAGTTCACGTTCATTTCGCTGTGGGATTCATTCGACGCAATCCGGCGCTTCGCCGGAGAGGACTATGAGAAAGCCCACTACTACCCGGAAGACCGCGACTTCCTCGTCGAGCTCGAACCCTTCGTCGACCACTACGAGGTCATCGCCGGAGATTAGCCTCGACCCCCAGGGCGCGCGGGGGTGGGAGGAGCTCCGCCAGCTCGGCCACCGCATGGTGGACGAGATGCTCGAGTACCTGCGTACGGTGCGGGAGCGCCCCGTCTGGCAGCCCGTGCCCGCCGACGTGCGCAAACGGCTGTCCGGCGCTCCCGCCCCGCGCAAGCCGACAGACGCCCGAGACGTCTACGAAGAATTCAAGCGCGACGTGCTTCCGTACCCGACCGGCAACATCCATCCCCGGTTTTGGGGCTGGGTCATCGGCACGGGAACGCCGTTCGCAATGCTGGCGGATATGCTGGCCTCCGGGATGAATCCGCAGGTCGCCGAGTTCGATGACGCGCCGGCGGTGGTCGAGAACCAGGTGATCGGGTGGCTGGTCGAGCTGCTGGGACTTCCCGCCGAGACGCATGGCCTGCTCGTCTCCGGCGGCTCGATGGCGAATTTCGTGGGACTCGCCGTCGCGCGAAACGCGCGCGCGGGGTTCGACGTGCGGGAGCGTGGCGTGCAAGGCGGACCGAAACTCACGGTCTACGCCTCGAGCGAAACGCATTCCTCCGTGCGCAAGGCCGTCGAGCTGCTGGGGCTCGGTCACGACGCGCTGCGCTCGATCCCCGTCACGGACGACTACGCGATCGACCTGAAGGCGCTGCGCCAGACCTTGGCTGCCGACCGGGCCCAGGGTCTGCGACCGATCTGCATCGTCGGGAACGCCGGGACGGTGAACACCGGCGCGACGGACGATCTGCGCGCACTCGCGGCGCTCAGCCAGGAGGAAGGGACCTGGTTCCACGTCGATGGCGCGTTCGGTGCGCTCGCGGCGCTCGTCCCTGAGCTCCGACCGCTGGTCCGAGGGCTCGAGCAAGCCGATTCGGTCGCGTTCGATCTGCACAAGTGGCTGTACATGCCCTACGAGGTGGGATGCACCCTCGTGCGCGACCAGCAGGCGCATCGCGCCACGTTCAACGTGACTCCGGCCTATCTCGCGTCGTTCGATCGCGGCATCGCAGCGGGTGGATTTCCGTTCGCCGAGCGTGGGGTCCAGCTGTCACGCGGATTCCGCGCCCTGAAGGTCTGGATGTCGTTCAAGACGCACGGCCTGGATGCGTTCACCCAGTTGATCCACCAAAACGTGCGCCAGGCCCACTATCTCGCAGGGCTCGTAACGAAGCATCCGCGACTCGAGCTGCTCGCGCCGGCGCCACTCAACGTGGTGTGCTTCCGCTTTGTCGTGCCGGGCGTGGACGATGCGGCACTGAATGCGCTGAACAAGGAGATTCTGCTGCGCATTCAGGAGAGCGGGCTGGCCATTCCCTCGCAAACCGTTCTCAACGGCAAGTTTGCGCTGCGAGTTGCGATCACGAACCACCGCAGCCGGCGCGAGGACTTCGATCAGCTGGTCAGGGCTGTCGTGGAGACCGGCACGGCACTGCGCTAGCCGTCGGGCGTGCCGATGATCTTGCCTTCGATGGGATTGCTGAACGACCGGACCGTGTGATAGGCGAGGTCGATATCCTTGGCCTTCCCGAATTCGGTGAGGATGTCGTCCCAGATCGCGGACACCGTACCGCGGCGGCGGCGCGGCTCGATCAAATAACGGATGGTCAAAAGAATGCCGTAGGATGTCGTGCTGGTATAGACGATCGGCGTCAGCTTCCTATAGTTGATGAGAAACTGTTGTGAAGCAGCCAGCAGGTCGCGCTCCGCGTCCGCGGTCAAATGTTCAGCGTGTTTGAACGCTATCGCGGTCAGAATCTCCTTCGCTTTTGTCCAGTTGCTCTCGAACGTCACCACGACCGGCACTTCGTTCCAGATGTACTTGAAGCCTTTGTCGTAGTTCGCGACCGGCTCGGTGAAGATCAGCTGATTCGGGATATGGACGATGCGGCCGGTACTTTGGTCCGCGTCGACCCATACGCCGATTTCGTTCAGCGTGAACTGGAAGAGGCGGATGTCGATGACGTCGCCTTTATGCGTGGCGATCTCGATCCGGTCACCGACTTCGAAGGGGCGCCGCCACACAATGAATGCCCACCCCGCGAGATTCGTCAGCGGATCCTTGAGCGCGATGGCGATGCCGGCCGAGACGAGGCCGAGGAAGGTGGCGAGCGACTTGAAGCCCTCGAGCCATTCCCGCCCGATCACCAGCACGCCGATAACGAGCGTGATGTAGGTGATCGTTTTGCGCCAGCGGTAGCGCGTCCACGGGTCCGTGACCCGCCGGTACACCACGGCGAGGACGAGTCGCTCGATGATCCAGAGCCCCGCGATCACGATGACCGTGACCAGCAGGTGCATCTGTACCGCGGGGCTCAGCCCAACGCGGTCTTGGAGCCAGTCGCGCACGGTGGCCAAAGCTACGGGTCGGCCTAGTTTTAGGCCACCGTGGAACAGCTGCACATCCTTCGCGACCTCGCGGTCATCTTTGCCGGCTCGCTGCTGGTCATTCTGGTTTTTTACCGGCTCAAGCTTCCCGCCCTTCCGGGCTTCATCGTCGCCGGGATTCTGCTCGGCCCCAACGCGCTCGGACTCGTGTCGGACCCGCGCGACGTAGAGGGACTCGCGGAAGTCGGCGTAATTCTGCTGCTCTTCACGATCGGCATCGAATTCTCATTGAGCCGGCTGAAAGAGATGGGCCGCCAGATCCTCGTCGGCGGGTTCGCGCAGATGGGGTTCACCATCTTCGCGACGCTGGCAGCGGGACTCGCGTTTTTGCGTGGCTGGCGCGTCGCGCTGTTTCTCGGGTTTCTGATTGCGCTGTCGAGCACGGCGATCGTGTTGAAAGTGATGACGGACAAGGGCGAGATCGACGCGCCACACGGCCGCCTCGCGACCGGGATCCTGATCTTCCAGGACCTGTGCGTCGTGCCGATCATGCTCGTGCTCCCCTTCCTCGCGGGGAATGCGTCGGGCGGCGTGGGCGGGCTGCTCGTCGCGCTGGGCAAGGCGGCGCTTGTCGTCGTCGGTGTGATTATCGCTGCTCGGACCATTGTCCCTCGGGCGTTGGCGGAGATCCTAAAAACACGCAGCCGCGAGCTGTTTCTCATCGCGGTGATCCTCATCGGGACGCTGACAGCGCTCGGCACCGCCGCGGCCGGTGCGTCGCTCGCGCTGGGCGCGTTTCTCGCTGGGTTGATCATCTCGGAATCCGATTACGGCCATCAGGCGCTCGCCGAGTTGATGCCATTCCGCGACATCTTCATCTCGCTGTTCTTCGTCGCCGTGGGCATGCTCGTCCAGCTGGACCTCATCCGAGAGCACATCGTCCTCTCGCTCGTCGCCGTCGCGGTGATCATGGGTGGCAAGACGCTCTCCGCGGCGGTGGGGCCCGCGGTGCTGGGTTACTCCGGCCGCGTGGCGTTGCTGGCCGGTGTGGCCGTGTCGCAGATCGGGGAGTTCTCGTTTGTCCTCGCGAAAGAAGGCCGCATCGTGGGACTCTTGCCGGACCTCCTGTACCAGCAATTCCTCGGCGTGGCGGTGATCACTATGCTCGTGACGCCGTTCCTGCTGCAGGGCGGTCCGACGATCCTCGACGCGCTCGAGAAGCTCGTCCCGCTCGACCGGCTGCTGCCCGGCTTCCGACCCCGCGGCCTCGTTCCGGTCCACGAGCAAATCAAGGACCACGTGATTGTTGCGGGGTACGGGCTCAACGGCCGCAACCTCACAGCCGCGCTGCGCTCGATCAGCGCGCCCTACCTCATTGTCGAGCTGAACGCCCAGACCGTGCGCAAGGCGCGCTCCGAGGGAGAGCCGGCCTTCTACGGCGACGCGACGCGCGACGAGATACTCCGCGCGTTGGGCATCGACCGCGCGCGCCTCTTCGTCATCGCGATTTCGGATCCGTCGGCGACACGCCGCATGGTGCGCGTCGCGCGGGAGATCAACCCCAAGGTGTACATCATCGCGCGCACCCGATACGTCGTCGAGATCCCGGAGCTCACGCGCCTCGGCGCAAACGTCGTCATCCCGGAGGAATTCGAGACGTCGATCGAAATCTTCTCGAGGGTGTTGGCGCATTACAATGTCCCGCGCGATGAGATCGAGCGGTTGGTGAGCGAGATCCGCGCGTCTCACTACCAGGCGTTGCGGCCCGGTGCCCGCCCCCGGCTCACGCTGACCGGCGCGCTTGGCGCCATGCCGCAGATGCACATCGAGCGCATCGTGCTGAGTGCCAAGGCGCCGGCGGTGGGCCAGACGATCGCCGAGACGGCACTCCGCTCGAAAACCGGCGCGCTGATTCTGGCGGTGCGGCGTGGGGAGAGCGACCTGGCGACACCCGGCGCGGACTTCCAGCTCGACGCGGGCGATGTGCTCGTTGTGGTGGGACAGCCGCAACAGATCAAAAGCGCGAATCAGGTGTTAACGGGCGCGGTGCCCACCTAGCGGCGCGCGGGCGGCGCGTTCATGTTCCTTGCGCGACCGGTGGACCGTCGAGCGCCCTACCTCTCATCCTTCCCCACCGGTCAGGGGGTTACCCATGTCTCGTGCGCTGAAGCTCCTCGCGGCAGTTGTGCTCGTCGCCCTTCCGGCGTGTTATCACGCCACGATCGAAACGGGGCTGCCTCCGAGCCCCAAGGTCATCGACAAAAGCTTCGCCTCCGGGTGGATCTACGGTCTCGTGCCGCCCAGCCCGGTTAAAGCGATGTCCGAATGCCCCAACGGCGTCTCCAAGGTCGAAACGCAGCTCAGCTTCGTGAACCAACTCGTGAACTTCTTGACGCTCGGCATCTACACGCCGATGTCGATAAAGGTGACGTGCGCTTCCAGCGGGCGCTCGGCGGTGCCAGGAACACCCGAGATCAAGGTCGGTGACGGGGCCACGTCCGAAGAGGTCATCGATGCCTTCAGCCGTGCGGCCGACTTGGCAGTTGAGAGTCACGGGCCGGTGTACGTGCGGTTCTAGCACCTCGACCTGGACACCAAGTCGAGAGGGCGCGTCCATACCGGCGCGCCCTCGTGCGTTATCCCACTCCCCGCCGATCCAGACTCCGATACTGAATCGCTTCTCTCACAGGGCTTGGCTCAAGCGCCGCCGCCTCGTGGAGATCGGCGACCCCTCCCCGGCGTCTGCTGATCGTCGACGGGCGAATCACAGATCAGTAAACATCATCCCACGCCACTGCAAACACGCCATCACACCGCAAGCACTGGATCTCGGTCGGGTGCCCCTGCAGCGGTGTTCGATTGCAACAGCCCGGGCAGACGGCGTAACGGGAACCCCAACTCAGCGGAGTCATCACCGCGTCCGATGGGCGGGCAACCACGGACCACCGTTGGGGCCGCCGGGGCACAATCTGCAGCGAGGACCTGGGCACACTGAAGGACCGATTGTCTACTTCGAGGATGGCTTCATCTGGAGTAAGACGAAGGACTTCGTACCACGCACCCCGCCGCACGTGGCAGTTCAGGTCGCCGCGCACACGAGCCCATTGCGGTACCTCGGGCATGCCTTGCGCCTCCGAAGCGCCTTCCTATACCTAGGTAGACAAGCGGGGCGCCGTCAACCGCGACGACGTCCGCTCAAGGCGAGCACCGCCGCCAGCCACAAGCCGAGGGCGATGACCGCATCTTCCCACCACGCGAACGACCTGCGCCTCATCAGAGCTCCCTTCGCCCTTCGTGAGGCAATTCGTGTGCCCGGAGCGTCGGCCGTGGACCGGGCTCGATGTCGTTGCTACACCGCAACGGGGCGATTCCGCGGAAGTACATGGTGGGACCCACGCCGATAACTCGAGGCGCGAATCTGCTCACGGGAGGCGAGCCGAGCTGAAGCGCAGCCGTGACGACCGTCACTGGATAGCGTTCCGGTGCGCAATATCGTCTACAAATCATGGGCGCATTCCGACTTTCGCTCGTCGGTCTCACGGTCGCCGTCGCGGGTTGCGGCAACGGGGGACCGGGGACCGGTCCCGCCGCCGCGGGGCCCGTGCCGTTACCTGAGCTCGGTATCGGGACCTACAAAGGGTTCGTGGGCGGGCTGTATCCGGCAGGAGCAAACGTCGAACCCACCGGCCAGGCGGCTGCCGGGCAATCGCGTGCGAAGGCCGTCGTCCCACTCGACACGTCAGGCACGCCGAGTGCAGTCGGGAAAGTCGTGTTGTTGTCGCTCGGCATGTCGAACACGACACAGGAGTTCTGTTCCAGCGGCTCCACAGCCACGAACTGCAGCAGCTGGAGCTTCATGGGACAAGCGGCCGCGGACACAAGCGTCAATCACACGACGCTGGCGATCGTGAACGGCGCGCGCGGCGGGCAGGACGCGCAGACGTGGGATGCGGCTACGGACGTCAACTACGACACGGTGCGGCTCAACCGGCTCGCGCCGCTCGGGCTTACCGAAAAGCAGGTACAGGTCGTGTGGGTAAAGCAGGCCGACGCCGGTCCGCAAGATTCACTGCCGTCGACGCAGGCCGACGCGTACCAGCTCGAGTCGCGGTTGGGCAACATCGCGCGCGCGCTCAAGACGCACTATGCCAATCTCCAGACCATTTTCTATTCCAGCCGGATTTACGCGGGCTACGCCACAACGACGCTTAATCCTGAGCCGTTCGCCTACGAGTCGGGCTTCGCGGTGAAGTGGCTGATTCAGGCGCAAATCGAGCAGATGTCGAACGGCGGCACCGTCACCGATGCCCGCGCCGGCGACCTCAACTACAACACCGGTGCCGCATGGATCGCGTGGGGCCCGTATCTCTGGGCGGACGGCCTGACACCGCGCCAGGGTGACGGCCTCGTGTGGCAGAACAGCGACTTCGTGCAGGACGGGACGCACCCGTCGCAGACCGGTCAGCAGAAGGTCGGCACGATGCTGCTGACGTTTTTCAAGACGTCGCCATTCACCAAGTGCTGGTTCGTCGACGGCGGAACGTGCCCCTGAGGCCATAACGGGATAAGATCATGTCATCCCGTTCAGCGGAGATGGCATGCTCGCCGTTATTCCCGCTCTCCTGATCGCCGTCCAGCAACCCTCGCTCACGATCGGCTCCGCGTCTGCCCGAGCCGGGCAGAGCGCGTCCGGGTTCATCGACGTGCCGGCCGGTGTCGACGCCGCCACGCGGATCCCTATCACGATCGTGCGAGGCGCGCAGCCCGGGCCGACACTCGCATTGATCGCCGGCACGCACGGCTCCGAGGTCGCGCCGATTGTCGCGCTGCAGCGCGTGCGCGCGATAGTCGATCCTGCCGCACTGCGTGGCACGGTGCTCATCGTCCACGTCGCGAATATGCCGTCGTTCCTCGGCCGCACGATCTACTACAGCCCGATCGACGGCAAAAACCTGAACCGCGTGTATCCGGGCAAACCGGACGGGACCGTCTCCGAGCGGATCGCGTACGCCATCACCAACCAGATCATCGAGCGCGCCGACTTCCTGGTGGACATTCACTCGGGCGACGGCAACGAATCGCTGCGGCCGTACAGCTATTGGAGTCCGCTCGGGCTCAACGCTCGTGCCGACTCGATTGCTCGTGACATGGCGCTAGCCTGGGGGAGCGACCACATCGTGATCGATACGATGCGGCCACGCGACGTGCGGGCATCGGTGTACACGCAAAACACCGCGCAGCTACGTGGCAAGCCGGCTCTCACGACGGAGACCGGGTATCTCGGCATCGCCGCCGAGGACATGGTGCAGCGGAACGTGGACGGCGTGTTCCGGCTCCTGCGGTACTTCCACATGGTGCCGGGGGAGGTCGAACTCGTCCGACAGCCGTTGTTT
>Ga0209266_1001974_pt1 | contig 13213 bp, 13 predicted proteins | sample GraSoiAngelo_132_FD_185889 | JGI IMG/M metagenome (GOLD analysis project Ga0209266, IMG submission 185889) | Grasslands soil microbial communities from the Angelo Coastal Reserve, California, USA - 14_0929_02_40cm (SPAdes) (version 2) | ecosystem: Environmental > Terrestrial > Soil > Grasslands ...
CGCGGCCAGCTCGCCGTACGAGAGGGCGCCCACCACCGTCAGCACGCCCGTGAGGATCCACGCGCCGAACAGCCAGCCGGCGCTGCCGATGTTCCTCGCCATGTCGGCCGAGACGATGAAGATCCCCGACCCGATCATCGATCCGACGACGACCATCGTCGAGTCGTAGAGGCCGAGGCCGCGATGGAACTCGGTGTCGAGTCCCATGGCGGCCGCGGATGCGGCGGTCGGATTGGCCATCGAGCGCTCCTGCATTAAGATGCTGAAACTTACCATGAATCGAGACGATGCCTGGGCGCTGCTGACCGATTACACGAAGGGCGAAAGCCTGCTGAAGCACGCGATCGCCGTAGAAGCCGCGGTGCGTGGCTACGCCAGGAGGTTCGGCGAGGACGAAGAGGCCTGGGGCGTCACGGCGCTGCTGCACGACTTCGACTACGAGCGCTGGCCGACGCTCGGCGATCATCCGGACAAAGGCAGCGAGATCCTCCGGGAGAAGGGGTATCCCGAGTGGATGATTCGGGCGATCCGATCGCACGCCATGGAAATCACCGGCGTGACGCGCGACAGCCTGCTCGAGAAGACGCTGTTCGCCTGCGACGAGCTCGCCGGCTTCATTACCGCGGCGGCGCTGGTGCGGCCGAGCAAGAGCGTGATGGACCTCGAGGCGAAGTCGGTCGTGAGGCGGATGAAGGACAAGGCGTTCGCTCGCGCGGTGAAGCGCGAGGATCTGCACGCCGGCGCCGCATCGCTCGGCCTGGCGCTCGAGGAGCACATCGGCAACGTGATCGAGTTCATGCGCGAGCGCGCCGACGAGCTCGGCTTGCGGGGAGTGCTCTAGACGGGCCTGAACAGAGCTTGTGAAGAAACACGACGTTGAACGCAGAACACGCAGAACGCGCAGAAAAACCTTCCGTATCTTTCTCTGCGGGTTCCGCGGTTTCTGCGTTGTGTGTGGTTTCTCTACAGAGTTCTAAAAGGCGGACCTTTTCGGTCCACCAGGCCGTATATCCAAACGAATGACTGAGGGAGATCCCGTCGTCACGCTCGAGAACGTGAGCGTCGCCTACGGAAAGCACCTCGCGCTGCGCGACGTGACGTCGTCGTTTTCGTCCGGAGCGGTCGGCCTGCTGGGGCCCAATGGTGCCGGCAAGAGCACGATGATCAAGGCGCTGCTCGGGTTCATCGTGCCCGAGCGCGGCCGCATGCGTGTCCTCGGCGTCGACGTCGCGGAGTCGCCGCTCGAGATCCGCGCCCGCGTCGGCTACATGCCGGAGAGCGACGCCCATATTCCCGGCATGAATGCCGTCTCCTTCGTCGCGTATTGCGGCGAGCTGGCCGGCCTGCCCGGCGTCGACGCGATGCAGCGTGCTCACGAAGTCCTGTTCTACGTTGGTCTGGGTGAGGCCCGCTACCGCAACGTCGAGACCTACTCGACCGGCATGAAGCAGCGCATCAAGCTCGCGCAGGCCCTGGTGCACGATCCCGATCTGCTCTTCCTCGACGAGCCGACCAACGGCATGGACCCGAAAGGCCGTGACGAGATGCTCGAGCTCGTGCGCGACCTCGCGCACAACAAAGGCGTCAACCTGATTCTCTCGTCGCACCTGCTCCCCGACGTCGAGTACACCTGCGACCAGGTCGTTGTGATGGACAAGGGCGCCGTCGCCGCCGCCGGGCCGATTGCGGCGCTCAAGCAGCCGCGCGGACGCGTCTACGAGCTGCGCGTCAAGACGCCGACAGGCGGCATCGAGGCGTTTCTCCAGCGGCTGCGCGCCGCCGGGCTCGACTGCCACGCGACCGACGAAGACGTGATGCGTGTGTTCGTGCCGGGTGAGGGCGGTGCCCGCGAGCTGTTCGCGCTCGCGTCGGCGGAGCGCGTCCAGGTCCGGCATCTGCGGCCCAGCGTGCCCACGCTCGAAGATGTCTTCGCGCACGCGGTCGGGGAAGAATAGCAACTGGCAAAGTCTCAAGTCTCAACGATCGAGCTCAATGCCCATACACGATCAAGGCTATCGGCGATACGGCGGCGACAAGACGCGTGGAGGCACCGGGTGGATCGTGATCACGCGGGCGGGGATTCGCACGTTCTTCGCGAAGCGGGCGTTCCTCGGCCTGCTGCTCGTCTCGTGGTTTCCGTTCTTCGTGCGCGCCGTCCAGATCTACGCGGCCACGAACCTGCCGCAGGCCGCGTTTCTGGCGCCCACGCCGGAGACGTTCCGGCAGTTCCTGGATCAGCAGCAGATTTTCGTATTCTTCGTGACGGTCTACGTCGGCGCCGGCTTGATCGCGAACGACCGGCGCGCCAACGCGCTCCAGATCTATTTGTCGAAGCCGTTGACCCGTGCGGAGTACGTGTTCGGCAAGCTCGCGATCCTGATGGCGTTCCTCGCGCTGGTGACGTGGCTGCCGGCCATCGTGTTGCTGATCGTGCAGATCAGCTTCGCGGGCAACTTCACGTTCTTCAAGAACAACATCTTTCTGTTTCCCGCGATCACCGTCTTCTCGTTCGTCCAGGTGACCATGGTCGCCACCGCGATGCTCGCGCTGTCGTCGCTCTCGAAGAGCAGCCGGTACGTGGGGATTCTGTACGCCGCGGTGATCTTCTTCACGCAGGCGATCTACGGCGTGCTGTACGCCGTGACGCGCAGCACGTCGCTCTCGTGGATTTCCTTTTCGGCCAATCTCTCCCAGATCGGTGACGTCATCTTCCGCCAGCCGCTGAAGTACGACACGCCGTGGCCGGTCTCCCTGATGATGATCGCGGGCCTGATCGTGATCTCAGGGGTGATCCTCGAGCGCCGCGTGCGCGGAGTCGAGGTGGTTGCGTGACGGCGGGTGACCTTGTCACCGCGGAACACCTGTCGAAGTGGTACGGGCAGGTCATCGGCCTGAACGACGTGTCGGTGACCGTGCCCGCCGGCATCACCGGGTTGCTCGGTCCCAACGGCGCCGGCAAATCGACGCTGATGAAGCTCGTCACCGGCCAGCTCAAACCGAGCAAGGGCAGCCTCACCGTGCTCGGCGAGCCGATCTGGCGGAACCCGGCGCTCTATCGGCGCATCGGGTTCTGTCCCGAACAGGACGCGTTTTACGACCGCATGACGGGGCTCGAATGGGTGACGGCGCTCGTGCGGCTGAACGGCGCCACCGACGCCCTTGCCGGCGCCATGGCGGGCCGCGCGCTCGAGATGGTGGAGCTGACCGACGCCGCGCACAAGAAAATCGGTGCCTACAGCAAGGGCATGCGCCAGCGCGTCAAGATGGCCCAGGCCCTCGCTCACGATCCCGACCTGCTGATTCTCGACGAACCGCTCGCCGGCATGGATCCCATTGCGCGACGCAAGACGATCCGCATGATCAAGGACTGGGGCCGCGCCGGCAAAGGCGTCATTGTCTCCAGCCATATCCTCCACGAGATCGAATCGATGACGGCGAACATCCTCCTGATCAATCAGGGACGTATCCTTGCCGAAGGCAACGTCCATCAGATCCGCGATCTCATCGACGAGCATCCGCACACCGTCCACGTCAGGGCGGACCAGACGCGAGCGCTCGCGCGCGAGTTCCTCGGCCACGACGATGTGTTGAGCCTGAAGTTCGAGGAAGGGGCGGTGGTGGTTCAGACCGGCCGTCCGGATGCATTCTACACACGGCTCACGGATCTCGCGGCGTCAGGCGAACACGGCGCGATTCACGAGGTGACCTCGCCCGACGACAACCTGCAAGCCGTTTTCCAGTACCTGGTGAAGTCATGACGCAGCCAGCCAGACCCGCCGAAGGGGCGCCCGGCCTGCTCTCATCCGCGGGACGGGTGTTCGATCTGTCGCTCGGTCAGATGTTGTGGTCGCGCCGCTCGGTGTTTCTCGGCGTGCTCCTCGGCGGGCCGGTGCTGCTCGCGTCCGCCCTTCGGATCGCCGCCACGCTCTACGCGTCGGGCCTGAAGATCAACGGCGTGCAGGCGGGCGGATCCGCGATCTTCGGCATGATGATCTGGCTGCTCTACCTCAGGTTCATCGTTCCCGTGCTTGGCGTGTTCTACGGCACCTCGCTCATCGCCGACGAGGTGGATGACAAAACCATCACCTACTTGTTCACACGCCCGATTCCGCGGAGCGCCGTCCTCCTCGGCAAGTACTTCGCGTATCTCGTGTGCACGGTTCTGTTGGTACTGCCGTCGGTGATGCTCGTGTTCTTTCTCGTCGTGCCGACTGGACAGGGCGCCATCGCCGGAGCGTTTCCGTCCCTGGTGGCCGATTTGGGGATGCTGGCCATCGGCCTTGCGGCGTACGGCGCGGTCTTTGCCCTCGTCGGCACCACGCTCAGGCGGCCGCTCGTCCTGGGGCTCGTCTTCGCCTTCGGATGGGAGCCGGCCGTGCTCTTGTTTCCCGGGTACCTCAAGCGTCTGACGGTCGCCTATTACCTGCAGGCGCTGGTCAGGCACGAGATGCCACAGGATTCGGCGGTCAGCATGCTGATGCAGGTGTTTCGCGAGGTGCCGACTGTCTCGACAAGCCTGCTCTGCCTGGCGGTCATCGTCGGCCTGACCCTGTGGCTCGCCGGCCGCGCGGTCGAGGAGCGTGAATACGTGCTCGAGCAATGACCAATTGGCCTCATAATTGACTGACGGCGGGAACTGTCGGGAAGCTGCGAGCGTATAGGACTTTGAGGCTGTGTCCATGACTACAAGGACCCGGTATTTCGTGATTGTCTCGGTGTTGGTCCTGGGCGTGGGCCTGGGCACCGGGCTAGTCGCCTACTACGTCGGGTTCCCCGCCGGCGCGCTCGGCCGCCAGGGAGGTCCCGAAGAGCTTGCTTACGTCCCGCGGGACGCCGCGGCCATCGCGTTCGCGAACGTGCACGAGATCATGACCTCGGAGCTGCGCCAGAAGCTTCACCGCGCCCTGCCGATGCAGGAAAACGGGCAGCAGGAACTTCAGAACCAGACCGGGATCAATCTCGAAACCGACGTCGACCGGGTCGTCGCGTGCCTCTATCCGGATCGTGATGGCACGAACACTCCGGGCGCGGGAATGGTGCTGGCGCGGGGCCGCTTCGACGAAGTGAAGATCGAAGCGTTGATGCGGGATCACGGCGCGCACGTCGAGAACTACAACGGCAAGCGTCTCATCGTGGCGGACCCCAAAGATCTGGTGGACGCCGGCGCCGGCGACATCGCCGCGCACGGCCATTCCGCCAGCCTGTCGCTGTCCTTCATCGAGCCGGGACTGGCCGCGATTGGCAGCACGAAGCTGATCCGGTCCGCAGTCGATCTGCACCGCGCCGGCAACAACCCGCGGACCGGCCTCGAAAGCGTGACCGGCAACGACGCTCTGATGAACCTCGTGCGCGAGATGGACAGCGGCAACGTCTGGGCGGTCGGCCGCTTCGACGCGCTGACCGCACACACGCGTCTTCCCGAGGCGATCTCGAGCCGGCTGCCCGCGATCACCTGGTTTTCGGCAAGCGGTCACATCAACGGCGGCATCCGCGGCGTCGTGCGCGCGGAAGCGCGCGACGACGAAGCTGCGACCAACCTGCGTGATGTCGTACGCGGCTTCCTGGCGCTCGCGAAGATGAGCGCCGGTTCGAGGCCCGAGCTGCAGCTGATGATGCAATCGCTCGAGCTCGGTGGCACTGGCAGGACGGTCGCGTTGTCCTTCTCGGTGCCCGCCGAGGTGTTCGACGTGATTGGCGCGGTCACCAACAAGGGTTTCAAACCCGCGCATTAGCGCATTGGCGTGAGCGTTTGTCTCAGCCGGAGGGCGCGCGCTTGACGCCTTCCGGCCGCCCCCCTACACTCCTCGCCAGCGACGCCCACGTTCCATCATTTTCCGCCCATGACGGATCTCGTTTTTTTCTACGGCACGCTCATGAGCGGCTTCGAACGGCCGGGCCGTTCGCGCATCGACGCCAAGCTGACGCCGGAAGGCCGCGGCTGGATTCATGCGACGCTCTTCGATCTCGGGATCTTTCCTGCGGCGGTCCCGGCGTTCGACAGCCGTGTCCGGGGCGAAGTGCACCGCATGCTGGATCCCGACGTGGTGCTGGCGGTATTGGACGAGATCGAGGGCTTTCGATCGGGCGACGCGGATTCAAGCCTTTACACGCGCACCGAGACGTCCGTCACCTTCGATGACGGCCACGTCGCCACCGCCTGGGCGTACTTCTACAATGCCCCGCTCGGCCGCGCGCAGCGGATCGAATCGGGAGACTACCTCGAACACCTGAAGGTGAAGGGATGACTGGAACGACGTGCGAAGGTGCGGGGTGCGACAGTGCGAGGTGCGACGCTGCGACGGGCGACGGTTCGGTGTGCGCGCGCGCGACCGGCTTCTGCGCGGCGCTGCTGACGGCGGTTGTCGTGTCGGTAGTGTCCGGCTTCAGCCGGACCGTGGCGGCGCAGGACGTCGCGGGCGATCTCGATCCGCGGATCGTCAAGCTCGTCGGCACGGTGTCGGAGGAGCGTCTCGGTGCCATTCTGAAGAAGCTCGAGAGCTTCGAGACCCGCAGCTCGCTTTCGTCGACGACCTCGACGACGCGCGGGATAGGGGCGGCGCGCCAATGGATCCTCACCGAGATGTCGAGTTACAACCCGCATTTGAAGGTCAGCTTCGACACCTATCAGGTCCCGCCGCAGGGCCGGGTAACGCGCAACGTCGAGATGCGCAACGTCATGGCGATTCTGCCGGGCCGAAGCCTGCGGCGAATCTACGTCAGCGGCCACTACGACACGGTGGCTCGTCCGGGCGGACAGGGCGCCGCCAATGCGGGCGGCGCGCCGCGCGATCCCGACGCGCCGGCGGCGGCGCCAGCCGATCCCAACGCGCCGCTCGACAACCTCGCGCCCGGCGTCAACGACGACGGCAGCGGTACGGCGTTGACCATGGAACTGGCGCGCATTTTCAGCCAGAGCGGCATCGACTTCGACGCGACGCTCGTGTTCATGTGCCACGTGGGCGAAGAGCAGGGGCTCCTGGGCGCGCGGCTGCACGCGCAGAAAGCGGTCGCCGAAAGGATTCCCATCGAAGCGGTTCTCAACAACGACATCGTCGGTGGCGATCGCGGTGGAAACGGGATCGTCGACGGCGCGACGATTCGCGTCTATTCGGAAGGCCCCGAGGATTCGCCGTCGCGGGAGCTGGCCCGGTTCGTCCAGCGGTGGGGCGGACGCTACGTGCCGTCGCACAGAGTGCGTCCGATGGCGCGTCCCGATCGGTTCGGCCGCGGTGGAGACCACTCGGCGTACAACCAGCTCGGATTCACCGCGGTCGGCTTCCGGGAGTCGCGGGAGAACTTCACTCGCCAGCACGACGTGCGCGATACCTACGAAGGCATCTCGCTGCCGTATCTCGCTCAGAACGCGCGCGTCAACGCGGCCGCCGCCGCGACGCTCGCGCTGGCGCCCCCGCCCCCGAGCGTGCTGGGCGACCGCAATCAGCCGCTGATCTCGCGCGCGCCGTCCGGCTACGATGCGAACTTGAAATGGAGTGCGGTACAGGGGGCGGCGGCGTACAGAATTTTCTGGCGCGAGGCCTGGGGCCCCGACTGGCAGCATGAGCTGCTGGTTGGCAACGTCACCAACCTGGTTCTGCCCAACATGCAGATCGACGACTACGTTTTCGGCGTCGCTGCGGTCGACCCTGGCGGACACGAAAGCTTCGTGACGGCTTACGTCACGCCGCCGCGTGCGAACACGCCCGTCCGAACGGGGCAGCAGAACTGACGGCACCACGGTCCGGCTGAAGCCGGACACGACCGAGGAACGCCGAGGACATCATCAGCGGAGCGCGAAGCCTTCAGGCGAGCGATGAAGGGCGAGCCTTTCAGCCGTCAAGTCTTTGGAGATCTCTGCGGGGGCGACGTTCATCGCTACAGCGCGCGCCGGCCGTTTTTGATGGCGTCGATGAACTCCGAGATGACCGTGGACACGCCGTCGGACGGCTCGATGAACTCGAGCCCCGATCGGTAGAGCACCAGCTCCTGCTCGACCTCGGTGATGCTGCAGTGCACGACGCGGCCCTTGACGACGACGGAGCGATCGCCGAGCGTCAGCCGAAAATCGTGAAGGCAATCGAGCTGGAGAGGAAACCCGGTTTCAATCTGCGCGCCGGCGCGGCTGATTTCCTTGATCGCCATCGACTGGAAGACCATCACTTCGCCGTGGAGCTCGCCGAGTATCTCAATACGCTCTGCATCCCGCGTGTTGTTTCCGCGGGGCCCAACGACGGCCTCTAAGTCGTCCATGATCCGGCGCGACTATAACACCATTCAGTTCATCCAGACCGCGGCCTTGGCCGATCACGGTCTCGGCGCTCGAGGAGCTCTTCTTCCGTTTCCCGGCCCTCGTATTCGGTCGTATACGTCAGCACCGGAATCCCCCTGGTCTCATCATCCAGCTTCAGCATCGACAGCACCTGAAATCCTTCGGCGTCGTCGATCCGGACACACAGGATGACGAGGTTCGGCTGCACCCGCTTGATCTGCGAATACGCGTGCTCGCTCGACTCGACGAAGACGACGTCGTAGTGACCGGCGGCGAGCATCGTGTCGAGCAGCTCGAGCATCTCCGGGTTGCCGTTGACGATCACCACTTTCAGCGCGTTCGCCGCGGGAGGGGTGTTCAGGAGGCAATCGGTGGTGGCTGCAACGTTGGTCATCATCGCTGGTCCATCTCCTCGGACACCAGGCGGTACTTCAGGATTCATGCCACCGTCGCTCGCTGGAAACTCAAGCATATTGCGCCCAATTCTCCCTCCCACCTGAGGTTCCCGTTCCGGCTGACCCCGAGAGTTTGGATCCAAGCCGAATCCGTAAGCCACTGTGTCTGAGGCATTTCGCCACGATGTTGCAGCCGATGTCCACAGTACGGCACTCTCAATGCCCATGAGGACAGCAACCGCCAAGACGACGACCTTTGACAACTTTATTGACGGTGCCTGGGTACCATCCGCCTCAGGCGACACTTTCGAGAATCGCAATCCCGCCAATACGGACGATTTGGTCGGTGACTTTCAGAAATCGACCGCCGAGGATGCGGCGCAGGCGATCGACGCGGCGCGCTTCGCGTACGAGCGGTGGCGGCTCGTGCCTGCGCCCCGGCGCGCCGAGCTGTTGTTCCGCGCGGCCCAGCTCATCGCGGATCGCAAGGAGTCGCTCGCGCGCGACATGACGCGCGAGATGGGAAAAGTCCTGGACGAAACGCGCGGCGACGTTCAGGAAGCGATCGACATGACCTTCTTCATGGCCGGCGAAGGGCGGCGCCAGTACGGCCAGACCGTGCCGTCCGAGCTCCGCGACAAGTTCGCGATGTCGATCCGCCAGCCCGTCGGTGTGTCGGCGATCATCACGCCGTGGAATTTTCCGATGGCGATTCCGTCGTGGAAGATCGTCCCGGCGCTCGTCTGCGGCAACACCGTCGTCTTCAAGCCGGCTACGCAGACACCGCTCTCCGCGCTGAACTTCGTCAGGATTCTCGAAGAGGCGGGCATTCCCCGTGGTGTCGTCAATCTGGTCACCGGCGGAGGCGGCGAGGTGGGCAGCGCGCTGCTGGTGAGCGACACCGTTCGGGTCGTCTCGTTCACCGGATCCACCGACGTCGGCCGCACCGTTGCCGAAAGGGCCGGGCCTTCCTTCAAGAAGGTGCATCTCGAGATGGGCGGCAAGAACGTCGTCATGATCATGGACGATGCGGACCTGGACCTGGCGGTCGAAGGATGCCTGTGGGGCGGATTCGGCACGACGGGCCAGCGGTGCACGGCCGCGAGCCGGGTCGTCGTGCACGAGAGCGTTTACAAGACGTTCCTCGAAGAGTTCGTCGCGCGCGCCAGGGCGCTTCGCGTCGGCGACGGCCTGGATCCGAAGACCGAGATGGGGCCGTCGGTCAGCGAAGGACAGCTCCAGACGGTGATCAAGTACGTGGACATCGGCCTGAAGGAGGGAGCGAAGCTGGCGTGCGGCGGCCACGCGTTGACCACGGGGCCGTACGCCAGAGGGTTCTTCCACGAGCCGACGATCTTCGCGGACGTGGCGCCGTCGATGAGGATTGCGCAGGAGGAGATCTTCGGCCCCGTGGTCTCGGTCATCCCGTGCCGTTCGTTCGAGGAAGCGGTCGCGATCGGCAACGGTGTGCAATACGGCTTGTCCGCTTCGATTTACACTCGTGACATGAACCGTGCGTTCTCCGCGATGCGAGACATGGACACCGGCATCTTCTACGTCAACGCGCCGACCATCGGCGCAGAAGTCCATCTTCCATTCGGCGGGACCAAGGCGACGGGCAACGGCCACCGCGAAGCCGGAACTGCCGCGCTCGACGTGTTCTCGGAATGGAAGTCGGTGTACGTGGACTTCAGCGGGCGGCTGCAGCGCGCCCAGATCGATACGGCGGACTTGTGAGGGCGGTGAGACAGGTGGGCACGATGTGCCGGCCAGCCGATTCCCGATCAATGACCCGATCAATTAACCAATCAATTACCCGATTACCCGATTACCAGATTATCAGATGCGTATAGCTGTCATCCCCGGCGACGGCATCGGCATCGAGACGACGGCGGAAGCGGTCGAAGCCGTGCGCGCGGTCGGGGACGTCTTCGGGCACCGGTTCGATATCGAGAAGCTGCCCTGGAGCGCCGATCATTTCCTGCGGACCGGCATCACGATGCCGCCCAACGGCTACGCGATGCTGCGCGACGACTTCGACGCGATCTTCATCGGCGCGCTCGGTGATCCACGCGTGCCCGACAACCGGCACGCGCGCGACATCCTGCTCGGCATTCGGTTCGAGCTCGATCTCTACGTCAACTACCGGCCGGTCAAGCTGCTCGACGCGCGGCTCTGTCCGCTGAAGGATCGGTCGGTGGCGGACGTGAACTTCGTCGTGTTCCGCGAGAATACCGAGGGCCTGTATGTCGGGATCGGCGGACGCTTCAAGGCCGGGACCAACGATGAAGTGTCGATTCAGGAAGAGCTGAATACGTACAAGGGCGTGCACCGGATCGTGAAGCACGCCTTCGAGTTCGCGAAGGCGACCGGCCGGCGCCGCGTGTGCATGGCGGACAAGAGCAACGCGATGACCCAGGGTCATGCCTTGTGGCAGCGTGTCCTCAAGGAAGTGGCGCCGCAGTACCCCGGCGTCGAGGCCCGTCATCTCTACATCGATGCCCTCGTGCTGCTGATGGTGCAGAACCCGGCCCAATTCGACGTGATCGTCACCAACAACCTCTTCGGCGACATCATTACCGACCTGGGGGCCGCGCTGCAGGGCGGCCTCGGCCTGGCGGCGTCCGGCAACCTCCATCCCGGCCGCACATCGATGTTCGAGCCGGTGCATGGGTCGGCCCCGCCGCTTGCCGGGAAGAATGTCGCCAATCCGATCGGCGCGATCCTCTCGGCCGCGCTCATGCTGGAGTCTCTCGGGCTCAAACAGGAAGCGGCCGCGATCGAAGCGGCCGTGCAGGACGCGGTCGTCACCGGGAACGGGACGAAAGAGATCGGCGGCTCACTCGGCACGCGTGAAACAGGCGACTATATTGCGTCACACGTGCGAAAATCCGGCCCTGACCGGGCGGACGTGGCGTCCGGCTGAAGCCGGACGCCACGTACGAAGGGGGACTCTCAGCGACCGCGTAGTGTCCGCCTCAGGCGGACCGTAAGGGCAACGATGGAGATCAAGACGGTTGGCGTGTTGGGCTGCGGCCTGATGGGTTCGGGGATCGCGCAGGTGTGTGCGGCGGCCGGCTACAAGACGATCGTTCGCGAAGTGGACGAGACGTTTCTGAACAAAGGGCTCGGCCGCATCAAGAAGTTTCTGGACGAAGGCGTCGCGAAGGGGAAGGTGACGGCCGGCGCGCGCGACACCACGCTCGGCAATATGTCCGGGTCGACGACCTTCGACGCACTGAAGGACTGCGATCTCGTCATCGAGGCGATCGTCGAAAACCTCGAGGAGAAGCAGCAGACCTATACGGCGCTCGAAAAGATCGTCAACGACCGCACCATCTTCGTGTCCAACACCTCGTCGCTTTGCATCACAGAGCTCGCGGCCACGACGACCCGGCCGGACAGGTTCGGCGGCCTGCATTTCTTCAACCCGGTCCCGCTCATGAAACTGGTCGAGGTGATCCGGGCCCTGACGACGAGCGACGAGACGTATCAGACCGTGTTCGCCTTTGCGGAGTCGCTTGGGAAGGAGCCGATCACGGCGCCCGATCGCCCGGGCTTCATCGTCAACCGGCTGCTGGTGCCGTATCTGCTCGATGCGATCCGCGCATACGAGAACGGCCTGGGCGCGCTCGAAGACATCGACAAGGGGATGACGCTCGGCTGCGGCTACCCGATGGGGCCGTTCACGCTGCTCGACTTCGTCGGCCTCGACACTACGTACTACATCGCGAACATCATGTTCGAGGAGTTCCGCGAGCCGGCGTACGCGCCGCCGCCGCTGCTGAAACGCATGGTGTTGGCTGGGCGCCTCGGTCGAAAAAGCGGACGAGGCTTTTACAAGTATGAAGTATGAAGTCTGAAGTTTGAAGTCTGAAGTCTGACTTCAGACTTCAGACTTCAGACTTGCGAGAATCTTCCGTGCCTTTTCCTTGAAGTCCCGGCCCTCGGGCTCCCACGCCGGATTGAGGGGTGCGTCGAGCACCTTTTGCAGCTCGGCGCGCGCTTCGTCGGTTCGGCCTTGATCCAGCAACAGCTCGGCAAGGAAGAAATGTGACGCCGTGCCGGCCGGGTCGTACGTCAGCGACGCGCGCAGATGCGCTTCGGCGAGCTTTGCGCTGCCGCCGAACACGCGCGGCACCTTGAAGTACCAGCGTCCCAGCGCGCGGTCGGCGGAGCCGTCGAGGAACCGCTTGTCCAGACGGAGGACGGTGTCGAGCTCCTCCTTGATCGGTTTTCGGTATTTGAGTCCCTGGCGAAGGCCGAACGATTCGGCGAGCGCGCCCATGTTGGCCGCGATCCAGAAGTGTCCTTCCGGCCGGTTCGGCTGCACCGCGACGGCCTTTTTCCCGGCCTCGATGCCGTGCTCGAGAAACGCGCGCCGTTCGCGGTCGGGTGCGTGGCCCCCGAGCCAGTAGTCTGCTCGCGCGAGCTTCCACGCGGCTTCGAAATCTCGCGGATCGGCCGCCAGCGTGGCGGCCCACATGTCGGCGGCGCGGCGCGCGCTGGCGATGTCGGCCCGGCCGGCGTACAGGACGTCCGGCGATTGAGC
>Ga0209266_1001978_pt1 | contig 13205 bp, 11 predicted proteins | sample GraSoiAngelo_132_FD_185889 | JGI IMG/M metagenome (GOLD analysis project Ga0209266, IMG submission 185889) | Grasslands soil microbial communities from the Angelo Coastal Reserve, California, USA - 14_0929_02_40cm (SPAdes) (version 2) | ecosystem: Environmental > Terrestrial > Soil > Grasslands ...
GGGCGATCGTTGGCAGAGTATTGGAAATCGTAAGACGTCGGCTCCGCTATGCCTCCTGTGACTGGTTTCCGAGAATTTGTGGTTTCGATTTTACCTGGCCCGGTGCATTCCGCGCTGAGGCCCTGGTGGCGCCGGTTTTTCCGTTTCAAGCTGCGAGTTCGTGACTGGTGGTTACCGTTGACCGGTTGGGTTGTGTGGCTGGTTTTCCAATGCGCCCGGCATCGAAAGCGAGCCGTCATTGTTTGCCGGTTTGCCGGTATAGGGGATGTGGTTTGCACCTTGCCGATGTGCGATGACGTTCGTCGCCGCCATCCCGGGAAGCTTCTTGTTTTTATCACGTCGGCAGTCTGCCGGGAAGTCGTTATACTTTCCCGGTCTGCGGATTTGGTTTATGCGAATAGATCATGGGTGTACCCGTTTACCATGCCAGCGAAGGTCAAACTGTTTGGTCTGGTGGACACAATTTACAACCCCCAAACGGCGGGCGAGCGGGTGTACAAAGGCGGGATGACCCGTCATCTCATAGAAGATCTTGCTGGATCTTGTGGGTTTACAGTTACGGCGCGCCAACCCAAGCTTTATCCATCACTCGGCCTGATCGAAAAGACTCGGCTTGCGTACGGATTGGACTGTAAAACGACCGGGCAGCGTTTGCTCATCGGCATCAACCCAGGTCCCAATTGGCGTGTGAAAGAATGGGACGCCTCCAAATGGCAGAGGCTGATAAACAAGATTCACTCAGAATACGACGCCGTAATCATACAGTTCGGCACTAACAAAGGCGACGGATCTTCTGAATACGACAATCTGACGGGTGTGAAATCATTGGCCAGTCGGCTTGGGGGGGCAGAGATCGTGGCCCTGATTGCCAGTTGCGATTTGATGATTTCCATTGATTCGGGCCCGGTGCACGTGGCGGGAGCAGTGGACACACCTGTTATCGGATTATTTGGACCGCTGAACCCCATTTTAATATTGCCACCGGACTCGCCGGCGCTTGGCTTGTGCAGTGATGTGCCCTGTTTGTTTTGTTTTAACAGAACGCCGGTCATCAATTGGCTTAGCGGCTGTCCCAACGACATTGCTTGTATGGAGAAACTCGACGATCAGACCGTTTTTGAGGCTGTGAAATCGATGCTGGCGCGTGGCAAAAAGCGAGAAGTTAAAGAGTTGTTGACGGTATTCGATTGAAAGTCTGCAAGCTGTTGGTGCTTTGACTGTAATAGGAAGTCATCGACACGAATCAATCGTCACCAGTTCTTTTTCAACAGTGGGCCCCCAATACGCTAGCAAAGCTAAAAACTCCACGAACACTCCACCGATCTTGTTTATCAATGCTTGGAATGAATGGGCAGAAGGCAATCACCTCGAATCTGATCAGCGCTATGGCAGGTCGTACTTGGAAGCTTTGAGGAAGCTCTGCGATCAGTCGATGGTGGATAATTTGCCTGTTAAATTTTCGACCAGAGTGCTTCGCGATTGTGTTATTTTTGGGAGGAGGCCCTGCTACACGCAGCGCCCTTAACGCCACTGGTGCTTCGCTGAGAGAAATTCGATGGCAAATCCTCCGCTGATATTTCCCTTACAAGAGGAAGGCTCGCCGCGTCCTTTCTGGTCGGTGATGGTTCCGACGTACAATCCGCAGCCACACTACCTGGAGGAGACTCTGCGTGGCATCCTGCTACAAGATCCTGGACCAGAGCAGATGCAGATCGAAGTAGTCGATGACTGCTCGGCGGATAATACCGCTTCCGAAGTTGTTCGCCGGGTTGGCGCGGGCCGGGTGGCGTTCCATGCCGAGCGCCAAAACCGAGGTTTGGCAAATACCTGGGATCTATGCATCGAGCGGGCCCGTGGAGAGTGGCTACACATCCTGCACCAGGACGATATTGTGTTGCCCGGTTTTTATGAGCATCTTTATCGTGGCATCGTTTGCAACCCGCATATCGGCATGGCCTTTTGTCGATTCGCAATTATCGACGCGAACGGCCATTGGAAGGAGCTTGGGCCGCTTGAGAGCGCGACCGCAGGTGTCTTGAATAACTGGTTAGAACGCGTGGCCACAGGCTATCACCTTGAATGTCCGGCGGTGGTTGTGAAGCGCGCGACGTACGAGCGACTCGGAGGTTTCAGCGCGCAACTCAGGTATGCCCTCGATCTCGAAATGTGGGTCAGGATTGCCGCTAATGCGCCTGTCTACTATGCGCCGCAGATTTTGGCCGGCTTCCGGCGACATGGCGACAATCAATCTGCAATTCAACAGCGTACGGGTGCAAATATGCAAGACATGGCTAGAGCAATTAAAATCTGGAAAGATTATTTGCCGGCAGATTCCAGGGTGCAGCTGGAACAGCAAGGGCGTCGCTATTGGGCCGGGATATCACTTATGCTCGCTCAACATTTTTTCTCTAATGATGATGTTGCCGCGTGTACAAGTCAGTTGCGCGCTGCTAAAGCACTGTGGAACCACGGCCGGCATCGTTCGCGTCGGTTACGGTTGGAAGCGAAAGTGCTTTTTTACCGCGCATTGGGCAGACGCGCCATAACTGCAGTGCGTCAACTGCGCAGGCGAACTCAACCTGTTTAGGAAGCCCTTGACGCTCCAAGAATGGGAACAGTTCTTGATATGATTAGGCGTGCGCAGCGAAAGGCGCTCGCGCGAAAATTTGCGCTTGGCCTTCTGCGGCCATTCAGCGGGATGAATGTTTCCGTGCGGCTGGGAGAAATCGCGCACAACATCCTTTCACGCTGGCCGATTCGGCCGCAAACAGCCAAGCCAATTGCGAACTTCTGTTATCTCACAATGTGTGATCGCGCTCACTGGTTGATGTTGCGGGAAAGTCTGTTTTCGTTGTATCGCTCATGGAATTCGTTGCCGGAGATTACTGTAGTGTCTGACGGCAGTTGGACGGCGAACGATTTTGCAGAGGTCTTTGCCTGGTGGCCAATGCCGATCACAGTGTTGATGCGGGAGGAAATTTGCCTATCGGCTCTGGCTGCTGGTTTTCCAGAGTTGGCTGATTACGTTCGAGAAAGTATCTGGGGGCTCGAGCTCGCCACGGTTACAACCCAGGCGAAACAACGCCCGGTGCTGTATGCCGATGCCGATATCCTTTGGTTCAGAGATCCGGCGCCGCTCCTGGGCGATCCCGTATCCTGGGACAAACCTCGAGCGCTACGAGAAAGCAACTGCCATCAGCGGCGAGACATGGCGCTGCGGCATTGCCCGAAGGTGTTGGAGCCACCATTTGTTAATGCTGGAATGGTGGCTTTACACGGCGAGCTTATGCCGCCGGAGATTTTGCGCAGCATGGTGCAAGATGCATTGCCCCATCCTCTAGACAGTTCGTGCCAGCAAACCATCATTGCTACCGCCGTAAAACTCGGTGGCGAATTTTTCCCGGAGAAACTAAGCCTCGTTGAGTTTGATGACGTCCATAGATTTCGTTCCCGCAACATGAAGACTGAGGGCTATTACTCCCGGCACTACGTCCACTGGATGCGGCACCTGCTTTACCGTGATGCACTTAGATTGCGCTTTCATTTTTCCGCTGGCCCCTTATAGCAAGGGCGAGCCCGAATCGTGCGAGCCGCGTCGGGCTTGTCGGAGCAAGTTCGTTAGCCGGCGGGCAGAATCACTAACCACCACGGAAACCGTAGAGTTGATGTTACTGGCCTGTCCGGCCCACCGAATTACAATCGCACACCCCTAGAAGTATGGCTGTCCTGAGTAAAGTGAAGCAGTTTGCACGCGATCTTATAGCGCATGCGATCGCGCCACTCCTACGCAGGCTGGCACCAGATCCAAAATACTTTGAGCTGTGGCAAAGTCATGGTTTTCATGTTTTGCCGTCTGACAACTACCAGCCAATTCCTGACACGCGCGTTTTGCCCGTTTCGCTTTGGGACCGCGTTAGCGATTTGCCGGGCATGGATATGCGCGAAGAGGCGCAAAAGCAACTGCTCTCAGAAATCGTTGCAAGATTTAAGGACGAGTACGCAGCCATCCCGGAAGGAGCTTCGACACCAGAGTTTCATTTTTACCTGGGAAACGTTGCTTTCGAGGCGGTGGACGCAGAAATGCTTTTCGGCCTAATCCGTCTCTTGAAACCGCGGCGCATGTACGAAATCGGGTCCGGTTTCTCCACACTTCTCGCTGCCGATGCATTACGTCGCAACGGCATGGGTGGATGTGGGTGCCGTTTGATTGCCATTGACCCGTACCCATCTGCGCAATTGGAAGCTGCGCTTCCATCCGGCGTTGAGCTTTGGCGCGTACCTGTTCAAGAGGTTTCGCTCACCGAGTTTCAATCGCTCGGCGAAAACGACATTCTGTTCATTGATTCCTCGCACATGTGCAAAATCGGCAGCGACGTGGAATTTCTGTTTCTGGAGGTTTTGCCGCGCATCCGGCCGGGAGTCGTTGTGCACGTGCACGACATCTTTATGCCCCTGGAGTATCCGAAGCAGTGGGTGCTGGATTGGCATCGATTCTGGAATGAACAGTACCTCTTGCAGGTGTTCCTGAGCTTCAATACGACATTCGAAGTGCTCTGGGCCGGTCAGTGGATGCATATCAAATATCCGGACTTGCTCATGAAGGCTTTCCCCTCGTACAAGGCCGGCGTGTCGGCTGGCAGCTTCTGGTTTCGACGGACTCGTTAGATGGAAAAGCTGAGGGTGTTGCTCGTAAGCATTGTTCCGCCAAGGAACGATTGTGGCGTGCGCATCGTTATGCACCGGCATCTGGTGGAGGGAAATCCATTCAAACTGCACGTAGCCAGTAACGCTGACTTTGAGGACGGCCTTCTGGTCCATACACCTCTACGGCTGCCGTATCTGATTCATCGACTGCGAAAGAGCAGATTCGGTCCGCGATTGGCTGCGTGGATCACGGACTACGAAAATTTCATCTGGCCGCTGACAGCCAATGGAGCCCTGGAAGAAGCGGTGCAACAGTTCAAACCGGACGTAGTCCTTACTCTTGCAGAATGTGGGTTGTGTCAGATCGCTCGGAAAACGGCGCAACGGCATGGTTTGCCGCTGGCAGGGCTTTTCCTCGACTGGTTTCCCGTGACGAGAGGTCACTACGGTCACAAGTCGACGCGAGGAATCTTGAGCCGCCGGTACCGAGAACTTTACGCCGCATGTGATCTGGCTTTTTGCACCAGCGACGGGATGCAGGAGATGCTCGGGCCGCATCCCAACAGCCATGTCATTTATCCCATGCCGGGAAAACATAGTGTGCCCGCGGAAAACTCCTGGCCGCGATCCAACGTAAAATTCCGCCTGGTCTATGTCGGCGCAGTGAAAAATTTCTATGGCCGGATGCTATGCTCGCTGATCGAAAAAATCGAAGCGACGAACGACTTGGAAATCATCGTGATCGGGCCGAATGCGGACTGGCCAAAGCAAACTCTCGAGCGGGCGCGTGCAAGCGGCACTTATCTCGGCTTCAAGCCGCCAGAAGAAGCCGCGGAAGTGCTAGCCAGCGCCCACGCCCTGCTGGTTGTGATGAGCTTCGAGAAGGAGCATGAACTGTTCATGCGCACGAGTTTCACCACAAAATTCCTGGACTACGTCGCATTTGGAAAACCTGTGATTCTATGGGGGCCAGAGTACTGCACGCCGGTTCGTGTCACTAGAAAGCATGGCGGAGCTGCGGTCGTCTCCAGCAGTGACGCCGACGCAGTCGTGGCTCTTAGCCGTCAAATTGCCGCAGACTCAGCGCTAAGTAAGAAGCTCTCTGATGAAGCCCTGCAGCTGCATCAAACCCTGTTCAATCCTGATCGCTTGCAGGATATCTTTGTCCAGAAAATAACCGAATTGGTCGATGGACGACATTAATGTGATTGTTATTTCCTCGGTTCGGCCCGAGAAAAGTACGGCTGCTGCAGTGACACTGCATCGACATCTGGTCAACCGGAGCGGCATTCAGCTGCACATCCTGCCCGCTGAACATCACGAGATTGTCCAGCGCTCTTTTCACTCTAAGATTATCCCACGCCTCATGCGAACGTCGGCGCGACGATGGGCAGGTGACATCGATTACCTGATGCACACTACACTGCCATTAGAGAAACGCCTGGTCGCGCCGCCTGCTCGGGCGCGGACAGTTGTTTTGACACTGGCATACAGCAGCGGCTGCTGGGTGGCGCAACGCTATGCGAGGCGGTACCGACTGCCATTGATTGTAAGATTTGACGACTGGTGGCCCGACATTGCCGGGGTTCATACTCCAGTACGCAAGCAATTGGAGCGACGCTTTCTCGAGCTTCATCGATCTGCGGATCTCAGCCTGTGCATCAGCGAAGGAATGCTTAAAGCATTGGGCCCGCATCGCAACGCACGCGTTATATTGCCGATTCCAGATGCTGAGCCAATCAGGCCATCAAAGTGCAACGATTCGGCTGGTGAGTTTCGCGTTGGCTATACTGGCAACATGGTTGATTACAGCGATATGCTAGCTGATCTGGCTCAGTTAGCAGTCAGGCAGAGCGACGTTCGGATCGAATTCAGAGGACGCCCACGATGGCCGCAGGCGTTAGTCGATGAAATGCGGCACCGGCATCTGCTCCACGATTTCGAAGCCGGAGCAGGCTTTGACGACTGGCTGGGTTCATTCGACGCCTACCTGGTCGTCATGTTTTTTGATGCAGCACAGCGGCGCCGTGCGGAAACATGTTTCGCAACAAAGCTAGTCGATTACTCGCGGGCCGGCCGACCAGTTGTCATCTGGGCGCCGGAATCATCTGCTGTGGTGCAGTGGGCGAAAAAAAGTGGGGCTGCGCTCTGCGTAACGGACCCCGATGCTCACGCGTTACTGGCTTCGCTTGCGCAGTTAAAGAGAGATACAGCATTGCAACTGGAACTCGGTGTGCGAGTACGGCGCGCGTACGAAACAGAATTTTCGCCAGCTGGTTTGCAACAGCAATTCATGGAAGGATTAAATTCAGTCATCTGACGAGGTGCGGTGAAATGTTTTCGGCTGTAATCACCACAATTCAGAAACCGACACGCGCAGTCGTTAAGCTTGTTCAAAAGCTCGCAGATTGTGGAGGGTTACTTGTCGTTGCGGGCGATAAAAAAGGACCAGCGCATTTCCGAATCCGGCATTTCGCTGAAGGCTGCCGCATTGATTTCCTATCACTGGCCGACCAGCACGCGAGCGAGTTTGACTTAGCCCGGAAATTGCCGGTTGGCTCTTACAGTCGCAAAAACGTTGCTTATCTTCATGCAATTGCTGCCGGGGCAGATTTCCTTTATGAGACCGATGACGACAACGCCCCACTCGATTCATGGCAGCTTCGTTGCGAATCCGTAGCCGCTGGTCGGTCCATCGATCCGACAAATGCACGATGGGTAAATGCATACCGATATTTCAGTAGCGAGCTAATTTGGCCTCGCGGCTTCCCGCTGTCCGAAGTTCGCTCGGAGGTACCTGAAACGAAAATGGTTGCGGCGATGCGTAGCCCGATCCAACAGGGACTGGCCAACGGTTCGCCAGATGTGGATGCAGTGTGGCGACTAATCTTGGATCGAAATTTCGCGTTCAACGATGGCGCACCGGTTGTCCTGGAGGCTGGAAACTGGTGCCCGTTCAATACCCAGAGCACGTGGTGGTGGCCGATAGCATACCCATTGTTATACCTTCCAAGTTACTGCTCGTTTCGGACGTGCGACATCTGGAAAAGTTTTATCGCGCAGCGGTGTCTTTGGGAGCTTGGGTACGGAATTACGTTTCACGCGCCCGAGGTATTTCAGGATCGAAATCAGCACGATCTTGATCGTGATTTTGCAGACGAAGTGCCGGGCTACACGCGAAACAAAGAAATTGCCAATGTCCTTTCGCGGCTACAACTAGGGAGCGGTGAAGCGCAAATCGGCGATAATCTCCACCGCTGTTATGAGGCGTTAGTTGCTGCAGGAATCTTTCCATCCGCAGAACTGGAGCTGGTTGAGCCATGGCTCGAAAACGTTCGCTTGGCGGCAACAAGGGGGAACGCAGCGTGCGCGAAGAACGCATCTGTAACAGGGTCGTTCGACGTGGTGTAAAGACTCGACGTGCAGCAGCGCTGGCGCGTGACTGCGAACACAGTCAAATTCAACCTCACATCGACGGCTCATCTTTAAAGCGAACTTGATGGAACCAGTTGTTATAGGTTTAGCTAGTAACGAACGCTACTTCCCCGGACTGTATTGCGCGGTGGCGAGCGCACTAAGCCACTTGGACTCAACGAGAGAAGTGGACTTAAAGGTGCTAGACGGCGGGATTTCCAAACACTCGAAGAACGCTCTTTGTCGGCTGGTTGAGCGATATGGCAAAGTCGTCAGGCTGCAGTTTGTGGCGGTGGATGAATCGCTGTTTCGCGATGCGACACTTGGGCCGGCCGAATCGCACATGGCTTATTGCCGGATCCTGCTGCCACGTTTGATGGATGCGCCTCGGGTCGTATATCTGGACGCTGACACATTGATATTCCGCGATCTTTCGGAGCTGTTTGATCTTAAGCTGCCGACCGACAAAGCTCTTGCTGCAGCTACTGATTCAGAAACTTTAACGCTTGGTGAAGACTCCGGAACGCTGGCTAACGCAATGAAGCTTCCGGTTGATGGGGCATACTTCAACTCGGGTGTAATGCTCCTGGATTTAGGCCGGCTAAGAAAAGAGAATTTCGCCGAGCGCGCTCTCGATTTTCTAGAAGCACAACGCGGACGCTATCGATTTCACGACCAGTCGGCGATTAACTTTCTGCTTCACGGCAGGATTGCTGAGTTGCCGGAACATTGGAATCGAGCGTCGTGGCGTTTTGATGAGCAGGACGACAACGATCTTGACTGCGTGCTTCACTACACGCGTTCGGCGCCGTGGCTCTGTGGAATACCCGGCCCGGCCCAGGTGTTGTTTGAACGATTTGCCGCGGATGCGGATTCGCCCGTGAATCGCCAAATAGCGGCTTTCAAAAACTCGCGGCGGCAACAATTCGTTCGCAACGTGCTTGCACCTTTTCGGGCGCTTGTTTTTCCAGTGGTATCCTTGTTTTACGAAATTGCCGGCCAAAAAGAAAAATGTGCGGGATATCAGAAAGCGGCGCGGTATTGGCTCTATTATATTCTCAACGCGCCGCGCCGGCGTCGCCTCCATCGCCAGCGCAATCAGGAAATTAGTAGAATGAAATTTAATCTTTACGCATCGCCGCTGGCGTAGTGCGTCATAACTCACTGTATGCATAAAAGTCCGATAAGATCCCCGCGTTTCTGCCCGCCTCTCCCCTTGCCGCGAGGGGAGAGGATTGCCTGCCGCGCCTTAGCACAGCGAAGGCGGGAGGTGAGGGGTTCCAAACAGAAGACAAGTCAAAGCCGCCAACCCTCATCCTGCCCTCTCCCTTGGGAAGGGAGAGGCGAATTAACGGTCACTAAAGCAAAATAATGAAGCCGTTAGACGCACGGCACTAGGTTCATGAGAGTATTGCATCTCAACACTCATCCCTCCGGCGGCAGCTATGAATATGCGGCACTTCTTTGCACCGCGTTAGTGGAGCAGGGGATTGAAAGCCGTGTGCTCTGTAAAAATTCGCCGTCAGCACAAACGGGCAGGGTCTTGTTAGATCGTGTTATTCGCCGATCGTATGTTTCCTTTTCCACCGAGCCGTGGCATGGAACGCGGCGACTGTTGTCTTCGCCTGCGCATGAAAAGCTGGAAGGGATTGATGTGGTGCACCTTCACACGGTGGCCGACTGGTTCGACGTTCCCCGGTGGCTGGAGACGCTGCCGCACAGAATGGGCGTCGTGATCAATATCCACGATATGTGGCATGTGACTGGAGGCTGCTTCCTTTATCGTGGATGCGATCGGTACGCCAAGCAGATACAGCCTTGCGATCCATGTCCGATCTTGAGATGGCCTGCAAACCGAGTTCTGGCAAGGGCTGCGCATTCACGGAAGTTGCGGGCATATCGAAATTGTGGAGCACGCATGGTAGCAAACAGTCACTGGCTGGCCGAAATCGCCGACCGAAGCCCGATCGCTAAGGCCTGCGGGGGCGTGCGAGTAATTCCTCCTGGAATCGACACGGCGGTCTTTAAGCCGCAGGGCAAGGACCTCTGCCGAAAGTATCTCGACTTGCCCGCAGACGCATTTGTCATCGTTACAGGCGGCGCGTCGCTGACCGATGAAAATAAAAATGTGCCGTGGTTGCTCGAGCAACTGTCGCATTTGCCAGATCTCGATGGCATAATCGTTTTGGCATTCGGCGAAGGCGCTGTGCCGGTTCCGGACCGTTTGAACGTGCGGTTCACAGGTGGCATTCGCGATCGGCGCGATTTGGCGCGACTCCTTGCAGCTGCTGATGTCTTTATCAGCGCTTCGTTAATGGAAACCTACGGGCTCACACTTGTCGAAGCGATGGCTTGCGGAACCCCCGTAGCGGCGTTTCGAGTGGGTGGAATTCCAGAAGCTGCGCCTGATGGCCAGGTTGCCATTCTCTGTCCACCGCAAGATGCCGCGGCATTGATCGAAGCTATTACCAAGCTGCGGAATTCGCCGCTGCTCCGCGAGAGGTTAGGCACCCTCGGCCAAGATATGGCACACCATCGCAATGCAGCGAGTTCATTCTCCAACGCATTCGCGCAGCTCTATCGAGAGTGCGTTTCGTCGCGTGAGAACACAGAACGCGAACGCCCAGCTCTTACGACGTGAAGGTGCAGGCGCCCTTTGGTTTTGTGACCGGTTGCCACGCCGGTGACAAGTTCATGGTCCAAGCCACACTGGCGAGCATGAGGCACTACTGCCCCGACGTGCCAATTTGCCTGACGGTAGATGGAGATTTTGATGTATCTGATTTGGAGAGAGAATACGATTTGATCGTTTTACGCGTTTCAGAACTGTCCTCGGAGACAATGCGCAACCTAGTTAGTGGGAACGGCCGCGCTAAACTGGCAGCGATGTGGGAGGGGCCTTTTGAGTTTTACGTTTGGCTTGATTCGGACGCAATTGTCTGGGGAGACTTTACTCCACAGGTCCGCACCGACGTCGATTTTCAGATTTTCTGGAGCGAGATTTCTGTCCCTGCAGATGCTCAAGAAGTTCCACCCTGGCTGACGCATTTTTATTTTGACCCGCAAAAGCTGAGGCGCTTTGATGCCGAGTTTGATTGGCGTGGACGCGCGTATTTTTCTTCCGGGGCCTTCGGATGCAGGCGGGACGCTATCCCCTTCAGAACATGGACGGAGGCGGAGTCCTGGGGGAAGGAAACGCCGGGCTTGTTTGGTGATTTCTACGAGCAGCCGCTGCTGAATTATTTCGTTCACTCGATGACACAACGCGGAGAACTCAAAGTTGCCGTGTCAGATCTGCAACACATAAGCGAGCATCATGGCGTAGACGAACTGAAACAGGATTGCGCGGATAGCAATTGGCATTTCCCCAAAAAAGTCAGGCGTCCCCGGGTAGCGCATTTTTGCGGGCGGAAGCCGTTCCTCTTTGACCGGCAGAGTTACTCGCGCCCTTTTACTATTGCCCGGTTGGAACATCATCGGCGGCAACAGAGTGAACTCGGTGCGTGGCTAATGTTGTTCAAGGAGGAAAAGAGGGTAATTGTTGCCAAATCAGCTCGTCGTTTTAAATGCTGGTTGCGAAAATCAAAGGCTTGTCTGCATGCCTAAGTGGGGCATCGGTAGGCTGGACGTAAAATGAATCTTTCGATTCTTGCCCTTCGCGTATCTGACCTCCTCAAACAGTTCCCGCTGATTCATAAAGCCCTACGTCGAGTATATTGCGTCTTTCGTCCCGGAATAAGGTTTCGGATGGAAAAAGCTTTCAGATCCGAAAAGGATATTTTTGTTCTCAAAATAGGAGCAAACGACGGGTTGAAGGATGATCCAATTGGTGACTACTTACTCAGCGATTCTCGATATCGCGGCGTGCTCATCGAACCCATTCCGCATTACGCATGCTTACTCATGAATAACTATGGCTTGACGGGACGTTTTACAATTGAACAAGTCGCTATCGCTGCCTCTTCAGGTGTGATCAAGATGTATTACGTTGCCGAAAACGCTTCAGAGCTTCTCGGTAAAAGATTTGATGTCACTGCCTTTCGCGGGATCGCTAGTTTGGATCGAAACCATCTGGTCAAGCATTTACCGGCGGAATATGACAGCATTATCGAAGAAACGAGCGTGGAAAGCGTGACGGTCAAAGAATTGTTAAAGCGTAATCAAATCAAACACATCGATTTATTACACATCGACGCCGAAGGGTATGACTGGATCATATTGCAACAGTTTGATTTTAATCTCCTTCGTCCAAGAATCGTTCTTTTTGAACGGAAACATCTTACCAAAGAAGACCAAGACGCTTCCCGAAGCATGATGCAGAATGCGGGCTACCAAGTGAAGGCGCTGGAGACGGATTTCTTTTGCCTTTTAAAATGACTTTTCCCTGGTGATTGCCACGAGAAACCGCATCGTGGATTTACGGCGGACCTGCCGTGCTTTGCAGCAATTAAATCCGCCGCCACTGGTTCAAGCGCTGTTGGGAAATCGATCTCGCGATAGATAGAAAGGTCGATATGAAGGAGGACGGTCCTGAAACTGAATATTGGCGCAGAATAGTCTCGCAGCAGCTCAAGGCCGATTCATGGGATAAGTTCACCGACCATTACCTTCTTGGTCATCTGGTCGACTTCGTTCTAGCGCCTTCTGATCAATACCCTTGAACATGGTTGCGCAATTCGTGAGGCTATTGCGGAAGGGGCCGGCCGCGAGGCCTTCCGTTACATCACTTTAACGCTCTCAGATGGCATATTATAATCCGCCGCGATGCTTCGCCTGCTCCACCACATTCTGTCCCGCAATCGTGTGACCAGCCGCATTCAGCGGCATATCGTCCACCGTGTCAAGGACCTGCTCAATATGCCCGATGGGTACTATTCCATGGGCCAGATCTATCGAAAAATTAAGCCTGCGGCGATTCTGGACATCGGCTCCCATCATGGCTACACCGTGGACAAGCTATTGGATTACGCGCCGGGAGCAAAGATTCATGCGTTCGAGCCTACATCAGACAGCGCGGCGGTGCTGCGCTGCAGAATGAACGGACGGCCAAACGTCCAGGTGCATGAAATAGCACTTGGTGACACGACAGGGATCGTCAGCTTTCACCTGAACGTCGGCGAGCAGACTAATTCTCTCCTGGACAATCT
>Ga0209266_1001980_pt1 | contig 13193 bp, 15 predicted proteins | sample GraSoiAngelo_132_FD_185889 | JGI IMG/M metagenome (GOLD analysis project Ga0209266, IMG submission 185889) | Grasslands soil microbial communities from the Angelo Coastal Reserve, California, USA - 14_0929_02_40cm (SPAdes) (version 2) | ecosystem: Environmental > Terrestrial > Soil > Grasslands ...
AGCACGACGGCGCGAAAGAGCTGGCGCTCACCGGCGCCGAGCGACCGCGCGGCTCGAATCCAGATCTCCTTGACGGTCTTCACCCCGGTCCACGTGTTCACCGCCACCGGAAACGCGGCGGCGAAGCCGACGAGGAGCACGGCGGGCAGATTGCCGAGCCCGAACCAGATGACGAAGAGCGGCGCATAGGCGAGCCCGGGGACGGGGTTGCCGACGCTCACGATCGGCAGCAGCAGCTCTTCTGCGCGGCGTGAGCGGCCCATCGCGAGCCCGAGAGCAACGCCGAGCACGCCACCGATGGCGAAGCCGGCCACCAGGCGGGCGATGGTGCCGAGCGCGTGGATCACGAGCACGCCGTTCAGGAGCAGGCGCACGAACGTGGCCGCGATCTTGTCGACGCCGGGAAAGAGCTTCGGGGGAAACGGCCCCCAGAGGGCGAAGGCCTGCCAGACGAGGGCGGTGACGACGAACGGGAAGGCGAGGCGGAGGGCCGACGCCACTAGCGCGCGGCCATGGCCTTCCGGAGCAGCTCCTTGTTCATCCCCTTGGCGAGATCGGGCGCGGCCTTGACCTGACCGGCAGCGATCAGCTCGCGCACCTCTTCGGCCAGATACCGGTCGATCTCCGCATTGATCTCTGGCTCCCAGCGCATTCGCCTGAGCGCCTTGTCGAGGACCGCGACCGGCGTGTCCCGCCCGAGCTCCTTCTGATCGTCGGCGTAAATGGTAGCTGCCTTCTCGGGCTGCTCCTTGAGGAGCTTCACCGCGCGCAGCCAGCCTCGCAGGTAGGCGACGACCGCCTCCGGCCGCTCCTTGATGATCTTGTTGGTGGCCGTGAGGATGAAGGGCAGCGTGTCGTACTTGCAGTAGTTCTCGATCGAGCGGATCAGGCCCTCGTGCTCGGCGGCGGCCACGAACGGATCACCGAGCGCGGCGACGTCGACGGCCTTGGCCAACAGGCTGGGGATGCGGTCCTTGGAGTCGGGGATGTTGGCGACTTCGTAGTCGCCCTTCTTGAGCCCGTAGGCCGGCGCGATCTTGCTGAGGAAGACGTGCTCGGTCACGGTGCCCTTGGGCAACGCCACGCGCTTGCCCTTGAGCTGGCCGATGGAGTTGATGTCGGAGCTTTTGAGGACGACGACGTGGTTCGTGCCGCAGAAGAGCGAGTTGACGGCGATCGCGGTGTAAGGGACGCCTTTCTCGAGCCCGACGATAAACGGCGTCGTGGCGGTGGCGTTGATGTCGAGAGCGCCCGCGATCATCGCGTCGCGACCGTCCTTGCCCAGCGCGAACCTCCGCCACTCGACGTCGAGGCCTTCCTGCTTGTAGAAGCCTTGACGGATCGCGATGACGTCAGCGGCGCCGATCACCGCCGTGTGCACCGCGATGCGTAGCGGGACCAGCTTCTGCGGTTGCGCCGGCGTGGCCAGGGCCACCGAGGCCATAACGACGGTGAGCAGCACGAAGGGCGAGTTCCTGATCATCGGTCCTCCGACACGGGGCGGCTGGGTCGTCGCGCGAATCTGTCAGCGCTGCGTGCGTTTGTCAAGGCAAGCGCTAGCGATTCCGCAGCCGCGGATCGAGGAGGTCGCGCAACGCGTCCCCCAACATGTTGAACGCCAGGACGACGACGCTGATCGCCACGCCGGGAAAGATCGCGAGATGAGGCGCCGTCTCCAGATTCCGCCGCCCCTCCCCGCCGAGCATGCCGCCCCAGGTCGGAGTCGGCGGCGGAGTCCCCAACCCCAGAAAGCTCAGCGCCGCCTCGATCACGATGGCGTTGCCGAGCCACACGGTGGCGATGACCAGAATGGGCGCGAACACGTTCGGCAGCACGTGGCGGGCCACGACCCGCCCCGGCGACGCGCCCAGCGCCTGGGCCGCATCGACGAAGGTTTCCTGCTTCACCGCCAGCACCGTCCCGCGCACGACCCGCGACGCCCCCGGCGCGATGACCAGCGCAATGACGAGGATGATGTTCACGAGGCTCTGCCCGAGCACGGACATCACGGCCAGTGCGAGCACGATGCCGGGGACCGACATCGCGGTGTCCACGGCCCGCTGGATCACGGAGTCCGGCCGTCCCTCCCAGTAGCCGGAGACCAGGCCGAGCACGGTTCCGAGCAGCGTGCCGATGACGACCGACGCGAACCCCACGATCAGCGACACCCGCGACCCGTAGACGATCCGGCTGAGAACGTCGCGCCCCAGCGGATCCGTCCCGAGCGGGAAGGCGACGCTCGGCGCCTGCATTCGAATCGGCAGGCCGCGTTCGTTCAGGTTGAACGCGTACGGATCCCGCGGCGCGAGCACCGGGGCCAGGATGGCCACCAGGACCAGCGCGAGCACGATCAGCGCGCTCACGGCGCCGAGCGGCTTTCGCCGCGCGAGTCGCGCCACGACCGCCCACGCGCCGCGCCAGGCCAGGCGCGGCGACCGTGGCAGCGCGAGAACGTCAGCGGTAGCGGAGTCGTGGATCAAACCAGGCGTAGCTCACGTCGACGAGCAGGTTGATCACCACGATGACCGTCGCGAAGAAGAGCACGGCGCCCTGGATCAACGTGTAGTCGCGCAGCAGGACGGCGTCGAGCATCAGGCTGCCCACCCCCGGCTGCAGGAAGATGAACTCCACGATCACCGTGCCTCCGAGGAGCACCGAGAACTGCTGGCCGATGATGGTCACCACGGGGATGCAGGCGTTCTTCACGGCGTGGCGCACGATGACGGCGCCCTCGCGCGCGCCCTTGGCCCGGGCGGTACGGATGTAGTCCTGCCGGAGCACCTCGAGCAGCGACGAGCGGGTCATGCGCATCGAGACGGCGGCCAGGCGCACGCCGATAATCACCGCCGGGATCGTCAGCTGGCTCAGACAGCGCGCCGGGTCAACCCACAGCGGCGCGAAGCCAACGGGCGGGATCCACCGGAACCAGATGGCGAGAAACGTGATGACGACCGTGGCCAGCCAGAAGTCGGGGATCGACAACCCCAGGATGGCCAGGAGGCGGCCGACGTAGTCACCCGTGGTGTCCTGGCGGACCGCGGAGAAGACGCCGACGGGAAGCGCGATCAGCAGGGCGATCGTCAGGGACATCACGGCCAGGTGCGCGGTCAGGTTGATGCGCTTCAGGAGCTCTTGCGTCACCGGGCGACGGGTGATCAGCGAGCGGCCGAGGTCGCCGCGCACGGCGCCCGCGATCCACGTGCGGTACTGGTCCAGGAACGAGCGGTCGAGCCCCAGCTCCTGGCGCGCGCGCGCCAGGACCTCGGGCGTCGGGGCCGCGGCCTGATCGAGCTGCATGATGACGGCGTCGCCGGGCAGGATGCGCACGAGCGAGAAGATCAGCAGCGAGACGAGCCACAGGACGAGCGCTCCCTGCAGGAGCCGGCGCGTGACGTACGTGCGCACGGCCTGGCGCTACTGCGCGAACTTGTCGAACTTCCGGCCCGGCGCCTTGTCGGTGAGCCACGCCGTCTTCGCTTCGTACGAGCAGTAGCCCGGGAACCAGCAATACGGATTGGCGCCGGCGTACGCGTACGACTGGGTGATCCGGTAATGCGGCGGCACGATCGTGGTGATGCGGTAGACGTTCTTGCGCAGGTGGTCCCAGGTGGCGCGCTGGAGCTGCGGGCGCTTGTCACCGGGATCGGTGCGCCACGAGGTGAGCAGGTCGTCCAGCTTCGGATCGCTGATGCCCTCGCGGTTCATGGTCTTGGGGAACGAGCCGTGGTAGCGCAGGTACACCCAGTCCATGAAGCTCGGCCCCGCCCCGATCGGGCTCAGAGCGGCCAGCATCTGGTTGAAGGGCTGGACGCCGGCGGCCTTCGACAGCCACGTCGACGTCTCGAGCTGGCGGAGCTTCACGCGCACGCCGATGTCGCCGTAGAAGCGCGCGATGAGCTGCACGAACGCGTTGAAATCCCAGCCCTGGAACTCGGCCCATTCCAGCTCCATCTCGAAGCCGTTGGGATAGCCGGCCGCGGCCAGGAGCTGCTTGGCCTCCTTCGGGTTGTACTGATAGTTGGGGCCGAGGTTGGCGTAGGAGTAGTCCGCGCGCTTGGTGAAGCCCGCCAGCGCCCAGGGGAACGGGCCGTAGAGGGCCGCGTCGCCCTTGTTGATCACCTCCGACACGATGTCGCGATTGATCGCCATGGACAGTGCCTGACGCACGCGCAGGTCCTTGAACGGCGCCTTGTCGATAGCCATGCTCATCCCGTAGTCGCCCCAGCCGAACGACGGCACGCGATAGAGCATGAGGTCGGGCACCGTCCTCATCAGCGCGTAGAGCTGGTCCAGCGTGGAGACGCGCATCACGTCGAGCTGCTTGCTGCGGAACAGCGCGCTCTCCGTCGCCGCGTCCTTGGTGAAGTAGAGGCGCACGGCGTCCACGTAGGGCAGCGGCCGGCCGTCCTTGTCCTTCAGGTAGTAATCGGGATTCTTGACGAGCAGCGCGCCCTCGCCGGGTGAGAACTCCTTCAGCATGAAGGCGCCGGTGCCGATCGGGTTCTCGGCCAGACCACCCGGCGCTTCCACGGCCTCGCGCGGCACGATCACGGGCGAGAGCGAATCGACGACGTTCAGGTAGAACTTCGGGTCGGCCATGGAGAGCTCGAACTTCACGGTGTACCGGTCGACCACCGTGATCGTCTTGACGAGGGCGGCGCGCGTGGAATATTGCGCCTTGTCCTTCAGCAGCTCGTAAGAGTACTTCACGTCCTCGGCCGTCATCTCGCGGCCATTGACGGGTGGACGGTTGTGGAACTTCACGCCTTGCCGGAGCTTGAAGATCCACGTCGACGGATTCACCATCTCCCAGCTCGTGGCCAGCGTCTTCCGGATCATCGGCGTGCGCTGGACTTCGGGGAAGTACCACGTCGCTTCCCACTCCGTCAGCGTGTCCCAGACGAGCGCGAGCTCCGGGCGGTAGCCGACCATCGGGTCGAAGGCGCGGACGACCGCGGGGAAGTGAAGGACCCCGCCGTAGCGCGGAGGTGAGGGCGGGACCGGTGGCTGAGCAGGATAGCGCGTGTCCAGCTCCTTGATGAACGCGGGCGCGGCGTAGGCGAACGGCGCGTCGCCGGGCTTCTCCTGCGCGAGCGCCCAGGAGCTCCAGAACACAAGCGAGAACACGACAGTGGCGAGCGAGAGGAGGGCCGTCTTCATCTCTCTGCTCCTTCTTCGGGAGTGAGGATCACGAAGGGCCAGGTCCCGACGGACGTCGAGCGGCCCGATGCTACGTCGGCCCCCTCCGGGGGGTCAATTCGACTTCTGCGCCAGCGCCTCGCCCCGTCGCTTGATCTCTTCGAGCGACAGGTCTTCGACGTGGGTCCCGACGTGCCAGATGTGGCCGGCGGGATCGGCGAGCGTGCCCGAGCGATCGCCGTAGAACTGGTCCTGCACCGGCCGCAGCAGCTTGGCGCCGGCGGCCAGCGCGCGCTCCACGACGCGGTCCACGTCCTCGACGTAGAGCATGATGCTGACCGGTGAGCCACCGATCCGGCGCGGGCTCAGCGCTCCAATCTCGGGATGCTCGTCGGCGAGCATGATGAGCGAGTCGCCGATCTGGATCTCGGCGTGGCCGATCCTGCCTCCGGGCGCGGGGATGCGAAGCTTCTCGGAGGCTCCAAACGCCTTCTTGTAGAACTCGATGGCCTTCGCCGCGTCGTCGGCGATCAGGTAGGGCGTCGCCGTGTGGTAGCCATCGGGAATCGGCTTGGCTTTGGTCATTACGAGGTCCTCCTGCCGTCTACGATACGCCGCGACGCTAGTTGGCGACCTGCCGCGCTTCGTTGGCCGCCCTCCAGAGATACCAGGCCGCGATCGAGCGATACGGCCGCCAGCGCTCGCCGTAGGCGGCAAGCGCCTTCGGCGTGGGCCGCGCGCGCCGCCCGTACGCGACGCGGAAGCCCTCGCGCACGCCGAAGTCGTCCACCGGCAGCACGTCGAGCCGCCCGAGCGTGAAGATGAGCAGCATCTCGACCGTCCATCGACCCACCCCGTGAATCCGTGTCAGCTGCTCGACGAGCGCGTCGTCGTCCAGGCGCCGGCACGCTCGCCGCGTCGGCACGAGGCCCTTGACCGCGTGGCGCGCGATGTCCTTGATGGCGCGGACCTTGGCGCGCGAGAACCCGGCGCGGCGAAGCGTGGTGGCGCGCGCGGCCAGCACGAGCGCCGGCGCCGGGAAGCGACCGTTCGGAAAGAGGGCGACGAAGCGGCCGAGGATCGTCTGAGCCGCGCGTCCGTTGAGCTGTTGATGCGCGATGGCGCGCGTGAGCGCCTCGTACGGCGAGCGGCCGGCCGGCGCGAGCCCGCAGGGGCCATGACGGCGGATGAGCGCGCGCATCGCGGGATCACGCGCGAGGTGTCGGCAGGCGTCAGCGTACGCGGGCGGCACGGCGCCGACTATAGCTCGAATGTCGAGATCGGTCGCGAGCCGACGCGACTTGCCGTACGATGTCGCGCGTGACGATCCCGCGTGCATTGCATACCGCACCGGCGGTGGCGTTTTCCGCCGGCCACGTTCCGCACGCCGGTCTCGTCTGACCTGGTTCGCGCTGTCCCTGGCCGCGGCGCTCACCCAGGCCGCTCAGTTCGCGGTCGTCAAGGGCCGCGCGCGTGCGATCCCGCCGCTCGTCATCGTCGCCGGAACTCAGACGGTGGCGCTCACCGTATGGCTGGGCTTCTTCCTCGTCTCGGGGCACCCGTTCACGCCGCCGCGGTCGGCGTGGCCGGCCATCGCCGCGTCGAGCATCCTGGTGACGGGGATGAGCAGCCTGCTGGCCCGCGCAAGCGCGCGCGGTGACATCTCGATCGTCGGGCCGGTCTTCGCGCTCAGCCCGATCTTCACGGTGATCCCCGACGCCGTGCTTTCCGGCACCTTGCCCAGCCCGCTCGGGTGGTTCGGCATTGTGCTGGCCGTGGCCGGCACGCTCAGCCTGTCCGGCCGGCCCGATCGCGGCCGTCTGCGCGCGCTGCTCGGGCGCCGCGACGCCCTCGACGCGCTCGCCGCTGCGATCCTGCTCGGCGTGCTATCGGCGGTGGATCGCTGGGCCGCGGTCGTGCTGGGGCCGCCGAGCTATCTCGCGTGCTCGCACGGCGCCGCCGCGGTGCTGACCGGGGTGATCTCCGCCGTCACCGTGCGCCGCGGCCTCGTCGAGCTGGCGACGGCGCGCAACGTGGCGACGATCGTCGCGCACGGGGTGCTCGGTGTCACGGGGACGGCGATGCAGACGAACGCGCTGACGATGGCGCCGGCGGCGTACGTCAACGCGATCCGTCGCCTGTCGGCCGTGGTGGCGGTGGGGCTCGGCCGGACGCTCTTCGGCGAGCCCGACCTGGGGCGCCGGCTCGCCGCCGCGGTGCTGGCGTCGGCGGGCGCGGCCTGCCTGCTCCTCGCGCGTTAAGGAAGGCCGCTAAATCGCCTCGGCGATGGCCTTGCCGAGGTCCACCGTCTTCGCCTTGCCGCCGATGTCGGGCGTGCGCGGCGCGCCGCTCTTCGGATCGAGCACCGTCTCGATCGCTGTGACGATGGCCTCGCCCGCCTTCGGATGGCCGAGGTGCTCGAGCATCATCGCGGCCGCCCAGATCTGGCCGATCGGATTCGCGATGCCCTTGCCGTAGATGTCGGGCGCCGAGCCGTGGACGGGCTCGAACAGCGAGGGAAACACGCGCTCCGGGTTGATGTTGGCGGACGGCGCGATGCCGATGGTGCCGGTGCAGGCGGGGCCGAGATCCGACAGGATGTCGCCGAACAGGTTGGACGCCACGACGACGTCGAACCAGTCCGGATGCGCGACGAAGTGCGCGGTCAGGATGTCGATGTGGAACTTGTCCCAGCGGATGTCGGGATACTGCTTGGCCATTGCCTCGACGCGCTCGTCCCAGTACGGCATCGTGATCGAGATGCCGTTCGACTTGGTCGCTGAAGTCAGGTGCTTCTTCGGCCGCTTTCTGGCCAATTCGAATGCGAATTTCAGAATCCGATCAACTCCCTTTCGGGAAAAGCACGCCTGTTGAAATACGACTTCGCGTTCAGTCCCTTCGTACATGCGGCCGCCCACGCTGGAATACTCGCCCTCGGTGTTCTCGCGCACGACGAAGAAGTCGATGTCACCCGGCTTGCGATCGGCGAGCGGCGTGCGGATGCCCGGCATGAGGCGGCAGGGCCGCAGGTTGACGTACTGGTCGAACTCGCGCCGGAACTTGATCAGCATGCCCCACAGCGAGACGTGATCGGGCACGGTGGCCGGCCAGCCCACGGCGCCGAAGAAGAGCGCGTCGTGCTGACCGATCAGCTCCTTCCAACTCGAAGGCATCATCGAGCCGTGCCTGGCGTAGTAGTCGCAGCTCCAGTCGAAGTGATCGAGCTGCAGCTCGATGCCGAACCGGCGCGCCGCCGCGTCGAGCACGCGCAGGCCCTCGGGCACCACTTCCTTGCCGATGCCGTCGCCGGGGATCACCGCGATCTTGTGTCTCGCCATGCTGGCCTCCGCTCTGCTCCCTGCGCGCGTCCACTCAGGGTGAAGCGATTCTACCCCGGCCGAGTCAGAGCTGGATCTTGCGCCGCGCCGTCGCGCGCTCCCACTTGCGATCGTAGTCCTCGCTGAAGAGCAGCGCCCGGTCGGCGTCCACCGTGAACCACGAGCCGCGACGGATCTCGTCCTCGAGCTGGCCGGGCGCCCAACCCGCGTAGCCGAACGTGAAGAGCGAGCGCGCCGGCCCGCGGCCGTGGCCGATGGCCTCGAAGATCGCGGTATCCCCGCTGAGCGCAATGCCATCGCGGATCGCCCGCGTGTTCGGCCCGGTGTAGTCTGACGTGTGAATGACGAAGGCGCGGGCTGGCTCGACCGGTCCGCCGTAGTGGACCCTGAGGTCACCGCTCACGCCTGTCGTGTCGAGCCCGAAGGAATCGAGCAGGCGCGCCAGCGGCACCTCACCCACGGGTCGATTGACGACCAGCCCCATGGCGCCGCCCGCGTCGTGCAGGATCAGGTAGATCACGGTGCGGGCGAAGGGAGGACTAGTGAGCTGCTCGGTGGCGACGAGGAACTGGCCGGTGAGCCAGGGCCCGTCCTGATCCGTGGCGAACGTCGTCGCCACGGTGAGGACCAGCAAGACGACCACGAGCCAACGCATGACGAGAAGGAGGATCTCATGGAACGCACGAGTCTCGTGACCAGGACGTTCTTCAAGATCGGCGAGCGGATGTTCGGCCAGGTCCCCACGCCCGAGCGCCTCATGGCCCAGCGCCTGCCGCTCATGATGGGGATCGGCGGCCTCTACGGCGCGATCGAATGGTTCGCCACGATCGACGCCGAGCTTCGCGCCTTGCTCAACGTGCAGGTGGCGACGCTGTATGGCGTCCCGTACTGAATGGACATCCGTCACGCCGTCGGCGTGAAGCTGGGTGTCCCGGCCGAGAAGCTGGCCGACGTCGCCACGTACCCGTCGAGCCCCCACTTCAGCGCGCGGGAGCGCGCGGCGCTGGAGTTCTGCGAGCGCATCGTCCGCGACGACCAGGAGATTACAGACGAGTGCTGGGCGAGGCTCCACGAGCACTTCGGTGAGCCGGAGATCGTGGAGCTGACCTTCATCATTGGCTACCAGACCTTTGCCAGCAAGTTCGCGAAGGCATTCCGCCTCGCGCCCCAGGGGTTTTCGTCGTGAGGCAGCTTGCGGCGCCGAGCCCTCTGGGATAGAACTCACGCCCGATGGGCATGACACCCGTAGTGTCGTCGTCGCCCTCGGAGCGACTGTCGGCCGGGGGGATCGAGCTCGAAGTGGTGCGCCGGGGCACGGGCCATCCCGTGCTGCTCCTGCACGGCATGCAGAACGTCGACCCGCGCGCACGCTTCCTCGATCTCCTCGGCCGGCGCGCCGAGATCATCGCGCCGTCCCACCCCGGCTTCGGCCATTCGCCACGCCCGGCGGACTTCGAGACCGTCTCCGACCTCGTCCATCTCTACCTGGACGTCCTCGACGGTTTGCCGTATCCGAAGGTCACGCTGATGGGATTCTCCTTCGGCGGCTGGCTCGCCGCCGAGATCGCGGTGAAGTGCCGCCACCGCCTCGACCGGCTCGTCCTGGTGGACGCCTTCGGCCTCAAGCTGAGCGATCGAGAGACGCCCGACATCCTGGACGTCTTCAACACGTCTCCTCAGGAGGTGCGACGGCGGAGCTGGCACGATCCGGCGAAGGCGCCCGACCTCGACGCGATGTCGGACGACGAGCTGATCGTCCACGCCCGCAACTGGGACGCGCTCTGCCTCTACGGCTGGCATCCTTATATGTACGACCCGCAGCTCAAGCGCTGGCTGCGTCGGATCACGATCCCGACGCTCGTGCTGTGGGGCGCCTGGGACGGGATCGTGAAGCCGTCGTACGGACGCGGCTACAGCGCCTTGATCCCGGGCTCGCGCTTCGAGGTCATCGAGGCGGCGGGGCATCATCCGGAGATCGAGCAACCCGAAGCCTTCGCCGAACGCGTCGCGGCGTTCCTGGATCGCTGACCGTGGACGTCTGGTACCAGTGCGAGAACCCGTATCCGTTCGTGCCCCAGGACATTCTCGACCGCGTCGATTCCGTCCGGGCCAGCCTGCCGAACAAGTACTGCGATCCGAAGATCGCCGCCGACCTCTTCGAGGAAGTCCTCGACGAGTTCATGCTGTGCGACGACCAGGGTCTCAACGTCGTCGCCATCGAGCACCACGCCGGGATCAACTCGCTCTTCGGCGCCAACCCGCTGATCCTCGGCATCCTCGCCCGCCAGATGCGGAACGTCCGCATCCTGAGCATGGGGACGCTGGTCTCGCTGCGGAAGGACCCGGTACGCGTGGCCGAGGAGTACGCGACGGCCGACGTCATCTGCCGCGGCCGTCTCGAGATCGGCTTCGTCAAGTCGGGCGGCACCGAGATGGCGTCGAACAACGCCAACCCCGTCAACAACGTCGAGCGTTACTGGGAAGCCATCGATCTGATCCGAAAGGCGCTGACGCATCAGGACGGGCCGTTTTCCTGGGAGGGGAAGCACTTCACGCATCGGCACGTCAACATCTGGCCGCGGCCGTGGCAGCAGCCCCACCCGCGGCTGTGGGCGGCCACCGGTGATCCCGACACGGCCACCGAGGTCGGCCGCCGCGGCATGGTCAACGTGCTGGTGCTCCGCGGGGCGGACGGCACGAAGCGGGCGTGGGGCGCGTATCGCCAGGCGCGCGCGGAGACCAGACTTCCCGAGGTCGGCACCGATCACTTCGCGTACGCGGCGTTCGTCTACGTGGGCGACACCCACGAGGAGGGCGTGCGCGTCGGCAGCAAGCTTCTCTGGTTCCTCAACACCAGCCTCAAGTCTGCGCCTCAGTACTCGAAGTTCCTGCCTGGCACGGTGCCGCCGCAATCGGCCCCGCTGCTCTACCGTAGTGCGCCACGCCCGACCACCGCCGCGGGCGGACCGAGGCCGGTCGCGTCAGCGAGCCAGAACGCCGCGACGCTGATCGGCTTGACGGCGGATCAGGCGAGGGAGCGGGGCATCCTGTTCGCCGGCAATCCCGACACGGTGTACCGTCAGATCCACGATTTCTATACGGAGGTCGGCGGCTTCGGTCATCTGGTGATGATCGGCCGCTCGGGGTTCCTGACGCACGCGGAGGCTGAGAAGGGAATCAGGCTGTTTTCGGCCGAAGTCATGCCTCGGCTGAAGGAGCTTGGGTAGCCGGAAAGGAGGAAACAGTCGTCCAAGGGGTTCCGTGACTCATCGACCTCAATCTCGTGGTCGTGGGAGGGAGCAATGATGCTGTCCATGGCGTTTCGCGTCCCGCTGGTCCTGGCGGTCATCGTCGGCGGCATCCTGACGGCGAGTCTCACGCGCGCTGAGACTCCGGCCGGATCGAACGTCGATACGCGCGTTATCGTGTCGCTGCAGGTTCGACCCGAAGCACTCCAGCAGTGGATTTCCGGCGCCTGGCAGGTGAATCCAGTCGCGGCGGGGCCCTCGAAGGGCGCCAACGCCTCGGTCGTATTCGTCGATCAACAGTTGTGGCTGGACGCCGACGGGAAGCCGATGGCCACTGGCATTAATCGAATCATGGCGCTCACCGTGCCCGGCAAGCATGGCGGCACGGGAGAGACGGCATCGGTCGTCGGTCGAATCTACAGCGCCGAGCCGTCATACGTTCCCAGTCCATACAAGAACGCGGTGTCGGCGACAATCCGGCGCGAGCGCATGATCAAGGAGCCCAACCTGGAGCCCGCCTCGGGTCGCGAACTCTGGACGGTGAGAGCGGCCGGCGGCACGGCCGAGCTGCAGTTCGACTACCAGGGTGGGCTGCCGTCTCGGAGCAAGGGCGAGGCCAAGGTCTACTCGGGCGCGGAGCCGACCTTCTTCCGCATTTATCGATGGGAGCAGGGGGCGGACGTGGTCAAGAGTGTTCCCGATGGCATCGATCGCGTCCAGAACTTCAAGCTCAGCGTCGCGATTCCCGAGCTTGCGAAGATCTTCGATGGCTCCGAGCGCGTCGTGAGCGTCACCATGCTTCCCTGGTACCTTCGCCAGGTCTCATTGCCGTAGCTCGCTCGGAGCCAGGGCTCGCGGGAGACTCTCGGGGGGAGATCCTGCTCCCCCCGACGAGCCGGTGGTAGGGAAAAGGATTTCCTATACCTTGCGAGCGATACCGCACCGGAAGACTCGGAGGTACACTTACGGCGCGATGAAACGGCAGCGGCGTCGCACTGACTCACCCCGGGCTCGAACCAGTGCGCTTTCGGGCCGCCGTGATCCCGTCCTGCTCGTCCTCGTCGTCGACGACAACGCCGAAGAGCGTGAGATGTACTGCTCGTATTTCGCCTCACAGGGCGTTCAGTTTCTCGTGGCTGGCGACGGCGTCACCGCGCTGCGAGTGATGCAGACGGTGTGCCCCGACGCGATCGTCATGGATCTCTCGTTGCCGCGGCTGGATGGATGGGAGACGACGCGCCAGCTCAAGCAGAATCCGCGTACGGCGCACATTCCGATCCTCGCCTGTACCGGGCACGCGTTCGGGCCGGCCGTCGAGCACGCGCTGGACGTCGGCTGCGACGCCTACGTCGTCAAGCCGTGTCTTCCGGCGGAGGTGTTGAGGCAGATCCGCGCGCTGCTCGCGCGTCCCGACATCCGCCGGGCGTAGCGCCGTCGCCGATCACCGTCCGCGTGGTCGGGTCTGCGT
>Ga0209266_1001989_pt1 | contig 13153 bp, 8 predicted proteins | sample GraSoiAngelo_132_FD_185889 | JGI IMG/M metagenome (GOLD analysis project Ga0209266, IMG submission 185889) | Grasslands soil microbial communities from the Angelo Coastal Reserve, California, USA - 14_0929_02_40cm (SPAdes) (version 2) | ecosystem: Environmental > Terrestrial > Soil > Grasslands ...
AGCAGAGTCATTACCTGCAGACCAAATTTACGAGCGGCGCTGGGCGCTGAGCGTGGTTGACCAAGTGCTGGCACGACTGGGAGAGGAGTATCGTGCCGCTGGCAATATCAAATTGTTTGATCGGCTACAGAAATCGCTCACGGACGAGCCGGATCGCGCTACGCCGGCGGACACAGCGCACGAGTTCGGGATGACGGAGAGCGCGGTGAGACAAGCGTCTTACCGTTTGCGCCAACGATACCGCCAAGTTCTGCGCGAGGAAATTGCCCATACCGTAATGGCTGCTGGTGATATCGACGACGAACTGCGCCACCTGGTCGCTGTGCTGCGGGCGTAAAGACACGAATTACACGAATGGTCACTAATTGATGAACCCCTCTCCGAAACCTGATCCATTCGTGTTAGTTCGTGAAATTCGTGTCTGAATGAAGACCGCTACCACTGTTTGCGAAAGGTGCGGAGCAAAAATTCTTGATGACGCTACACGAGAAGTTTGTCCTGCTTGCCTCTTAGAAACCGGTCTTGGTCTGTTCGACGATGGGGATAAAGAGGCGATCAATCGCGGATGGCTGCCGGGCATCGCTCATGCCACGCACGCAGCAGGAATACTGGCAGACTTCGGCGACTATGAATTGCTCGAGGAAATCGGCCGGGGCGGCCAGGGCGTAGTTTATCGCGCCCATCAGAAAAGTCTCAATCGCACGGTCGCGTTGAAGGTGATCGGCCTTGGCCCCTGGACCACCGAAGCACATTTCAAGCGCTTTCGGCGGGAAGCAGAAGCCGCCGCGAGCCTCGAGCATCCATGCATTGTTCCCATCTACGAGGTCGGCGAGCGCGACGCCCAGTGCTATTTCAGCATGAAATTTATCGAAGGCGGCCAGCTCGATGAAGTGGTCAAGCGCACGCCGATGTCAATCGCGCGTGCGGTGGAGCTCATCGCCAAGCTAGCCCGCACCGTGCATTACGCACATGAACACGGCATTCTGCATCGAGACGTTAAGCCGGGAAACATTTTGCTGGATCGGAATGGTGAACCGCATCTTACTGATTTTGGTCTCGCTCGATTAGTTGAAGCTGAGAGCACTATCACGCGCACGCTGGAAGTGATGGGCACACCCAGCTACATGGCACCGGAACAAGCTACGGGTAATAACAGAGGGATCAGTTGTCAGACAGATGTTTATGGACTGGGTGCGGTGCTTTATCAGCTTCTAACTGGTCAGCCACCTTTTGCCGGAGGAACAACCTACGAAACCGTTAAGCTTTTGCTTGAGACTGAGCCGCGTCCGCCGCGCCAGTTAAATCCGAAAATAGATCGCGATCTTTCCACGATTTGTCTGAAGTGTCTCGAGAAAGATCCACAGCGTCGTTACTCATCCGCACTCGCGCTGGCCGAAGACCTTGAACACTGGCTGAAACACGAGCCGATTCGGGCGCACCGTGCTGGAATTTTCAGCCGCGGACGCAAATGGGTGCGACGGAAACCCGTGATTGCCGCGTTGATTACTTCGTTGATCGCTTTGGCGGCGGCCATAGGCTGGAATGTCTGGAAAAGCGAACTTATTCATCGGCCGGTCACAAACGGGGTCGCAGTGCTGCCATTTGAAAATCTAAGCGGTGACCCAAATAACGCTTATTTCGCTGAAGGCATCCAGGAGGAAATCCTGACGCGGCTGGCTGGCATCGCGGGTTTGAAAGTAATTTCACGCACTTCCACACAGCAATATCAAAGCAAGCCCAAGAATCTTCGTGAGATCGCCAAACAGCTTGGCGTGGCAAACATTCTTGAGGGTAGCGTGCAAAAAGCGGCCGATCAGGTGCGGGTCAATGTGCAGTTGATTAACGCGCAAACCGATTCCCATCTTTGGGCTGAGACCTATGATCGGAAGTTGACTGACATCTTTGGGGTTGAGAGCGAGATCGCCAAACGAATAGCGGATTCGTTGCAGGCTCGGCTAACCGGCCGCGAGGAGCAAGCATTAGCAGTTAAGCCAACAAACAATCCAGACGCTTACGACGCCTATCTGCGCGGCCTAGCCTATGACGCACGCCGGTACGAGGCTGGTGCACTGCGAAAGGCGATCGCTTCCTATGAACGCGCGGTACAGCTTGACCCAAATTTTGCGGTCGCTTGGGCGCGCCTTTGTCGCGCAAACGCTGCCTCCTACTTTAGCCACAATGACTTTACTCCTGCTCACCGCGATGCAGCGAAGCGCGCCTTGGGGAATGCGCAGAATGTCGCGCCGAACTCGCCTGAGACCGCACTGGCGTTAGGTTATTATCAATACTACGTAGTACGTGATTACTCGGCTGCCAAAACAACATTCCGAGAGGTCAGCAAGATGTTGCCAGGCAATAGCGACGTGCCATTTGCCCTCGCCCGAGTTAACCGCCGCGAAGGACACTGGGATCAAAGCATCGCCTACTTCGAGCATGCTCTCACTCTGGATCCCCGTAATGTTGAGTTACTTGAGGACGCGGCGTGGACTTACGCCATGCTTAGACAATTCCCGGCCGCGCTAAAGCTATGTGATCGAGTGCTGGACATTATGCCAAACGATCCAGATGTGATGGCGAAAAAGGCCAGCAAGTATCAGGTGCAGGGTAACCTGCAGGAAGCCGCCAAGTTGCTATCCGGAATAAACGAGCAGACTCCTAACGAAGATACGTTCCGAATCAAGATCATTCAGTTGAGACTTGAACGAAATTACGGTGAGGCGGCTCGATTGCTGCAAGCCCGACTGGCTCAATTTCGTTTTGATTCTGAGTACTTCAAGGGCGCGGAGCAGATTGAGCTTGCTATCATCCAGCGCCTTGCTGGGGACACGACTAGCGCAAACGTTACCGCTGAACAGCTGCGCAACACGCTCGAGCCACTCTACAAAAATCAACCAGATAACGTTGGCGTGACCGTAATGCTGTCTCTGGCCAACGCGGTGCTCGGGGAAAGGGCATCGGCTCTAAAGGAAGCGGAACGCACAATCATGCTTTATCCCCGTGCTAAAGATTCCGTGTCCGGACCGACCTTTGAAGAGACCCTTGCGGTAATTCAGACGATTCTCGGCGAGAAAAGCCGTGCGATTTCCACTCTCACGCGGTTGTTACAAACACCATATGATAGCGGACTTTACGGACTGCCTGTTACGCCAGCACTTTTACGACTCGACCCGCTGTGGGATCCTTTACGCACCGATCCCGCGTTTCAAAAACTCTGTCAGGAAAACCAGCCGTGAAGCTGCAGAGTTTTTTTGGCCGAGCTAAAACCCCTAAAATTTTTTCTTCAGCTGCACGTACCAGAACCGGCCTTTGATGGTGGCCAGCGATTCGTCGTAGGCATTCTGGAAGGAGCCGGCCACGATCGGCGGATCAGAATCAAAGACGTTTTGCATCCCAAGGGTAAGCGTCATGCCATTGAGCCAGGCATGCCATCCGCAAGGGCTGTACGCGGCTGTCGAAACCGGCAGAACATTCTTTTCCTTACCATCGCGCAGCCCGATGTTCTTACCGCCATCCTTAGCCAAGCCTGGCACCTGGGCTAATGCTGAGGCCGGCAAGTTAAATGTGTACGACATGGTCAGGTCGAGTGTAACCCACTCGCTGACTTTCCGCGCACGCTGAGGAAAAGGGCCACTTCTCGGCTCTTGCGGTTTGGAAGATCCTGTCAGATCGATATTGTCATCCTCATACTGGCCGGTGTAGTGTACTGTCGTACCCACATCGAGGCCGGCTAGCCATGTGCCAGCCGGACCATCGTAGAAAGCGCTGACATAGGCGCGATTGTGCGGCAACGAACCGGTAAACAAGGCGCTCGTCACAAATTCACCCGACAGACCAACGCGTTTGCTAAAGGGAGTCGGTTGAAATTCGAAGCGCGACAAATAGGTGCCGTTAAGTGTGAGCGTCAATATGCCAAAATCGCCATGGCCAAATATTGAAGTATCCAGAATATAGATCCCCTCATAATCGATACCTTCGACAATAGCACGAGTAAGATTTAAGGTTGGGCTGATGACCTCGGCTATTGCGCCAGTTGTAGGATTTCGAATAACTAACCCGGGAAAGCTGTTCTCGAAATCAATGATGAACTGCGGACCGAGAAATGACGCGACCGATCGCAGGTCGATATGCCAAAAGTCAGCACTCAGCGTAAGGCCTTTGATCCATTTCGGGCTGTAAACCGCTCCATAAGTCCATTCATAAGCAACCTCGGGCTTCAGATTTGGGTTTCCACTTGCGATCACCGGGACGCTAGTTCCTGGAGGAGTCAATCCCTTGGGATCGTGAAGATTGTCGGGAAACCCGAGAAAGAATTCGGCGCCTCCGGGTCCAAGGTCGGGTAGTGTCGGTGCATGGAACGCTTCGGTGTAACTGGCGCGCAGGCTCAGCGCGCCGATCCACTTGGGGTCAAGTGGCTGCCACCGCACAGAAAATTTCGGCTTCTGTGCATCATACTGTGAATGTTGCGCCTCTTGTAATGAAGTTGCAGACGTATTTTGGCTGTACCACTCTTCGCGTTCGGCAATATCAAACTCAAGGCTATACGCGCCGGGAAAGTTCCATGCTGGGCTGGTCACGGGAAATCGCACTTCCTGGTAGGTTGCCCAAACATCCCGGTTTACCTTTGAGGCTTCAAAATCCGTGGCGCCAATAGTGTCAAAGCTCGTGTTAAGCGAATCAGGATCGTTCCTCCACCGCTCCCCACGGTACTCGGCGCCAACCGCGAAGGAAACCGGCCCGGCGGGAAGATTGAACAGATCGCCGTCGAGATGGAAATAGCCCAAAGGCAACTCAAAGGTTCCGGATCGATGCAGAGTTACATAGACTCTGCTTATCGCGGCCGGGCTGTTGCGGCCGAAGAACCCCTGGAACGGATTAAACGCCGTCGCCGGATCGCTATCCAGCAGCGCTTCCCGCAACCCGGACTTACTAACAATGCCACCAAGGAGATTCTCCTGCTCGTTCCGCGAATAACGAAAACCTAATTCCCAATTCCAACTCTTGAAGTAATCAGCAAATTCGCCCATCTCACCGCGAAGTCCGGTGTCGAACAAAACATCGTGAAAAGTAGTTTTGTTGGTTCTGTTGCCCTGATCGTTAATGGCACGATAGCGGACGCCAGTAGTTACTGAGACAGGGACACCGTGGTAAATCAAAGTTGCATCGGCGACGGTGAAAGGATTAAACGGATTCTGGATTGGCACACTGAGTCCGACGGGGCTAAAGGGAGCACCGTTCGGTAGAGTGAATGCATCCGGATTGAATGGAGTAGCCTGATTCGCTCCGTCAAAAAAAGAGCGGGTATATTTAAAGTCGGCAAAAACCGTTAGGTATTTGTCGCAAGTGTCGCGCGCGAAAGAGGCATAAAAGCCCTGGCGATCCGCGGGCGAAATCGCAGGCATCGAAGCTGCAAAGTTGTACAAGACATAGTCCCCATCCAACACATCCGGCGACCCAAAGCCAACGTGGGTGCCCCGAAACAAAAAGGTCGGGAAACCATTTTTGTTGGGCGGCCCGAATACTAATCCCGTATAAAATGGAGAAGTTGCCACGTTCGGAGCTGATTGTGGCGGCGGAGACTTCGCGCTGAAAAACAAGCGCGGAATCAAGCGGAACGGTCCGATGGCGCCGGGGAAATTTGCACTGCGCGAATCAAATCCGCCCCCGCGAATTCCGTTCGCATTACTGCTAATGAAACGGTCGCGATCGTAGATGGCGGCACGATCGTAAAAATCGGCAATGACCACGATATCGGTCTTATCATCTCCCACACCAGCTTTGAGCCAACCTTCCCGCTCGGCTGCATCGTTGGAGGCACCCATGTTTGTGTTCCCATAGCTGCCTCCGATCTCAAGCCCTCGAAATCTGTGCACCAAAAAGATATTGATCACACCGGCTACTGCGTCGCTACCATAAAGGGCCGAGGCGCCGTCTTTCAGGATGTCGATGTGATCAATCATCGGAAATGGAATGAGGTTGACGTCCACTCCGGCGGTGCTGGGCCCGGTACTAAAAACACCGCCGCCCCCCACTATGGCGGCGCGTTTCCCATCGATCAGAACCAGAGTCTCCTTGGGCAGCAATCCACGCAGATTTGGTACGACGCGGCCGTCCCCGAGGCCGGACATGTTTTGGTTGGCGGTCGTGCCCATTTCCTGCGGCAGGCTGATGACCAGGTCCGTGGCGTTGCGAACGCCTAATTTCTCCACGTCGCTTGGGCGATAGGTGTCTACCGGATTCGGGCCCACTTCTTCCGCCGTTGGAATATTCGAGCCAGTGACGATCACTCGTTCGACTTCTGCCGTGCCGGATGCCTGTAATGGCGAAGAATTCTGGGCAGGTGCGATCGAGACGGACAAAAACGCAACCCCAAGGCTCGCTGCAAAAGCAACGCTAACGGAGCTTGGCTTAGCTCGGGGGTTCATTTTAAAGCCAGAAGGTCCGACTAAGTGCGATTACATGTTTGGCGTTAAGATTTTGCAAGCTAAATCACCACGCAAAAAAGGCTGCGGATTTTTCAAAGCTTACCGCACCCAACCACAGGTGGCCTTCCACAAAAAATTCAAACTTTCCGCGTTATATCTGGCCGGATTTCCTGCAGTACCTCTGTGAGAGGAAAAACAAACCAACAAAAAATTAACAAAGGAGCAACTATGAAACCAAATCGTTTCCTATCACATCTGCGCACAATTTTTTGTGCGCTCGCAATTATCGGCGTGCCATTGGCGTTTCCGAGCGCTGAAGCTAGCGGACCTCCACTCCCTGCAAGCGGAGGGTTTTTCCCCTGCTTTAATTACGCCGGTCCTCCTCGCCAAGTCGGTGAAAACTTGATTATCACGTTCAATGTTACTGGAACGGCTACTGGCACCTTCACCGGATCTTTCACGGGTACTGAGATGCAAGTAGTTCATCGCGATGGTTCCATCAACTTGCACGGCAGTTTAGTTTTGACCGGTCAAATAAACAATAATTCTGGCTCGTTGGTCTTCACGTATGAAGGCATAGGCAACGCTGTGACCGGCCACGAAAATCTGCACGGTGTAGGCACGCAAGGCACTGGCGGTCTAGCTGGTGTGTATGTGAATCTAACGCTTGAGGGTGACGTCGGCGCTCCCAATCCAGGATGCGACCTGTCAGGGGCGGGCACTTACACCGGCCAGATTCTGTTCGCCCCCTAAGTTGATCCCACAAAACGCACAGTTAGCAAAAAGCCGTCATGCTTGGGCGCATGACGGCTTTAGATGTTATTTCACAACACTTCGGATCTTTCGCCGACAGTTCAAGCATCTTCATCTTACTTCTCCTTTAGCGGTTATTTCATCTGTTACATCAGCATGCTCTTGCCTGCAGGTGTCCGAGGTGAACCAAAGGCCGCTTTCTAAAAGCTCCAAACTTTCCGCGTTATATCGCGCCGGATTTCCTGCAGTACATCATTGAGAGGCAAAACAAACTTAAGAAAGGCAAACCGAGGAACAACTATGAAATCGCTTATTCATCTCATATCGACGATACGATCAATCGGCCGCTCATGCTGGCTTCCCATGGTTTGCCTGGTCACGCTGGGGCTGGGCCTTTCCGCAACTGCTGAGGCACCGAGGAGGACCTTCATCACATCCACGCCCCAGGCGCCGCCGCAGGTGCAATACATGGTGATCGAGCTCGGAGGAAGACGGGCAAACGACATAAGTGAGTCCGGTCAAATCGTCGGCAGCAAGGTTTTCGCACCCGGGCCATACCACGCCGCATTTTGGCCCAGCAGCCAGAGCGCGCCGATTGATCTCGGCACATTGCCTGGTTTCCCCAGCAGCACCGCTGTGGGCATGAACCCTCGGCGCGAGATCGTCGGAATTGCGTATAGCGACGACTTCTCTGTTGAGCTGCCCTTGTTTTGGGCAAGCCCCAACAGTGCCCCCATCGAACTCCCCGGTCTGCCGGCGGGCCTTTTAAGTGAAGTATACGACCTCAATCCATCAGGCCAGATCGTCGGCCAGTTCTTTAGCGCGGACTTTTCAGTCGACCGGGCGGTGCTATGGCCGTCGAGTAATGCGGCGCCGGTTTATCTTCCGCAACTGAGCAAAAACCTTCCGCTCAGCGGGGCCGCGGGCGTTAACGCCTCGGGCAATGTTCTCGGAGACAGCTGCGCCGCAGACTTCGTTGAATGCCATGCCACGTTCTGGGCCACCAGCACGAGCACTCCGGTGGCGCTGGCTTCACCGGGAGGCGAATTCATTTACACCGATTTCGTCCTGCCCGGTCACGCCATCAATGGTGCGGGAAACATGGTTGGTTTCGCACGTAATGCCGACTTCTCCGCCGAACGCGCGGTATTCTGGGCTAGCAGCTCGAGCCCAGCCGTGATTCTGAGCACAGTTGACGAGTTTACCAACGCTGTTGCAGCAGGCATCAGTGACAACGGCCAGATCGTGGGCATTGGATATAACGAGGATTTCTCGAGACAACGTCCCTTTCTCTGGCCCAGTGCCACCAGCCAGGGTATCGATCTAACCACATTCTTTCCGCCTGGCTCCAACTGGGACTTGGATTCCATGTTCGCCGTCACCGTTAACAATCGTGGCGAGATTGTCGGCAGCGGATTGTTCACCGACGGAACAGTACACAATTTTGTGCTGATCCCGGTGCATGGGCATTGAGCGAATGACATTCGAAGGCAAAACAAACTAAAAGAAAACAGAACAAGGAATAAACATATGAAACAACTCACTCATCCTAAATCGACAGTAGCTACGGTTAAATCGCATTGGCTATCGATGCTTTCCAGGCTGCTCTTAGCCGGATGTCTGGTCATCGGCCCGACGGACCAGCTAGTTATGGGCCAAGGGAATCCGAATCCTGGTGTTATTCCACCACACGCTCGAGCCTACGGCTTGAGCTATGCCGAGTGGGGCGCGCAGTGGTGGCGTTGGGCCTACTCGTTCCCAGCGGACCAGTTTCCGCCCCTGCAATCCGGAGAACTCGATTGCGGCCTGGGCCAGTCCGGCTCGGTCTGGTTCCTCGCCGGCACTGTGGGGCAAGGTCCGGTCACGCGATCCTGCACCATCCCGACCGGCAAGGCCCTGTTCTTCCCGATCATTACCTATCTCAACGACTACCCTTGTCCGGACCCCAACTTCCAACCGCCGCCTGGCGAGACTTTGGAGGAGTTTCTGACCGAAGGGGCCCGCGCGATCATCGATCTGGTGACGCAACTCGAAGTCGTTGTGGACGGGCACCACTTGAACGACCTGTTCAGTTACCGCACCACGTCGCGGCTGTTCACGTTCACAGCCGATCCCTCCCTCGTGGCTTTTGATCCGTGCGTGACCGGCACGGAGCAATACGGGGTCACCGATGGTTACTGGATCCTGCTAAGGCCGCTGCCACCCGGACAGCACACGGTCTTCTTCCGAGCGGTGATCGACTTTGGCGGCGGTAATACTTTTGAGGTGCAGGTGACCTATAACCTCACCATTGCACCGTGACACCACAGAAAAGAACAATGAAAGGAAATAAACAGATGAAAACAATAACAAATATTATTCATCCACTGTTAGCGCTGTTCGCGTTCGCCTGCTTTGCGCTTTCGCAAAATGCGCAAGCAGTTGTCCCGCCACCGGATGGCGGCTATGCGCGCGGGAATACCGCTGAGGGCACACAGGCCCTGTTTAGCCTTACAACCGGCGCTAACAACACAGCGCTTGGATATCAAGCCATGTACTTCAACACTACCGGCAACTTCAACACGGCGAGTGGTTGGGGGGCGCTTCTTAGCAATAACGGCGACGGCAACACGGCCATCGGTTTTCGCCCACTCTACAGCAATACCACCGGCGGCTACAACACAGCCAACGGTTATGGGGCACTGTACAGCAACACAACGGGCAGCGTCAATACGGCCATCGGGGTTAACGCGCTGTTTAGCAACACGATCGGCGATGGCGATACGGCGATCGGTAACTCGGCGCTCTATAGCAACATAGGCGGCACGGGTAACGTGGCCATCGGCCAGGGTGCACTCTATAGCAACACAGACGGTAGCTTGAACACGGCCACCGGTGAGGGTACACTCTTTAGCAATACAACCGGCTTCGAGAACACGGCCATCGGCCAGGGTGCACTCAATAGCAACACAACCGGTAGCGGCAGCACCGCCACCGGTTTTCAAGCGCTCCTTAGCAACACTACCGGCAGCGGCACGGCGATTGGTTCTCAGGCGCTTTTGAGTAACACAGTTGGCACCAGAAATGTCGCCGTTGGTGCCGCGGCGCTCGATAGTCTTACAAGTGGAGAAATGAATACAGCAGTCGGGAACGTCAGTCTTGAACAAGGCGTGAGCGTGAACTTCAATACCGCGCTCGGGCGACACGCTTTGGGCCGCACCCAGGGCGACCAAAATACCGGACTCGGCTTTTTTGCGGGCTGGAATCTGAGCGACGACGGCACTAACAACATCTATATCGGTAACGCCGGGCCTGTTCCGATCGGTACGGAATCAAATACGATCCGTCTAGGCACACAGACGGCTACCATAGTCACAGTGGGCAATCCGCCCTTTGAGAGTCATCCGATGCCGGCGCATACAGCCACTTTCATCGCTGGCATTAGTGGGACAGCCGTAACTGGGAGGCCGGTTATGATAAATGCCAATGGTAAACTGGGCACGCCACCTTCCTCGGCACGTTTCAAGGACGGGATTAAACCGATGGATAAAGCGAGCGAAGCGATCCTGGCGCTGAAACCGGTCACGTTCCGTTACAAGAAAGAAGTTGATGCCGAGCGCACTCCGGAGTTCGGGCTTGTGGCCGAGCAAGTGGAAAAGGTCAATCCCGATTTGATCACGCGCGATCCTGACGGGAAAGCCTTCACTGTGCGTTACGAAGCGGTGAACGCGATGTTGCTCAACGAGTTCCTTAAAGAGCATCGAAAAGTCGAAGAACAGAGCCGCAAGATTCAGGAACAAGACGCGACGATCACACAGTTTAAAAAGGAAATGCAGACTATCGTCGCCCGTCTCAAAGAGCAGGATTCAAAAATCCAGAAAGTAAGTGCGCGGCTCGAAATGCAAAGGGCACCGGCACAAACCGTGGCCAACAGTAAGTAAACCCACACCACAATGAACACAAAAAAGCACGCTCAGCCAGGCTTTCTCGATTTGCGCGCCTCGGTCATTTTGCTTCTTTGCACAGTCACATCTTCGATTGTCGCCGGGACTTTGCTGGGTTTCTTCCGTCCCGAAACGCAGGCGGGTGTTTCGCAAAGAACACTGACGTTCGAAGAACGCGTGGCCTATCAACGAGCCATCGAGGAAGTCTACTGGCGTCATCGGCTCTGGCCAAAAGAACGTCCCGATCTCAAGCCATCGCTCGATGCGGTGATCACTCAGGCGCAGTTGGAAAAGAAAGTCGCAGATTATCTGCGCAATTCACAGGCGCTGGGGGATTACTGGCGCCAGCCAATCACTGCCGAGCAGTTACAGGCTGAAATGGATCGCATGGCGCAGCACACCAAACAGCCCAAGGTATTGCAAGAACTCTTTGAAGCCCTGGGGAACGATCCCTTTGTCATCGCGGAGGCGATGAGATAACGAAGACCGGGCCTGAGCGCCGCACCACAAGTAATTCACCCGATGCAAGTTGTTGCAGATGGAGATATCGGCCGGAAGCCAATGCCATGGCGGCTACGCCACAAGTGACACCTCGAATCCCTGCCAGTTGTGGCCAGACAAATTTGTCTTGATCGTCTGGGGCGGACTTGGCACCAGCGTTTTTAACACTGGCGAAAGATACGACCCCAGCACGGATAGCATTCACCTGAGCAGCGGGTTTTGGCCACGGCAACGAAGTTGTAAAAAGCTAAGAATTTTTCTTCCATTCCGGGGTTCCACTGCGTAAAGTCGGCGGCCTCAGGAAAAATGGATAACATCATCGAGGCGAAAGAACTGCAGATTGAGCGCAAGCATTTCTACGTGGAGCTCCGTGAGAACGACCGCGGGAGATTCTTGCGCATCACTGAGGAAGCTCACGGCCGCCGCAACAGTATCATCGTGCCGAGTACCGGCGTCGATGACTTTACGGCGACGATTGCTGAAGTTCTGACAAACAACAACGGCGCGCCAGCTTAATCGCTGAACTGCTTCTTGCGTTCGCAGAGGCAGGCGTGACGGCTGCCACGCTCTCATTCGCGCACCACACGTTCGCCGTTGCAGCGGAGCTTGTTTCCATTTGTTTGTTCTCGCGTTGACACGCCGAGAGCCGAAATTACTTTGGCGTTTCGCCTCAACGACGCAGTTCTGGGGCGCCTGAATCATGGTTACGAAGCAAAAATCCCCCGCTCGAGGCAAGAGGCAGCGCAGAAGGTCGTCATCGGCGCACGCGGCAATTCGTGAAAAGAGAAAGAAAACGCGACGCTACGTCTATTACTTCGGCGACGGCCACGCTGACGGATCAGGCACCATGAAACCGCTGCTGGGTGGCAAGGGCGCAAACCTCCACGAGATGACGCGCATAGGTCTGCCCGTGCCGCCCGGATTTACAGTCACGACGGAGGTGTGCAGTTACTTTTACGCTCATAACCGCGCTTATCCGCCGGAGTTAGAAGCCGAGGCCGCGGCTGCGCTGGCGAAAGTGGAGAAATCCGTGGACAAAAAATTCGGCGACAAAGAGCGGCCGTTGCTTGTTTCAGTGCGTTCAGGTGCTCGCGATTCCATGCCGGGAATGATGGACACCATCTTGAACCTCGGGATGAACGACGAGGTTGTTGAGATCGTTGCAAACAAGACGAACAACACCCGTTTCGCCTATGACTCATATCGCCGGTTCCTGCAGATGTATGGCGATGTGGTGATGGGCGTTCAGAAACGCGCAGGTGAAGACCATGAGCCGTTCGAAGCTGTGATTGAACACCTGAAGGACGAACGCTACGGAAAGCATGATTTCCCAGACGTCCGATTAACGGTCGGCGATTTGAAAGTGCTTGTGCAGCGTTTTAAGACGCTGATCGAAGAGCGGACTGGAAAATCGTTTCCCCAGGATCCGAATGAGCAGCTCTGGGGCGCGATGGGTGCGGTCTTCGGTTCATGGATGAACGACCGCGCGATCGTTTATCGGCGAAAATACGGAATCCCGCACGACTGGGGAACAGCGGTGAATGTTCAGACGAT
>Ga0209266_1001991_pt1 | contig 13147 bp, 10 predicted proteins | sample GraSoiAngelo_132_FD_185889 | JGI IMG/M metagenome (GOLD analysis project Ga0209266, IMG submission 185889) | Grasslands soil microbial communities from the Angelo Coastal Reserve, California, USA - 14_0929_02_40cm (SPAdes) (version 2) | ecosystem: Environmental > Terrestrial > Soil > Grasslands ...
TTTAAATCCACGACCACGGTTTCGAACTTCCGCGTGTTCACCAGGCGAATGGCGCTTGGAACGTCGGTACACACTTCGGTGGTTGCCGCCAATTCTCGCAGCGGTTCCGAAATTTGCCTGATGGTCAACGGGTCATCTGAAACCACCAGCGCCCGTACGGCCGATTCAGAGGAAGTGAGATTCATGCAAACAGCTTCTCTTGGCACGAGTTCCCGTTATTGTTTCCGGAGGTCGGCTCACGGACACGGAGCAAGAGCAAACTCTGGTCATCCTGCTGCATGCCGTGCTGCTTTACACCATCCATGACCAATTCCCAAATCCGCGACAGGGGTTGGGCGGCTTCCTGACTCAGCAGTTGTTCCAGTCGCGCCAGACCAAACTCTTCGTCTCTCTCGCTGGCTACCTCCGTGATGCCATCGGTGAGCATCAGGAACACATCACCCGGTGAATAACTGACTCGCTGGCTCGCATAACGACCGCCGAGAATCAGACCCAAGGGGAATTGCTCCATGGCGAGCTGAACCGTGTCGTGGCTGCGATGGCGATAGTGCAGGATGGGCACATGCCCAGCCAAGGCGTACTCGGCTTGGGTTGAGCCGTCGAAGTGCAGCAGGGCGAGGGTGGCGTACATGTCCGGGGTCTTGAGGGCAGGCAACACACGGTCTGCACCTTCGAGCAAAGCCACGGGCCGTTGATGGAACTGGAGAGAGACCCGCAGCGCGGCCTTTAATATCCCCATGAGTTGGCCGGCGGGCAGACCGTGTCCAGAAATATCGGCGACGTAGGCGAGCAGACTTCCGTCGCTCTCGACAACGTCGATCAAATCGCCGCCCATTTCTGTGCTAGCAATGGATTTGCCGTAGACCTCGAACCTCGGGGTCTGGAAAGAAAGGGTTGGCACCAGAGTAGCTTGAATGCCGTGGGCGAGGGAGAGTTCGGTCTGCATCCTCTCGAACCGCGTGAAGAACTGATCGTGGAGCCACTCGAAAAAACGCGCTTGTACAGATGAATTCGTATACTGGCAGTGAATCCCGGCTTTGCCATCTCTGTTATCCCAAATGACCGCGCCTTCGGCACTCACGAACAGATCAGTATTGGGAACTGCAAAGGCGATGCTTAGCCGTTCTCCAACCTCAAGGGGGTGAGGAGTCCTGACTGCCATCCCGCTTTGGCTCAGATTAATAGTGGTACATTCCAGTAGGTCTCCTGATCCTCTCCGGATCGAAACCGTCAATTCAACAGCTAATCTGAAGTATGCCTGCCGGTCGTGCAGCATACGTCCATACACGCTACGCAGCAGGTCTCTTATTTGCGATGGAACCAATGGACGCTCGATGATGAAGGCAGCACCTAAAGCGGATGCTATTTCTTTGGCCCGACTGTCACTGGCTATCGCAACCACCACAACATGTTTATTGGGGCGCGGCAGACTCTTTAGTATGTCGGCACACCGTCCGACGTGGTCAAAGTCCAAGACGACTGCCTCGAACTTCTCGGACGAAAGCTGATCGATAGCGACAGATTCGAGGAAGCACTTCTGTGTCTCGATACTGTTCTCGCGGAACAGATGCGAGAAGATGCTGATCATCTCTGGATCGCGGCCCACAACGAGCGCCTTCATCCCAAACGGCGACTCAGCAGTGGCTGTTCCGGGCTCGGAGGCTAGTTCGAGTGCTTCGCGACATTCACCAACAATGTGTTTCTGTTTTGCGTAGGTGATCAATGCGCCCGCCGCCGCGCCGAGCATGAAGATTCCGAAAACGGCGAGTGGGTCTGCTAGCAATGCGTACAACCTCGAAGGCGATAGCTTGAGAGTAGCCGAGTCTTAATTTGGACAGGTAACGTAAAGAAACGACATAGACCCACCGAAGTAACTTACGGTGACGAATCGAGGTCAAGACTGCTCGAAACTTGATCGGGAACTGACTCGAAGGTCACGGCTTGCGAGGCTTTTGCCGATCAGCCCGATTCTTCTTGATCAAATCGACCATTCCAAGATTTGCATCCACTACCCCCCCGATTATCATCGGGAATTTACGCAGGAAAGCGAGAATCGACAACTAGGGCGGGCAACTGTTCGTCTCTCGCAGCGGCTTCCGAATCGCGAGCCTGCCCCGGAGCCAGCCATCCACCTCGTTCCTTGAAGCAAACACGACTGCTCCTTTTTGCGGGCTCAATCGCCGAACCGGAAACTCGTATGCATGCTCCCAACGCTGTACGGTCCTGACGCAGGCTCCCACGTACTGGGCAATATCTTTCCATGACCGCAGCACTGCACTGGCGGACCGCGCATTACTATGCGTTGGTTGAAGTTGGATGTTTCTTCCTAATTCCACAACAACTGCGCCGACCTGTTTCACCCTGCCGTTCGAGTCGGCCATCGGGAAGAAATTGTCAATCCAGTGTCCCCCGTCAGGCTTGGTCGGCAATGCTCCGGCAACCTCGCAATTCACAACAGATCGGGCCGTGTCGAACACCTGCTGGATCGCAGGTTCCACTTGAAGAGCAACGTTTCCAAGAATCTCCCGTACGTGCTTTCCCAAATGGGAGTCAGCAGAAGTGCCATTCGAGGCCGCTAAACATGAGTTAAGCATCCGATAACGTAGCTGTTGGTCAAAAATGGCAAGCCCCACATTGGAACTATTGAAAAAGTCGGCGAATAGCCGCTCTGCATCTAACAACTCAGCGAGTACCGTCCGGATCATTACACAGAACCTCCGATGGAATTTGTGGTCGGATCTCCCGCATAAACGAGAACGGGAGTTCTCATTTCGAATTCTCTGATCTGTTTCAGAATCGGGACAGCCCCAAGTAGTTAAATACAGATTAGCCAAGGATCGCGATTTTATACTTGCTCCGGAACAAACTCACTAGCTGCTTGAGTCTACGGTAGTTACGCCGGAACACCTGAGACAAAAGTCCACCGCTTACTGGTTGCTTGCACGAAGTGTTTCACTTCGTGCGGCGGCTGAGTGCCCTGATCCGGTCGTTTTCGAGAAATCCCGCCCGGTTCGGCTTGTGTGCTGGAGAGTCCGGTGGCATTGCACCTTCATCTATTAATTAGGAATGAGGGTGCCCACTTTTGCCCCATCTCGCAACGGAATTCAGGATGCAGCGATATTTGAAGAATTGTCGCCAGACGATCTGAAGCTGGTGCTGAGCCGGGCCTCCGTGCGAGCAGCACCTAAAGGGGCATTTCTCTTCCGTCAAGGAGAACCTGCTAGAGAAATGTTTCTCCTTGAATCTGGCTGTGTGCGGCTTAACGAGATCACCGCTGATGGTCGCGAGTTGCTGATTCGGTTCGTGCGACCCGGTGAGGTGTGTGGCGACAAAGCGGCAATTGCAGGCGCGGAGTACGGCGCGTCGGCGGTGAGCGAGACACCTGTCCGAGCTTACGCATGGACAACCGGGATGATTATGGCGTTGCTAAAGGAAGTGCCCCGGCTCGCAACGAACCTGTTCGGCATCACGACACGTTATTTGCACTACTCGCGCGAACGCTACCGTCTTCTGGCGACAGCCTCGGCCGAGTACCGAATTCGTTGGGCTGTGGCAGACTTGGCCCGCAGCATCGGCTCTTCGGATGGAAATGCCACCATCGTCATTACCGGCCGAGCCGTCCAGCAAGATATTGCCGACCTAGCAGCAACGACAATCTACACTGTAAACCGGGTGCTGAGCGGCTATGAACGACGGGGCATCTTGACCAAGAAACGTGGACGTATTGTTCTTTTCAGAACGCTCCAATGAACAAAGGCGCGATCCGCCTGCCGCCTTCGTCGAGAACTTCCAAGCGGAGAAAGAGCGACCAAATCGACGTGCGGGTTGGCACAATCCTTGTCAGCGACCGATGTTGCCATTTCTGAGAAGTTGGTCACGCTTGAAGTAGCGTTCGGCGACCACAAGCAGAGGGTGCGCCCTTATGGATTATTGTTTTTTCGCTTGCAGATTTGGCGGAATTTTTCGCGGCTGTTCTGAAAACCGAACAAGGCGGCGGCTGGCTTGTGACGAAATTTGCTTTGCGGAGGGGGCGCGGAGCGCCAAATCACAATCAAGCAGAGCGCATTTCTGCTCGGTCAATTCTCGACATGGCATCAGGAATACAGCGCAAATGGAGTTTCGTGTGATCCTGCGAAATGGCTTCTGTTCTGATTTCGAAACAAGGCTGCCAACATCGAGAATGCACAGCAGCCTCACTGCTATACATCATCGTCATGGGCACCAAGTCAGATGTTCTGCTGTTGCTCGGAATGTTGATGTTGGGCATGGCTCTGGGAGCATTGTTGACCCTCATTCGACAAAAGGCCATAACCGCAAAAGTCATCCGAGAGCTGGAGGCTAGGTTTGGAATCGAAAAGGGAACGCCTCACGAGCGCCGAAAGGATGATTCGACGAAGCCGGATGCAGCATAACGCTATTGCGGACGTTCCACAAATTGCTGAGTCTCTTTACACATCCCCGAAATCACCTGTGTGACAGAGGAGGAGAAACAGTATTTATCTAGGCTCCTCCCCGCCAGCGCTGGTGGCTTCGGCCGTGGGTACGACGATCGCCTGAATGTTTTGTCCGGCCATGATTTTCTGGAATGATGCCAAGTCGGTTTTTTGCAGCTCCGCCCAGTGTGCCAGGTAATCGTCGGTTTGCTTCTTGAGTTTGTCGAACTCCTGATATTCGGCTTCCGTGGGAGCGGAGTCGGTCTCGTCGGACACGAGCAGCCCAAGGTAGGCCAGCTTGCTATCCGCGCGCTGCGGATAAGCGAGTGAATCTTCATTGGCCTTGATCTTGAGCTGGATCAGGTTGTCGCGCGTGACGAGCAGCTTTTGATCCAGGTCACCGGCGGCTTGCAGCACGGGCTTTGTGCTGTCATTTCCCACAAGTCGCTTCATTAAGCCATTCACCTGGGTCCGGACGTCCTCGATCTGGTTCGCTGCGTTGTAGACGCGGTTGAGTTCATCGCGAATCTGAATGCCGAGGTCGAACTGTTTTTGCAGATCAGCCTGCTCAACCTTGACGCGGGGGTCGAGCTTCATTTCCATAGGCGCAGTTTGGCTCTTGCCGTCCACGGTCAAGCGAACTTGGTATTTGCCCGGCAGCGCGAATGGGCCATAGGCGCCCTCCTTGTATTCGAACAAGTAGTATCCGGGTACGCGGCTGGTTCCCTCGTAACGTTCGTCCCAGATGAAACGGTTAAGCCCGGCTTCCGCCTTGATTTGTTTCTCTGGTTTCTTGTCATCGGGATTCCGAGGCTCCTCAACTGGCTCGATCTTGTTGCTGGAATATTTGCGAACTACCGTGCCAGCGGAATCGAGGATCTCGATAGTTGTTTCGCCTTTGGGAGCATTCTTCAGATAGTAGTAGACAACCGCGCCCGGTGGCGGGTTCTGGCCGGCTATCACCGACTTGCGCTCTTCGTCTGATGGATTGTGGAAACGATATCCGGTAGCGGGTGTGTAGAGGTGCACATCTTGCGCCGTGATCTGGTCGGTGAATTGGCGCAGCGGCGAAACATCATCAAGAATCCAGAAAGACCGCCCGTGCGTGGCTAAAACGAGATCGTCGTTCTTTACCACCAGATCGTGAACTGGCGTTGTAGGCAGATTGAGCTTCAGCGCGCGCCAGTTTGCGCCGTCATTGAAAGAAACGAACATACCAGTCTCGGTGCCGGCGTAAAGCAGCCCGCGTTTCTTGGGGTCTTCGCGGACTGCACGTACAAACGTGTTCTCTGGAATGCCGCTTACGATTTTCGTCCAGCTCTTGCCGTAGTCGTTGGTCTTATAGATGTAAGGACGCAGGTCGTCATTCTGGTGGCGGTCAATCGCCAGGTAGGCAGTTCCGGCATCGTGCGGCGAGGCGTCGATGAGGCTGACACGGCTCCATTCCGGCAAATCCTTCGGAGTGACGTTTGACCAATTCTTGCCGCCATCACGAGTAATGTAGATCAGGCCATCATCGGCGCCGGTCCAGATTAAGTCTTTTGCGACGGGAGATTCGGCAACGGCAAAGATTGTGTCGTAGTACTCGGTGCCAGTGTCGTCGATGTCGATCGGGCCGCCGGAAGGTTGCTGCTTGCTCTTGTCGTTGCGGGTGAGATCGGGGCTGATGGCAACCCAATGTATGCCGCCATCGGTCGTCTTGAACAATCGCTCTCCCGCTTGATACAGCGTATTTGGATCGTGGGGTGAAAAGAAAATTGGAGCAGTCCACTGGAACCGGTGATCCAACTTGGCCGCGCCTCCGCCATCGCTCAGGTCAGGCATCACACGGACATCTTTGCGTTCTCCGGTCCGTTTATCGAAACGTGTGATTTGGCCTTGATAGCCCCCTGCGTAAACGATATTCGGGTCCGGCGGGTATGGAGCGATGTGGCCGGATTCGCCGCCTCCGACGTCATACCAATCGGCGCGCCCGATTGAACCGTCATCGCTGCGGCTGGCGATACCAATCGTACTGTTGTCCTGCTGCGCGCCGTAAACGAAATACGGCGTACGGTTGTCGGTGATCACATGGTAGAACTGCGCGGTTGGCTGGTTATCTTCGCGTGTCCAGGTCTTGCCTCCATCGAGACTCACCGTCACTCCGCCGTCGTTGAAAACAATCATGCGACGCGGATTCTTGGGGTCAATCCACATGCCATGGTTGTCGCCATGCGGAACTTTGACTTTGTTGAACGTGTGGCCGCCATCGGTCGATCGGTAGAAATCTACGTTGGCGACGTAGACCGTATCGGAGTCCTGAGGATCGGCGATGATGTGCATGTAATACCAGGAACGCTGCCAATAGGAACGATTGCCGTTGACGAGATCCCAGGTCTCGCCGCCATCGTCAGAACGATAGATGCCGCCTTCGGCTGCTTCAATGAGGGCATACACGCGATCCGAGTTGGCGGCCACAGCAACTCCGATGCGCCCATAGGGAGGTTTCGGTAAGCCATGCTCCTGAAGCTGTTTCCATGTCGTGCCGCCATCATTCGAGCGATATAAACCGCTGCCGGGGCCGCCGTCCGAAAGCGTCCACGGCATGCGACGAGCCTGCCAGAGAGAAGCGAAAACGATATTCGCATTTTGAGGATCGAATGTGATGTCGATCCCGCCGGTATTTTCATCTTTATAAAGAACCTTTTCCCAGGTTTTGCCACCATCAAGCGTACGGAAAATGCCGCGCTCAGTATTTGGACCATAGGGGTGCCCAAGCGCGGCGACCAGAACGCGGTCAGGATTCTTGGGGTCGACAATCAGCTTGCCGATGGCGCGCGAATCGCGCAGGCCGATGTTCTTCCAGGTCTTGCCGCCGTCAACCGTTTTGTAAATGCCGTCACCATGGGATGCGTTGCCACGAATGCACCCTTCGCCCGTTCCGACGTAGACGATGTTCGGATCGGACGGCGAAACCGCCAAGCTGCCGATGGCTGAAGTTCCCTCTTTATCGAAGACCGAAGTCCAGGTCATGGCGCCATCCGTGGATTTCCAAACGCCCCCCCCGGTCCCGCCAAAATAATAAGTGGTTGGATCGCCGGGTATGCCGGACGCGGTCAATGATCGCCCGCCGCGAAACGGTCCAATGGGACGATACTTCATTCCCTTGAAGGTCGGGTCTTCGTTCTTCGGGGCCGGAGTTGCGTTCTCGACCGCTGCGGCTTGTTCTTTCGGTTTGCGTTCTCTTTGAGATTCCGTCTGCCGCTGTGCAGGACTCACCGAAGATATGAGCAATACAAGTGCAAACCATGCTGTCGCGCTTACTGTGATCCTAGAGCGATACATTTGTTTCTCCCGGGGAAGAAGTTGAATCGCATATCTTAATGCCAGCGAGGCGATTTGTGAAATTGAAGGTGTGCCCCGATGCGTTAACGGCCACTGTTTCTACTTGCGTGTTCCAGAGAGCAGCTTCCGCGCGGCTTGCAGCTCTTTTCGTTTTTGCGCATCGACTTTGGGATATGACAAGTCCAAATCGTCCAAGGTATCGACAATCGCTGCCGCCAGCACTAACCGTGTGAACCATTTGTTGTCAGCCGGGATGACAAACCACGGCGAATGTTTGGTCGACGTATTACGAATCATGTCTTCGTAAGCATCCATGTAGTCGTCCCAATATTCGCGTTCGCGCACGTCGGCGGCGGAGAACTTCCAGTTCTTCTCTGGTTGATCCAAACGCTCTAGAAAGCGTCTCTTCTGTTCCTGTTTTGAAAGGTGCAGAAAGAATTTGCGAATCACAATTCCGTTGTGGGAGAAGTAACGCTCGAAAGCACAGATGTCGCGAAAGCGCTCCTCCCACAAATCCTTCGTGATCAGGGACTCGGGAATTCTTTCCGCTTTTAGTAAGTCCTGATGAACTCGAACTACTAGCACTTCTTCATAATAGGAACGATTGAAGATGCCGATGTGACCACGCTCGGGCACACGTTGCATGGTGCGCCAAAGATAGTCGTGATTGAGTTCCTCTGTGGAAGGAGTCTTGAAAGAATAAACCTGGCATCCCTGCGGATTGATCCCCGACATAACATGTTTGATCGCGCCATCTTTGCCTGCGGCGTCCATCGCCTGGAGGATCAGAAGCACACCCCAGCGGTCCTGGGCATAGAGTTTGTTTTGCAGCTCGGCCATGTGGGCGATGCCCTTTTCCAGCAGTTCGGTCGCGTGCTCTTTGGAGCGAATATCGCCGGTGTCACTAGGATCGAAATCTTTCAAGCGGATTTTCTTGCCATCGTCTACGCGATATGGTTTGGCCAGCTTGCCTGCCCAGCTCACGAAGTCTCCCTTCTGCTTAAAGTCAGGGCCGAAGTCTAGCAAGATTCCGGACAAATCGCATTCAGGTATTTGTGCCAGAAGCGCCTTTGACGGTTTTCCACAGAGGTTCAGTTTGCGTGACGGAGGTCACAGACATCATGGCTATGCTGCCGTAGTCTATACTTCGTTTCCCACAAGGTTGAGGGCAAGTTCCTTCGCGGGACGCTAACTTTGTTGCGAGTGTCTTGAGACAGGTGAACTTTTTTGCTCTCAGTGTTGCTCACCATTCTAATGAGGAAATCCTTTCGATGACAGCAGCGCCGGATGTGGCGTCAGTGTTTCTGCTTGCCGAAAACCGCCTCCTTCGTGAGGCCCTGACGAAAATATTCGAGAGGAAAAGCGATCTGCGGGTGGTCGGGGCCTGCGCCTTCTCGCCGGCTGCAGTCGAGCAGCTCGCTTTGGCCGCCCCGAGTGTTTTGGTTTTGGACTCCTTCGCCGAAGGCTTACACCTGGACTTTTTGCGAGAAGCACATCGGCGTTTTAGTGATCTCAAGGTTGTGCTGATTGGGATGGAAGCCAACGAAGTAGCATTCCTGCGAGCAGTTCGCGAGGGCGCTTTAGGTTATGTGTTGAAGGACGCGTCAGCGCTGCAGGCGGTTGCCACGGTACGGGCGGTAGCGAGTGGTGAGGCGGTGTGTCCCCCGCAGTTATCGGCTGCCCTGTTTCGTTGCGTTGCCCAGCAGCAGCATCATGTGCCAAGCTTCCAAGTGAAACTTACCTTGGGTCTCACCAATCGCGAGCAGCAACTCGTGGTGCTGATTGGAAAAGGGCTAACAAATAAGGAGATCGCCTGCCAGTTGCAACTCGCCGAGCAAACGGTGCGCAACCACGTTCACCGCATGCTGCGCAAAGTGGGCGCCAACAACCGGCTGGCGGTCGTCGAGTTGTGCCGCATGCAGGGGTTACCCGTTTAAGAGCGCCGGTGTTTCATGTTCGGAGTTCAAGCCATCCACAAATTGCATTTGCCATATCGATTTTTTCCACCCAGATAGATGGGCAGGTGAACTCACCCGCCCCTTCGTGTTTTTGATGGCAGCTTACTCCGCAGTCTCCTGCCGCGTCCTGGTGCGGCGGAGGACGGGCCGACTCTGGTTTCCTTCTCCGGGAGCGTGGCGGCGCAGCACGGGACGCTGCGCCCAGGCAAGCTTGGCTTTCACTTCGTCGAACTCGCTGGTGTTATCGATGTACTCAGACTTCGCAGGGAGCAGCGTCGCAATTTCGTTTTGCACCCGGCGGATACGTTCCTCCGTTTTCGGGTAGCCGGCGAAAAGTTTTGCCAGCAATTGATGCATGGGCAGCTTATCCATGACCCTGTAGCCCGGCAGCTTGGCCATTCGGCTATGCATGAAGGCTTCTCTTTTTTGCAATTTTTCAAGAGCTGCGACGTAAGCCTCTGGGTCGTAGCCAGCAGCGTATTGATACTCGATTCCCAGCAAGTCCGCCTCATTTTCTGCGTTGCGGCTGAACTTTTTGAACGATAGCGGCGCTCCCAGGCCTGCGATCTGTTGCAAACCGATGCCGGCTGGCCCACCGAAATATGTCAAGGGAATCGAGATCGCATCCCAGGCATACATGCGGGTGGCGGAGCGTGTGGCGTGTCGTGCGGCAACGTGCGCGATCTCATGCGCCATCATGCCGGCGAGTTCGGCTTCGCTGTCGACCGCCAGAATTAATCCGCTATCTACGTACAGGTAGCCGCCGGGAAGAGCAAAAACTCTGGTGTCCTCAGAATCGATGACCTTAATGGTGAAGGGCAACTGCGCGTCGGAGTTGCGGGCGAGCTTTTGGCCCAGGCGGTTTACATAATCGGTGACGCTGGGATCGGGAACGAACTTGGTGTGCCGGTCAATGCGCTTGGCCAGCGATTCGCCCAGCCGCTGCTCCTTTTCCAGTGAATAAAAATTGATGCCCTTGCCGACGCCCCGCACACCGATCCGATCGATATCGTACTTCGGCTGGCGGTTCTTGATTTCGCCGCTGGAATTGTTTTGCGCCGGTGCGGCCTCAACTGGCGCTGTGTCTGCTTCCTGCGTGGTCGCTTCCGGAGACTGCTGCGCCTGCGAACTTCCGCTCCAGACCGCGCTCACAAGAAATGCAGTGCAGCTCCATCTCGCAATGCGCGCGCGCCAGGGGAAGTTGAATTCGGGATGGTTCGTGCCGGAGCAGCAAACAGAGAGGTTCGCCATGACTCACCCGCCGAGGGGAGGATTCTACTCTTCTGATGTGCAACTGTGCGGCCAAAATCTTTGCATATGGCCGTCCGAACAGGCCCTGGTAGCGTATGTTGCGGGCTAGAAAGGGCGAACTGTGCTAAATGCCCACGCCCGCACGCCGTCCCAAACGCTCTCCACGGCGGCTGAGGAAGTTTTATGCCATGATAGTGAAAGTTTTTACCCTTGCCCGGGTGGCGAAACTGGCAGACGCACGGGACTTAAAATCCCGGGTCCCGAAAGGGACGTACCGGTTCGATTCCGGTCCCGGGCACCAGGTGGAATTTCTGGGAGATCCCTCGGCTACGCTCGGGATCTCGGCGCGCGGCTCAGACGCCGCGCAAACGCCTCAACTCGATATGGGGGTCGAGGTGAGGCTGGGCTGACGCCTTTTCAATGCATCCAACCGATGCCACAAATCGCGTTTACAAGAAAGACTAGGGAGAGGGCGATCACCGTACCCCTAGCGATACCCGATTCGTTGTATTTGCTTAAAGCGTAAAGACTCACGAGAATCAGCGCAATTGCGTTTAGAAGTGGGAAGACCCAACTGTGTCGAGACCCGAGTGTCATTCCAACGACAACTGCAATCACAAAACATATTCCGCTCAGGATCAATCCCAAAATAAACCCCAACACCACCTTCTGAGTGGAGTGAACGCTTTCATCCGGCATATGTAGTCTGCTCCCTGTTACGGCGTAACGGGATCAACCGTTCTGTTTCGAGTTGGTCGCGATAAAAAAGATTGAAGGTGTCGAAAGGTATGAGGCGGCCATCAGGGTGCACGATGTGGATGCAGCTTTTCTTTACTGAGCGAACATCGAACGAATACGCATCCAGAAACTGCACAATAAGGACGCGAAAGATATTGTCGTAATCAAGCTCAGGAGGCGCGTCCAGCCTAGGGAGGCAGCACAGCAGGTCTCGCAGACTGCCAGCCCCAGAGCGTGGCGAATGGTTAGTTGCAAAGAGTTTGAAAACGCCGTTCCTCACCGCATCGTCTTGTTCGTAAACTATGGTATTGCGTCCGCCGTTAATCAGCACCTCGGGATCGATCATGCCGGTCAGGGGAATGACTCTCCCATTGAGCTTCAATGCGTAAGCCATTGCCAAGCTATCGGCATGGCACGGCACCGGGATGATGTCTTCCGGTCGAAAAACCGTCGTCTGCTCCAGAATTTTCCTACGCACTTCGGTCAACGTCAGGCGATCGGTTGCCGGATCGTAGTGCTCTACGCGCCCAGCAGCCTGAATTGGCTGGAACGTTACACCCCGCACGCACGGCTGCTGCAACGCAAAGTCGATAATCTTTCCGATCTCGCAATCATTCAGACCTTTTTTCAGTGTAACCACGAGTGTGGTGGAAATCTTATGTCGGTTCAGGCGCTCCAGAGCACGTTCGCGCACGTTCCTCAGATCAGAGCCGCGTAGTTCCATTAGCGGCTGCCTTTCAAACGAGTCAAACTGAAGATAAACCTCTAGGTCGGGCATGCAGCCGGATAATCGACTCGCAAATTCTTCTTCATGCGCTATCCGAACACCATTTGTATTCACCATTACGTGGCGGATGGGGCGAGCCTTTGCCATATCCAATATGGCAAAAAAGTCAGGATGCAACGTTGGTTCTCCGCCTGAGATTTGCACTACGTCGGGCTGAGCTTCATTACGAACGACGGCATCAAGCATCGCCTCGATCTGGGATAGGCTACGTTGTTGAGGTCGGTCGGGGCCACTGTGGGCATAGCAAATGGGACACCTCAGATTACAGTGGTCATTGATCTCGATGAGCGACAGACACGAGTGCTGCTCGTGATCGGTGCACAATCCGCAGTCATACGGGCACCCCCACTTTACGGGCGTGTTGTATGCTACTGGCATTTCAGGAGGCTTAAGAAAGACTTCACGGCATCGACGGTAGTAGTCCACGTCATCCGCAATAAGCACTCGCTGGCTCCCGTGTACCGAGCACTTTTTCAGCAAGTAGACACTTCCATCTTGAAAGACGATCTTTCCTTCTACTTTTGCGTAGCAGGTCGGGCAAATGGAAAGCACCACATCATAAAAAATGTAAGGGCGCACTCTCGCTGCCATTCGCTACCTCTCCAAACTTGATGTCCCGGACATACCACCAGCACTACGCCAACTCTTCAGGTTCG
>Ga0209266_1001992_pt1 | contig 13143 bp, 8 predicted proteins | sample GraSoiAngelo_132_FD_185889 | JGI IMG/M metagenome (GOLD analysis project Ga0209266, IMG submission 185889) | Grasslands soil microbial communities from the Angelo Coastal Reserve, California, USA - 14_0929_02_40cm (SPAdes) (version 2) | ecosystem: Environmental > Terrestrial > Soil > Grasslands ...
GGGGAGATCGATGAACGGAAGAAACGCCACCCGCTTCGTGTTCTCTCGTAGGAGGGGCTTCCCGTTTTCGGTGGCCCGGAGCCAGCTGGCGCCTGACCAGCTCGAGACCGTGGTGAATGCTTCGCATCGGGAATCGAACACGGCGGGCCAATCCCCCAGGCACACCGGCCGGCCCACATAGATCCAGCGCAGCCCGCAGTCCGAAAAGCGGGCCGCCGGGGTCCCGACCGTTTCGCCGGTGGTCAGGTAGCAGTCATGTGGGGGGACGGCCAGCTCCCCGGTGCTCATCCACACCTGCAGCAGCCCCGGGTCGATGTCCACCAGTGCCGTGCGCCGGGCGCAGCGGAGCAGCCCGGGATCGATCGCATAGTGGAAATTCAGCAGCAGGTCCGCCCGTCGCAGCACGCCTTCGGCCTCAGGCCGCGTGCAACCAACGAACTCGAGCGCACCGGGATCTCCCTCCCGCGGCCGCTCGCGCCTGTACAGCAGCGTCCTGCCGCGCAGCCCGAATCGCTCCATTCGCGCCAGGAAGGCGTCAAGCAGCTGAGGTTCCAGCTCGGGATCGCGCAGCGGCCGGAGCTGTTCCAGCCAGTAGACCTCACAGCCCAGCCGGCGCAGCGCCTGCGCGTACTGCATGTAGACCCAGAAGTGGCCGCCGCCGTCTGGGAAGTTGGCCACCTTGTAGACGGAGATCACGACCGTGCTCATCGCGCGCGCTCCGGCACCGCGGGCTGGGGCGAGGGCAGGTCCCGGAAACCGATCAGGCGGATGGTCATGTCCCAGATCGCGTGGCGCACCCGCCGGTCGCACAGCGTCTGCAGCTCCACCTCGCGCTCCGCCGCATAGCTCGACGAGAACCCCGGCTCCACGTAGCCGGGATGACAGGTCAGCTCGGTCATGCCCTCCCCGACCTCGGTCCGGAGCAGGCGAAGCAGTCCCGGAACGCCGATCTGCTCCAGATGGGGTTCGCCGCCCCACCGGCCGTAGAACTTCGAGAGATGGCGGACGCCGGCATACCCCCGCACCGGCACGCCGGTGCGCGCAGACCACGCCAGCACGTATGGCAGCACGCGCGGATCGCGGTGCACGTCATGATGGGAGTCGATGTGGGTGGGCGGTGCGCCGACGAGCTCGGCAAACCGTGCGATCTGCCTGGCAACTGCAGCGGGCACGTCACCGGTGTCGTCCGGGTCCAGTTCCAGATGGAGCCCCAGGCTCAGCGCCGGACACTCGCGCGCGAGGGCGACGGCGTCCTGGCATGCGGGCCGGTTGACCATCAGGCTTGCGCTTGTCAGTATCCCGTCCCGGTGGGCCTGGATGATCCCTCGGGTGACGCCCCGATGCAGGCCGAAGTCGTCCCCGGTGACGATGAGCCATTTCATGATCTCGCCCCGATCACGCGGCCACGCCACCTGCGCGGGCCGGCCGGCCCGGCCCGATGTCCAGCGCCTGCTCCAGGACGCGGCCGACAACGGCGCAGCCGTTGAAGTAGTCCTCGGTGAGCTGGCGCGCAAGCCCGGCGTGGCGCTCATAATCTGACTCGACGGTGGAAAATGCCTGGACTGCCTCGTCGAGATTCTTGAAGCGAAAGAGTCCCGCGGCGTCGGGCAGAACGCGGCTCGGGCCTGTGTGCTGGACGATGGCCGGCTTGCCGCTGGCCAGGTAACAGAGGGTGCGGTCGCTGACCCACGAGTTGGCCAGCGTCATGCATGCCGGCTTCGCGCAGCTGAACTCGCCCCGCGATTGCTGGATGTAGGCCCGGTATTGCTCGGGTGTCGCACTCACGTCCCAGGCCTGCCGGATCTTCCACCCAGAAGGTTCCAGACGAGCCCGCCACTCGTCATAGTGCTCGCCCAGACAGATGGCCAGCTCGAGCCGTGCGGGGGTCTGGGACGGGAGCGCCTGATATTCCAGAAATGAAACATGCTTTTCTTCATTGATGACCTGTCCCTCAAATTCGAAGCGGCTGCCCCACCAGTGGGCGACCGTGGTATAGGGCGCGGTGGAGTTCGCCCGGACCGTCGGCCACGCGGGCAGGTAGACCGGCGGCGGCGTGTACAGCCAGCGGAGGCCGCAGTCGGGGAACCGCGCCTCCGGCGTCCCGACGGTCTCGCCAATTGTGAAATAGAGATGGTGCGGGGCGACCCGCACGTCCCCCCTGGTCATCCAGATCTGCAGCAGCCCTGGGTCGGTGTCGACGAAGGCCGCGCGTCGGAACCGCTTCACCACAGACGCGGGAAGGGAATGCCACGTATTGAGCAGCAGGTCAGCTTCAGAGGCTGCATCGAGGTCCATGGTATCGGCGACCACGTCAGGCGCCAGGGGATCGTCGGTCAACGAGCACAGCGCGACGGAGTCTGCGAGACCGAAAGGCTTCAACCGTTCCTTGAGGGTGGTAACCAGCTCCCGGGTATCGTCCTTGGGATCGCGGGGGTTGAGGGCTTCCAGCCAGATCACCCGACAGCCCAGCGCCAGGAGCGACAGGGCCCACTGGAGGTACACCCACAAGTGGCCGCCGCCATGAGGATACATGATGGTTCGCGCCGCTGTCAGACAGATCGCCGCACTCATGAGTCTCCTGGTAGCGGCGGCCGGAGCGCGTCGAGCCACCGCTCGTACTCCATCAGCTCTCTGTATCCCCACCCCGCGCGATTGTTCAGCACGGCCATGGCATCAAAGAGGATGCAGTGCGCGTAGCGCGCGGCCTCCGCGGTGTGAAAGAGCAGGTTCAGCTCCGCGTCCGTGGGCAGGCGCCAGCCCGCGCGCTCCACGGCCTCGCGGTACCGGCACAACATCCACGGCCGCTCGCCGGGGGAGGACTGGTACAGGAGGGTGGAGACATCATAGCTGAACGGCCCTGCGCCGACGTGGTCCCAATCGATGAGCCGCGGGTGCGGGGCGGCGGCGTTCATGCTTACGAAGATGTTTTTGGGCCAGAGGTCGCCGTGCAGGAGTGTATCCGGCCCTGCGGCCTCCTCCATCAGCCGGACGCGCCGCGGCGCGTCATCAAGAAGTCGCTGCAGTCCGTCCTGCAGGCGGGCGCGGGCAGCCGGGAACTCGGGCGGTGCGTCAGGCGCGTAGTCTCGGAGCGCGCCGAGCGCCGCGACGGCGTCCCGGAGGTTCGAGAGGAAGAAGGGCACCCCGTGGTCACGGGCGCGAAAGCGAATCTCGGGTACGAGCGAGTGGCCCGCCGCACGGGTATGGAGTTCGGCAATGAAATCGACCGCCGCTTCCAGGCGCCACGGCAGGCGCTGCGTGGCGAGATTGTCGTGGCCTAGATCCTCATAGACGTGCCACACCCAGCGTCCCTCTCGCTCCGCTGCGGCCGCCAAGAGTTGCGGGCAGCGGTCTTTGAAGCCGAGTACCGGGAGCCATCGTTCTGCGACGAGGCGATCGATCTGCGCGATGGCCGGGGGGTGGCGTTTGAGTACCAGCGCGCGGCCGGATGCGTCGCCGACCTGCACCCGATACACCGCCTGCTTCAGCCGCTCAAGGCGGATCGCCCCGTTCCAGCTCTCCGCGCGGCCGAGCATCTCCTGCAACCGCTCGTAGACCTCCGCTGCGCCGGGTTCCCGTCTCTCCTCCAGCGAGCGTACAAATCCCTGGCGCAAGTCGATGTCTTGACTCACCCGGCTCGTCATCGCTCACCTGCTGTGGGCATTGTGCTTACCGCCCAGGCGCGGCCGGGATCCCTCGCTCTTGTCTCCGCCGGTTCGCGCAACGACTGCGTCCGGGCGGCGCGCTTGGCCGCATCATACAGGTACGACGCCAAATACGACGGTGCGTCAGGGACGCCTTTGAATCCGGGCATGCTGGACATGTCGACGACGTACGGTCTCCCCTCACTCTCCACGATGTCGATGCCGAAGAGGTCGATGCCGAGCGCCCGGCTGCATCGCAGGGTGATCTCGCAGAGTTCCGGCGTGGGGATGAACGGTTCCCCATGTTTCTCCGCTTCGGTCCTGGCCGGGAAGATTTTCTTGACGCCGAACAGACGCCCTCCGATCGAGTAGATCTTCCGGTCGCGGCCCTGGGGCGGGTGGTAGCGCTGAGCGAAGAGGGGATCCTTGCCCGCCGGTACCGCCGCGAGCTCGTCGGGGGTCCGCACAACGCGCACCCCGAACCCTTCGGTGCCCCCCACTGGCTTGACGATCAGCGGTCCGCCCTCCAGAAGTGGCGCGAGCTGGGTGAGGTGCGAGGCGACGTATGTGGCTGGCGTGGGCACGCCGGCGGCCTGCAGCAGGCGGGAGGCGATGACCTTGTCCCGCAGCGCCATGGTCGCGGGATAGGGATTCACCATTGCCGCACCCAGGGCGTGGAGCACCCCTGCGATGCTCGCCGCAGGGCCACTGATTTTCTTGAAGACATAGAGGTCGTGCTCGACGCGCACGGTGGACAGGTCGAGAGCGTCATCCCGGGGATGGATGACCTCGACGGTAACGCCCCATTCTCCCAGTATCCGCATCGCCGCGGGGAGATGGCTGCGGCTCGGCTGATGGTAGCGTGGGAGCAGGAATCCTATGCGCAGCGGGGTCATGTGCCCACCGCGTGGCGGCGCGCTGCCGCTGCGCCGGAGCCCCAGCCGAGCTGCTCCAGTGCGCCGTCCAGCTCAATGACGTACGTCTGCATGCTGCGGACAAACGACTGCGCCCAGTCGTTGGTCAGGTTGTGTGCATCCCAGTACAGGGCGGACAGCGTCCGGCACACCGTGCCGCAGTAGGCGAGCTGCCGCCAGGCCTCCAGGCTCACGTCCGGCCACCGCTCCCGCACGGTTGACCAGTAGGTCGAGATGTCGGGATTCGCCGACAGCCGGTGCGAGGGCACGGTGAGCTGGGCGAGGTCCACGGCGGGGGTGCCCCAGCCGGCATGCTCCCAGTCGAAGACGACGACCGCGGTGTCCCCATCTGCAGGCCGCAGGCGGATGTTCTTGCCGGTGAAATCGCCGTGCACGAGTGTCTGCGGCATGGGGCCGCAGACCGCTTCCACGCGGCTCCAGTGCGCGGCTAGATCATCGAGCCGGGCGCGAATCTCCTCGATGCGGACGACATCGTCTGCCGACAGCACGGGATTGTCCAGATGCTGGTGGATGAGCTCGCGAGTCGCCTGCAACAGGTCCAGATAGCGGCCCGGACTGGCGTCGGGCAGACGCGCGGCGGCGGCTGCGTCAGCCGCCGCGCTATGCAGCAGACCGAGCCAGCGGGCGGCCAGGGCGCGGTGGTCTGCCAGGAGATTTGAGTAGTCGGCGCCGGTCGCCTCTTCCATGAAGAGCCAGGAGTACTCGCCATCGGGTTCTTCGATGAACCCGTAGTGGTGGAGCGACGGGACCGCGGTCCGGGGGAGAATCTCTTCGTAGACGGTGCGCTCGACCAGGGCTACCGCCTTGGGGCAGCGCTTGGCGATCACGGGGGCGCCGGCCCACCCGATCCCGTCGAGCCGGTAGACCTGGTTCTTCTTCCGGCGGACCTTCAAGGGCGTGATTCGCAGCGGCTCAGCGTTCGGATGCAGCCGGCACCAGGCCACCACGGCGGGATGGCGCATCAGGCTGGCCCGCCGTTCGGCGACCGGGGTGGGCGCAGCCGGAGTCCCTGATAAGGCGGGCGAGAGGGTCGTGCTCGATGCCAGCCGTCCGTGCTCCAGCACGATCAGGGCCGAGCAGCGCTCGAGCAGTTGCGGCCGGTGGGTGATCAAGATGACGGTGCGGCCGCGCATCAGCCGCTGGACCGCGTCGACGATCGCCGTCTCCGCTTCCTGATCGACGGCGCTGGTCGGCTCGTCCAGGATCAGCACCGGGCTGTCTTTCAAGAACGCCCGGGCGATGGCGATGCGCTGGCGCTGGCCGCCGGAGAGCTGGACCCCGCGCTCGCCCACCTGGGTCTGATAGCCGTGGGGGAACCGCACGATGAATTCGTGCGCGTTGGCCGCCTGGGCGGCGGCGATCACCTCGCGCTCGCTCGCACCTGGCCTGGCATACGCGATGTTCTCGGCGATGCTGGTCGAGAAGAGCACCGGATCCTGCGGCACCACGGCGAACTGCAGGCGCAGATCGTCCAGCCGGTAATCGCGGACGTCGACGCCGTCCAGCCGGATCTCTCCCTCCGTCGGGTCGTAGAATCGCGTGAGCAGGCTGATCAGCGTACTCTTGCCCGCGCCGGACGCGCCCGCGATCCCCAGGCGGGTACCGGGCTCGATGGTGAACAAGATGTCCTGCAGCACGCGGCGATCGGGGCTGTACGCGAAGGACACGTTGCGAAAGGCGATGGCCCCGGTGGCCCGGGTGAGGGGCCGGGCGCCGGGCCGCTGGATGACATCCGGCGGCTGGTCGAGCACCGCGAACGCCCGCTCGGCGGCGACCAGGTTGGCCTGCAGGCTGGCGGCTTTCCGGCTGACGGTCTTCAACGGGGCGTACAACTGGTTGAGATAACTCATGACCATGAGAAGCTGGCCCAGGGTGAGGGCGTTGGCGCGCACGTGGCTGAGACCAATAAACAGGACGGCGGCCGTCCCCGCGGCGGTGGTCAGACCGACGAAGACGTTGAACTCTCCTTCCATGAATGCCTGGCGCATCCGTGCCCGCATCACGTCGCCGCCGCGCCGGAGGTACCGCTGTTCCTCCCGTGCCTCCTGGCCGAAGGCCTTCACGATGCGCAGGGCGCCCAGCACTTCCTGGACGATCCCAAGCGCGGAGCTGTCGAGCTTTTTCGCCTCCCGCGACTGGCGGCGCAGGCGCCGGCGGAAGAACCGGGCGGTCACGATCAACGGCGGCGAAATCGCGATGGCGATCAGCGCCAGCTGCCAGTCGATGCGGCCCATGACGTAGATCATCCCGACCAGCGTGATGCTGGCGCTGACAAAGGGGATGGCGCTTTCTGTCACGACCTGTTGAATGTCGGGGACGTCGTGCTGGATCCGGTACACGGAATCCGCGGTGCCTTTGCTGTCGTGGTAGGAGAGTGAGATGCGCTGGAGGTGGCGGAACATGTACGTGCGGAAGTCCAGGATCATCTTTTCCTTGACGTAGTTGCCCAGGAGCGCTGCGGCGAGTTGCTGCGCCTGACCCAGCAACGTCACGGCCGCCAGGAGGCCCACCACAAAGAGCAGCAGGGCGGTCGGTGAGCCCGTCACAGCGGGCGGCAACCACATGTCCAGTGGGCGGGGGAGGGGGCGAGACCCGATCAGGCTGTCCACCGCGATCTTCAGGGGCAGGGGCGTGAGCAGGGCGATGGGCGACGCCAGCAGGGTCAGGGTGAACAGCGCCAGCATGTGGAGCCAGTAGGCCCGCGTGTGGCGGAGCACCCGGCGGAACAAGGCAAGATCGGTATACGCGGCCATGGCGCTACGGCTCTTCCCTGTCGACGGTCTGTCGGATCACCGCCACCGCATCCGCGCAGTCGACGCACGCGCGCAGGGCGAGGAGAAGGCTGATGGCCCCGAGCACGGCGGCGACCACGAACGCCCGGTCCTCGACCGCATCAGCGGCCAACACGCCGAAGACGAACGTCACCGCCAACGCGGCTGGGGACCAGCGCGGCCACCAGCGGTACCGGGTGAGTTGCACGCCCGAGCCGGTGTCCTCGACCGCCGCGAGCAGCCTGGCTGCGCCGAGCGTGCCGACGCAAATGTCCAGATCCCAGCGATCGTAGTCTCCGCCGCGGCGGACGTTGCCTCCGGCTGCCTTGAGGCCGGCCTCGATGCGCTGGAGTTTGCCCTCGGGATGCTCCCAGCGCTTGCTCCAGACGGCCACGCGCCCTCGTCGCGGCAACACGCTCGGCCGCATCGACGCCAGCGTCCCGCCAGGTTCGCCGTTCCGGCGCCATGGCGCGAGCCCGTAGTGCAGGCGGCCGGACAGACGCGCCAGCGGTTGAAGCAGATAGAGGACCGCCGTGAGGATCTGTTGCTGGTACCGGACCGCACGCGACGCGGGGCGGTTGGGGAGCAGTGTCCGTGTCGCGGCCAGACCGGCCTGCATGACCAGGATGCCCACCGAGAGCGCCAGCAGCGGGAGCGTGCCCAGCAATGGCCGCCACAGCATGCCGAGGGCGGAGACCGCAACGAGGAGCAGGATGACCAGATACCATTCCGGCATGGTGAGGATCAGCCACATCGCGGCCGGCGAGCGCTCGTACAACGATTGAAAGGGCGCGCTGCCCCAGACCCCGTGGTAGATTCGTCTGGGCGGGCGGAGGAGCGCCGTGGACTTGCAGCCATACACGCTTCCGGACCACGTGACGTGGCCGACCCCATTGTACCGGTGGGGCCACTTGCGCGCCAGCTGCGCCTCGGCCTTCCCATACTCCCGCTGCTGCTGCCAGTATGCGCGGATGGAGTTGCGGCGGTGATGCCACACCATGGCCGCCGGGCTGAATCCCAGAGTCCAGCCGCGATCACGCAGCCGCCAGCACAGATCGACATCGTCCCCGGCGATGCGAAACTGTGGATCGAATCCGCCGACCGCCCGCAGGCACTCGGCCCGGAAGGCCATGTTGCACCCTGGGATATGTTCCGCCTCGCGATCTGAGGTGAGCACATGGACCGGCCCGCCCGGGGCTTTGGCGACGCAGCCGGCGATGGGACCGTCGTCCGGCGGCGCGATATTCGGGCCCCCAACCCCGGCGTGCGACGTGGTGAGAAAGCTTCTGGCCAGGTACATGAGCCAGTGAGGATCGGGGGTCGCGTCGTCGTCGATGTAGGCGACGATCTCCCCGCTGGCCGCCGCCAAACCCGTGTTGCGGGCGCTGCCCAGGCCGCGCTGTTCCGTGCTGATGAAGCGCATGCCGGACTCGCGGGCGATGGCCTCCGTACGGTCTGTCGACCCGTCATCGACCACGATCACCTCGAAATTCGGATACTCCAGGGCGCGCAGGCCACTAAGACACTCGCGCAATGTCCGCGCGCCGTTGTGGGTGCAGACGACCACGGAGATGCGCGGCCACGGAGCATCGCGCGGGAACGGGGCCTCGGCGAACGCGCGCGAGACCGTCTCCAGCGCTGGTTTGGGGGTGCGGTCGCGGCGTGTCAGGCCGAATGCCCAGTTGTCGACGTCGGCGCCGCCCCGGAACCACTCGTCGGTCCAGGCAAAGACGAACCCGCCAGCGCAGCCTGAGGCAAAGATCGTGCGGACCTGCCAGTCTAGCGCGCGCACCTGTTCCGCTTCACCATGCCGCAGGCTATCCAGCCCGATCTCGCTCATCAGCAGCGGGCGGTCGCCGGCGATGGTGTGCAGGTGGGCCAGGTAGGCGTCAAACCGGTCCGGCGTTTCCAGATAGACGTTGAAGCTGACCAGGTCGAGAAACGGGAGCTGCAGGTACTCGGTGGTGGGATAGTTGACGTAGGTGAGAAGCCCGTCGGGATCTTCTCGCCTCACCGCGTCCGACAGCCGCTCGAGGTACCACTCGACCCGGCGTGGTCCCAGCCAGCGTACGATCGAGGCGGGGATCTCATTGCCCAGGGCGTAGCACAGCAGCGCCGGGTGGCCGGCGACGGGCTGCACCGTCCTGCGGATCAGGTCTGCGATCTCTCCCTGGCGTTTCTTCCCGTCGATCAAGAAACCCAGATATTGTTCCGCCGAGAGTCCCACCATCACCCGCAGGCCGTGCCGCGCCGCCGTGTCGAGCAGGGCGGTTGGGGGCATGGTGTGCGGAATGCGGACCGCGTTGAAGCCCGCGGCCGCCATCTGCGCAAAGTCGCGATCGATGATATCCGGCTCGTGGTATTCGCGCCCGCGGGCGTCAGGGCGAAACGCCCCGTAGGTGACGCCGCGGACGAAGAGTGTCTCCTGGCCGGCGAGGATAAATTTGCCCCGCACCTGCGGCCGGACGCGCACCGGACCGCTGAGCGGGAGGAGGCGGGCCACCTCGTTGGCAATCGTCTGCACGGTGAGCGCCCCTGAGTACCGAATCACCACGAGGAGGGGTCGGCCGCGCCCGTGATCACCACGGTTGCCGGCGTTCGGCGGGACGCGTTCATACGCGCTCGCGGAATGGTTTCTGGTGGAGGGTGGCGTCCCCGCGGCCGAGGCTATAGTACTCAAAGCCCGCGGCCTGCATCAGCGGCGGTTCGAAAAGGTTTCGACCGTCCACGACGATGGGGGTGTGCATCGCGTCCCGGATCCGTCCGAAATCGAGCGACCGGAACTCATCCCAGTCGGTGAGGATCACCAGCGCATCGGCCTCACGGGCCGCGTCGTAGACCGAGGCCACATACGTCAGGCGGTCATTCGGCGGATAGAGCCGCTCGAAATTGCGGACCGCCGCCGGGTCGTAGACGTGCAGGCGCGCTCCCATGCTGTGCAGCCGCGGGATGACCCCCAGGCTGGGCGCACCGCGGATGTCGTCGGTATCGGATTTGAAGGCCACGCCCAGCACGCCGATGACCTTATTGGGCAGCACCCACAGCGCCCGTTCGATCTTCGCCAGCAGCCGGTCGATGCGGGCGGTGTTGATGCGCTCGACCTCTTTCAGCATGCCAACATCGACGCCGCTGTGCTCCGCCACTTTGATGAGGGCGCTGACGTCCTTGGGCAGGCACGACCCGCCGAAGCCCAGGCCCGCCCGCAAGAAATCGCCGCCGATGCGGGGATCGAGGCCGATCCCCTTCGCCACCGCCGCCACGTCGACGTCGAGTTTTTCGCAGACGTCGGACACCATGTTGATGAATGAGATCTTGGTGGCCAGGAAGGCGTTGGCCGCCTGCTTGATCAGTTCTGCCGTCGTGACGCTGGTGACGATGATCGGGCAGGAAAAGCTGGACTGGTAGAGGTCGAGGAGGAGTGACCGGGCCCGCCCGCTGTCGGCGCCGATGACGATGCGGTCCGGATGTAGAAAGTCGCGAACCGCCGTGCCCTCCCGTAGGAACTCGGGATTGCTGGCGATATCGAATTCCCGCTCAGGCCCGGCGAGGCGACGGATGGTCGAATCAATCCAGTACGCGGTACGCGCCGGGACGGTACTCTTCTCGACGATCAGCTTGTACCCGTCCAGCATGGGCGCGATCGTGCAGGCGACTTCCTCCACCTGGGAGAGATCGGCGCGTCCATCGGCCCGGGGCGGCGTGCCCACGCAGACAAACACAATCTGAGATTCGCCCATCGCGTCCGCGGCCTTGGTGGTGAAACTGAGCCGGCCGGCATCGAGGTTGGAGGTCAGGAGCTCCTTCAACCCCGGTTCGTGAATGGTCGGCACACCATCCGACAGGCGCGCGATGATGTCGGGGTTCTTGTCGATGGCCGTCACGGTGTGGCCTAACTGGGCGAGACCCACCGAGGTGACCAGGCCGGCGTATCCTGTCCCGAAGATGCCGAGTCTCATACTCCTCACTTATACCCTTCGAAGAGATGCAATTTGGTGGGGGAAATCCCCCGAGCCGATTTGGATAGGCCGTGCATCTGCCCCCATGGATATCGCGGAGCCTCGAGCGTGCAAACCACCGATGGCGCCTCTATCCAACGATAGAGCACCGCCGGATGGTGTGGTTCTGGTCAGTTCGCGCCGATCGCCCACGAAAGATGCCGGATGGCGTCGGCCAGCCGTGTGACCGCCGTGGCCACTTCCGCTGCCTGGTAGTAACGGCCGGCTCGATAGTGTTGCCGTGCCAGCGAAAGATATCGACCGGCCAGTGCGTAGAGCACCTGGGCGTCTCCGCTCATGCGCGCGTGCCCGTCTTCCTCCGAGAGCCGCTCCTGTGCGATCAGCAACTCCCGCGCCGCGCGCTCGGTGTCGAAGGAGCCCGAATCCACCGCCGGGGTGGCAGGGGTGCCGGGTGTCTCGGAGGTGGCGGGGGTGGCCGGTGTCGCGGGGGTCGCGGGCGTGTCAGGCGTGGCGGGTGTGGCAGGGGTCGCCGGCGCGGCCGGTGTCCCGGGTGTTTCTGGCCGCCCATGATGTCCCGGGGCCGCGGACTCCACAGAGCCCAACGGTCCCGTCACCACCAGCACGACAATCGCAAGGATGAATGCTGGTCTCATACCTGTCACCCTGGTGTGATCTGGGTTCCGCCCGGAGCTTTTTAAGGAAGCACGCCCTCTATCATACGGACGGTACACCACTTACCTGACACGCTGGTGAACGGAGATGACGGGAGGATTACATCCGTGCGGAAGGTACGGTCAGGGTCAACGCGGTGCCGCGCCCCGGGGTGCTTTCAGCCGACAGGCGGCCGCCGTGGGACTCCACGATGCTGCGGACGATGGCCAGACCCAGCCCGGATCCCTCACTGGTCGGCGGATAGCGGTAGAACCGGTCAAAGATGCGCGGCAGCCGATCAGGCGGAATGCCGACGCCGTCGTCGCGCACCGTGATCCGCCCGCCTCCCACCTCAATCGTGATGGTTCCGGTCGGCGCGGTATGACGGATGGCGTTGTCCACCAGGTTCGCGAGCGCCTCGCGGATCTGGTCCGGATCCACATCTGCTCTGGCATCGTCGTTACCCACCAGCCGCAGTTGCCTGGCGCCGGCGAGCACACGAAAGTCCTCGATGACGTGCGACACGATATCCTGTAGATTCACCTCTCTGCGCTCTAGCGGCGCGCCCGCATCGAGTGCGGAAAGTGTGATCAATCGACGCAGGGCGTGATCGAGGCGAGCTGTCTGCTCACGCATGGAGGCATACGACGCGAGGACCCTGTCCGGGTCAGCGATGACCATGCGCTCCAGCAACTCCAAATGACCGCTGAGCACGGTCAGCGGTGTCTTCAACTGGTGCGCAGCGTCGGCCACAAACCGTTGCTGCGCGGTGAACGCGGCGTCGAGTTTGTGCACCATCTCGTCAAACGAGGCGGCGAGCCGCCCGACCTCGTCCCGGCCGTGGGGCAACTCTGACCGCCGGCGGAGATCTCCCCGGGCAATCGCCGTGCAGGTCGCCGCGAGGGTCTCCAGCGGAGCCGCCAGGTAGCCGCCGAACAGCAGCGCCAGTACTCCGCTGGCCAGCAGGGTGGCCAGCGCCGCGCCAATCAGCGCGGCCCGCAGATGGGCCAGGGACCGATCCACATCTACGAGGGGCGTGTTGAGCTGGATGAGACCGACGATCCCGGAGGCGGGGGGAAGCGGCCGCAGTGGAAGGTACACGACGAGTTCACGGCCGCCGTCGACGCGCCGGACATACGTCGCGAGATCGTTTCCGCCGAGGATCCGCCGGACAGCGTCATCCCGGACG
>Ga0209266_1001996_pt1 | contig 13120 bp, 12 predicted proteins | sample GraSoiAngelo_132_FD_185889 | JGI IMG/M metagenome (GOLD analysis project Ga0209266, IMG submission 185889) | Grasslands soil microbial communities from the Angelo Coastal Reserve, California, USA - 14_0929_02_40cm (SPAdes) (version 2) | ecosystem: Environmental > Terrestrial > Soil > Grasslands ...
CAGCCCTCGTTCTCGGTCCGCACCACCTCGGTTCCAGCGCTGAGCCTTCAGGGCCTGTTTCATCCCAGTTACGTAGCGCCCAACGACCCCAGCAAGATCCGCACGCTGCTCGTCACGGGCGATGTGATCCCTTCGCGTGGCGTCAACTTCTACGCGACCCAGCGCCATGACTTCCTCTGGCCATTTCGGCCGACCGCCGACTTCGTCAAGAACGCGGACATCACCTTTATCGACCTCGAGGCGCCGCTGTTCAGCGGTTGCCCAGTGAGCGCGGCGAGCAGTTTCACATTCTGCGGCGACCCTCGGTTCATGGGTGGCTTGAAGTTGATGGGGGCCGATGTCGCCAACCTCGCCAACAACCACACGTCCAACTACGGCGCGCAGGGGATTCGCCTGACGGACCAGCTGCTGCAGCAAAACGGGATCCTGAGCACGGGCCTTGGGCCAGTGGCGGTCGTCGATGTGCGGGGGATCAAGTTCGGGTTCATCGGCTTCAACGGAGTCGGTCATGCGATCGATCAGACGGCGCTGAAGGCGAGCATCCAGAGAGCCCGCCAGCTTGCCGACATCGTGGTCGTGCAATTTCATTGGGGCAAGGAGTACGAACGCCAGCCGATGGCCGACCGCAACGTGCCGACTCCCGATGACCCGGTCGTGATCGGGCATGAATCCATCGACTGGGGCGCCGACATCGTGATCGGCAACCACCCGCACTGGTACCAGGGCGTGGAGGTCTATCACGGAAAGCTCATCACCTACTCGCACGGAAACTTTGTCTTCGACCAGATGTGGTCGGAGCAGACGCGCGAGGGCATCATCGGGACGTACACCTTCTATGGCACCCAGCTGGTTTCGGCTTCGTGGAAGGCGATCCGGATCTATGACTACGGGCAGGCCGTGTTCATGAACGACAAAGACTCGCGGACCGTGCTGCAGACGATGGAAGCCGCCAGCGACCAGCTCGCGGCTCGGCTGCAGGAACCTACCACTTCGCCTGTGCCTCCGATGCCCCCTCCGCCCGCAACCGCCCCGGAGCACGCGCCTACTTAGTAAACTCTCCGGCAACCTAAGCAGGGGGTTCCCACCGTCCCAGCCTACGTCTCAGAAATCGGACCCAAACGCGTGCGTGCGCGGCAACGGCAGCGCCGCGAGCGCTTGACGTTTTTCGTCTCCGTCGCTGTGATCGTTGCGGCGGTGGCAACGACGGTTTACGTCGCGCGGACGCGAGCGATCCCGTTTCAGTTCAGCCTCCAGGCCGCTTCCGCACCGGCCGCGAAATCCTTCGATCACTTCGATTTCTCGTACTACTGGCTCGCGACGCACGGCCAGGCGAACCTGACGATCCACGGGCAGGCGGCATTTCTGGTCGACCTCGACGCGCGCCAGGTCCTGTGGCAGCGCGACGCGGAGACCGAGCGGCCGCCCGCGAGCCTGACCAAGATGGTCACGGCGATGGTCGCCGTGGATGACGCCGGCTCCCTCGATCACATCGTGCAGGTGACGAAGGATGCGACCCAGGTCATCCCGAGCGTCATGGGACTTACGGCCGGCGAGAGCCTTACCGTGCGTGATCTCATGTATGGCTTGTTTCTCGACTCCGGCAACGACGCCGCCGAGGCCCTCGCCAGCGACATCGTGCCCCGCGAACGCTTCATCCGTCAGATGAACCAGAAGGCGAAAAGCATCGGGCTGGCCGCCAGCCACTTCGTCAACCCGAGCGGGCTGGACGCGGCGGGCCATGGCATGTCGGCGCACGACCTCGCGCACACCGCGGCCTACCTCGACACGTACTATCCGCAGCTCGCTTCCATCGCGGCCAGCAAGGAAATCACGATCTCGGCGAGCGCGACCCACAAGGCGTTCCAGCCGCACAACCTCAACACTTTGTTGTGGAGCTATCCGGGCGCGACGGGTTTGAAGACCGGGCTCACCGACAACGCCGGGGGCTGCATGGTCGCGACCGCGACTCGGGCTGGGCGCCACCTCATCGCGGTCGTGATGAACGCGACGCTCCATTCGGCGGAGGACGCGACGGCGCTGCTCAACTACGGGTTCAGCGTGCATCCGACCCGCGCCTTCGGTCCCTGGGCCTCCGTCCCGCACTAGATACACTTCGGGCGTGCCACGGCTGACGGGCCTGACCGCGCTCGAGGTGCTTGACTCGCGCGGCAACCCCACAATCGCGGTCACCGCGCACACGGACGAGGGCGACGGTAGGGCCATCGTGCCCTCGGGGGCGTCGACCGGGGTGCATGAGGCGGTCGAGCTCCGTGATGCGGATCCGAAACGCTACGGCGGTAAGGGCGTGACCAAAGCCGTCGCCAACGTGGAGGGAGAGATCGCCAGGCGGCTCCAGGGATTCGACGTCGAGGACCAAAAGGGCCTCGACGAAGCAATGATCGAGCTCGATGGCACCGCCAACAAGTCGCGCCTGGGCGCCAACGCGATCCTTGGTGTGTCGCTTGCGGCATCCCACGCGGCGGCAAACGCAAAACGGGTCCCGCTGTTCAGGCACCTGGGTGGAGACGATGCGTCTCTCCTGCCGCTCCCGATGGCAAACATCCTCAATGGTGGCGCGCACGCCGACACCTCAGTCGACCTGCAGGAATTCATGGTGTGCGCGGTTGGCGCGAGGAGCTTTGCCGAAGCGATGCGCGCGACATCGGAGGTCTACCACGCCCTCAAGGGCGTGCTGAAGGCGCAGGGCCTGGCGACCGGAGTGGGGGATGAGGGAGGCTTCGCGCCACAGCTGGCCTCCAACGAGGACGCGCTGAAGCTGATCGTCGAGGCGATCAAGAAGGCGGGCTATGACCCCGGCCGCGATGTCGCGATCGCTCTCGACCCGGCGTCAAGCGAGTTCTACAAGGCCGGCAAATACGAGCTCAAAGGCGAAGGGCGTGCTCTCGATGCATCGGCCCTGGCCAACCTCTACGAGGATTGGTGCGGCCGCTATCCGATCGTCTCCATCGAGGACGGCATGGCGGAGGACGACTGGGACGGGTGGAAACAACTGACCGCTGCCCTGGGCGCGAAGGTCCAGCTCGTGGGCGACGATCTCTTCGTCACCAACGTGGCGCGCTTGAAGCAAGGGATCGAGCGCGGGATCGCTAACTCGATCCTGATCAAGGTCAACCAGATCGGCACCCTGACCGAGACGCTCGAGGCGATCGAGCTCGCCCGCGATGCGGGGTACAGCGCGGTCATCTCGCATCGCTCGGGCGAGACCGAGGACACGACGATCGCGGACCTGGTCGTGGCTACGGGCGCGGGGATGATCAAGACCGGTGCGCCCGCCAGGTCGGAGCGCGTCGCGAAGTACAACCGCCTGCTGGAGATCGAGGCCGAGCTCGGCGAAGCGGCCGTCTACGCGGGGCGCACCAAGCTGAGGTGAAGGCGGCCTCGCTTGCCGTTCACGCGGGCCGCAAACTGGAGGCCCGAAGCCCCCTCGCACCTGAGCTGAGCCCGGCCGCCGTGCACGTGTTCACCGATCTCGACGACTACGAGGCGGTGGTGCGCGGCGAGCGCCAAGGCCACTACTACGGCCGCAACTCCAACAGCAATCGCGAATTCCTGGAGCGGGCCGTCGCCGAGCTCGAAGGAGCCGAGGCGGGTGTCGCGATGGCGTCGGGCATGGCGGCTCTCCACGCATCGATCCTCGCCCTGGCCCCACGACCGACGACGATCGTGGCGACGCGCGAGCTGTACGGCGGGACCGCGGCGCTGCTGCGAATGGACCTCGAGCCCGCCGGGTACGAGATCGCGTTCGTCGACCTCACCGATCTTGACGCGTTCGGTCATGCGGTGAACACCGCGGGGCTTGTGATCGCGGAGACAATCACCAACCCGCTGTGCGGTGTGCCCGACATCGAGGCCATCGCGTCGATGGGGCAGCAGCGAGGGGTACCTCTCCTGGTGGACAACACGTTCGCGACGCCACTCCTCTGCCGGCCGCTCGAGCTGGGCGCGGCGGTTGTGATGCACAGCGCCACCAAATACCTGGGCGGGCACTCAGACCTCGTTGCGGGCGTGGTGGTAGGCGATGCCAAGCTCATGGGCACGGTCAGCGCACGATCGGCCCGCGTGGGGACGCCGCTGGGACCCTTCGACGCGTGGCTCGCGCTGCGCGGCCTGCGCACTCTCGACGTGCGCATGCGACGGCACAGCGAGAATTCCCTCGCGCTGGCCCGTGCACTGCTGCCGGTCGACGGGGTCGTTCGCGTCCACCACCCCTTGCTGGATACGTCGCCATCGTTCCCGGTGGCCCGGCGCCTGTTAAGACACGGAGCCGGCGGGATGATGGCCTTCGACCTGGACGGAGGTCGGCATGCGGTGCAGCGGATGATCGAGCGCTTCCAGCTGGTCCGGTTCGCGGCCAGCCTCGGTGGGGTGGAGACCACGGTGAGCTACCCGGAGATCACCTCGCACCGATCGATGACGGCGGAGGAGCGGGCCTCGCTCGGGGTGGGCCCGGGGACGGTTCGGGTCTCGGTCGGGATCGAGGACCCGGACGACATCGTCGCCGACTTCACCCAAGCGCTTTCGCGATCCTGTTGAGTGCCTACACGGCGGTTCAGCTGGTCGAGGTGCTGATCGCGATCGGGCTGGTTCTCTACGGAGTGCGCGCTGATGCCGTGCCGGTGACTCTGTTGGGCGCGGGCTACCTCATCGCCAAAGCGGTGCTCAACATCCTTGCCGTCGAAGGTGGCACGGTGTACAGGCGCTCCGTGATCGGTTACGCGCTCGGAGGCGCCGTCGTCCTCGCGGGATTGGTGCTGCTGCACTTCCGCTAGCCGAGATCCAATGACCCAGGTGCCGAAGGAACACTATCGATTCGAGTCGTACACCGACTTCGACCGATGGGCGAGCTACTACTTCCAGATCCGGGAGATCCTTGCCCTGCAGCCGGCGTCGATGCTGGAGGTGGGCACGGGCGACGGGTTTCTCGGCCGTTTCGTCAAGTCGGCGACCGGGATCGCGTACCACAGCCTCGACATCGCATCCGATCTCGAGCCTGAGATTGTCGGCAGTGTGGAGGCCATTCCGCTGCGCGACGGCGCCGTCGACGTCGTGGTCGCGTTCGAGGTGCTCGAGCACTTGCCCTTCGAGGGTTTCGTGCCGGCCCTTCGCGAGATGCGAAGGGTTACGAGGAGCCACGTCTTCATCAGCCTTCCTCACTTCGGTCCCCGCCCGAAGGTCGCGCTCAAGGTCCCGGGGATGAGGGAGCTCAGGCTTGCGGCCAAGCTCCCGTTCCCCCGAGCCCACACCTTCCATGGGCAGCACTACTGGGAGATCGGGAAACGCGGTTATTCAGTGGGGAGGATCCGGTCCGTCCTGCGCGGAATGTTTGCGATCGAGAAAGACTTCCTCCCGTTCGAGACGCAGTACCACCACTTCTTTCTTTTGAGGAAATGACGCAACGGCCCACCGCATCTGACATCACGCGACTCGTCGGCAACACACCGCTCCTTCGCGTGCGGCTCTTCGATCGAGATTTTCCGCGCGTCGAGGTTTACGCGAAAGCAGAGTGGTTCAACCCCGGAGGGTCGGTGAAGGATCGCGCCGCACTGGCGATGATCGAGGACGGCGAGAAGCGCGGAGCTCTCACTCACGACAAAACGATCATCGACTCGACCTCCGGCAACACGGGCATCGCCTACGCCTTGATCGGATCGGCCAAGGGGTACCGCGTGCAGCTCGTGATGCCGGGCAACGTCAGCGCCGAACGCAAGTCCCTGGTCACCGCGTATGGCGCCCAGATCGTGTACAGCGATGCGGGAGAGGGATCAGACGGTGCGATCCGCATGGTCCGCGACATCGTCGCGTCCGACCCTCAGCGATATTTCTATCCCGATCAGTACTCCAACCCCGCGAACCCACGGGCGCACTACGAAGGCACCGCGGCGGAGATCCTCGAGCAGACGTCGGGCCGGATCACTCACTTCGTGGCGGGCGTCGGCACGACGGGGACGTTCGTGGGCACGTCACGCCGGCTCAAAGAGCACGCGGCTTCGATCAAGACCATCGCCGTCGAGCCCGAAGATTCCTTCCACGGCCTCGAGGGCCTCAAGCACCTGCCGACCGCGATCGTGCCGCAGATCTGGGATCCGTCGCTTGCCGACGAGGTCTGGGGATGCCCCACTGAGCCCGCCTACGACCTCGCTCGCGCCGTGGCACGCTCGGAGGGTTTGCTGGTCGGACACTCGAGCGGCGCGGCTCTCTGGGCGGTGCGAAGGCTGGCCGGCACGATCCAGGAAGGCGTCGTCGTCACTGTGTTCCCGGACTCGGGGGACCGCTACATCTCGACCGGGCTGTACGGCACCAGATAGCCGTCCGGCTCCAAAGAGAAGTTAAGACCCGTGTAGATCGGCGCGATTTTCGTGCGGCTATGATGGCGCCGGCCTGATGCGGCCGCTCTTTGGCGGGCCGGGCTTTACACGGTATTGCGTAACTTTTCATCACTGCACGACGTCAAGTTCTCGTGCTGAAGCTCGCCGGAGGGGGGCTTACCGTTTTGGTGCTCCTTTTGCTCTCGGTGCTTTTCGTCGTCGTGGTGTTTCCCGGTGCGGTTCCGCTGGTCCTCGTGGGCAGCCGCGGAACGCCGTCCCCCAGCCCCGTCGCGATCGTAACGCCAAGCCCGAGCCCATCACCGTCGCCGACCCTATCCTCGTCGCCGAGCCCAAAGCCGGTCGATCGGACCGCGGCCTTCGCGACGCTGACCAGGGATCTGAACAAGATCGCCACGGCGGGTGGAGCGAAGGCCAGTGTTTCGTTGATGGAGCTCGGGGGGACTGCTCCCGTGGCGATGTGGTCCATCAAAGGCGACAGCTCGTGGCCCGCCGACAGCACCTACAAGCTGCCTCTGCTGATCGCTGAGGCGCAGGGAATTGCATCCGGAAAGTTCAAAGCCACCGACAAGCTCTGCTACAAGTCGTCGGACTACGAGGTGGGTTGGTTCGGCGACTACGTGCCGGGCACGTGCTACACGCGCAATGCGCTCGCTCAGCGAGTCGGTCACTACTCTGACAACACGGCCGCCCACATCCTGGTCCGCTATCTCGGCGGGTCCACGGCGCTGAATGCCTTCGCCAAGTCGATGGGCGCCGTCCAATCCAAGTTCTGGGTGCCCAACACCACCACGACCGGCGACCTGGCTCGCTTGTGGTGGTACGAAGCGGTCGGAGCGGCGGGTGGCAAGGCGGCACAGGGCTGGCTCTATCCACTGATCACGAAGACCTACTGGGAGGCGGGTATCCCGGCCGGGACTCCGAAGGCGACAGTCGTCCACAAGGTCGGCTACAACGGCCGCAGCCTGAACGACGCCGCGCTCGTGTTGAACGGGCCCAAAGGTGCATACATCGTGACGATCTGCACGAACGGGCCAGGAGGCGCCGCAGGCTGGAATGTCATCTCCCGCATGGCGGCTCGCGTCTACCAGTTCGAGACCGCGCGCCCGGCCTAGCGCAAGCACGTCCTTCCTTACGCTTTAGACGTGAAGATCGCGCGCGATGCCATGGATGCGATCCGCTCCCACGGCGCGGAGGGCTACCCGCACGAGATATGCGGGGTCATGGTCGGGCCGCGTGGCGACCGCCTTGTGACCGAGGCAAAGCGAGCTCGCAACATCGTCGTCGAGCGCGCACGAGACCGCTATGAGATCGATCCACGCGATCACATCCGCATCCAGCGCGAGGCGGACGGCGCGAACATGGACATCGTCGGCTACTACCACAGCCATCCAGACCATCCGGCGCAGGCATCGCGATTCGACACGGAGCGCGCCTGGTCGGGTTACGCGTACCTGATCGTTGCGGTGCACAAGGGCAAGCCGGTCGACGCGAACGCGTTCGTCGCCGAGAAGGACGGCGGACCGTTTCACTCCGAGCCGCTGGAGATCATCTGACCGGACCGACCACCGTTCCGGCGCCGGTGCGGTGGTTGAACCGCAACGTCCTCGGAATCGGCATCGCGGATCTTGCGGCGGATGCGAACTACGAGATGGTGTTCGCCGTCCTGCCTCTTTTCATCACCGCCGGCCTTGGCGCCCCCGCGCTGGCGGTCGGCTTGATCGAGGGCGTGGGAGACGGATCGTCCGCGGTCGTCAAGCTCTGGAGCGGCTGGTACAGCGACCGTATCTCCTGGCGAAAGCGCCTGGCTGTCAGCGGCTACGGCACCACGGTGTTCGGGCTTGGACTGTTGGTGGCCGTCACTGCGTGGCCACAGGTCATCGTCGCGCGGTCCCTGGCCTGGATGGGACGCGGCCTGCGCCAGCCGATCCGGTCGGCGATGCTCGCTGGATCGGTCGGCAAGAAGGACCTGGGCAAGGCTTTCGGATTTCACGAAGCGCTTGATACGGCCGGCGCCCTGATCGGCCCGGCCGCGGCGTTTCTGCTCCTGTCCACCGGCCACGACTTTCGCACCGTCTTCTGGATCGCGCTTGTCCCCGGCCTGCTCTGCGTGGTCCTTTTCGCGGTCGTCACACGAGATCCACGTCGAGAGCGGACCGAGCCCGTCTCCCTCAGAGTTCCGCTGCCGGCCGGGTTCTGGCGGCTGATGCTGCCGGTGGGGATCTTTGGCGTCGGGAACTTCGCCACGGCGTTCTTCACGCTTCGCGCCGCACAGATCATGCAGCCCGACCTGAGCCAGGCAGCAGCCCTGTCCGCCGCTGTCGGCTTCTACCTTGCGCACAACGCGGTTGGCGCGCTGGTCTCGTTTCCGGCCGGGTGGCTCGCGGATCAACTCGGCAAGGCGCCTGTGCTCGCGGTCGCCTACCTGGTCTTTGCGGCGGCATGCGGAGTCGGCATCGTCGGGCATGGCTGGCTCGCGCTCGGACTCATGGCGCTCCTGGTGGGCGCCCAGAATCCAGTCGTCAGCTCGGTGGAGGGCTCGCTGACTAGCTCCCTCGTCGCGGAGCGGCGCCTGGGTACCGCCTTCGGAGTGCTCAACGGGATCAATGGCGCGGCCGATCTTGCCTCGAGCGTGGTCGCGGGGGTGCTGTGGACGTTCGTGGGTCCGGCGACGGCGCTCGGCCTGGGAGCGATTCTCTGCGCAAGCACGGGCGCCGTGCTGTGGGTGAGGCAACCAAAACCCGTCTAATGGACGCGTGGCGCGACCAATCGTGGCGATCGTCGGCCGTCCCAACGTCGGCAAGTCGACGCTGTTCAACCGCCTGATCGGGTGGAAGAAGGCGATCGTAGATGCGCAGTCAGGGTTGACGCGCGACCGGCTCTACGGCATCGCCGAGTGGCGAGGCCGTGAGTTCAGCGTGGTGGACACCGCGGGCCTCGATCTCGACACATCGAAAGACTCATCCCGCGCGGCGATCGAAGCCCAGACCCGGATCGCCATCGAGCAGGCGGACGTCATCATCCTGCTGCTCGACGTGCGGCAAGGCCTCACGCCCATCGACCGCGACATCGCCCAGCTGCTCAGGAAATCGCGACGCGACGTCATCGTGGCGGGGAACAAGGCCGACTCGCCGAGCGAGCAGCACCTCGCGCACGAGGTCTTGGAGCTCGGCTTCGATGAGCTGTCTGTGATCTCGGCACAGCACGGCCTGGGGGTGGGTGAGCTGCTCGACCGCGTGACCGACGCGCTGCCGGCTCTCGAGGCGGCCGGCCCGACCGACGCTGAGGCGGACCGCCTCGCCATCATGGGGCGCCCCAACGTTGGCAAATCCTCCGTGCTGAACGCGCTGCTGGGCGACGAACGCGCCCTGGTCAGCGCGAGCCCGGGCACAACGCGTGATCCCATCGATACCGAGCTCGTGTTCGACGGCGTGCCGGTGGTGCTCATCGACACCGCCGGGATTCGCCGCAAGTCCTCGAGTCGGGACCGGCTCGAGCGCTACAGCCTGCTGCGCGGCATCCACGCGATGGAGCGGGCCGACGCCGTCCTGCTCGTGATCGATGCCTCGGCGGGCGTCCTCGCCCAGGACCAGCACGTCGCGGGCTATGCCTTGGAAGCGGGGAAGGGGCTGGTCATCGTGGTGAACAAGATCGATCTGGTCGAGCCGGCGATGCGCAAGCCCGCCTTCTGGCGCAAGGCGCTGGCGAGCCATTTCAAGTTCGCCACGTTTGCTCCGGTGGCAGCAGTGTCGGCCAAGACCAAGGAGGGGGTCGGATCGCTCATCCCGACCGCGCTCGAGGTGATCGGACAGAGACGGATCAAGATGCCGCCGAACGAGCTCAACCGCGTGCTGCGCGAAGCGTTCGACCAGCACCCGGCGCCGAGCTACAAGGGGCGTCGATTGAGGCTTACATACGCCACCCAAGCGTCGGACGAGGCGCCCACCGTGGTCCTGTTCGTGAACGACACGGGCCTGCTCCACTTCTCGTACCGCCGGTACCTGGAGAAGAAGATCCGGGATCGCTTTGGGCTCGTGGGCAACCCGCTCAAGCTGGTGCTGCGAGCCGAAGAAGGACGTCGAGCGCGGGCAAGAACCGTCAAGGCCCCTTCCGGCCGGGACCCGCGCAGCGGCCGCAAACTCGCCGGACCGACTTTCCCGTAAACGGGGAAGACGCCGTTTACATTTCGATCACACCTGTAAAACAGGTGTCTGACGCCGCCATGATCAATTGATGCGATGGGCGGCACGATGAATCCCAAGGTCCTCGTGGTCGACGATGAGAAGCACATCGTCGAGCTCGCACGCCTATACCTGACCCGCGAGGGCTATGAGGTGGAGGGGGTGGGGGACGGCGCGGTGGCCGTGGCGAGGTTCACGCAGGTCAAGCCGGACCTTGTGATCCTCGACATCATGTTGCCCGGAACCGACGGCCTGACCATCTGCAAGGAGATTCGCAAGCTGAGCCAGGTGCCGATCATCATGCTGACTGCTCGCGACGAGGTGACGGACAAGGTCGTCGGCCTCGAGGTGGGCGCTGACGACTACCTGACCAAGCCGTTCCATCCTCAGGAGCTCGTCGCCCGCGCCAAGGCTTTGCTGCGGCGCGCCAGGACCGAACCCGACCAGCCGAAGCTCGTGCGCGCCGGCAAGCTGGAGATCGACATCGAGCGCCATGAGGTGCGATTCGAGAGCGAACGGCTGCAGTTTCGTCCGAAGGAGTTCGACCTGCTCGCGTTGCTGGCGCGGCATCCCGGCCGTGTTTTCCAGCGGAGCGAGCTGCTCGACCTCGTGTGGGGCTACGACTTCCCCGGATACACGCGGACGGTCGACGTCCACGTCCAGCAGGTGCGCGAGAAGCTGACGTCGGCGAAGGTCACCGATCCCAGCATCCAGACGGTCTGGGGCGTCGGCTACCGGTTGGAGCTGGCAGAAAGCTGAACCTGCGGCTCCGGCTCCTCGCGGCGGCGGCCGGCATCGTGGCCATCAGCCTTCTCCTCGCCGGCGCCTTGACATGGGTCTTCGTCCGCGACCTCGAGTTCCAGAGCGTCCAGGACCAGCTCGACCGCGAAGCGATCTCGGCGCAAGCGTTGGTCCGGCACCAGGAGTGTCTGTTTCCGACTGGGGTGGCGACCAGCCCCGGGCCGGCGGGGTGCAGGCTGGTCGATCGCCCGGCTTTTGAGGAGCGCCTTCGTCTGGTGGCCCCCAGCGTCAGCGGCAACCGCGTCCTCTTACTCGACCGGCAGCACCGGATCGTGTTCGACAGCGAGAGCCAGGACACCTACGGCACCCAGATCTCGGTCACGGCGTCGAAGCGAGTGGCCAACATCGGGGAGGCACGCACATCGTTCGACGGACAGCCCTACTTTGCGGCGGCGGCCGCGCTGGCGCCCGCACGCGATCCACTCGGGGCCGGTTTCGTCGTCGTGGCGCAGCCGCAATCGCTTGCCGCCACAGCCGCCGCGGGCGACCTTGCAACGCGGCTCCTCGAGGCCGGCGGCGTGGCGCTTGTCGTGGCGATGCTCCTGATCCTGCTGGTGAGCCAGTCGGTCACGAGCCCTGTCACGCAGCTTGCACAGGCTGCCGAGGACATCGCCGCCGGCAACTACTCACGACGCGTGAGCATCAAGGGTCAGGACGAGATAGGGATGCTCGGCTCGGCCTTCAATCGCATGGCCGAGGCGGTCGAACGAGCGCGCAAGGTGCAGCGCGATTTCCTGGCCAACGTGTCGCACGAGCTGAAGACCCCGCTGACGAGCCTCATCGGTTTCAGCCAGGCGCTCGTCGACGGAAGCCTGCTGAGCGAATCCGAGCGGAGTCGCGCCGCCACGATCGTCCATGAAGAGTCGGAGCGTGTCCTCCGGATGGCCCAGGAATTGCTGGATCTGGCGCGGGTCGAGGCGGGCTCGATCTCGATGCACATCGCCGCGGTGGACCTCGGCGGTCAGCTCGAGCAGGAGCTCGAGATGCTGCGTCCGCGTGCGACCGCGCGAGGACTCGCGCTGAAGATGAGTGTTCCCGACGATATCCCGCCGGTTGCCGCAGATCCCGAGCGCCTGCATCAGATCCTCGACAACCTTCTCGACAACGCCGTCAAGTACGCGCCCGACGACGCGACCGTGGACGCGATCGCAAGGCTGAGCGGCTCGGCGGTCGAAACGGTGATCTCCAATCCGGTCGGCCCGCACCGCCCGGATCCCGACCGCATGTTTGACCGGTTCTACCGCGCTGACCCGTCCCGGTCGGCCGCCGCGGGCGGCGTGGGGCTGGGACTTGCGATCTCGCGCGAGCTGGCCGCGGCCATGAAGGGTCGGTTGTGGGCCGAGTTCGACGACGGGGGCAACCTGAGGGTCCACCTCCAGCTGCCCGGGTCGAGGGACGTGTCTGCCGGCAAGGCCGACGCCGCGGCTGCAGCAGTCGCGTAAGCCCCCACCCTGACCCTCCCCACAGGGTGGGAGGGAAATCGCTCTAGCCGCTCGAGAAGTTCCGCGTGTTTCCCATCTGCGGCCACACGTAGGCCTCGATGTTGGCGTAGGCCTGGCGCAGATGGTTGGCGTCGTGGTGGACCCACTCATGGATCAGCTCGTCGACCGTCAAACGTGAGACATGAGGATGGATGCCGCCGCGCTGGAGCTGTTCCGGCTTCAGCGAGCGAACCAGGACGACGCTTTCCTCGCGGAGCCGGGTGAATTCGTCGCGCAGGTCCGCCGGGTTTCTCGCGCAGTCATCGCGCGCCATCGCAACCTCGGCCGCGTCCCATGCCTCCAGCGGCGGTTC
>Ga0209266_1001997_pt1 | contig 13116 bp, 14 predicted proteins | sample GraSoiAngelo_132_FD_185889 | JGI IMG/M metagenome (GOLD analysis project Ga0209266, IMG submission 185889) | Grasslands soil microbial communities from the Angelo Coastal Reserve, California, USA - 14_0929_02_40cm (SPAdes) (version 2) | ecosystem: Environmental > Terrestrial > Soil > Grasslands ...
TAGCCGTAGCCGCCGTACTTCGTGAGCGAGCTCTTGTACGCGATGTCGTGCGACATGAGGATCTGGCCCTGGCGGCCGCGCGCGATGAGCCGGAGGATCTGCGCCATGCGGCCGCCGTCGTTGGGCATGTCGAAGTCGGGATTGTACGGATAGTAGGAGTTCTCCAGCCCGAACAGGTCGTACTCGAGCCACATGCCGGTGGCCGCGAGGTCGTCGAGGTGACGCTCGTCGGCGATGGTGCGATCGATGTGACACATGACCGTTCGCCGCAGGTCGCCGCCATGCTTGTCGATGAGCTCCGCGATCTGCATCGGCGCCCGCTCGTCGCGTCCCGGATGCATCATCAACGGCGCGCCCGTCTGTCGTTGCGCCTCGACGGCGGCGCGGACGACCTTTTTCTCGTTGTCCGTCCACGGCCAGCTGTTGCCGATCTCGCCGATGAGGCCGGCCCGCACGCCCGTGTCGCCCACGCCAAGGGTGACCTCGCGCACGATCTCGGCGACGATGGACTCTTCGCTGCGCCGGTCCATGTCGGCGGGGTGGGCGGCGGCGACGTAGTAGCCCGCGCCCATGACGATGTGCAGGCCCGTCATGCGCGAGAGGCGCGTCAGCGCCAGCGGATCGCGCGCCAGGCTCACGTTCGTCGGATCGACGACGGTCTGTCCGCCCGCGCGCCGGAACAGCATGATCTCGTCGAGCGCGGTCTGCTCGTCGAGCAGCCGGAGATTGTCGAGATTCGCGTTGAAGTTCTGGCGGACCCAGCCGAGATTCGCGAGGCTCACCGGCTGGTGAGCGAGCGCCTTGTCGCTCGCGGCGGCCGGCTCCCTGAACATCACCGCGAAATCGATCAGCAGGTGCTCGTGCGGCAGCGTGACGCCCATCGTCTCGGCGTCGATGGCGCCGAGCACGGTCAGAGCCTTGCCCGCGAGCGCGCTCATAGGCCCGACGGCCGCTGCGGCACCGGAGGCTTCTCGGGTTGCACGTGGCCACACGGGCGGCACGTGCGCAGCTCGACGCTGGCGTCGAAGCGCTCGATGGCGGCCTTGAGATCCTTCTCGATGTCGCCGACCGGCATGGTCACCTCGTGGATCCGCGCGTCGCAGCGCTCGCAGAACCAGACGAGCGACTCCGTCTGCCCGGGCGCGCGTTTGATCTCGACGACGAGCCCCCACGTATCCGCCGGCCGGTGCGGGGCGTGCGGCGTCAGGGCGGGGACGAGCATCAGGCCGCCCTCGCGGATGACCTGCTCATGCCGCCGCCCACCGTCCATGTACTCGAGCACCATGAAGATCTCGTCGGACGGATCCACGTGGAAATCGCGCCGCGCGTTCGGCCCACGAATGATCATCGCCGTGAACTGCGAGTCCTCCCAGATCACCTTGTTGCCGACGGGCGGCTCGAAGGCCTCGCGATGTCGCGCGATCCAGTCCCAGAGGTCGAAGGCGATGAGCGGGCGCATGGGGGCCCAGAATCCCGGCGGATGCCGGGCCTGTCAACCCCCGTCCTTCATGCGCCGGGCGCGCCGCTATGGAGCGAGCGCGCCGAAGGCGTTCGTCAACAGCGGGTACACGGCGGCCTGGGCGGCACAATCGGTGACCCAGTCCCGTTGGTCGCCATCGCCGTCGGGCCGTCCACGAAGGGCGCACCCGTCGATCCGGTTGATGCTCTTCGCGAGCTTGTCGCGGGCATGTTCGACATCTCCGCGGTGCAGTGCATCGAGCGTCTGGGTGAGAAAGTTCTGCAGCGCGTTCTGATTGCCCCGGGTCGTGACCTGTTCCCGCGGCATCGCACCGATCAGGTTGAGCGCACGCAGAATGAGCGCGTCGACGGACTGAGTGCTCGTGATCGCCGAGACATCGACGCTATCGGACGCGGTCGCGCCGAACGAATCGGCGACGGTCAGGGTCGCGGTGTAAGTTCCCGGGACGTCCGCGGTGAACGTCGGGGACGCCGTCGTGTCCCCCGTGAGCACAGCGGTACTTCCGTCCGGCCTGGCGAGCGTCCACGAAAAGGTGAGGGGATCGATGTCGGGATCGCTGCTCAGCGAGCCGTCGAGCGAGACCACGTCGCCTACGAAGACGCCCTGGTCGGGGCCGGCATCGGCGATGGGTGCGACGTTCACGGCGCGCGAGAGCGCGTTGACATGCAGGTCGTCGAATGCGATGTCCGACAGGGTCTGTGTGATGCGGACCGAATGGATGTTCGCGGTCGAGATGCTCAGCGTAAAGCCGGCCGCATCCGGAACGGCGACGCTCGCCAGGAGGGCGCCATTGACGTCGAACGCCTCCATCGTCGCAGAGCCGGAGCTGTTCGGGAAGTTGTCGCCTCGAATCGACACCGAATCCGTGACGGCGGGGATGGTGGGGTCACCAGGCATCGTGAACGTGATGATCACGGCGGAGTGGTACTTGAGGATATTCGCCGCGGTGACGCCGCCGATTCCGGCGCCGCCGCTCGTCGCGTGCCCGCTACCCAGATTGACGAGGGCGACATAGTCGGCATCGGAGCTGAAGCTCACACCGTGGGAAAGCTGCAGCTGAGTGCCGAGCCGTGAGCTGGCGAACGGCGTATCCAGCGGAACGTCCGTGTTGTCGAAGAACGGACTCATCGGCGTCATGCCGGCAATGTTCTCGAACGTGATATCGGCCGCGGCGGCGTGTCCGCCGGTGGCGAGAAGGATCGCCGGACCCAGGAGAGCCAGAGCCCAGAGCGTGCGCCGCATCATGAGAACCTCCTCCCGAGCGCGGCTGGCAGGCAGACGCCAGCGGGTGGGAGAAGCGCGCGCCGTCGCTGACCGCGGCTGGGGATGTGGGGCGCGATGCCACCTTCCGAGCCGATCAGGGCACGACGCTGAAAGTTACGACCATGATCGGAGTCGCGGCCATCGCTTGTCAACGCAGATCGCTGCATCGCGAACGATGTCGTGATGGCGCGACGGCACGACATCGGCGTGTCGCCGCGGCATAATCGAGCGCCATGGCTCCGCTCTGGGCGCTGCTCGCCGTCTTCGTGGCGGGGACGGTGAAGGGCACGGCCGGTCTCGGCTTCCCCACGCTGGCGACGCCGCTGCTGAGCTTGGCCGTCGGCGTGAAGATCCTGCCGAACATCGTGATGGACGGCCTGCAGTTCGCGCGGCGTGGCGCGCCGACGGCCACCATCCGGCGGCTGCTGCCGCTGCTCGTGGGCGGCGCCGTCGGCACCGTCATCGGCACACGCCTGCTCGTCGTGCTGCCGACGCGCGCCGTGCTCCTGCTGCTCGGCGGCTTCGTCCTGGCCTTCGTCGCCCTGAACGCCACTCGCTTCTCGCCGCGACTGCCGCCGTCGTGGGAGCCGTGGGCGGGGCCGCTGGCCGGGTTCGTGGCGGGCGTGGTGGGCGGCGTGACGAATGTGCCGGGCACACCGCTCGCGATCTACTTCTACGCGCTCGGCCTGTCGAAGGCCGATTTCCTCGCCGCGACGGCCTTCACGTTCCTGATCTACAAGCTCGTGCAGATCGCCGCCGTCGCGTGGTACGGCCTGCTCACGAGCGGGCTGGCGGCGACGTCGCTCGCGCTCACCGGCATCGCGCTCGCCGGCTTCGTCGCCGGCCTGTGGATCCAGGACCGCCTCGACCAGCGCGCGTTCAATCGCGCCGTGCTCGCGCTGCTCGGCGCGCTCGGCCTGTGGCTCGTCGCGCGCAGCGTGCTCGTGTGAGTGCTGCGGCGCGCGTGAGTCTGGTGCGTGAAGACATCACGACGCTGGACGTGGACGCGATCGTCAACGCCGCGAACTCGAGCCTGCTCGGCGGCGGCGGCGTCGACGGCGCCATTCATCGGGCGGCGGGGCCAGGGCTGCTCGACGAGTGTCGTCGGCTCGGCGGCTGCCCCACCGGCGACGTGCGCCTGACACGCGGCCACGCGCTGCCCGCGCGCTGGGTGATCCACGCCGTCGGTCCGATCTGGCGTGGCGGCGATCACGACGAAGATGCGCTGCTCGCCTCGTGCTATCGCAAGGCGCTCGGGCTCGCCGCCGAGCGCGGCTTCGCGAGCGTGGCGTTTCCCGCGATCTCGTGCGGCGTGTACGGGTTTCCCATTCCGCGCGCGTGTCGCATCGCGCTCGACGAGATCACGCGCGCGCTCGCCACCGCGGAGTGTCCGGCGCGTGTGCTGCTCGTGGCCTTCGATCCGGCCGTGCACCGGGAGTACGAGCGTGTGCTCAGCACGGGTCAGACGTGAGGGCGCCGGCTAGGCGGTGAGGGAGATGAAGATGCTGCGGGCGAGAGCTTCGTGGTCCTCGACGTTGTGCGCGAAGACGCCGAACTCCTTGATCTCGACCAGGTCCACCATGCGGAACGGCTCGCCCTGGCGCACGGTGTCGAACGCGAGGACTTGAAAGCACGAGCGGCCGGCCTCGGGACGCTCGGTGACGAGCACGAAGTAGAGCGTCGGCCAGTGGCGGCGCATCATGTGAAAGATCGACCGGTTGCCGCGCTGGTTCTCGACGGAGATGAACTGCTCGGCGGAGGGCCGGCACTTCACGGCGACGAGATATTTCTGCTCGTCACCATCGTCCAGGCGCTGCGTGATGCGAAAGTCGGGCGAGAAGTTCTCGCGGCCAAAGCGCAGTGGAGGTTGGCCGGGGCGAAAGGGCTGCACGTCGTAGCGGGCGCGGCGAAAGATCGACGCGACCAACGCTTCGGCGATGCGGCTCTTGGCCTCCAGGAGATCCATCCCACCTCCTTCGTGCCTCCGACACCCGCGCCCCAAGCGCGCTTTGTCATAGTATCATTCGCGCCGCGCGGCTCTTCGCGACAAATCCCGCCTTCTTTCCTCGCGAATCCAACCGGTTACGCGAGACTGTCGCGACCCGCGGTTCAGCGTGGCGGCGCCCCGCAGCCGCGCCGCCAACCGCGCCGGTCGCCTTGCCCGAGGTGCGAGGATGGACGAGCGAGGTCGGCAACCCACGCGCGGATCACGTCGTTTATGCCCCAGGAGGAACAACCAGCATGCTGACACGTCGAGAGATGCTCGCCACCGGCACGGCCTTCACCGGCTATGCATTGAGCGTCGACACCGTCCTGGCGCAGGCGATCAAGACCGACACCGACGGCCTCGTGACCGGCGACCAGAAGATTCCGGTCGCCGGCTTCGACGTGCCCGTCTACGAGGCACGACCGGCGAATGGGTCCAATCATCCGATCGTGCTGGTGATCTCCGAGATCTGGGGCGCCCACGAGTACATCCGCGATTCGACGCGCCGCTTCGCGAAGGCCGGCTACTACGCGGTCGCGCCGGAGCTCTTCGCGCGCGAGGGTGGCGTGGGGAACATTCCGAACGTTCAGGACGTGCTCAAGATCGTGCTGGCGCAGAAGCGCGAGCAGACGCTGGGCGATCTCAAGGCCGCCGTCGACTGGGCCAAGACTCGGCCAGGCGTGGCGGCGAACAAGGTCGGTGTTACCGGCTGGTGCTGGGGCGGGTCGACCGTGTATCAGGAGGCCGCGACGAATCCTGACATGAAAGCGGCGGTCGCCTGGTACGGACCGCCCGCGCGACCCTATCAGGGCGCGAACGGCCCGGTGACCGGCTTCGACCTCGCCAAGGACATCAAGATCCCCTTCCTCGGGCTCTACGGCGGCAAGGATCAGAATCCCAAGCCCGAGGACGCGCAGAAGCTCGGCGAGATGCTCAAGCAGAACGGCAACAAGAATGTCGAGATCGTCATCTATCCCGAGTCGAGCCACGGCTTCCACGCGGACTACCGGCCGTCCTACAACAAGGCCGACGCCGAGGACGGCTGGAAGCGCTGCACCGGCTGGTTCGAGAAGTATCTGAAGGGCTGAGCGGACCGCGCGCGCTCAGCCGCCGAGGCGGTCGACGAGCGCGCGCGCCCACGCCATCTTCGCCGGGTCCATCACCAGCTTCTCGCCGAACGGCTGGCCGAATGGGCGCGTTGCATCGATGCCGAGCTTTGCGGTGACGCCACGCTCGTCGGCGCTCGGGTCGAGCATCGCGCCGAGGCTGCCGCCGATCGTCACGAGGTCGCGATCGGCCTGCATCCGCGTCGCCACTGCCCACATCACGTCGGACTCGTCGAAGACGTCGATGTCGTCGTCGACGACGATGACGAGCTTCAGATAATGGTCGACGCCGAGCACGATGGGAATGACGTGCTTGGCCTCGCCGGGACGGCCCTGCCGGAGGGAGACGTAGGCGCTGAACGACGACGTGCCCGAGAGCGGCACGTGGACACCGGTCACGTTGGGAATCACGCGCTGCAACGCATTCCAGATCTCCGCCTCGCGCACCAGCCCGAGCGTCGTGATGTGATCACCTGCGCGGCCCGAGCCAATCGACTGGAACCACGCGCGCTCGCGCATGCAGATGGCCTTCGCCTGGAAGACGTGCTCGGTCGAGCGGCGCGAGAAGTATCCGGTGAACTCGCCGAACGGTCCCTCGGGCTCACGGACGCGCGGCAGAATCTCGCCCTCGATCACGATTTCCGCCGCCGCGGGCACCGCGAGATCGATCGTCGCGCATGGCGCCACGTCGAGCGGCTCGCCGAACAGCCCACCGACGACCTCGAACTTCCCGACGTCGGCCGGCGGGTAGGCCAGTGAGCCCATCGACACGAGCGGATGCAGGCCGAGCGCGATCGCGCACGGCAGCGGCTCGTCGCGCGCCTCCGCCCGCCGCTGGTATTCGAACATGCGGCGCCGCGAGTGCAGGCTGACGCCCATGCGGTCCGCGCCCTTGAGCTGAAAGCGGTGATAGCCCTCCGTCTCGACGCCGGTCTCCGGGTCGCGCGCGACGAGCATGCCGGCGGTGAGATAACGGCCCGCGTCGCCGGGGAAGTACGTCGGAATCGGCAAGCGGCGCACGTCGAGGTCGGCGCCTGTCAGCAGGCGCTCGCGAAACGGCGCACGCGCGACGACATTGGGCTTGATCGTGTCCTTGATGCGTCGCGCATACTCCAGCGCGAGCCGCGACTCCGGCACGCCGAGCGCCCACGCCAGCGCGCGGCGACTGGCCACCACGTTGGCGATGATCGGCATGTCCGCGCCGGAAACGTTCTCGAAGATCAACACGGGCCAGCGGCGCCGCCGCTCGTATTCGAGGACCAGCGCCATGACGTCGTACTCGAGCGTCACGGGCTCGGTGACGCGAACGACCTCGGCCGGAAAGGCCTGCTCGTACGCAGCCACGAAGTCGCGCACGCTCTGTCCGGCCACGGCCTCAGCGCTCCTCGAGGGTCGCGAAGAAGCGCGCGGGCGCGCCCTCCGTCCCCGCGATCTTGTAGAAGGGCGCGGCGAACTCCACGCGGCGGCGGGGCAGGGCGCCGAGGTTGGTGAGCCCCTCCATGATCACGACGCCGGCACCGAGGATCACGCGGTGCATCGGGAAGTCTTCGGACGAAAAGTCGGGCAGCCGCGCGCAGTACTCCTCGAAGAAGTCGAAGCCGATGTTCTTCGGACCCTTGGCGACGAGCCATTCGGCGGTCGCCGGCGGACAGTACGGCGACTGGGTGAAGTAGTCGGGCCACTTGCCATACATCTTGTCGGTCCAGTCCGTCCGTAGCAGGACGATGTCCCCCGGCTTCACGGCGTCGGCGCCCCCGCGCTTGAGGTCGTCGATCGTCACCTCGTGATTGGGGCCGACGAACGAGAGATCCACGACGAGCGCTTCGCCAATCACCTGGTCGAGGGCGATCTCCGCCGTGGTGATGCCGTCCCTGAAGACGTGCAGCGGTGAGTCGATGTGCGCGCCGGTGTGCAGGCTCTGGTGGACGCTGGAGACCTGCCAGAAGCCGGGACCGCGGCGGTGCGGCGTGACCTCGAGCCGCATGTTCGTCGAGGGCGGGCTCAGCGTGGCGTCGTTGACGGCGACGGAGAGATCGACGTAGCGCTTCATGCGCGCCTCCTCGCGCTCAACCGGCGAGCGCGCGGGCCAAGCGCTCGAGCCCTTCGATCAGCAGCGCGCGGGGGCAGCCGAAGTTCAGACGCACGAAGCCGCCGCCGAACAGCCGGCCGTCGTTGAGCGCAACACGCGCGCGCTCGAGGAAGAACGTATACGGATCGTCGCCGGCCATACGTGCGCCGCGGCAGTCGAGCCACGCGAGATACGTGGCCTCCGGCGCCGCCAGCGTGACGCCGGGGAGCCGGCGCGGCACCTCTTTGAGCAGGAAATCGCGATTGCCTTCGAGATAGCGCACCAGCTCTTCGAGCCACGGGTCGGCTTCGCGGTAAGCGGCGACGGCCGCGGTGTGGCCGAGCACATTGATCTTCGGCACGAGGTCGGCGACGGTGGCCGTGAGCCGCTCGCGCACGGTGGCGTTCGGAACGATTGCCACCGCGCACTTGAGCCCGGGAAGATTGAACGTCTTGCTCGGCGCCATGAGCGTCACCGTGCGCGCCTCGATCTCCGGCGACAGCGTCGCGATCGGCACGTGGCGGCGTCCGTCGAGCAGCAGATCACAATGGATCTCATCGGCGATGATCCACACGTCGCGGCGCGTGCACGCCGCGGCCATGCCCTCGAGCTCGGCGCGGTCGAACACCCGCCCAACGGGATTGTGCGGGTTGCACAGCAGGAATGCCCGCGTGCGCGGGCCGAGCGCGCGCGTGAACGCGTCGAGATCCACCGTGTAGCGTCCGTCGTCGCCGTGCCTGAGCGCGTGCTCGTCGCGGGTGAGCCCATGGTTGCCGGCCGCGCGCAGGATCGGCGGGTACACGGGGGTTTGCACCAGCAGGCCTTCGCCGGGGGACGTGAGCGCGCGCAGCGCCAGGTTGAAGCCGGCGATGACGCCAGGCAGGGGCATGACCGCCTCGGGGCTCACGCGCCAGCCGTAGCGCTTCGTCATCCGCTCGGCGACGACCTCCTGCAGCTCCGGCTTCTCGACGAGGTAGCCGAAGAAGCCGTGCTCGACACGTGCGCGCAGCGCCTGCACGACCGCGGGCGGGGAGGGAAAGTCCATGTCCGCGACCCAGAGCGGCAGCACGTCGGGCGGGAATTTCCGCCACTTGTTGCTGTCCGAGGTGCGGCGATCGATCACGCGGTCGAAGTCGAACGGCATCGCGCCCAAGACTAGTCGCGATGAGGACGGTTGACAACTCGGCGCGCGGGGTGTCCATGTTATCCTTCGCACGCACATGATCGGCCGGCTCGCTGTCGCGGTCTTCTTCGTCGCGTACGTCTTCGCGCAGGCTCCGCACCTCGTTCATCATGCGTTCGAGCACGACGACGTCCAGGCCGACTGCACGTTTCTCGCCGCCGCCGAGCGCCATCACGCGATACCCGCGGACGCCGCGCCGCCCATCTCGACGCCGGCGGAAGTGGCGACCGTCGCGCCGGCACCGGCTCTCGAGCCGATCAGCCACGATCCCGGCTCCGCCGGCGCCCGCGCTCCGCCCGCCATCGCCTAGCCCCTCGCGTCGTTCACGCCGTCATCCGCTCTCGCCGCTGCGCGTGTCTGCGCGCGCCATGACGCTCCAAGCGGACGTGACGGCACGAACCCTACGTGTACGTACTGACGGGAGGCGAGTATGCGGAGATCTATCCGTGCCGCGGTCGTCATCGCGGTCAGTGTGATTGCTCTGGCCGCATCGTCGGCCTTTGCCCAGACGGGGCCCTCGGAGATCGAGCAGCTGAAGCAGGAGCTGCGGCGAATGCAGGAGCGGCTGCAGAAGCTCGAGCAGCAGCAACAGCCGGCCGCGCCGACCCCCGCGCCGGTGCTGGTCCAGCGACCGGGCGAGCGCGAGATCCTCCTCGAGCGCGAGCATCCGCTCGAGGTGCTCGGCTTGCCGAAGCCCGAGATCGGCGGCGTTCGGATCTCCGGCTTCTTCGTCGGCTCGGCCAACTACAACTCGCACATCCAGATGGTGCCGGAGTTCGCCGGAAGCATTCCCGTGTCCTCGGAGCCGCGCCGCACCGACTTTCGCTTCGACCAGTTCTCCATCGGGGCGTTCAAGACCTTCGCGCCGTGGCTGTCGGCAGGCGCGAGCCTCGAGGTCGAGCGGCACGGCCACCGTCACAGTCATGGCTTCGATCCCGACTTCGGGTGTCCAGGCGGTGGCCTCTGCACGGAGCAGTTGGGAACCGAAGAGATCGAAACCGAGGTGAGCCTGCACCGCTTCAACATCACCGGCATCGCGCCGATCGGCAACGGCCTGGCGCTGTCATTCGGGCGCTTCGACACGCCGTTCGGGTACGAGCGCCACGACGCGGCGCTCAACCTGACGGCAACGACCTCGGAGCTCCAGCGGTTCGGGCGCCCGCAGAGCATGACGGGCATCACGGCCGCGTACCAGTTCGCGCCGTGGCTCGACGCGATGGCCTGGATCGTCAACCGATGGGAGAACGAGACGACGGAAGATCCGCTCGAGGACAACAACCGCGACAAGAGCTTCGGCGCCCGGATCGGGTTCACGCCGCTGCAGGGCGCGCAGCTGCTGAACTTCGGAATCGGCGGCTGGTGGGGACCCGAGCGCGACGACGACGGCAAGCACGAGCGCTGGATCATCGACGCCGACCTGACGTGGTCACCGATGGCACGGCTGCTGTTCGCGGCCGAGGTCGTCTATGGCGGCGAGTCCGGCGTGTCCTTCAGGCGCCGCGGCCTGCCATTCCCGGCTGCGGCCGCGCGCGATCGTGACGTGAACTGGCTCGGGCTCTATGCGCTCGCGCACTACGACATCACGCCGTGGCTCGGGCTGTCGTTCCGGTACGGGCTCTTCAACGATTTCGACGCGGCGCGAACCGGCGTCGCCCAGATTCTGCAGTCCTTCACCATCGCGCCGATCGTGCACCTCTCGCGCTTGATCCCCGATCTTCGGCCGCTCGGCGTCGCGTATGCGCGCACACGGCATCCGGTCGACTGGGTGGACGTGCGGCTCGAATACCGTCTCAACCACTCGAACGAGCCGGTGTTCTCGTCGGCCAAAGCCGGCGTCCCGATCACCAGCGCGGACGAGACCGCGCACCAGGTGACGGTGCAGTTCGTGGTGAACTACTAGGAGCCGTGATGATGAACGGATGGCATCTCTCGACGCTGCCGCTCAGCGCCAAGGTGTTCTGCACGCTGTTCCTCGTCGGTATCGGCTGCGGGGCGCTCGCCGCCTTCGTGCAGGCCTCCACCGCCGTCGGACTCTCGCCGACGGCGGTGGAGGCGAGTCTGGCTCGCGAGATGCCGATGACGCAAATGCAGATGCATCACGGCCAGATGAGCGGGGAGAAGGAGATCACGCTCGGCGAGATCTCCAGCGCGGCCAAGGTCTGGATCCGGACGCCGCTGCTCATCCAGACCAGCCACACGCACCTGTTCGGGCAGACGCTGATCGCCGGCCTGCTCGGACTGATCTTTCTGTTCGCCTCGGTGCGCGAGTCGATCAAGACGGTGATCGTCGCGCTGCCGTTCGTCGGCACGCTGCTCGACATCGGCGGCATGTGGCTCACGCGGTTCGTGTCGCCGTCGCTCAGCGTGCTCGTCATCGCCGGCGGCACGCTGTTCGCGCTCGGCTACGCGCTGATCACCGTCATTGCGCTCTACGATCTCTGGCTCCGGAAGGAGAGGCTCGCATGAAGATTCCGTGCCGCCTGCTCGCGGCCGCGCTCGTCTCGCTCTGCCTCGTCGCGCCCGCGCGGGCCCACATCACGCCGCCGGTCGTGCTCGTCTCGGATCGCGACGCGGTGGTGAGTCTCCTCGCGGGCGCGCGCCGCTTCTTCGTGCGCGAGGTGCGGCTGACCGCCGCCGAGAAGCAGGCGATCCGGCAGCAGACAGGCTGGACCCCGGAGGACGACTTCTACCGTTTCTACATCGGCCGCGACGACCAGGGCCGCGTCGTGGCGGCCACCGTGTTCCTCACCGAATTCACGATCCACGGACCCGTGCGTGTGGCGGTCGCCCTCGGGCCGGACGGAAAGATCAAGGGCGCGACGGTGGTCGAGCTGACCGAAGAGACCTACCCGTGGGTCAAGCCGCTGCTCGATCGCAACTTCACGCGCGAGTACGTGGGCCGGGATGCTCGCGGCACGTTTGCGGTGAGCGCCGGCGGCGGCGAGTCGATGGCGCAGTTCTACGGCCAGGTCGTCGCGAGCCTCATCCAGCGGGCGGCGGCGCTCTACGAGACCGGCGTGATCAAGCGCGGCGACGCGGCTTGACCCGCCCGAAGACGGGCACTACGCTTTCCTGCCGATGATCCCCCTCGATGCCGCGCGCACCGCCGTCGTCGCCATCGACATGCACCGCGGCCACCTCGACCCGGTCGTGGCCACCCTGCCGCTGGCCGCCGAGCGCTGCGGTCCACTGATCAAGCGCGCGGCGTCGCTCTTCGCCGATCTGCGCACCCGCGGCATCCCCGTGGTGCACGTCGTGACCGAGTATCGCGACGCGGCCGAGATCGGCGCCAACCCGTTCTGGAAGGCGATCCACGAGGATCCCGCCAAGGCCCGTCGCGGAATCCTGGGCCACAATCTCGCCGGCAGCGTGGGCACCGAGATCATCGCCGAGCTGCAGGACGCGCGGGACATGGTCGTGCGCACCAAGAAGCGCTACAGCGTCTTCACGCCGACCGATCTGGAGTTCGTCCTGCGCCGGCGCCTCGGCGCGGACACCGTCATCCTCGCGGGCATCAACACGACGACGTGCGTGCTGTGCGCCGCCTTCGAGGCGACGAACCGCGATTTCCGCGTCGTGGTGGCGTCCGACGCGGTCGACTCGATGGACGGTGAGGACATGCACCGGTTCGCGCTGAAACTCATCGCGGCTGCGGTGGGCTGGCCGCTGACGAACGACGACATCCTCAGGGCGCTCACGGCCTGAGGGCATGCACGGTTCCGGATCGCGTCGGAGCAAGGAGGGGACATGCAGAAGCTGCTCGCGCTCGTGGTGGTGGCCGCGCTCGCCGGCGGCGTCGTCGTCGCGACACCGTCGTCGGCACAGAAGGGCCCGATCAAGATCGGGATGCTCGTGCCGCAGACCGGTCCGCTGGCGGCGAACGGCAAGGACATGATCAACGGCTTCGAGCTCTTCTTCGAGGAGCAGAAGTATCGGCTCGCCGGGCGCGAGGTGAAGTTCATCGTCGAGGACGACGAGGGCAAGCCGGCCACCGGCATCACCAAGGCGCGCGGGCTCGTCGAGAGCCAA
>Ga0209266_1002001_pt1 | contig 13102 bp, 12 predicted proteins | sample GraSoiAngelo_132_FD_185889 | JGI IMG/M metagenome (GOLD analysis project Ga0209266, IMG submission 185889) | Grasslands soil microbial communities from the Angelo Coastal Reserve, California, USA - 14_0929_02_40cm (SPAdes) (version 2) | ecosystem: Environmental > Terrestrial > Soil > Grasslands ...
TGTTGTATTCATACCGTAAACCCAGGTTCAGGGTGAGCTGTCCCGAGACAATATAGTCATCCTGCACGAACCAGTTATAAGAATTCACGCTGTGGTATCGAAAACTGTCCGTGGGATCCCGAGCCGTGCGGCTGGGGAGGCCGAGCAAGAAATCTGCAAACGCATTGCCGGCCCAGATCCCGCTGAAATTGATCGTTTCGCGCACGTTGGAACCCGCATTAAACCGAATCCTCCGTAGATCCACACCTGCGCGAATGGAATGGGATGTTGGCGTATAGTTCAGGCTGGTTGCAATCTGTCCCGTCGTGCCGGCCCGCTTCTGATAGCCGCGGTCACCGATGGTGCCGAAGCCTGTTATTGCGATCATCGGGTGGCCGAAATCTTTCGGATGATGTGAGGCTGGAATACCTAATTGAGAGGAGATATCACTTTTGCCGGAGGCCAAGGCGATACGCGATTGCAGTTGACGGTTGAATCCCGCGCGGGCTTCCATGACAAGTTTCCGTGAAAAGATATGGGTGTCGTTCAGCGAAAGAGAATGAGCGCGGGTGACATCGTTGTGACCGAAACCAGGCACACACGAAGTCTGATTGTTGCTTGCGCAGGGTACCAGCAACGACTCCTGTGTGTGAGCGTAACGTCCGAATAAACTGTTGGTTCCGCTGAAGCGATGGTCCAGCCGCGCGCTGTACTGGTTGACATCCTCCGGAAGCGGGTTCACCGCAGAGAAATTGTTCGGCGGCGAAAGTCCGGCTGTTGGGGATGGGAACGAACCGCGGTCCAGGATCTTTCGCGCGATGCGATCGATCCGGCTAGACGGAATAATATTGCCGGGAAAGGCGGCTAGGCCCCGCTCCGGATCGCGCACCGGCACAGTGGCGGCGGAAAAATCACCCTTACGGAAAGCCTCTGTCGGAACCGGCTGCAGACTCGTGAAGACTTGCCGGCGCCTGCCGCCTTCATACGCCACAAAGAAGAAACTGCGATTGCGTACCAGAGGCCCCCCTGCGGTCGCGCCGAACTGATTACGGTGAAACGGCGGTTTCGCCGCAGAATCCTTTTTATTGAAAAAATCACGTGCATCCAGCCTGTCGTTTCGCAGAAATTCCCACGCCGTCGCGTGCAGTCCGTTTGTTCCGGATTTCGTGTTCACGATCACCTGTGCGCCAGCTCCTCGCCCATACGCCGCAGAATAGGAATTGGCCAGAACTTTGAATTCCTGAATGGCATCGAGAATAGGGCGAAGTGTGAAATTGTTGATAGCCGGATCGTTGTTGTCGATACCGTCGAGTAAGTTGTTATTGGCAGTCTCTCGAGCTCCGATGACATTGAAACCGCCGCGCAAACTCAGTGCCGATCCTGGAGCTGGGGAAAGGGAACCCGGCGCAAGTTGAGCCAACGCTTCAAATTCCCGGCCGTTTAAAGGGAGTTCAACAATTTTTTGGTTGTCGATGACGGTTCCTACCGAAGACGTTTCGGATTGCACGAGCGGTGTGGTTGTGGTGACGACGATCTTTTCTGCAACTTCGCCGATTTGCAAAGTGAAGTCGATCCGGAGACGGTCGTCGACGCTCAATACAACACTTTCTCGTATTGCCGTCTTGAACCCTGGAAGACCCGCTTCGATGCGATACAGCCCCGGCGGTAAAAATGAGACACTATAATTGCCGCGCTCGTCGGTGGCGAACATTCGCGAAGCGTTCGTCTGGGCCTCGGTGATTGTTATCGTCACACCTGGAAGAACAACTCCGGCGGGGTCCGTGACGGTTCCAGTTAAAGACGCCGTCTGCGCGTAGACCGACCAAGGCCGCAGTACTAGAAGCAGGCCAAACAAGGCGATCAGAAAACGCGGCATAGATTCCATCAAGCGACTCAGCGAATCAAAATTGTACGAGCCTGCGGCCTGAGATCCTGTTCAGAAGACGATCAGTTCCTGAAACGCCTCTGCGAGGGGCTTCCTACAGAAAGCCGGCGAGCGGACTTGAACCGCTGACCTGCTGATTACATTTTTCAGAGCCATTTATTGAACTTGGCTGAAACCGGCTGAAACAAGTCCATCCATCTCCTGGAACCATTGCCAGTCCTGCATTTCGGCGCGTTCGATCCGTTTCTTCGCGTTTCGGATCATTTCGTCCTGCGGTTGCCCCGGGGTTGCCCCAGAGGTTGCCCCGATTTTATACTGGGCTCCGAGGAAATTGAAAGATGCCAAGAATGAAGTTGACCGCGCGGATCGTGGAAAGCATGAGGCCATCCGGAAAACGGACGCAGGTTTTTGATCAGGTTTTTGATACGGAGCAGCGCGGTCTCTGTTTAAGAATTTCGGAATCCGGCGAGAAGTCATTTTCCGTTTGCTATAAGCACTGCGGCCTATGAAACGTTCAACATCTGATGCTAACGGTCAGGCTCGTTCGGTGGCAGCGGCGGATTCACACAGAACTGGTGAAAGGTGAAAGTGGTGGAGCACTTGCCGTTATTCCACTCGCTGTCATCGGGACCGGCGCGTCTGCCTACGTCGCTGTTCCCTCGATAAGCAACGCTCAACGGCTTTGTTACCAGCGGGGAGAGTCTGTACATTCGAAAGCGATTCCGGTTGCACAGACAGCGCGATCCGGAAGCAAGCACTTAGGGTTCGTGACTGCGGGCGCGGGCCGGAAGCAAGCACTTGGAGTTCGTGAGTGCGATCCCACAAAACCTACTTTGCACATAACCCGCATTTCTCAAAAAAACCCAAGACCGTGGAACGGTGAGGAACGCGAGATCAAGAAATCCGCCGACACGGCATTAGCCGTTTCGTTGTTTCAAACAGTACCTGATGGCGAACATGTCACTTCCGCGCGGTGTTCCGCGCGGTCGTCAACAAGAGGGACGAACGTTCCGTGTTGCATGACACCATCAAGCGTCACGCTGGTTGCCGTTTGTCCATGACGTGCGCGTCGAACCATGATGTGGTAAACGGTCTCTCGACAGCGGTAGTGCACCACAAATGAATCCCACGTTGAAGGAAAGTGAGGCGCAAAGTACAGCTTGTCCACCTCAAGGCGAAGGCCGAGGAGCGACTCCATGATCAGACGGTACATCCAGCCGGCCGACCCCGTATACCCCCGTATACCATGTCCATCCGCCCCTGCCCGTATGGGGCGGTAATGCATAAACGTCCGCGGTTACGACATAGGGTTCCACCCGGTACGTCGCAATTGCTTTTGAAGATCCACCGTGGTTTGCAGGATTGATCATGCCGAGTAGTTCCCATGCCCGATGAGCATCGCCGAGCCCGGCGAATGCCATCGCCGACCAGATTGCGGCATGAGTGTACTGGCCGCCGTTCTGGTGGGGAAAAATGGCGGCGAATCAGGCAAATCGCAGAGTCACCCCTGGACTGCTGTTCGCAACGCCGCAGATAAAGCTTTACGGCAGGTGTGACTTTGCCGAAACGGCGTGGGGAACAGATTCAACAGCCTTTGCTCGCACGCTTCTGACGGCATGAGCTTCATCCGTAGAAATGTTAAAAACCGTATTAAGCTTTGTAATCTGAAACAGCGCCCGGACGTGATCTGTTGGCCCTAGAAGGATGAGTTGGCCGCCTTTGCTTCGAACGGAATTCGAGATAGTAATCAACTGACCTAAGCCGAAGCTGTCGGCGTATGGAACGTTGGCCAAGTTAAATACGAATGCGCGGTGGCCTTCTTGCAGCCATTCGTTCACACGGTCACGCAAGGTGACGTTAAGGAAGCACAACCTGCCGACTATATCAACAACGATGACGCCGGAAACGATTCTTGACGATATTGCTAAAGACATATCTTCTCCAGAAGGTCGCGCTGCCACAGCAATGAATTGGCGGAAAACGCAGCACGGCTTTTGAGTTCAGGGTTAGTGCTTAAACCCACGACTATCCCGCGAAGACATCGGCCGAGCTTGATTGACGGTGAGATCCCGGCCCATGAAGTTCTTGCCGTTCATCGCGGCAATCGCCTTGTCCCGCCGTCCTGCATTTCTACGAAAGCAAAACCCTTGGAGCGGCCGGTGTCCCGATCGTAATGATACGGACGGTCTCAACTGAACCTGCCTGGCCGAACAATTCCTTGAGATCACTCTCGCCTTAACTAACTCCAGTGCATCATACCCTACATTTATCGTAGCTATTGCAAAATAATTCACCTATACTGGTTAAGCAAAGACATGGATAAACGCAATTGCCGAATGGGAACACCATGGAGGATTACGTGGGCGGTTCGCGAAGCATCGGGTGATCGGCAGGCTAAATCAAATCGCCTCCAGGGAGAAAAACATGGTCAGTTCTCTCAGATTCCTCATATCGGTGTTGTGCTTCGCCTCCTTTTCGTCTGTGTGCATCGCGCAGGACCTCAGCAAATATCGTGATTTCCAGTTTGGGATGACCCTGGATTCCGTGGCTAAGCAAATCCAGATGAAAACCACGGAAGCGAAAACAACTCACGAGCGGCCAGCAGTGATTCAAACGCTGGAGTGGAATCAAGTCGGTTATTCCGCGCCCGGCGCGAAAACCACTTCAGTCCGCAGCATTCGTTTTGACTTTTACAATGGTGAACTTTGGAAAATGGTGGTTACATACAATCCGGCTGAGACCAACGGGTTAACCGCAAACGACATTATGGAAGCGATTTCCGAAGCCTATGGCACTGCGACCACCCCGGGAGATTCGGTTTCCGTTTCCAACTCCTCAACCTATGAGGATCAGGAAAAGGTCCTCGCCCGCTGGGACGATGCACAGTATTCATACAACCTGTACCGGTCCTCTTACGGCAACACCTTCGGACTGGTCGCGTTCTCCAAAATGCTTGACCTGATGGCACGTAATGCAAGCCTTGAGGCGGACCGGCTGGACAAGCTGGAGGCGCCTGCAAGGGAACTCGCGCGGCAGAAGAAACAGGCGGACGAGGCACGTGCAGCGCAAGAGGCCGCCCGGTCCATAAACAAACCGAAATTCCACCCCTAACTAACCATTGCCCGCTGACGGCCGAAGTGGCTTGAGAACCATTTCAGCTGCTCGCGAACAAGAAATCGTTAGCTTCCTACTTCATGTGAAAATACTTCCTCAGAGATCCTGTCCAAAGTTGTTCGAATGAGATTGCGATTAGGCTCAAATAGCCCATGAGGGATTCGGGGAACTGAGAAATTCGATTTCTTCTGGGGTCGCGTCTCCGCTCAGAGAACGATCTTTGAGAAATGCCCGCAGGCCCGGCTCATGAACGGACGTCCCTCGGGCTTCCCTCTCGATAAATTCAAACCTCTTCAATCTGCCTGGAGCAACTCTGGAATTCAGGGCGATCTCCAGGCTGAACGACGCAAGATCGATGTCCCACGATACGATCAGAGGATCGAGGAAAGCGATGCAGCTTTCCGGCGTTATGTTGAAAACGTCTGCATCCAGGAATTCGAGAACGGCAACGCGCATTTGTTTATAACTTCGATTGCTCTCTCGTGCTACGGTTCGGAGCGATTTTTCGCGCCCCAGTTCCTCTCTCACCAACACCTTGACGACCTCCAGAAGCGTCTGAGTAATCAGGCGTTCGAGCTCGCCAAACGGTTCCTTCTCGAAAATGGCACGGACCTGAGTTCGCTTCGCAGCCTTACATTTTTGAAGAAGCAGCTCTCGAACCTCTCTGAACAACGCCAGCGGCGAAGTCTGTATCTTCTTCTTGAGTTCTTGGCCCCGCTGGAGATCGGCTAAGCCCGCGAGTTTGCCGGCAGGCAGCTTCAAGGCCCGTCCAAGCTTGTCGTAGATGTCGGTTCGTTCTGAAGTGGCGGGCATCTTCTTCCGTTAAGTATTCAGCTTGATATGGTTTAAAGCGCTATCCCTTTTGTCATGGGCGTTTTTTGAGTGGTGGATGTGGTTTCTCCGTCATTTCCCGGATCGTCACGCGAAGTTCTGGAATATAGTGGCCTTCCCACTGGCGCCAGAAGGCTTCGCGCAGGCCCGCCAACACCAGGGTGCCTTCGTGTTGGACCGTGACCACCAGGTAGTTTTCTTCTATTTGATCGTGTGGGCCCTTAAGAAGCATCCGGATGGCCCGGTGGGAACCTTTGGGGATGAGAACCGCGTGGCCGGTTTTGATGTCGATGGCCTCCCACGATTGGTTCAAATCCAGGCGGAAGGCTTCCTCCATTATGGATCCTTTCACTACTACAAGAGAGCGTCCAATATCGGCCGATCAGTTTGCATCGCACACGAGCGTGCTCGAACGGATGCGAGTGGCTGGCGCAGTTGCGCAATTTGGGCCTGATGCTGCTGTAGCAGTGACCGCGCTATTGAGTTCGCCCGATGATGAAAGTCGAAAACTCGGTGTCGCGATCACGAGTGAAGACACTCTGGCGATAGCAAGGCCCCTGTTGAAATCCCGGAACTGCGAAGAACGGAAACTCGGAATTGCGCTTCTGGCCGATATACAAGATCAACGAAAAGTTCGTCATCTGCCGTATTGCGGATACTCCGATGAACGACACGCACTGTGAGCTCCCACTGAATCAGTGGGACAGTCGATGGCGTCGCAGCCTCACCGATGGCGGCCAAAGCGTCGATCGCATCGGATCGAAGAAGAATACTCCGAATTTTGAAGGCGATCACACTGCGCTTATCGACACCGATTTCGATTGGTGCGGACGGCTCAGCCACAGTTTGCGTGAGCTCAGGAACCGCCGAACGGGCATCTGGGCCGAGTTCTCGAATCGCATCAAGGGCCAGGTCCATATTGTTCTTGTCGCGATCCTGGATGAATCGCAGCCAATAACTCAGCGGTTCACCCATATAGGAGGGTTCGGCCCCATCACTTGCAGTTTTCTTGCTGCCGTGGTTTTCCGCCGCGGTGCCCACTGTTGCCGTGATCGCAACCGCGAGCAATATCCCGATCATTTTTCGGATGATGCGCGTCATGGCTTGTTCCTTTCTTGTCTGGCAAACACTTCGCGCTTCTCTTCTCTCGCATGAATCATGCATCCGGGCTGCCGTTTGCAGTCAGAGTGACGCAAGCGGTCTATCACGTGCCGATGTAGAGAAAGTTGACGCTCCGGCCGAAGCGAAAATATGCAGTTATTGGCAAAGAATCGGGCTGTCCGGAGTGACGCAATGACAGTCATTGCGAGAACGTCTTGCATAGTTCCTCGCGTATTCCCGTCGTGTCCGAGATAACCTAAATCATGTCGCTTCGTTCTGCGCGCGTGAGGACTTCTGAAAACGTGACACTTTGGCCGTCGTGTAATCGGCCTTGTGTCCGCATTCCGCGCGACTGCAGGTCAGCAATAGCTTTTCGGCTCTCGCGGGCTTGGCTTCTCCTTCGCTATGATCAAGTGCGAATAAGATCGGCGCTTCGCACTTTCGGCAAAGCACGCCGAGATACCATCTGGCATCAACTTTAGACCACTGGACAATACGCATCAGAACTCCAGAGGATCTGTAGGTGAGGGGCCTTAACGGCCATATTGAACGCAACTGCGATCCGCGAAAACTAGTACTGATCTCGACGTCCGCCGCCGCGAGAGCCGCCACCGAAATCTCTTGGAACCATGGGCCTCGCTTCATTCACGGTCAACGGGCGTCCATCGAGTTGCGAACCGTTGAGAGTAGCAATGGCTTTATCGGCGCCTTCTTCGTCCATGACTACAAATCCGAATCCCTTCGAACGGCCGGAGTCTCGATCCGTAATGATATTGACGGATTCGACAGTACCGCACTGTGTGAACGTTTCGGTGATGGAGATTTCTGTCGTTTGGAACGACAAATTCCCAACATATAATTTTTTCGACATTGTCGTACCTGAAGTCTGTAAGGGAACTTCCGAACTTATCGGCGGGGATTAAAACTCAATCGGCGCCCGGTGAGGACAGGAGCTTCCAAACTTGGATTGTGCGGCTTAATTACCGCTATCACCAGCATAGGCTTATATTCAGGATTGTCAATGACATCCTGGTATTCATCGTCCCGACGGCCCCAAACGTCGCCCGTTAGGATTTCTCGGACCGAAGCTGCGCCACTGTACCTGGACGAGCAGAAACCGCAGGGCGCTGCCTGTGCAACGATGCAACCGCTGCGGAGTGGAAGGCATGCCCTTCCAAACAGTGCCGAGGAGTAACGCAGAAATCGTCGGAAGGTTTTCTCTGGAGGATTTCTAAACTTTCCCGTCTTTCCACCGATTTGTTGAGCGTCGGTTCCAGGCCGAATCGGGCGGTGTAAAGACTTCAACAGTGTAGCACACATCTGCCCGGCCGGACCGGCGCATCATCGGCCTCGCCATCATTCAACCTTTACGATACGCAAGTCGAAAGTCAGCGCGTGTCCGGCCAATTCATGATTGAAATCCAACACGATACGATCGGCATGGACCCGGATCTGTGTTACTCGGAAAGAACTCCGCTGCTGACTGCTCTCAGATTCGAATCGGCAGCACGAGACTCTTCCTGGCAGCGTTGATGGTAGATCTTGCCGTCCGATGCGATCCCATGAAGCGAGCCATCGTCTCTCACTCCAATTAGTAGAACGCCATCACCCGTGTTCAAGAATCCAGCGATGGCCTCAAGCACTTCGATTATTCTTTCATCGTTCTTCGCGCCGTTGATATACCATCGCAGCGATGACTTGAATTCCGACCTCGAACCTTCTCCGGCGGCAATCTCGTTTCTTATGGTGTGTTCATTTATCAAAACGATTTCTCTTTGATTTGCGGTGGTTGGCGCGTTTTCAGCTTTGCTTCACTCGCTACGCGCCTCATGTGCGAGTTGTTTTGACGATGGCTGATCAGAGGGGGCACCTCAGTACGTATGAACTCCGTCCCCGTCATCAAAGAGAAAAGTCACGTTCAGGGTCATAAGCAGCAAATTCTTTAAAAAGAATCAGGAATGGGTTGTCTACCGAGACGTGGGATGTGACGTACCCGGGTGGAGCTCGCGGCCAAACAATTAAGAGAAGCTATGCACGTTTCCTGCGATTTCTAAGGAAGACGTTAGGCAGACGGTTGCCGGGGGTTGCCAGGCGATTTTGGGTAAGAAAAAAGCCCATCCGAAAATGGATTAAGTACTTTATTTTCGATAAAAGCCGGCGAGCGGACTTGAACCGCTGACCTGCTGATTACGAATCAGCTGCTCTACCAACTGAGCTACGCCGGCAAAAAAATGCTCACCCTGCCGGGTGAGCAATAGTTGTAAAGAGAAAAAGAATCGGAACCCTCGTCAAAACGAGGTTCCAAAGCTCCAATGCAGTTAATTTAAAGAGGGGGGTACACCTTGTCAACGAATTATTTTCGACCTTTTTAAGCTCCTCAGATGGCTGTGTTTAGTTGAGATTGCGGGGCACGGGCAATTTTACCGGCTAAGTTCCTTGCGCGTAAGTCCTTGTGTCAGTTTGAGTTGGATAATTTCCATGTCTTCCGGCCGGTCGAAAACCCGGTTCGGGTATCGCGCTTTCAGGAAAAGGCGCAAGCCCCCGAAACTTAAGCCCGCAATGAGGGTAAATAACAGCGCGATTCCGATGAAGGTGAAGATCGTCAGAATGACTTGGCGCAGTGAAAGGTCCGGGCGAGGTTGATCCCAAGTCACTTGAGACTCATAATTTACACCATCCAAAATGGATTTCGCGATGGTAGCATCACGCAAACCCCGAACCAGCGCGATCAACGGACCGACGCGCTTTCGAAACGCCGGTTCATCGTTGGAAGCGCCAGCCCACTGATCTTCGTATTTTTTCGCAACCTGCTGTGTGGGATACATCAGGAGCACAAGGTGAGCCGTCTTTTCGTTGACCCGATAGTCCGCGGTCGCGATTTCAACGCTATCGTCGAAACCTAGCACCCCCGGATCCAACCCGAGCTCTCGTCCAACGCTCGCCTCATCGACGATATATCTGTCCGTCCCTTGAATTAGATTTTCCGGCGGAAGATGTTGGGAAACCGGTGGCTTTCGCGAACGCCCCAAAATGTGCTCTCCAATAATGCGCGCGAACTCGACAGCGGAAGCCGGAAGCCCCTCCAGTGTGACCAGATATTTCGATTGCCAAAACACGACTCGATTGCCGATTCGGAAGCCTTCCGTACCAACAGGAACTGACTCAGGACTAGGCTGTGCGGCCGCACGTTCCATTGTGAATAGACCATAGGCTGCGATCGCATCCGCCATCTCATACAAGGTGAGGCGGATCTTGCCTTCTGGTTCTTTCCAGTTTTGGGTGGTCGCACCCACGAAGCCATAACGCCTGATCGTGGCGGCGCGCTTTCCTGCAATCGTTTCGATGTTCTTCTCGTCGTATTGGATGGGCTTATCGGCTGGGGACCATCTCGAAGTTTCCGTAACAGCCTTAAGGATGGATTCCCGCGACTGGCCCTGCAAAGCTGCTGCTGTCAGGAGCGGCAACAGCATGCTCCAGAACCATCTTGTTGACATTTAATTTATTTGAGATTGGTAATTCGGGGACAAACACCGGATTTCTTCTTGTCCTTCAGAAATCCGGTGTCTGTCCCCGAATTACCTCCCTAGTTGATTTTGTCCTGGGTTCCTGCGGTTTTCGTGCCGCTAAGAGACTCCGCATACGATCTTACACCTTCAAACAGAGCCTCGGCAATCGCCTGGCGGTTGGCAGTGGTCTTGACGACTTTCTCTTCTTGAGGATTGCTGATGAAACAAATCTCGGCCAGAATCGATGGCATATTTGCGCCAATGAGTACCACAAATGGCGCCTGCTTCACGCCGCGATCGGTGCCCGCACCTTTCCGAGCGGCCATGGCGTGCTGGATATGGCGCGCCAACTCACGGGATTCGTCGAGCTTGTCGCGCAGCATAATCCTCTTTACGAGATCTTGAAGCTCGTGAATCGATCGTTCGGATGCCGCGTTCTCGCGAGAGGCGGTTTCCAACGCCTCACGCGATGACGTAAAGTTCAGAAAGTATGTTTCAACGCCCCGAGCAGCCCGCATTCGGCTCGAGTTTGCATGGATGGAGATGAAAAGGTCTGCTTCCTGCTGATTCGCAATGGCCGTACGGCTTTCCAGTGGAACGAAAGTGTCGTCGCTGCGGGTCATCACGACTTCAGCGCCTAACTCCATTTGGACGAGACCCCGGAGCCGCTCGGCGACGTCGAGCACCAGTTCCTTTTCCGTATAACCCGCGGGTCCGATGCTGCCGGTGTCGTATCCCCCATGTCCAGCATCGATGACGACTCGGGAGAGCTTCAGGCCGAGACTTCGAACCAGGGAGCGCGTGCCGGAGTTAGGAGCTTTCGCCGGCGTAATGGGTTTTGCCTCTCCCTCTGGGAGAGGCCGCTGCGAAGCAGCGGGTGAGGGTCCCGCGTCGGCCGATCTGTCCGGAGTTTTTATTGCGGTCGCTGCTTTTGCGGGTTCTGCGGCGGTCGCAGTGAGACCCTCACCCGGCCCGCCCTGCCGGCTGTCGGACCGGCCTCTCCCACGGGGAGAGGCATTCGCTACAACCTCTTGCCCGAGTACATCAATAATCAACCGGTCCGGATCGCGCAACGTAAAACTGGTCACATGGCCAACAGTGCCAACATCCAGGACGACCCGCACGGTCGATGGTTCGTACTGCCCAACACGAATCTGCTGCAGCAGTCCAGATTTGACGGGCCATTGTTTTCCGTTCAGAGCGGTATTCAACCTGGCCGGGAAGATGTCGATGAATACACGATCGGGACCTTTGGCCTCGCCCTGGTTGAAATGAATCTCGCCACCCAGATCGACTACAACGCGAACAGAATTCTGCGCTTCCCAGTAGCGGATATTATCCACCGCGATGGTCTTCTGCAACGGCACACCCCTGAGGCGGTTGAGGTCTTTTTCCGCTGTATCTTTGAAAGGTGTGCCGGGATACTCCCGAATCAGGAAAGTCAAGGTGCGAGTTGCATCCTCGTAGTCGTGAATTGCTTCGTAAAGATGCGCAATCGCCAGCAGCGCGTCATCGGCATAGCCGGTATGAGGCGTAATCAGATAGACTCGCTGATAGACGCTGATCACTTTCAAGTACTGTTCGCGACTGCGTTCAGCCTCCTTTTTCTCATTGAGTTCGGATTCGAGTGCCTGAGCTGAGAGGTACGCTTGCCGAGCCTTCTCGAGCAAGGACGGATTCTGCACGGACTGTGCACCAAGGAAGGAAGGAATTAAAAGTAGCGCAGCAATTAAAACTGCGTGGGTTTTCATCGTATTGGAGGCGCTCATCAGTTCGGTGGCCCGATATTCGAGAAGTGCACCACGCCGTGTTCGTCAACGGTCCGAAATATCGCCGATGTTTCTTTTTGCGTTTCTCTCGAGGGCTCTTGAGATGCGGGCGCCGCTGAAACGACGCCCGCGGCCGGTGCAGCCGGTTTTGCAATCGGCGCCGGCACAAAAGGCTTAGTCCGTTTCAAGTAGCTCGCACGTACCTGCCGCACGTAATTCGTCGTCTCGGGAATTGGGGGAATACGTCCCAACCTTTCGACGAGGTTTTCACCGGCGTTATATGCGGCCAATGACAAATCTAAATTCCCTTTGAATTTTTCAAGGAGGAACTTCAAATATTGCACGCCCCCTTCGACATTCTGCTGTGGATCAAAAAAATCCCGCACCCCGTATCGCCTGCCTGTCTCGGGTATGAGTTGCATCAAGCCCCGCGCCCCTTTAGGAGACACCGCCCAGCGATTGAAGTTGGATTCCGTCTTGATCACGGCTCGAACCAGCGCGGGATCGACACCATGACTTAAAGAAATGGACTCGACAAGTTTTCGAAGTGCTTCCGGCATCGCTTCGGCAAGCAAATCAGTTGAAGGCGCAATCACCGGAGCCGGGGGACGAGGGGTGTTATCGATGACAGGCGGAACATCGTCAACGCGGGGTGTTGGCGCATTGCCGGCAAGATTCGTGAAGACAATTCTCCCACTGGAATTAACAACCGCCTGAATCTTGTCCTCGGCGCGGGCCGGCCCCGTTTTGATCAGCCCCAACAGCACCACTCCGCCGAGGAGCACGGCAAATTGATTTCGCAACACGTCCACAACCTAAAGTGTCTTAGACAAGAAACTCAGCCACGATATTGTACACAGCTTGTAAAGCTTCTTCCAATTTTTCGGCATTCTTTCCACCCGCCTGAGCAAAATCCG
>Ga0209266_1002002_pt1 | contig 13100 bp, 9 predicted proteins | sample GraSoiAngelo_132_FD_185889 | JGI IMG/M metagenome (GOLD analysis project Ga0209266, IMG submission 185889) | Grasslands soil microbial communities from the Angelo Coastal Reserve, California, USA - 14_0929_02_40cm (SPAdes) (version 2) | ecosystem: Environmental > Terrestrial > Soil > Grasslands ...
AACGCCTCTGTGACCATCACCGTGGTGGTCGTCTTGCCGTGGGTGCCCGACACGGCGACTACCGTTCCGCCAGCGACGGCCTGGCTGAGGGCGTCAGCCCGCCGTACCACCGGGACCCCGAGGGCGCGTGCTCGCTTCAGCTCCGGGTGCTCTCCCGGTACCGCCGCGGTGACCACGAGCGCCCGAGACCCAGCTACGTGCCCTGGGTCGTGACCCCGCCATATTTCCACCCCGATGGCTGCCAAATCGGCGGCGCCGCTGGGGTCGCTATCACAACCGGTGATCGCTGCGCCTTGCTCTTTAGCGAGGAGCGCCAAGCCGCTCATGCCGGCTCCGGCGATCCCCATGAAGTGGATCGGGCGGGGATCCACCGTGGTAAACAAGGTCATTAGTGGGGGGCTAATATAGCGAATCTACGAAACTTGGGAAAGAGACCACCAATGTTTCACGGGATGAGTGTCAAAATCTTCGACACGATTTCCCGGGCCGCATCGGGGTGTCCGCGACCTCGCGCCCGGCTACCGAGGGACTCGAGTCGGGCGGGGTCGGCGACCAGCGCGGTCACCTCCTGGGCCAGTGTGTACGGCGTGAGCCGCGGCTCGGAGAGATGGATGGCGGCGCCGGCCTCGGCGAGCGCCGCCGCGTTGTGGGTCTGGTGATCGGCGGCGGCGCTGGGGAGCGGCACGAGGATGCTCGCCTTAGCCCAGGCGCACAGCTCGGCGACGGTCATCGCGCCAGCCCGCGCGACCACCAGGTCCGCCGCGCGATACACAGGGGCCATCCGATCGAAAAAGCCGCGGACGACCACCCGCCCCGCCACCGCGTAGCGCACCAGCGCGTCGACGTGCGCCGTCCCCGTCCCCCATATCACGTTGACTTCGTCGAGTAGGCGGCGCTCGAGCGCGCCCGCGACCGCGTAGTTGATCGCCCGCGCGCCCTGGCTGCCGCCGAACACGAGCAGCGTGGGACGCTCCGGCGCGAGCCCGAGCGCGACGAGTGCGGCGTCGCGACTCCCCGGCTCGGGCACGCGGATCGGGTTGCCGAGCGCGAACACGGCCGTGTGCGAGCCGACGCGCAACCGCTCGCGCGTTTCCGGAAACCCCAGATGGATCTGCCGTGCGCGCCGCGCGAGCCAGCGCGTGGCGAGGCCGGGGAACGCGTTCTGCTCCTGGAGCACGGTGGGGAGCCCGCGCCGCTGCGCGCGCCACACCACCGGGCCCGCGGCGTAGCCTCCGGTTCCGAGCACGATCACCGGCTGCTCGGCGTCGAGCACGCGCCCGACGGCGCGCCACGCGCGTCCCGCGGTCAACAGCGAGCGCACGTTGTTCCACCAGGTGCGCCGATAGATCGGCTCCATAGGCAGGAGGTGATGGCGGAACGGATAGCGCGGCAGCACCTGCGCCTCGATCCCGCGCGCTGCGCCGACGAGCACGGGCTCGAGGTCGGGCCGCGCCTGCTGCAGCGCCTGCGCGAGCGCGAGCGCGGGCATCAAGTGCCCCCCCGTGCCGCCGCCCGCGAGGAGAATCCTCAGCCCCACACCCCACCACACCGAGTGCGGAATGCGGAATGCGGAATGCGGAATGGCAGCGCGAGCCTCGCTCGCCGCCTCGACCCTCCATTTACATTCCGCACTCCGCATTCCACATTCCGCATTGTCACGCCCGCCGCCCTCGTCCGATGCTGATCAGCACGCCGGTCGCCACCAGTGCCACGAACAGGCTCGAGCGCCCGTACGAGATGAACGGGAGCGTGATGCCGGTGGCCGGCAGGAGCGCGAGCGTCACGCCGATGTGCAGCACCGCGGTGATCCCGACCATCCCCGTGAGCCCGACCGCGAGCAGCCGGCCGAACGGCTCGCCCGTGGACTTCGCGATGCGGAAGCCGAGCCACGCGAACGTGCCGAACAGCACGATGATCGCGAGCACGCCGAGAAAGCCCCACTCCTCGCCGATGGTCGAGAAAATGAAGTCGGAATACGCGTACGGCAGGTAGCCGAGCTTCTGCTGCCCCTGCCCCAACCCGACGCCGAACAGTCGCCCCGCTCCCATCCCGACGAGCGACTGGTGCACCTGCCACGTCGCCTCGGAGGGTGCGGTGCCGGGGTTCAGGAACGTGACGACGCGCGCGAGGCGGTATTGAGCGCTCGCCACCGCGCCGAACAGGATGGGCGTCGCGACGACAGCAACCGCGAGGAAGTGGCCGATGCGCGCGCCGGCGGTGAACAGCACCACCCCCGCGAGCAGCGCGACCAGCACCGCCATCGAGAGATTCGGCTCCAGGAAGATCAACGCGACGAGCGGCGCGAGCACGACGATGAAGGGCAGCAGGCCGTACTGGAAGGTCCGGATCCGCTCGCCCTTCTTGGCCGCGAGCATCGCCGTCCAGACCACGACCGCGAACTTGGCGAGCTCGGACGGCTGCACCGTCACGAATCCGAGGTTCACCCAGCGCCGGGCGCCGTTGATGTTCGGAGCGATGCGCTCGGTGAAGGAGAGCAGGGGAAGGAGCAGCAACACCGCGACGACCCCGAGCACCGGCCACGCGGCGCGCTGCCACTTGCGGTAATCCGAGCGCGCCAGCAACGCGGCAACGATCCCGCCGACCGCCGCCCCGAGCGCCTGCTTGAGGGCGAAGCTCGAGCCGACCTGCCCGCCCGAGATCGTCAACAGGCTGGAGGCGCCGTACACCGCCGTCAGCCCGAACACCACGAGGATCGCCGCGACCAGCGCCAGCAGGCGGGTCTCCCAGCGCACGTCCCTCACATCTGCTCCACGAGCTTCCGGAACGTCGCACCGCGCTCCTCGTAATTCTTGAACATGTCGTAGCTCGAGCACGCGGGGGACAACAGCACCGCGTCGCCCGGCCGCGCCGCCCGGCGTGCGCGCGCGACCACGTCCTCGAACGTGGTGCCCCGCTCGAGCGACACCGTCCCGCCCGTCCCCAGGTCCCGCTCGATCAGCTCGCCCGACTCGCCGTACGCGATCACCAGGCGGCACCGGTCCTTGAGCAGCGGCGCCAACCGGGTGTACGGCTCCCCCTTGTGCCGGCCGCCAAGCAGCAGCACGAATGGCCGATCCATCGCTTCCACTGCGACCACGGTGGAGGCGATGTTTGTGGCCTTCGAGTCGTTGATCCAGTGGACGCCGCCGACGTCACGCACCGGCTCGAGCCGGTGCGGCAGCGCACGAAACGAGCGCAATCCTTCCCCGATGACGGCCGGGGTCACGCCGGCCTCCCGCACCGCGAGCGCGGCGGCGAGCGCATTCGCGACGTTGTGGTCGCCCAGGAGCCCGAGCTCCGCGCGCGCCAGCAGCGCGTCACGCCCGAGCTGGAGGCGACGCGCTGCCGCGTCGTACCACGCGTCCACGGGGCGCCGCAGCGAGAACAGCGCGCGGCGGCCGGGCGCCCCCGCCGCGAGGTCGAGCACCGCGGGCTCGTCCCCGTTCAACACCCACACGTCGCCGGAGCCCGCATTGCGGAACAGCAGCTGCTTGTCCGCATAGTACGCCTCCACGCTGGCATAACGATCGAGGTGGTCGGGGGCGAGGTTCGTGACGATACCGATCTCCGGTGCGAAGTGGGGGCTGTCGTGCAGCTGGAACGACGAGACCTCCACCGCGAGCCACTGGTAGCGGTCGTTCTGCAGAGCGATGTCCGCGAGCGGGCGGCCGATGTTCCCCGCCGCCTCCACGCGGAGCCCCGCCGTGCGCAGGAGATGCGCCACCAGCGCGGTGGTGGTCGTCTTCCCGTTCGTCCCCGTGATCGCGATACAGCGCGTGCCCGATCCCGACAGGGCCCGGAAGCCCAGGTCGATCTCGGACAAGATCGGCACGCGGGCTTCGCGCGCCGCGGCGAGCGGCGGCGCCTCCGGCGGCACGCCGGGGGAGACGATCACGGCCGCGGCCCCGCGAATCTGCGCCAGGTCGTGGCGTCCGACGTCGAGCGCCACGCCGCGGAGTGTCCGCAGCGCCCCGAGCGTGTCGCCCGCGTACGGATGGTCCGACGCGTCGCTCGCGTACACGCGAACGCCCTCCCGGGCAAGCAGCCGGGTGGCGGCCACCCCGCTTTTCCCCAACCCCACCACGGCCACGACACCCCGACGCCACGCCTCGGGAATCATCGCACCTTCAAGGTCGCGAGCGCGATCGCCGCGCACATCACCCCCAGGATGTAAAAGCGCATCACGACCTGCGGTTCCGCCCAGCCCAGTTTCTCGAAGTGGTGGTGCAGTGGCGCCATGCGAAACACCTTGTGGGCGTCGGCGTACTCGGTGCCGCGCCGCCCCTTGTGCCAGCGGTATACCCACACCTGGAGCATCACCGATACGGCTTCGGCCACGAATACGCCGCCCGCGATGAGCAGCAGGAACTCCGCCTTGAGCATGATCGCGACGGTGCCGAGCGCGCCGCCGATCGCGAGCGAGCCGGTATCGCCCATGAAGACCTGCGCCGGATGCGCGTTGAACCACAGGAAGCCGAGCGCCGCCCCGGCGAGCGCGCCGCAGAAGATCGTCAGCTCCTGGGAGCCGGGGAGGAAGTACACGAGGAGGTAGCGCGTCCAATCGATGCGGCCGAACACGTACGCAAACGCCGCGAACGTGCCCGCGAGGATGGCCGTCAGGCCGGCCGCGAGACCGTCCAACCCGTCGGTGAGGTTCACGGCGTTCGAGCTGCCGGTCACGACGACCGTGACGAAGAGCAAATACAAGGGCGGCGGCAGCACCAGGAGGATGTACTTCAATACCGGGAGCTGGGTGGATGTGGGAGGCAGGTCCGGGGCCAGCGGCCACAGGATCAGGGCAACACCCAGCGCCACGCCGAACGTCACCTGGCCAATCAGTTTCCACCGCGCGACCAACCCCTGGGACTTGCCGCGCACGATCTTCAGGTAGTCGTCGATGAATCCGATCGCCCCCGCCCACAGCATCGCCACGACCGCCACCACGACGTACCGGCTGTCGAGCCGCGCCCACAAGAGCGTCGGCCCGACGGTCGAGAGGATGATGATCAGCCCGCCCATGGTCGGCGTACCGCGCTTCGCGTGGTGGCTCGCCGGCCCCTCGGCGCGGATCACCTGGCCCACGTTCCGCGCGCGCAGCCGCCGCATGATGGCGGGACCACACAGGAACGCGAGCAGCAGGGCGGTGACGACCGCGCCCGCCGCGCGAAACGTGAGGTAGTTGAACAGATTGAAGAAGATGTGCTGCTTGGCCAGCGGCGCGAGCAAGTGATAGAGCACGTGCAATCCTCAGTTCAGGTGCCGCAACACCCGCTCGAGCGCCACCCCGCGGGACGCTTTGAGCAGAACGATCTCGTCGCCCGTGAGCGCCGCCTTGAGCGGCGGACCCAGCGTGTCCGCGTCGGGCGCCGTGATCAGCCGCTCTCCGAGCGCCGCCCGGTGCGGCTCGAATGCCGGCACGAACGCGCCTACGGCGGCGACGAGCGCCGGGCGGAGCGCCGCGATCTCCGCGGCGGCCGCCGCATGCAATCTGGCACTCTCCGGCCCGAGCTCCAACATCGAGCCCACGACCACCGCGAGCGGCCGCCGCTGCCGGTCGGCGAGCCAGCGGGCGAGCTTCACCGCCCAGCGGAGCGAGGCCGGGTTCGCGTTGTAGGTGTCGTCGATCACCGTGAGGCCCCCGAGCGCGAGCACCGCCCCCCGGCCCGCCGGGATCCGCACGTCGGCAAGCGCCGCGACCGCGCGCGCCGGATCGGCGCCGGCCTCCCGCCCCACCGCGAGCGCGAGCATCGCGTTGTCGATCTGGTGGAACCCCACCACCGGCAGCGTCACGGCGTGCCCGCGCCAGGTGATGCGGGGATGGCCCCCGTCGTCCAGCTCCGCGGCGTCGGGCCGGACCTGCGCGCCCGCGCCCGTCCCGGCGACCACCGTCGGCGCGCGGCGCTGCGCCTCGCCCGCGAGCTCGGGCGGGTCCGTCCCGACCACGGCGATCCGCGCTCCCTCGACCAGGGCGAGCTTCTCCTGCATCACCCCCGCGAGTGAGCCGAAGCCCTCCACGTGTGCGTAGCCGACGTTGGTGATCACGGCGATGGTGGGCTCGATCACGTCGCGCAACCGGGGGATCTCGCCCGGCACGCTCGCGCCCGCCTCCACCACCAGCGCCTCGACGTCGTCGGGCGCGGCGAGGATCGTGAGCGGCACACCCACGAGGTTGTTCAGGTTGCCGCTCGTCGCGTGCACCTGGTAGGTCGTGGCCAGCACCGCGCGGATCATTTCCTTGGTGCTGGTCTTCCCGCTCGAGCCGGTGACCGCCACGACCGGGCTGCCGGGCGCGAGCGACCGGCGCCGCGCCCGCGCCAGCAGGCCGAGCGCCACGAGCGTGTCGGCGACCTCGAAGTACGGCAACCCGTCCACCGGCGCCGTGCCGCGGCGCACCACTGCGGCCGACGCGCCCTTGGCTCTCGCCTGATCCAGGAACGCGTGGGCGTCGAAGCGATCGCCCTTGAGGGCGACAAACAACGTGCCGGGCATCAGGGCCCGGGTGTCCGTGCCCACCCCAGTGAAGCGCAGGCCTCGGGGTCCCGAGCTGCCCAACGCTCTCGCGACCCACGCCGAGTCCCAGGCGATCACCACCCCGCCCCGAGTGCCGAATGCGGAGTGTGGAGTGCGGAATTGAAATGAAGGGTCGCGCGCCGAGCGACGCTCACCATGACATTCCGCATTCCGCACTCCGCATTCGTTCTTTCACGAAGCCCCCAGCTCCTTCACGATCGCCCGCTCGTCGAACGGCTGCTTTTCCGTCCCGATCACCTGGTAGGTCTCGTGCCCCTTCCCCGCGAGGAGAATCGTGTCCCCCCTCCCGGGTCGCGCCAGCTCGAGGGCGCGGGCGATGGCATGGCGGCGGTCGACCTCACGGTGATGCGGCCTGGCCCGCATTCCGACCTCTACGTCGTCGAGGATCTTCTCCGGGTCCTCGGTGCGCGGATTGTCCGACGTGACGATCGTGATGTCCGCGAGGCGCACGGCCACTGTGCCCATCGGGGCGCGCTTGCCGCGGTCGCGATCGCCGCCGGCCCCGAACACCACGATGAGCCGCCCTGCGGTGAGGGGGCGCAGCGCTTCCAGCGCCCGCTCGAGCGCGTCGGGCGTGTGCGCATAATCGCGCAGCACGGTGCACGGCCGCTCGGCGATGCGCTCCATCCGGCCCGGGACCTGGGGCGCGCGCGTCAACCGCTCGGCGACGGTCTCGACCGGGACGCCCAGCCCCCAGGCGCACGCCGCCACGCCGAGGGCGTTGGCCACGTTGAAGCGGCCGAGCAGGGGCAGCCGTACCTCCGCCCGGCCCATCGGCGTGGCGAGCTCGAAGCGGGCGCCTGCGGCGTCGAGGGCGACCCGCGCCGCGGTCACGTCGCCCCCGCGCTCGCCGAACGTCACGCGGCGGTGCTCGCGCCGCAGCCTGAGCCACGCGGGATCGTCGGCGTTCACCACCTCGAGCCCGTCGGGGGCGAGGTACTGCAGGAGCGTCGCCTTGGCGCGGAAATAGTCTTCGAGGGTCTTGTGGTAGTCGAGGTGGTCGCGCGTCAGGTTGGTGAAGACGGCCGCGCGGAACACGAGTCCGTCCACCCGTCCTTGGTCGAGGCTGTGGGACGAGACCTCCATCGCCGCGCCCCGCGCGCCACGCTCGACCAGCGCGGCGAGCGTCGCCTGGAGATCGATCGGCCCGGGCGTGGTGAGGTTGCCGGCCTCGCTCGGCACGGGGTCGCCCGCCGGATCGAACGCGCCCAGCGTGCCGATCGAACCTGTCGGCTCCAGCGCCGAGAGGACGTGCCGCAGCAGCGTGACCGAGGTCGTCTTGCCGTTCGTCCCCGTGACGCCGACCAGATCGAGCTTCGCCGCGGGTCGGTCGTACCACGCTTCCGCCGCGACGGCGGCGGCGCGCCGCCCGTCGCGCACCAGGATCTGCGGCACATCCACCGCCTGCTCGCGCTCGACCAGCGCGGCCGCGGCGCCCCGCTCGCGCGCGGCCATCACGAACTCGTGCCCGTCGCGCACCGAGCCGTGCACGGCGCAATACAGCATCCCGCGCTCCACCTTCCGGCTGTCGGCCGTGAGGCCGGTGATCTCGGGCCAGGTGTGCAGGTCGGGCATTTCGACGACGAGCTGCGCGCGCTCAAGTGCGGCGACCACTCCCTGGAGACGGCTCATCGCCGCGGCCCGCAGCGGGCAGGAGCGGGGCCACGGGAGCGGACCCGCGCGGCCGCGTATGGGTCGGCGAACAGAGTGACCATCGAGCCGGCGGCCGCACTGTCGCCCGCCGCCGGCCAGGTGTGCTCCGCGACACCCCAGCCCCGGAGCGCGACGCGGAATCCGCGCCGGTGCAGGGTGCGCACGGCCTCCCGCATTCCGAAGCCGGCCACGTCGGGGACGGCCCGGCGCGGCCCGACGCCGGCGCTGTCGGGTTGATACGGCCAGGGGACCACGTAGGGCACCATCCCGCCATCGTCGTCGGCCGGCGTGGCCGCGGCGCGCGGGGCGGCGGTGGACAGCCGGGCCCGGTCGAGCGCCACGGTGCGGGCCGCGAGCGCCTGCTCGAGCATCGAGCGTGTGACCGGCGCCGCCGTCTGAGCGGCGAAGTAGCTCCCCTTGTGGGGGTTGTCGATTTTCACGACCAGCACGAGCTGCGGCTGGTCGGCGGGGAACAGCGCCGCGAACGAGGCGGTGTATTCGCCCGCCGCGTAGCGGCCGTTCACGACGCGGCGCGCCGTCCCGGTCTTCGCGGCCACGGGAAAGTTGGTGAGCGCCGCCTCGGTTCCGGTGCCGCGCTCCACGACGCCGCGCAGCAGGTTCCGCAACGCCGCCGCCACCTCGCGAGAGACGACGCGTCGCACCGGCTCCGGGCGATGTCGGTAGCGCACCCCCGGCCCGCCCGCGCTCCGGACTTCGCGGATCAGCGTGGGCTGGAGGAGGAGACCCTCGTTCGCGAGCGCCCCGTAGGCCATGGCCACCTGGATCGGCGTGACGGACAGCTCGTAGCCCATGGCGAGGCTGGCGGCGCTGGGACGCGTCCACTCCGACGGCGGGCGCAGGCGTCCGGTGGCCTCCGCGGGAAACTCGATCCCCGTGAACGCACCGAACCCGAAGTCCCGGAGCGTCACGTACTGCTCCTCGGGAGTGAGCCGCGCCGCGAACTTCGCGATGGCGATGTTGCTCGAGACGCGGATCGCGTCGGCGAGCGTGAGCGAGGGCTGCGGGTCGTCATCGGTGATCGTGCGACCGAGCACACGCCACTTGCCCCCCTCCCCCGATACGCGGTCTGTGGACGACACGCGGCGCAGCGAGAGCAGAGCGGCGGCGGCGAAGATCTTCGCCAGGGATCCAGGCTCGAACGTGTCGGTGAAGGCGCTGGGGCGCGCGCTACCGTCCCGCTGGCGCGAGGCGAGGGCCAGCACTTCGCCGGTCCCGGGATCGAGCATCACCACGTCGCCGCCGTCCGCATCCATGCGTCGCAGCGCGTCATCCAGCGCCCGCTGCGCGATCTCCTGCAGCTCCGCGTCGAGCGTGAGCACGACGTCGAGCCCCGGCACGGGCGGGGCGATCACCCGCGCCGGCGATTCGTACTCGCGTCCCGCGCGGTCCTTCAGGACAACCGCCGCGCCCGCCCGGCCCGCCAGCAGACTGTCGAGGGTCCGCTCGAGCCCGGACGCGCCCAGCCCGTCGTCCCCCAGGCGGCCGATGGTCGCGCGTGCGACGGCGGGATCGGGATAGAACCGGTTCAGCACGGCTTCGAGATGCACGCCCCGCACGCTCCGGAGGGGCTGCACCTCGAGCGCGCTGTACGGCCCCGCGAAGTAGGCGTATCGCCGGCGCAGCGCCTGCTGCCAGGTACGCGCCGTCAGGCCGAGCCGCCGGCTGATGAGGGCTCCGTCGGCCGTCGGGTCGCGCAGCTCGTTGGGTGCGATGCCCACATGGTAGGTCTCCTGCGTGACAGCGAGCGGTGTGCCGTGGCGGTCGGACAGCGTGCCGCGGCGCGCCTGGAGCACGATCCGCTCGGTGCGCTGCGCCTGCGCTTCCTCCGCCCAGCGGCGACCGTGGAGGATCTGCACCTGCGCCGCGCGTCCCACCAGCAAGGCCAGGCCCACGAGCACCCCGAATTCCACGACCTGCATGCGGACTGCGGGCCTGGCCATTCGCTAGCGCGACCCGCTGGGAGCCGGGACGAGGACGATCTCGCTGTCGCTCGGCAGGTGCAGACCGAGCCGCGCCTGGGCGCGCGGGACGAGCACGGCGCGGCTCTCGGCGACGCGGATGCGGCGCTCGAGATCGGCGCGATGCCCGTCCAGGTTGGCGCGCCGGGCGCGCAGATCGGCGAGGTCGCGGGCCGCGCGGTAGGCGGCGGTCTGCCGGGCGTACACCAGCCACGTGGTCACGAGGAAGGCCACGAGCCAGAGGGCAACCCAGTGCCGGCCCTTAGCCATCGCCCCCCCCGATCTGCTCCGGCACCTCGAAGGCGCGGAGCTGAGCGGAGCGGGCCCGCGGGTTGTCGCGCACCTCGGCGGGACCGGGACGGATCGGCTTCCGCGTGAGCAGGCGGCCCAGCGGGCGCCCACGGCAGTTGCACACGGGCTGCCGCGGCGGACAAACGCACGACCGGCTCCAGTCGCGGAACGCGTGCTTGACGATGCGGTCCTCGCCCGAGTGGTAGGTGATCACCGCCAGGCGGCCGCCGGGCACGAGCGCGGCGCGGAGCGCCGGCAGCGCGAGCTCCAGCTGCTCGAGCTCCTGGTTCACCACGCTCCGCAGCGCCTGGAACAGCCGCGCGAAGTCGGACGGCCCCGACCGCGGGCCGCGCGCCTCGCGAATCGCGTTCACGAGATCGTCGCTCGTAGCGAAGGGAGCCGTGGCGCGCCGCCTCACGATCGCCCGCGCCAGGCGGCGGGCCCGCGGCTCGTCCGCGAGATCGGCGAACGCACCGGCCAGCCGCGCGTCGGGCCACGTGTTCAGGATGTCCGCGGCCGTCACTCCCTGTCCCGCCGCCATCCGCATGTCGAGCGGCGCCCCGGGACGAAAGGTAAACCCCCGGGCATCGGTATCGAGCTGGTAGGACGAGACGCCCAGGTCGAGGAGGATACGGTCGGGGCGGAACGTCTCGATCGTGCCCAGCACCTTGGCCGAGCCGAAGGGGCCGGTCGAGTAGCGGATCCCCGTGTCGCCCAGGCGGGCGCGCGCCGCGGCGATCGCCTCGGGATCGCGGTCCACGGCGAGCACGTCGGCGCCGAGCTCGCGGAACAGCGCCGCGTGGCCGCCGCCGCCGACGGTCGCATCCACGATGCGGCAGCCGCCCGTCGTCCAGTCGCGCACGGCATCGGCCAGGACCGGAACATGGTAGGTGGAGGTCAATGCCCTCCCGAAAAAGACGAAAGCCCCGCCTGCCGTGGCAGGCGGGGCCGGGTGCGTCGTCCCGCGAGGCGGGTTCAGGCGGGGCTGACGGGGCTCGAACCCGCGACCTCCGGTGTGACAGACCGGCACTCTAACCAGCTGAGCTACAGCCCCCTGCGACGGAGGGTGGCAATATAGGCCGGTGCGGAAGTCAATTCAATGCCTCAGAAATTCTTGCACTTGAATTGCTTCTTCACCTGCGGCATGACCGCCTCGAACTTGCTCACGTTCTGCAGCATCGTGTTCGCAGTCGGCGGGTGGACCCGGGCACCGAACACCAGCGCGTCTTTCGTCCGCGCGAGGCGGTCGCTGATGCCCTTCGCGTCGTTGCAGCTCTTGGTCTTGGTCATGGCGGTCCACGGTGCCGAGAGCGATGCGACCGACGACACGCCGTACCAGAAGCTCGCCTGGAGGCGGATCTGCTGGCGTGGGCCGACGGTGTCCGCCGGCGTGCGCGGCGCGACGAGTTGCAACAGCTGGTCGAGCCACGGATAGGCGCGGTCGTACGCGCCCGCCTGCGCGACCTTCGATCCGGCGGTCAGCATGAACACCGCCGCGCTCAGGCGGTCGGTCGAGTCGGGCGAGCTCAAGGCGGGGGCGAGATACGCTTTCGCGCTGTCGATGCGGTCGGCGAATGCGTTGCGGAACGCCCGCAGGGCGGCCGTGTCGCTCTTGAGCTTCGCGGCCTGCGCCGTGTCATAGGTCGTCCCCTCGACGATGCCCCGGGCGACCAGGAGCGACGCCTTCACGTCGGTCGGATCGAGCTTCAAGGACTGCTTGTACGCCCAGACCGACGAGTCCTTTTGGCCCTTCAAGTCGTAGGCCGATCCGAGCGCCTTCCAGAAGGCAGCCGACTTCGGGAAATGCGCGACCGCCGCGCGACTGAAAAAGAGCAACCTCTCGGTGTCCGAGAGCTGCTGCGCGGCCCCGAGCGCGGCCTTGAGGACGGTACTGTCCCCGAGCTTGCTCGGGTCGTTCTTCACCTGCTCCACAAAGCCGTCCAACACGCAGCGCCACAGCTCGCCTTCGATGCAGATCCGCTGCCGGAATTCCAGGTACCGTTGCTCGTTCGGACTCTTGGCGAGCCCGTCGTCGAGGGTCGCCTTGGCCTGCGCGTACCGCCGCTGCTGCCGCAACAACTCCACGATGCCGAGGCGCAGCTGCGTGTTATGCGGCTCGCCCGCCAGCTCATGGATCAAGGCGTCGATCGCCTTGAGCGTGTCACCCTTCTGCTGGTAGAGGTGGGCGATGTTCTCCCACGCCGTGGCGTTGAGGGAGTCGCCCTTCGTAGCGCGCTGATACGCCGCGACCAGGCTGTCCAGCGGCATGTGCTGCGCCTCGTAGACGGTGGCGATGCAGATGTGCGCCGCGGGGAGGTTCGGCTCGATGGCCAGCGCCTTGCGCGCGGCGTCGAGCGCTTTCGGGAACTGGCTCTTCTTGCGCTGCTCGTCGCATTCGCGCGCCTGCTCGGCTGCGCGCACCAGGTTGTTGAGACGCTGCGCGATCGCCTCCCCCACCGACACCGCAGTCCCGGGGTTGCTGACCGACACCGAGAAGAGCGCCGCCATGCCCGAGCTGCCGATGTCCCGCACGCGGATCGTCGCCATGACGGTGCTGCCGCTGCGCTCGAGCGTCCCGGCCGTGTACGCATTCACCGAGAGGAATCGGCCGAGCTGGTTCGCCTGTGTCTCGTCGAGCAGCACGTC
>Ga0209266_1002004_pt1 | contig 13085 bp, 6 predicted proteins | sample GraSoiAngelo_132_FD_185889 | JGI IMG/M metagenome (GOLD analysis project Ga0209266, IMG submission 185889) | Grasslands soil microbial communities from the Angelo Coastal Reserve, California, USA - 14_0929_02_40cm (SPAdes) (version 2) | ecosystem: Environmental > Terrestrial > Soil > Grasslands ...
GCGCAGGTGAACCAAGTGATGGCGCGAGGGGCGCGACTTAAAAGCGCGCGCGCCAGAATGCCGCGGCGCTCGGGAACAGTTTCTCCGTGAGCGCCGCCGAGAGCGTCACGAACGCCCCATGCCCGCCCCGCACCGAGAAATCCGGGTCGCTGAGGTTGCCGAACCGGTACCCGGCCGCGATTTCCAGCGCGGCGACGGGATGCAGCACGAGGGCCGGGGCCCCGTCCCACGCCGTTGCGCCGGTCGTGCGTTCCACGAGCAGCCGGCCATCGCTGCGCAGGCTGACCCAGCGGGTCAAGTCGAGATTCACTCGGCCGCCGATGTAGTCCGCCCACGCGGTCAACGTCTGGGGCGTGCTATCAGGATAGACCCGTGCGGCCTGGGTGCGGCGGACAGCGTACCGCGTCGAGAGCTCCAAGCCGGATAGTGGCGTCCAGATCAGCTCCGCGGCACCGATCATCTTGTGCTCCTCGCCGCGGGTGACCAGCACACCGCCCCCGAGCGGATTGCGGTCGTCGGTCCACTGAAACTTGGCCAGCACGTTGAGCCGATCGGTATGAGCGGGCCGCAGCGCCAGTCCCCAAAGACTCGACACGCGGCGCGACAAGGGCACCGTGGGCAGCGCGTTCTGGAAATACTCCTGGCGCGTTAGCAGCGCCAGCGATGACGTCCTTGTACTCGCCGCGCGCCGTCAAGCGGTAGGGCGCCCCCTTCGGCACCAGCTCCACTCCCGCGCCGGCGGACCAGTAATCGCCCTCCGTCTGCAAGAAGGGGAGCGCGCGCACCGGATCAGCGACAGAGGCGCGACCCACGCCCTGGCGGCGCTCGAACAGGACGTTGACCGCAAGATCCGGAGTGAGCTGCAGGCGGTTGCGGAGTCCGACGATCGCGGCACTTCCCGCGCCGCTGATGCCACCGGTCAGCTGGTAACTGCCCCACGCCTGCGTACCGTGGCCCATGTCCGCCCGCAATCCGATGCTCGAGACGGAGTACTGTTTCTGGCTGTCGGGCCGTGACACGTAGCGCTCGCTGGCCTCGAAGGATAGCGTGGGCGCGACCTGATACGTTGCGCCGACGCCCCACAGCTCTGGCGAGAGTTCTGGGCCGGACAGGCTGAGGTGGCGCCGCGCTTCCGTCCAGATCTGGAGTTTGGGAGAGACGCTCCACTTCGCGCGGACGTCCGCGGCCGTAACGTCGCTCGCCGGTGTGGTGGTCCCGCTGACGTGATCGTTGGCCACGCCGCCGTCCACCTGCAGCGCGCCACCGACATGCTGCACGAAGCCGACGCGCGTGTGTTCGCGATCGACGCCCTGGAGTGCGAACTCTTCGCGGGAGTGCTCCGCCCGCAGCTCCGTACTGCCGAGTTTGAGACCGGTCTGGAGGCTCGCCTCCGTCAGGCCGGGTTGCAGCGCGACGTTGGACGGGTTCGAGAACTCGCGGGCGATGTGCATGTAGCTCCCGCCAATCGTCAACGCCCCGTTGAGCAGGCTGTAACTCGCCTTCGCCGATGTCGCGAGCCCCGTGGAATCGCCTCGCTGCGAGTAGGCGATTTCGCCGCCGATGTCGAGCGCGCCGAGGCGGAAGACGCGCACGTCCCCACCGATGAGCCGGTACGGATTAATGGCCTGCTCGGCGCTGACCGCGGTCACACCGATGCGCATCGAGTCGAGGTGCAGCCCGTCCCCAACGAGCTGGCGCACATCGAGTGCAGCCCGGGCGCCCGCCACGAGGCGTTGCTCCGCGGCGCTCGCCGCCTCGAAGGTAACCATGATGAATACGGGGTTGCCGTCGGCGTCGGCGGCCGGAATCGGCTGTTTGAAGAGCACGACGCCGCCGGTGTAGTCGATCTGGTAATCCACGAAGCGGACGAGGGCTTGCGTCGCCACGGCACGCTCGGGGTTTGTGCGATCGCGCGTCTCCACGCGCAGGTAATCCGTGCCCGGCACGATGTCGGTCGCCAGTTGATACGGTCCGGAGATGCCCGCGCCGCGAATCTGGAGTTGGTGTAACGCCTGCGAGGTCAAGCTGCCGAAGGCGCTCCAGGTGACTGCGCCCGTCGTCACACGCGCCGCCAAGCCCGTCACGGCGCGTCGATACTGAGCGAGGCTCAAGCCGCTGGCGAACCCGCTGGTCGATACGTCGCCGAACGTGGCCCAGTCGTAGCCGCGCTCGACCCGAGCCGAGAGCCATGTTTGCGACGCGGTCCGCTTCTGCTGCGCGCTGGCGTCCCCAAGAATCGGATATTGAGACTCGTCCAGCGGATCGGTGCTGCGGTCGAAGACGTTCCGTCCGTCGTTCAACCGGCGCGAGTCGACGCCCAGGGTGAATGACGTGCGCGAATCCAGACGGCCGCGCGCGGTGAGGGCGCCATACGCGTCGGGCGTCGCGCCGACGCCGATCAGCCCCGAGCCGGCCACGGTAAGACCGCGCACCTCGGGGAGTAGCTCGAGCGAGAGCGACGCCGTTGCGTCACCCGACTTGAGCTCGAGCTCCCCGGGACCCACGACGCGGCCCGGCCGTAACTCGATCGCGAGCCGGCCGGATGCCGTGGACAACACTTGGAATCCCACAGAGGAAGCGTCCGCATCCACGCCCTGCGGCTCCGCCCCCTTGGCGCTCACGGTCACATACGCGGGCTGCGCCACCGGCACACCCCAGCCGTCCAACACCCGCACGTGCAGCACGGTTGTGGTGCGTCCATCGGCGACGAGTGCCAACGGACCAGGCGGAATATCGAACCGGGCGGGCAACCCCGAGATGTGCACCGCGATGCTATCCCAGCGCTCCTGCCCCCAGGAATTCTTCACGGCGACGCGAAGGTGGTGTGCACCGCGCGCCAACGGCACGGCGATGAAGTCGAACACGCCGTCAATGCGCGTGCGCACACTGTCGATCACGGTCGCGCCGTCGTACAGCACGACGGGGACGTTGGGCTCGGCCTTCACGCCGACGTACACGCGGTCGGCGGCGAGCACGGCGCCGTCATTCGGCGCGAAGATCCGGACGCCGGGACCACGCACCAACGACACGAGCTGTTCGGACGCCAAACCTTCCGGACCGGGCCGGGCCCGCGCGACGAGCACCGTGTCCTCAGCAGGAGAGGGCATGCTTTCCTCGGGCGCGCGCGCGCTGGAATCCGAGAGCACAGGCGCATTCGTGGCGACGGGCGCCGTCATCTCTCCGGCGGCAGCGGGGAGTGCGACCGCCGCTACCACCGGCGTGAATGTGCTCTGCACGCCAGCGCGCACCGTTGCGACCGAACGGCCCACAAACCGTCGTTGCGTGGCGTTTTTCCCAGCGTGGGGTGGCCATGCCGTGATCCGGAGCGTGGCCGAATCGCGTCGCTGCGACGACCATGCCGCGATCCGGATCGCCGCGCCCGGGTGCGCGAAGGGGATGGCAATGGCGCCGTTCAGCCAACTGTATCTCGAGACTTCCTGATCATCGACGAACACGACGGCCGAGTCGGCGCGCGGCCTGAAGCTCACCACGGCATCAAATGCGATTCCGCGCGATTGCCGCGCTTTCACCTCATACCGCACCTGCGGACGGTGGTCTGCGGGCAGCGCATGCTCGAATGCCAAGCTGTCGCCTCGCGGCGGCTCGGGAAGACGGACAGCGGCAAATGAGAACTCCACCACCGGATGGGTCCCGTCGGCGAGTGAGCTGTCGGCTGCGCCGCGGCGGTCGCTCCGCGACGCGACAGTCGTCACTGGCGTGGCAGCATCGGCGTGCCCGCTGGTCGGAATGAGACGGAAGTCGACGCGCGGCGTGGTCCAGCCGCTCGCGTCCACGAGCTGGATATCTTCGCTCGCAAGGCGGTACCCGTCGGGAATCGAGCGCGGGTCGAGACGGAACGCGTGGCGGCCCGGGCGGACGTTGGAGAAGGAAAACTTTCCTGTGGAGTCGGTCGTCGCGACCATCCCGTCTTCGGTCCAGATGTCGACGTTGGCAAGTCCGGCCTCACCCGATCCCTGCACGCCGTCGCCGTTCGCATCCACCCAGACCTTGCCGATCGCGGCTCGCGTTTCCATGGGCCACGCGCGGCGGATCTGCACCCACGCGATCGCCTCTGGCGAACCGGCCAGCCCACCGGTCACCTGGCCGCTCGCGACGGCGCGAGCCTCAGCGACAGTGCCGGGGGCGGAAACCAGGACGGCCACGAAGCGCAACGTGTGACTCGCGCCGGGCGCGAGGACTGCGGCGCTATAAAGGATCAACCGGCCGCCCGTGATGACGGCCGAATCGGCGCCAATCGCGCTACGCTGAACGTAGCGCGCGCCAATCGGAAGCTGCACCGCGACTTGAAGACGTGTGACATCGAGCGTGCCAGGATTCCGCGCGCTCACCGTGTATGGAATCGCCTCGCCGACCGAGATCTCGAGCACATCCGCGGTCAAATCCAGCCCCAGTGCTGCCGTGGGCGGTCCGACGAGGGCCACTTGCGCCGCCGCGGCCGAGGTCGCGGCCGTTCCCTGGCCCTGGATGTACGCCACGTTCCGGACCAGCACTGTGTCGCGCACGGTCGGCGTGACGACAAGCACCAGGTCGATCACGCCGCTGTCGCCCGCCACGAGCGTCCCGAGCGGCCAGGTCAGGACCTGACCTGACACGGCCGGCGCCGTCGTCGCGCTGACGAACTGCAAGCCTGAGGGCAGCGTGTCCGTCAGCACGACGCTTTGAGCCGAGCCCGCGCCAGGGGCGTTGCCGTACCGAAGGCGATACTGAACCTGTTGCCCGACCAGTGCCACGGCCGGGCTCGTGAGCTGCTTCGCCAGCGAGAGGGCGGGTGACAGGATCGCGGTCTGGACGGAATTGGACGTTATGGTGTCCGTGCCCCCGGTCCACGCAAACACGAGCGCACCACGATTCGTGACGGTCGGCGGTGGCGGCGCAACGTTCACCCGCGCCTGGAACGTCACGGATCCCGTCGTCCCGGCGTTGATGGATCCCAGGCTCACCTCCACGACGCCATTGCCGAGCGCGACCAGACGGCCGGCATCACCATCGGCGGCGTCAGTGAGCGACGCGCCGTTCCAGCGCATCGTGCCCGCCACGTAGGACGCGCCGTTCGGGATCGTGTCCGCGAGTTGAGCCGCGGTGGCGCTGTCGGTCCCCGAGACGGTGTAGTTCAGTGTATACGTGAGGACATCCCCACCGGACGCCGTCACGCGGTCCACCTGCTTCGACAAGCTGAACGTCAGTGCAGCGGACGATACGGTCAGCACGTCGCGCACGACACTCGTGACGGTGGAGTTGAAGCGGCTCGTGGCGGTTGCCGTGACCGTATCGGTCACGCCGCCACTCCCCGAGCCGGGGATGGCAATTTGGACCAGCAGCGACGCGGTGGCGCCCGGCGCCAACGCGACCGGCGCGGTGAGGACGGAGTCGCCGCTATCGAGGATGCCGTTGCCATTCCAATCGCGGTAGAGCGTGACGGGCCAACCGTGACGGGAGACCCCCGCGACGCTGAACGAATCGGCGCCGTTCCCGAGGTTGGTGAGTGTATGCGCGAATACCGCGGAGGCGCCCGGACTCCCGCCCGCTGATTGTGCAGGCTGCAGCAGTGCGCCGGCCACCTGCGCGACGACGAGATCGACGGTATCAGAAGGAACGACGTATCCGAAACCGCTCGACGTGTACGCCAGGGTGGCCCAGTTGCGAATGTTCGAACCAGCCGGCGTGCCCTGCGCTGAGAGCGTCGCTAGCCTCGATGCCACGAGCAGGAAAGCACAGAGGGAGGCGGTCCCAAACCGGAACCGCCTCGCCTCACCCGCTCGAGTGCCCAGCCACATGGGCGTCGGGCCTTCAGTTGATGCTGACGCGCAGCTCGAACGTGGCACTGGCGCTCGCCGCCAACACGCCACCCGTGCCCGTGTAGTTCGCGGTCACGTTCTGCCCGAGCACCGCAACTGTCCAACCGGTGCTCGAGCTGGTCGAGACGTACGTCATCTGGGCCGGTAACGCGTCGGTTACCTGCACGTTGGAAGCCGACGAGGCCCCACCGTTGGTGACGGTGAACCGGAATCGGATGATCTGCCCCGGAACCACGCCGCTGGCGACGGGCGTAACGCCGTCGTCGAGATACGCGGCCTTGGTCAGGGTCAGATTGGGCTTGATGACGGTCAGGTCCATGAAGCCCTGGTCAGTCGTCGCCGGCTGACCAACCGATCGGCCGAGCAGCGACAGCGTGTCGGTCGAACCGCCCGCCACGTTCGCCACGTTGTACACGACGACGATGTTCGTGGAGGTCGCGGGCGCCAAGCTGATGCGGATGCTATCGCCCGCAACGCCGTTCACGGAGACGACGGTGATCACCGGTGAGCCGGGGCTCGTCGCGATCATGTCGAAGTTGTCGTTTCCGTTGCCGTTGTTTTGCACGGAGAACGTGAACGAATAGCCGTTCCCCGGGAGGCGCTGCACGTTCTGTCCGCCGTCGGGGGTGACGGCAACGCCGTACACCGTGATCGGCGTGATGGTGCTGGACGCATTGGCCGACGTCGCCGGCGTCCGCCGCGAGTTGGCGGTCAGCGTGTACACCGTCGTCACGCCGCCCTGTCCGCTCGCCACGTTGAACACCACTTTGAGGACGATCGACCCGCCCTGCGCGATGCCGGCGCTCGACAACGCCGTGTTCAGGGCCGCCAGCGTGCCATACGTCGTGGCGCCGTAGCGATACCCCGTGACCGTAATCACGCCGGGGACGGAGATCGCATCGGAAATCGTCACACTGTCGGTGCCGTTGCCGATGTTCGCGACCGTGAACGTCATCGTGTCCGCGGTACTGGGTGAAGCGGCTGCGGGACTCGGCGTGTTGGCGGTGACCGTCACACCGGCCTTGAAGCCGACGGTCACGGAGACTGAGCCCGTGACCGGTGCGTACGGATTACCGTTCGCGTCGGTGTACGTCGCCGTCGCGATATTCGTGATCACCGTACCTTCCGGTGTCTGGGCCCGTGCCTCTGTGGCGATGGACAGCAGCGCCATCGCGATGAGGGTGAGGCAACGGGTCCACTGCACGTGCCTGAGCATCTCGAGCTCCTTCCAAGGGCTGCGCGTTTATGGCGCGGGCGCTTCCTTCACCCGGCCGCGAAACTCCACTGACACCTGTGCTCCCCGCGCCAGCGATCCCACGACCGTCCATCGGACGTGCGTGTACTGCTCCGCCGGCGCATGCTTCTGCACCTGTTTGCCATCCTCGACCACGCCGATCATCGGCTGCGCTGCGTAGGTCCGGCCGCCGTCAATCGAGTACTCGGCGTGCACCCGCGGATCCGAGGTGGCTGAGCCGAGCACGTAAACCATTCCGCTGGGAATCGGATCGACGAACTGGATGTTCTTGACCGGACCGGCCGTGACATTCGTGAAGACGAGCCGATAGCGGATCTCATCACCGGGCTGCGCGACGCTCTTGTCCGCGCGCCCACTCGTCGCCGCCGTGACGTTTTGCGCGGTCACGACCAGCGATGAGGATCCACGCCCTTGCGCGGCCAGCGGCAGTGTTGCGCACAGCCCGGCAAGGGTCAGTAACAGCGATCGCAGTTGTTTCATTGTTCTCCCTTTCATCGTTTCGCTCGTTTCGACTTCTCATCGTCGCTCTTGGCCGGACGGCGCTTGCCCGGGCGTGTCCCTTCGGCCTCGCGCCAGGGGAACACGACGCCGCACTTCGGGCACACCACGAGCTCGCCGAGCACTTGCGTCCGACCGAAGAACTTCAGCGCCGAACAACGGGGGCATCGAAGAACCATTGGCTTGATCTGATCTCCTTTCGGGCGCGCGCAGGGGCACGTCCTGTGCCCATTGACGTGATTGTCGTAATTCATTGTGGTGAAATGCTTTACTTGACTACGGCTGGTCTTGGCGGAGGGTCGGTGGGCCGGACTTAGTTACGAAACGGTAACCTGACCGGTAACCTCCGGGCAGGCCGGATGTCAGCGGATCTGGGCCGTGAACTGCAGCGTCGCGCTGTTATTGGGAGCCGTGGCGCTGAACGGGTTCTGGAACGTCCAGCGGACGCGATTCACGCAGCGGTCGTAGCTCGCCGGCGCGCTGCACGCGCCGCTCGCCGGCACGTACGTCCATGTCGAGCCACCATTGTTGGAATACGCGACGACGACGGTGACGCCGGCGGGTAGGGTGTTCGCGACACTTCCTACCTTGAACTGGACTGTCGGGGCGAGCGTGTCCACGACGACTACGCTCGTCGCGTTGTCGCCGCCATTATTGGTCACGCTGAGCGTGTAGGTCAGATCGGTCCCCGGCGGTGAGGTGCCGGGCGGCACGACGGAGTTGCCCATCGTCAGATTCGGCTTCGCGACGCTCAAGACGACGTCGTTGCCGGTGCCACCGACGTAACTGATCTTGAACGCCTGGCCACTCAACACCACCGTAGATCCTTCCGCCAGGCCGGCAAACGTTCCCACGACCGCGTCGCTTCCGTCGTTATTGACGATTGTGAACGTGGAGCCGGTGGGTGGCGTAAATCCCATCGTGCCGCTCAACGTTGCGCCGCTCAAGCTCACCGTTCCCGTCACATTCAGCTGATCGTAGCCGGTGCCGGCGGTCGTGCCGTTCAGCTGGACCACGAAGCTTGGAGCGCCGCTGCTCCAATTCACGTTGCCGCTACTCAAGATTCCCGGCCCGGCTTGTCCGGGGCTCACGCTGCCACCGGCTGCGGTGGTGGTGATTGCGCCAACGGTACCGGCCCCGCCCAACGTCCCGCCATTTACGCTGACGGGACTCGCCGCCTGGGTGCCGTTCACGAACAGCGTGCCCGCACTCACCGTGGTCGCCCCGGAGTACGTGTTCACGCCCGAGAGCGTTAGGGTGCCCGTTCCGGTCTTCGTCAGTCCGACCGTGCCGCTGCCGTTCTGGATGACACCCGTGAACGCCGTGCTGCTGTTGTTCCCGCCCGCCGACAGCGTGACGGTCCCCGGTGCGCTACTCGTGACCGTGCCGGCGCCCGCGAGCGATCCGACGACGTCGCTGAATCCGCCGAGATCGAATGTCGCGCCGGCAGTGACCGTGACGGCGCTGGTTGAGCCGATCGCGTTGGTCGCGCTGAGCCGCAGCGTGCCTGCGCTGATCGCTGTTGCTCCCGTGTAGGTGCTGAGGCCTGAGACCAACAGCGTTCCGGTTCCTGCTTTCGTGAGCCCGCCGGGCCCCGCGATGATGCCTCCGTAGGTCAGCGTGGTAGCAGGGTCCGTCGAAATCGTACCGGCTCCCGACAACGAAATCCCACGGTTTGCCGCCAACGCAAAAGTTGCCGTGGATCGCAGCGTGCCGCCGGCGAAAACGATTCTCCCTGGCGTCGCCGCGCCCGGTGGAGTTCCCAGAGCAGCATCGGTCGGGATGGAGATCGTACCGGCATTGATCGTCGTCACGCCGGTATACGTGTTGGCGGCGCTCAAGACGAGCGTGCCGGCTCCGCTCTTGGTCAGCCCGCCGGCGCCCGTGATGACCCCACTGATGGTGAGCGTCGTCGCCGCATTACTTACCGTCACGGTGCGTGTCGCCGCGAATGTGATGCCGAGACTGATCGTGTTCGACCCAGCGGCGCTGCTGTCAGCGAGGCCTCCTGCGCCAAGCGTGATCGCCTTATTGCCCAGCGTATAGCCGGTGCCTTTGATGGTGACGGAATTGAAGCTGCCGTTGTTCGTAGTGTTGTTCGTCAGCAGGTTCGCCGCTCCGGCCGGAAAGACGAGGTTCTCCGCTCCCGTGCCTGCGGGAGCGACACCCCCAGCCCAGTTATTGCCAACGCTCCAATTGGCGTTCTGCGTGCCGGTCCACGTGAACGTCTGCGCGAGGCCAGGCGAGACGAATCCGCCGAGCGCGAGCAGAATCAGAAGGACCTGCCGGCGAGTACCCATCGTGGCACTGGTGCCCGCAAGCCACGTACCGATTGGGGCGTCGCGCGATCTCGTTCTGCGGGATTGAGTTACGCGCCAGCGCATGACAAGGATGGTGCCGCGATGTTACCGAACGGTAACCGATCAGGTATCACGAGCTCGATTCTATGTCGGAGGGGCTGGGGAGCAATCCGTGCTTCTTCCGCTTCTCCCACAGATTCTTTCGCGAGATCCCCAGCAGCTCGGCGGCGCGCTGGATGTCGCCATCGGTTTCCTCGAGCGTCAGGCGAATGTATTCGCGCTCGGCGTCCGCGAGCGACAGGCGCTTCGGGAGCGCGAACGTGTTCGTGTCCCGCGCACGGCCGGCGCTCGCATTCGCGCCGGCCAGCGGCGGCAGATCCGAGCTGCGCAGGGTGGGACCGGCGGTGAACATCATGGCGCGCTCGATCACGTTGCGCAGCTCACGGACGTTGCCGGGCCAACGCCATGCCACGAGCGTTTCGAGCGCGGGGGCGTCGATGCGATCCACCTTCTTCTTGAACTCCTGCGCGCACAGCCGGCGGAAGTGGTCGGCAAGCAGGGGGACGTCGCTCTTGATTTCGCGGAGCGGCGGCAGCGTGATCGCGGCGACGCCCACGCGATAGTAGAGATCTGGGCGGAAGCGACCCTCCTGCACCAGCTCCTCCAGATTGCGGTTCGTGGCCGTGACGAGACGCACCGCGACCTCCATCTCCTCGGTCCCACCCAGCCGCCGAAAGCGGCGACTCTCGAGCACGTTGAGAAGCTTCGCCTGAAGCTCCGGCGTCAGCTCGGCAATTTCGTCGAGGAAGAGTGTTCCACCATCCGCGGTTTCGATCAGACCGCGCTTTGCTTCGCGCGCGTCGGTGAACGCTCCTCGCTTGTATCCGAACAGCTCCGCTTCGAGCAGGCTCGCGGGGAGCGCGGCGCAATTGATCTCGACGAATCGCCCGGCCGAGTGACTGCTCGAGTAGTGAATCGCGCGCGCCACCAGATTCTTCCCCGTGCCGCTTTCACCCAGCAGCAGCACGGTCGGTCGCGGAATGGCGGCCATGTTGCGAACGAAGGCGCGCACCGCCTCGACCTTGGGATGCTCGCCGAGAATCGCCTTGATGGAGAACTGCTCGCCGCGGGCCTGCTCGAGCGAGGCGCCCGCTTCGACGAGCGGACGGGCGGCGAGTGCTCGGGTGAGCAGGGTCATGAGCTCGTCGATGTTGACGGGCTTGGTGAGGTATTCCGTCGCGCCGGCTTTCAACGCGTCGATCGCCGTCGCGAGGTCGCTGTGTCCCGTCAGGACGAAGATGGGAAGATGCGGATCGGTGCGGCGCAGCCGCCGCGTCACCTCCACGCCGTTCAAATCCGGCATCACCAGATCGGTGATCACGGCGTCAGCCGGCTCCTCGGCGTGGTGGGCCAGCAGCTCATCAGGCCGCTCGAAGACCCGGGTGCGCACGCGTCCGGGTGATCCCAGATTGGCGGCCAGCAGCTTGGCGTACACCAGGTCGTCGTCGAGCACGAAGATCGTGGGGACCATGGGCCCTGTCTTTGTCGCGCGGCGCAGTCAATATTGGCCACGGTGCCGGACAAGGACAGGCCCCATGGCCGAACCGTTTCGGGCGCTGGTCATCGACGATGACCCCGATCTCCTCATGCTGGTGCGGCGCACGCTCGAGTTCACCGCCGGATGGCAGGTGGCGACGGCACGGTCGGGCGCGGCGGGCGTCGAATTGGCGCGCACACCCCCCGTTCCACACGTGATTCTCGTCGATATCATGATGCCGGAGATGGACGGCTACGACGTGTGTCGCCGTCTGAAAGCCGACCCAGCCACCGCGCCCGTGCCGCTCGTTCTTCTGACAGCCCGGCGCGATCTCAACGCGCGTAAGGTTGCCGAGTCGGGTGCGGCCGGCGTCGTGTTCAAGCCCTTCCAGCCCACCGAGCTTGCGCGCCAAGTCCGCGAGCTCTGTCCATGACCGCGCCCGATCCGTTTGCCGAGGTCCGCGCCGAATTCGTTGCGGGGCTGGCGCGCCGCGTCGAGACGATGCGGAGCGCGCTGGCGGCACTCGATGGCGCATTCCATGCCGAGCAGGCGGAGGCGCTGTACCGGGCGGCGCACTCGCTGAGCGGAACGGCCGCGAGCTTCGGCGTCGAGGACCTCGCGGATGCCGCGGGCGACCTCGAGCAGTTGGCGCGCGTGTGGCTGGAGCGGGGCGTCGCCCCGGCGGACGAACGGCGCGCCGCTGACGCCGCACTCAAGGAGCTCGACGGCGCGGCGCGCGCCTACCGCGCGACGGCAGTGGCGGGGAGCGCCCGATCGTCGGCGGCGCGACTGGCGGTGGTAGGAGAGCTCACGTCGTTGATCAGCACCGCCGTCGACATGCGCGAAATTTTCCGCGGCGCCATCGAGAAGGTGCAACGCGTGCTCGATTTTCGGCGCGCCAGCGTGGTGCTGGTAGACGAGCCGGCGACGCACTACTACATCCAGACGCTGTTCGACAAGGCCCGCGGCGGATTCGTCGCGGGCGAGGCGGCGTTCCCCATCGCGCAGGGCATGACGGGCGAAGCGATCCGCACAGGCCGACCGCTGCGCGTGGACGCGCTGGCGGGCACCGAAGGCATTCTGCTGCAGGAGGGCAGGCGCATCTCGGCGATGATCGTGCCGCTGCATGTGGGCGACCGCGTGATCGGGGCGCTGAATTTCGGCCACGAGGACGAGGGCCATTACACGGAAGACGATCTGGACTGGGCGGTCGTGTTGGGCCGGCAGATCGAGAGTTCGCTCTACTATTCGACGCTCCTCAACACGATCGCCCAGCAGCGGGAGGCCCTGTCGCGCGAGCATGCGACCGTGCAGGGGCAGCGCAACCAGCTCGAAGCGCTGATTGACGCCAGCGATGCGGCGATCATGCTCGTCGGCCCCGACCGCAAGATCGCGTACGCCAACGCCGAGATGGCCCGGCTCGTCGGAATTCCGCAGGAGGCGGTGTTGGGAGCGAGCGTGCAAACCATCCACCGGTTTCTGCGCGGCTCGTTCGTGGATCCCGCGGCGCTGGTCAGCCAGGAGAACGTGCTGTCGCTCGATGCGTCGCTGCGAGACCGGGTCGAGCTCACGTTCCCGCGGCAGGCCAGCTACCAGCGTGTTGTCGCGCCGGCGCGGGACAGCAGCGGCTCACTCCTCGGTCACATTGTGCTCTACCGCGATGTGACTCACGAGGTCGA
>Ga0209266_1002008_pt1 | contig 13071 bp, 10 predicted proteins | sample GraSoiAngelo_132_FD_185889 | JGI IMG/M metagenome (GOLD analysis project Ga0209266, IMG submission 185889) | Grasslands soil microbial communities from the Angelo Coastal Reserve, California, USA - 14_0929_02_40cm (SPAdes) (version 2) | ecosystem: Environmental > Terrestrial > Soil > Grasslands ...
AGAAGAGGGGGCGTACACCGGCGTGTACGCCCCCTCACCTCTAAAAGATCAACTTCAGCGCAAACTGGATGACGCGATAGTCGCCGGGCGTCAATCCGTTGTTGCCGCTGATATCGCTGGTGATCTGCCCGAAGTTTGGAGAATTGAGCGTAACGCTACGGCCAATATTGCCCACGCCGGACATAGCTGACGCAGGCGGGCCCGGAGTGGCAAGATTCACATGGTTGGGAAGGTTGAACGCTTCCGCACGGATCTGAATCGACTGGCGTTCGCGAATCGCAAAGGTCCTCGACAGGGCCATATTGATCTGAACGGTATGCGGCCCCTTCAAGCTGTTGTAGCCCAGGTTGCCGTATGTACCCGGTTCCTGGCAAGGCGACGCAACTTGTCTCAATGCAGGGGTGCAAAGTGGAGCGAAGGCGGATGCGTTGATCCAGTTGTTAGCGGTTTGCTTGCTCGGATAGATGGCGTTCGGACTGACCACATTAGGTGTCTGGTTTGCCACCGTCGTCAGCGCCCGGTCCGTTCCCGCGAAAACCGCGAACAACTGGGCAGACGTGATGGACACAATCGGGGCCAGTTGCCAGTTGCTCGCCACCTTCTGGAGGGTCGAATTTGAAAACTTCGGTGTTGTCGCCACCATGCCCATGCTGAAGAGTTGGCGGCGATCGATCCCCAGGCAGTTGCCGCGGAATTGCCCGCGATTCCCTGCAATGGAGACGCCCGCAGCGGTTGGATTGTCCGCATAAACATCGCTGATGCAGTGGGACCAGGTGTAATTCGCGTTTCCTGAAATACCCCCGCTGAGCCGCTTCTGGACCGAAAGATTCAGAGCCTCATAGGTAGCCGTGCCTCCGTCGTCGATTTGCCCAATCCCTGCGTAGTATTTTCCCTGGTCCGGGTTGATCTGATTCAAAAGACGCCGGGGTTGCTGATTGGCTTCCGTGGAGCATTGTGTTGGGTCGGTTGCCAAGCCTGTAATGACAACCCCGTTGGGCATGGTGCAGGTGTTGGTTCCATTGAAGAAGTATTGGGCGGGGTTGATGTTTTCGGTGGTAATCATGTGGATCGTGCTGTTCCCCACATAATTCGCGGTCACCAGCCAGTCCTGCCCAATCTGTCTTTGAACGTTCAGATTCCACTGGTTCATGTACACCGGATTGAAGTCACTCATCTTCGTGTTGACGTAGGTTCCATTGAGCGGGAATGGAATATTGTGGTCGTACACGCCAATGCCCTGAAGGCGCGCGAGCGTGGGCATGGGATTTCCGCCCGCAGACGATGCCCATGGATCGGTGAGATTCGCGCCCGCGTTGCTTACCGTGTTTCCGAAAGGCGCGGAGAAGTACATCTGGGTTCCTGCAAGCATCATTGCACGGTCTCCGTACATTCCGTACGCCGCGCGGATGGTCATGCGGCCCTTGCCCTCCGGATCCCAGGCCAATCCGACTCGCGGATAGAATTTCGCCCACCGGGGGCCATTAAAATACTTTCCACTGGTATATTGCGGATCGCCCGGAAAGAACAAGCCCGCTGGAGCGTTTACGAATACTTTGCTATGAATGTTCTGCGCGAATGCTCCCATATCGAAGTGCTCGTTTTCGCCGCGGTCGTTGTAGGGCGACAAGTACGGCTCCCATCGCACGCCATAATTCAACGTCAACCGCGGGTGAATCTTCCAACTGTCTTGCGCATACAGCGAATCGTAAAACTGCCGGGTGTAGAATCCGTAGTTTGTACCCTGGTTAAACGTCACGGGACGACCCATCAGAAAATCGCCCAGGAGCAGTGACGTCGTCGATCCGTTGAACGTCGCTGTGCCCACGGCATTGACGCCGGACCAGTAGTTCAGCCGCTGCTGAAAAATCGCTCCGCCGAACCCGAACTGATGCGATCCCTTGATCCAGCTGATGTCGTCGAGAACGGAAGGCATTGGAACGCGCCAGTCGCGGTGATGGCAATGACTTTTCCTCCAAGCGGAGTCACGTTCGCACCAAAATCGGCCCAGCTCTTGTAATTGTCGTTTGACTTCACAATGTTGGTCCGATTGGCGGCAACACGCAGCGAGTTGACGATGTTGTTCCCAATCAGATACGTGTGTCCGATGTTGAAGCCGTAATCGAAGTCCTGGTAGCCATAGGTATTGATCGAAAGCGGATTGTTTCCATCGTACGTAGAGCCTGTATTAAACCTTCCCAGCATGTAGCGTCCGAAAACGGACTGCTTCGGGCTGATGGTGTAGTCGACCTTCGCCACAACCTGGTCCTCGTCCTGATTGGCGACCAAGCCGTAGAGTGTTCTGCCGCAGGGATCGTTTGTTACCGGAAATGTTCTCGCGACGGCCACGGCCACGGGATTCAGCTTGCTTGGATCGATCCTGTTGTTCACAAACGCTTCACCGGGAACGCCCGGTATGCTCGACGGCAAGGTTATCGCGATGCCTCTGTTACAAGGCGCAGAGGCCAGCCCCGTGAAATCGCCGGCAAGCGCGGCGGGAGTGGGAATGAAGGCGGTGTTCTGAATGCCGTCGGATCGGAGCGACGTACGCTGGTAGCCGCCAAAGAAGAAGAGCTTGTCTTTTTTGATGGGACCGCCGATAACGCCTCCAAACTGATTCCGCTTGTATGTGTCCCGTTGTGTGGCGAACGCGTCGCGGGCATTGAATTTATAGTTCCGCACGAACTCGAACAGATCGCCGTGAAACTCGTTGCTGCCCGATCGCGTTACGGCATTGACGGCCGCGGTTGCGTGGAACCCATACTGCGCCTGCATTGCGCTCGTCTCCACTTTGAATTCCTGGAGAGCGTCCGGGAATGGCAGCGGCATGCTCAGGCTGTTGTAGGGGTCCTGCCAGATCGAGCCATCCAACAAGTAGGACACGCCGTCGCCGTTGCCGCCCGCCACCGAGACCACCACCGTTGGGTAGTTCCGAATGGAATTCATCGAGCCGATGCCGGGAGTGAGCGCCATGCCCGCCAGGAAAATCAGCTCGTGAGGATCGCGTCCGTTCAGAGGCAGTTCCGCGATCTGCTTGTTGGTGACGACCTGACCGATAGCCGTTCTCTGCGTTTCCACCAGTCCGGCGTTGGCCTGAACTTCTACTTGTTCGGAAACCTGACCGACCTGGAGAACGACATTGATGATCGGACTTTCATCTACCTGAAGGACAATTCCGCTCTGCACGTACGACTTGAAGCCCGGTAGGCTTGCCTCGAGCATATACGGTCCAATTGGCAGACTCGGCAGAGCGTAGTTTCCGGTTTCGTTCGTGACCGTAGTTCTCTTTGCGCCTGTGGCTGTTTGAGTCGCGCTAACCTCGACGCCCGGCAGAACGGCGCCGCTCTGATCCTTCACGGTGCCACTGATCTGAGCGGTCGTTTGCGCCCAGGCCGTCGCGCCCGCCAACGCGAAGGCGATACAGCCGACTAACACATATAGACAAATTCGTTTCACATCCACCTCCAGTTTCAATCAACCTCATTTCTATTGGGCCTCACGATATCAAGGGCTTCGCAAGCACGTCAAGGTTAGAGAACATTCCCCTCCTCTGCGAGGAGGGGAATATTTTGCCTTTTCATCTTCCACCGAATAGAATCGCAATCCGAGGTGCGCTTTCATGGCTAAAAAGACGAAGACAAAATCGGTTGATCGCCGGAATTTCTTGAAAACTGCGGCCGCAAGTGCGGCCCTGGCTGTCACGAAGCCTGGGGCAGCTGAAGCACAGCAAGCTCCCCCTGCCCCCAGAAACGCGAGCGCGCCCGTGCTGGCGCGGCCGGCCGCAGCGCCTGCCGCCGTGGTTGTCGATGAAGCGAAGACGATCGATCGGCCCGGGTCCGACTTCATGGTCGATGTCATCAAGAGCCTCGGATTTGAATACATGTTCGGCGTTCCTGCGAACACATACATGTCGCTGCAGGAATCGATCGTGAATTACGGCCGCAACAAGGATCCGGAATTCATTTTGGCCACCAATGAAGACCTCGCTGCGGCGATGGCTCACGGTTACGCGAAGATCGCCGGCAAACCGGCGCTCGTCGGTTGTCACGGTACGGTCGGCGCGCAACACGCCACCATGGGTATCTACGATGCTTTCTGCGATCGTGTGCCTATGGTGATGATCCTCGGCAACATCTTTGATGCCGTAAAGCGCGGGACCGGCAAGGTGGCCTGGGTCCACAGCGCTCAAGACGCCGCAGCATTAGTTCGCGACATGACCAAGTGGGACGATGCTCCACATTCGCTCGAGCACTTTGCCGAATCGATGGTGCGCGCATATAAGATCGCAATGACCCCGCCAATGATGCCCGTGGCTTTGGTCCTCGACGTGGAACTGCAGGAGGACGAAGTGCCTTCGAATGCGAATCTGCATATTCCAAAATTAGGCACGCTTGTTCCTCCCGCGGCGGATCCGGCAGCCGTAGCAGAAGTAGCCAAACTCCTGATCGCAGCCGAACATCCGGTGATCGTGGTCGATCGTGTCGCGCGGACACCGGAAGCGATCCAACATCTGATCGAGTTGGGGGAAACCCTTCAAGCTGCCGTCGTCGATCGCAAGGGAAGGATGAACTTCCCCAATCGTCATCCACTCGAACAGACGCGGAGCCGTATGGGAGTAGCCAATGCGGATGTCGTGCTGGGTATCGAAGTCATCGATTTTGCCGGCGTGCGGTCGCAGAGGCCCGGTTCCCGGCGCATCAGCATCACTGCGAATGACCTGTTCGCGAAGAGCAATTACACCGATTATTTGAAGTTTGCCGAAACCGATATTGCAATCCAGGCCGATGGCGAGGCCACGCTGCCCTTGCTTGTCGATGCTGTAAAACGATTGATCACGCCGGACCGCAAACGCGTGTTCGAAGAGCGCGGTGCAAAATTGGCCGGGGCCCACAAAGAAGCATTCGACCAGTACACGCGTCAGGCTGCGATCGGTTGGAATGACAGCCCCGTCAGCACTGCGCGCGTTACTGCGGAATTATGGCCGCTGATCAAGAACGAAGATTGGTCGCTGGTTGCCGATCTCTCCTTCTTCCAGGATTGGCCGATGAAGTTGTGGAACTTCGACAAACATTACCAGTTCATTGGCGGCCCCGGCGGATACGGCATCGGCTACGGCGCGCCCGCGGCGGTCGGAGCGGCAATTGCGAATAAGAAGTACGGCCGGATCTCGATCAACATTCAGCAAGACGGCGATTTAATGATGGGTCCCGGCAGTCTCTGGACTGCCGCCAATCATCACGTTCCCCTGTTGACGATCATGCACAACAACCAGGGTTTCCATAATGAGTGCATGGAAGCCGAACGGCTCGCTCTCCGCCGCGGCCGTGACGGCACGCGTGCTCATATCGGAAACCGGCTCATCGAGCCGGTTATTGATTACGCCAAGATGGCCCAAAGTATGGGGATGTATGGTGAAGGCCCGATCAGCGATCCCAGCCAGTTAGGTCCGGCATTGAAGCGAGCCGTGGATGTTGTCAAACGTGGCGAGCCGGCGATGGTCGACGTGCGAACGCAGCCGCGGTAGGAGGAAAGCTGTGAAGGGGAATAAGTTTTACCGAATGCTGTTGTTCACAGCGACTGCCCTCGCTCTCTCGAGTTCGGTGGCGCTCGCTCAAGACTCGTCGTTGGTCGGCAACGCTGAAAACGGAAAGAAGCTCTTCGCGACTTATTTTTGTTGGTCGTGCCACGGGTCCAACGGCCGCGCCGGAGGGACGGCTCCGGCCATCGCCCCTGGCACGCGCTCGGCGGAAGATCTCATCAAATACGTTCGTAAGCCGCGGGGCCCGATGCCGCCCTATACGAGCAAATCGATCTCGGACCGCGATCTGGCAGATATAGCGGCGTTCTTGAGATCGGTGCCGAAGGATCCGGATCCCAAGACGATTCCACTATTAAATCAGCAATAAAGCATTCCCCCCAAGGAGGTCACGATGAGCCTACGACGCGTTTTCTCGATAGTTGTGGTCGTTACCCTGATGGCGGCATTTTCATTTGCGCAAACCCGCTCAGCAAAGACGTTGGATATCTACGTGATCGATGTCGAAGGCGGTAACGCGACACTTTTTGTTCCCCCATCCGGCGAGGCGGTCCTGATCGATACCGGTAACGTGGGCGCGGCGGCCGCGCGAGACGCCGCGCGGATCCAGGCTGCGATGAAGGACGCTGGTATACAGCAGATCGATCACCTGATCACGACGCACTGGCACGGCGATCACTTTGGTGGAATGGCCGAACTGGCATCGCATGTCACGATCAAAGAATTCATCGACCATGGTGGAAACGTTCAGCCCGCGCAGCCGGCAGATGATTTTTTGCAGAAGACGTATCCGCAGCTTTACGGAAAGGCGAAGCACACGGTTCCCAAGCCAGGGGATAAGGTCCCGGTCGCCGGGCTGGACTGGCGCATCGTCGCATCCGCCGGCGAACACATCAACTCGCCGTTATCGGGCGCGCCGGGCGCAGGAAAGCCGAATCCATACTGTTCCAGCTTCACTCCTCAGGAGGTGGACAAAACCGAGAATGCGCAGTCGGTCGGAAGCCACATCACTTTTGGAAAATTTCGGGTGTTGCATCTCGGCGATCTCACCTGGAACAAGGAGTTCGACCTGATGTGCCCGCAGAATCGCATCGGCACCGTCGATTTGTGGATCGTCTCGCATCATGGGCAGGCCATATCGAACTCTCCCGTGCTCACCCATGCCATCCAGGCGCGCGCCGCAATCATGAACAATGGAACCCGGAAGGGCGGACAGCCTGACGCGATGAAGATCATCCATTCGGCACCTGGCCTGGAAGATCTCTGGCAGATTCACTTTTCACAATTGAGCGGCCAAGAATACACCGCGCCTGGGATGTTTATAGCGAATGGGATCGATGAACCACAAAACGCGATTCCGATCGCTCCGATTCCCGCTCCGCAACCCGGCCCCGGCGCTCCCCCGGCGCCGGCGCACAATGGAACCGCGTATTGGATCAAGGTATCCGCTCAGCAAGACGGGACGTTTACGATAACAAACGCGCGAAACGGGTTTAGTAAGACGTATCGTCCGGGATTGTAAGTGACAAATGACAATTGAACATTGAACAATGACCATTTCTTCAAAAAATTGCCAATATTCAATGTTCAATTGTCATTTGTCATTTAGAGCCCGGCAAATGCTCCAAGTCCCGATTGTTCTCGTTGCAGATATCCTCCATGAGCTCCGCATCGGGTAATAAACGGAACTGCTCGGTGACAGTCCACGGCTTCGTATAGGCCTTCGGATCGTCGATCGTGATCTGAATCTCCAGGTGGCCGAAATCCTTCCGGTGGAACCGCTCGATAACGTGGAGCGCCTCGGTCGAAGGCCGGCCCAACTGATCTATCCAGGCCTTTCCGTTGAAGCTCTTCGTATCGACCACCAGCGTCTCGCCCTGCCACGTGCCCGTGGAATATCCCAACCAGCTTGGCGGGGCATCTGTGGCGGGTTCGCGGCCATCCAGAAAGATCTGACGCCAAAGATTGAACGCTTCATAAATGACAACAATGAATCCGGGCGTTTGAACCAGTTTCCACGGCGCGGGCGCCGCATCGATGCGAGGCACTCCCTGAGGCAGGCAATTCGCGGGTTGATCTTCCTTTGAATGCGCCCCGGTCTTGCGCTCATCGAAGAGCGCTTTCGCCCATGGCTGGTAGGGCACGTCCTCGGCCCTGAGATCGGCAGCAATGTTCTGCACGTACCTGTTGTTGAGCGGTTGCCAAATTCCCGAGAGATCGGGTTTGCCGTCGGGCAATTTCGGGGCTGTTGCTGAAAGGTTCGGCTTGCCGTCAGGCGTTCGCGGAATCTTCGCGGGAGGCACTTTTGCCCACTGTGCCTGAAGAGCCACGCACAGCGTAAAGATAATCACAATGGAGAACGCGATGAGTTTCTTCATTCTAGTCTCGTCATTTGTCATTTCGTGAGGTGTTCGAGGTCCCGTTCGTTCTCGTTGCAGACAGCCTCCATGAGTTCCGTATCCAGCATCAGAGCGGCTTGTTCTTTGACAGTCCACGGTTTCGTGTAGGCTTTCGGATCATCGATCGTGATCTCAATGTCGATGTGGCCGAAATCCCTCCGCCGGAACCGCTCGATCAGATGGAGTGCTTCCGTCGTCGGCGTGCCCAACTGATCCATCCACATCTTTCCGTTAAAGCCTCTCGTGTCCACAACGAGCATGTCACCGTCCCATCTGCCGGTGGAATAACCGAGCCACGTCGGCGGCGCGTCCTCAGCCAGCTCCCGGCCGTCGAGGTAAATCTGCCTCCAAAGACTGAAGGCCTCATGAACAATGACTATGGAGCCGGGCATCTGAACAACCTTCCATGGCCAAGGCGCTGCAGTAATTCGGGGCACACCCTGAGGCAGGCAGTGCGCGGTGGGCTCTTCCCTCGAAAGGGCTCCGGATTTGCGCTGCTCGAATAACGCCTTCGCCCACGGCTGCAGCGGAAGTTCGCCCTTCAGGTCCACGGCAACGTTGGCAATGTACTTACTGTCTGGATACCAGATTCCCGACAGATCGGGTTTGCCGTCCGGTAATCGAGGCGCGGGCGCCGTGAGGTTCGGCTTGCCATCGGGCGTTCGCGGAACTTTCGCCGGCGGTACTTTCACCCACTGCGCCTGAAGAGACACGGATAGCAGAAGAACACCCATAAGTAAAAAAGCAACTTTGATCTTCATTTTTAGTCTCCCCGAACTTGCGGCTGATTATAAACTAATCGTGGCTTAAAGAAGATTTCTAAGTCCCGATCTGGATCTTGCCGGCTCTGCGGGACGTTTCCGTGGAGTAGACGAAGTCCGCAGCTGGACTTGATTCTCAACCAATGGAGTCCAATATGAGAACAGTGATATCGATGTTAGTCATTACGGTCGGGGTGTCGATCGCGGCTGCACAACAGGTAAAAAAGGAGTCCGTACCCGGTATTAACAACTTCGCAAAAGTGGAGAGTACCGTCGCGTGTGCCGGCGCCATCACTCCGGCAGCTGTAGCCGACATCAAGAAGATGGGATACGCGTCCATCATCAACCTCCGCGAGGCGAGTGAACCCGGCGCCGACGTCGAAGCTGAAGCCGCGGCGGCGAAGGCGGCACAAATTCGTTACTTTCACGTGCCGTTCAACGGTGGCAAACCGGAGACCGCCGCCGTCGATCAGTTCTTGAAAGCAATCACGACACCGGGGGTCGAGCCCGCGTTCATCCATTGTGCCGGCGGAAATCGGGCGGCCTCGATGTGGTTCATCAAGAGAGCCCTGATCGACAAATGGGACACAACTCGAGCCATGGTCGAAGCCACCGATCTGGGATTCACCGCCCAGCCGCTCAAGAATTTCGCGATGGATTATGTGAAGGCCCACGCGAAGTAAGAAGATAGCCACAAAAAGGCAAAAAATCACAAAGAGCTTTTTCGCCTTTTTGTGGCTTATTCCCTCTGGACTTCCCTTCTGATGATGTCGGCGATGTCCGCGTTATGCGCGACATCGGCGATATTAAAGTCGCGTTTCCTTGTCAAATTCCGTTCCACGTGGCGTAAATAGGCCGCAAGCGGCGGACCGGCGATTGCTGGTGATGCGCCGATGAGCCTCGAAGGGCATCGTTTGATTCAGGAGATTCTGAAGGCCGCCCAGTCGGTGCATTCTAAGCTCGGGTGCGGATTCATTGAGAACGTTTACAGCAGGGCGCTGATCATCGAGTTGAAGAACACCGACTTTCGTATTGAACGTGAGAAACTGATCAAGATCTGGTACGGATCGAAGATTGTCGGCAAACACCTCCTTGATCTTGTCATCAACGAAACCGTGATCATCGAACTGAAGGCCGCGCGCGGAATCATGCCGGTTCACGCCGCTCAAATGAAGTCCTACCTGCACGCGACGGGTTACCCCATGGGCATCGTTCTAAATTTCGGCATGCCAGAGCTCCAGTGGGAACTGCTCCAGTCCGAGCCCGTCGCAGCTGGATTATGAGGTCACCAACTGTAGGGGAGCTCGATGCAGGTGTGAATGAATTCGAATCGAGCGTATTCCCCTCCTTGCGGTGATGCAAGGAGGGGAATAACGCACCAGCGTAATTCGTTCATATCTTCATAAGACCGCGCCTTCAGTTTTGCAGACGTATTCTATTTTCCTCGATTCACGGTGACGGCAAAAACCCCTTGTCCACCCACTCGCTTACATCGGCGCCAAACCACTCGCTGGGCAGCTCGCGGCCGAGCCCTTTTTTCCGGCAGGCTTCGTAGATCAGCGCGCCGGCAGCCGCGAACTGGATACCGACACCCGTATTGCTCTTGTAATAGATGATCTGGCGATTACTGGTTCTTCCGGGGTGCCGCCCGATGAGGACTTGACCGAGCTCGCAGACCTTATCCCAGCGGATCTTTTCCTCGTCGATCAAATCAAGCAACTCGCGTTGCTGGTTTGTGATCGCTGTCTCAATGTTGTTGAGAACGATGAAATCGCTGCGAATCATCGTCAGCGCATCCGCTTCGGTGCGCCGGTGGACGCCGTCAGTATTGGCAATGGTAGTGACGAGTTGTCCTGGTTCAAGCCAGGTTCCGTCGAATACAGGCTGGCTGGAATTGGTGGCGCACATGACGATATCCGAGTCTTCGACGACGGCCGAGGGTGTGTTCACAGCTTCGACGCCGACCTTCAAACATTCCGTCATTTCCGCGGCAAAGCGATCGCGGTGTCCTTTCGTACTGCTGTAAACCTTCACCTTCTCCACCGGACGGACAGAGCAAATCGCCGCTAGATTCGTCCGGGCCTGATTGCCGGAGCCGAACAGACCAATAACCGTGGCATCCTGTTTTGCCAGGGCGCGATGGGCGACGCCTGTCGTCGCTCCAACGCGAATGCTGGAGAGGCTAAAGTCATGTATCAATGCGAGTGGCTGGCCGGTTTGCAAACTAAAAAGCAACACAAAACCCCAACTCCTCTTCATTGGAGATGGGAAATCCATCCGCTTGATTCCCGCGACTACCCTTTCCTGTACGACGGACGAATCATATCGCAGCGCCGCCATCCCTGAACTTGGCACGGCACCGGCAATGATGTTAGCCATGTACCCCGGCTTATCAAGATCCGGCGGCACCTTGTAGCGCGTGCGTGGACGATTGACTGCGATGCCGCGGGCCTCTTCGGCAAAGGCTCGCTCCAACGCCTCGATGCAATCACGTAAAGTAAGCACCTGACGGACTTCTTCATCACTGATTAAAAGCATGCTGCCTCCGGCCCGGACTCAACGTGTCGTCAGCGGTTCAGCAAGGCCTTTTCGATGTCTTTTAAGTCCGCCAGTTTACCCACATCGCGCCAAAAGTACGGATCAGCGCGGAATCCTAGAATCCGTTCACCTTGTGAAGCGAGACGAAGATAGGAAGAGATAATCGAAAAGGCGCCCTCTTCCGTAAGCTTGTGAAGAAGCTGCGGTGAAATGACATGTATTCCGGAAAAGGCAAGGCCGGATCCGCGCCCGCGCAACTCCATCTGCCCATCGAAGATGAGCGGCCGCGAGGTCGGCCGGTCCTGAACAGCGAGTGTGGCCAGCGCCCTAGTGTCGCGGTGATACTGCGTCATGCTGTGGAAATCGATCGTACTGATCACGTCGACGTTATGCAGCAGGAACGGCTCCGTGTCGTCGCGGAAAAACCAGCCGGCCTTCTTCAATCCTCCGCCGGTATCGAGCAACGAATCTTCGCGGGAAATCTGAATGTTCATCCCAAAGTTTTTCTTTGCTTCCAAGTACTCAACGATCATGTCCGCGAAGTGATGTACATTGATGATCACTCCATCGACACCGGATGCGCGCAGACGCTCGAGCGTGATCTCCAGCAGCGTGCGGCCCGCGACTTCCACCAATGCCTTCGGACGGCTGTCGGTGAGCGGCCGGAGGCGCGTTCCAAGACCTGCAGCCAGCACCATCGCCTTCATTTCCCGAGACTCTCCAAAGCAAGATGCCGGACAACGACCTCCAGTCCGGGTAGGCCGCGAAAATGCTTGGCGAGTTGCTCGGCAAAATACACCGACCGGTGCTGTCCACCGGTACAGCCGAACGAAACCATCAGATTCTTGAAACCTCGATTCTGATACGCATCGAGGCTCGCGCCCACAAGTGAGACCACATTGGCGAAGAACTGATGGGAACTTTCCTGCTGTGTCAGGTATTCAATGACGGGAGCATCCTTGCCCGTGAGGTCCTTGAATCGTTCTTCACGCCCAGGATTCGGGATGCTGCGGCAATCGAAGATGAACCCGCCGCCATTTCCCGACTCGTCTTTTGGCATCGAGCCGCCATGAAAAGAGAAACTGAAAACGCGGAGGACCAGATGATCGGTGGCCGAAGCCAGACTCTGCAGCTTCTCGGACCCGACCATCGTTTTGAACGCATCGAGGAGGGTCGGCAGCGCGATGGGAAGCTCGACGTTGTGTAACAGCCAGCGGATATTCTTCAGGGCATAAGGAACCGATTGAAGGAAGTGTGGCTTGCGTTCGTAGAAACCGCGAAAGCCGTACGCACCCATGGCTTGAATAATGCGCACGTAAACGTATGCGTAGTACGTGTGCATGAATGCATCATGCTTCAGACGAATAAAAGTGGAGAGGATTTCGAGATAATGATCCAGCAACCGTTGCCTCAGTTCCGGCGGCAGATCGGCCTTCGCATCATAAAGCAACGACGCGATGTCATATTGCAGCGCGCCTTTACGCCCGCCCTGGTAATCGATGAAGAACGGCTGCCTGTCCTGGAGCATGATGTTGCGCGATTGAAAGTCGCGATACAGGAAATAGTCGTGATCCGCCGTCAACAAGAACTTCGTCAATCGCAGGAAATCATTTTCAAGGGCCTGTTCGTTGAAGGGAACGCCGGCCAGCCGCAGGAAATAGTACTTGAAATAATTCAAGTCCCAAGCAATCGACTGGCGGTCGAAACTCGCGCGCGGATAGCAAACTTTGTAGTTGAGGTCACGGCCCCCTTCGACTTGAAAACGCGGTAAGGTCGCAACAACTCTCCGGTACACATCGACCGCTTCCGGACGAATATCCGCTCCCGTTCGATTCTTCGA
>Ga0209266_1002010_pt1 | contig 13065 bp, 11 predicted proteins | sample GraSoiAngelo_132_FD_185889 | JGI IMG/M metagenome (GOLD analysis project Ga0209266, IMG submission 185889) | Grasslands soil microbial communities from the Angelo Coastal Reserve, California, USA - 14_0929_02_40cm (SPAdes) (version 2) | ecosystem: Environmental > Terrestrial > Soil > Grasslands ...
ACGGACCTCCGACGTTCATTCACATACCTCCCTGAATCATGGGGTATTTCATAGGAACGTTACTCTGAAGGGGCCGAGTATTCAAGCTTTCTCAGACACCCGACGAATCCTCGAAAGTCATCCCAGATATCCAAGAAACCTCTGTAAGAAATATTGTCCGTCTCTCAATATTTTAGCGGCCACTTGTTGCCGAAATGTCTTTTACAGGAGGGTCCGAATGCGCCAGTTGATCGCAATCGTTCTATGCGTCCTGCTTCCGTCTGCTGTTCTTACCCAGACTCAAACTTCAGCCGTGAAGAACAGTTTTCAGGAGGTGACATCGCACCTCGATTCCGGCGGCAATCTGTACCTTTATCTCAGTACGGAAGAATGGTTGAGTGGCCTTTCTGCTCAGATCGCCCAGTTTCGAAATATTCTCGATGCGATACCCGATACCTCCGCAGCCGATAAGCAAAATGCAACCCTCACCTTTAGCCTCATAGCGAATCTTGTCAAACAAAGCGGCATCGAGGAGATCAGTGGTTTTGGTATGAGTTCAATTGCGGTAGAAAAGGGCCTTTATAACGGTAAGGCGATACTGCATCACTACCGCGGCAATAATACCGGTTATCTCTGGTCGGTCTTTGGCAGACAGCCCCATACGCTGGACGGCCTCGATCTGCTGCCCGCCAACACTGCCTTTGCTTGGTTCTCCGATTTGGATCTCTCTTTACTCTGGTCCGTCGTCAACAAGGAAGTCGAACAATCGGGAATTCCAGATGCACATCGGGCACTGCAGGCATTCCGCGATCAGTTCGCAGCAATGACTGGCGGGAGTCTTGAAAAGACGTTGGCCTCGCTTGGAGGCGAATGTGGGCTCGTGTTTACGTTGGATGAAGGCGGAGCGAGCAATGCGTTCTTTCCCGGAACGACGATGCAAATACCGCAAGCCGGTCTCATGCTGGCATGCAAGGTCAAAGATGACACGATCTTCGACTTTGTCGATGCAACGTTGATGACCAACCCGCAGGTGATTCGAACGAATCGTGGCGGTCTCAGGATGCGGACAATGCCTCCGCCAGGCCCGACGCCTATCACACTAAGGCTGTCCATTGCCCGAAGCGGCGACTATTTCTTTGTCGCCTCCAACGACGCGCTGATCGAAGCAGCGGTCGAGGTGAAGGCCGGGACGCGAATGGGACTGAAATCCACGGATGAATTCCAGAAGTTGTCCCGGCGCGTTCCGGAACAGGGGAACTCGTTTACGTTCCGAAGCCGGAGGATCGCGGAGACGATGGCGGGCCTCCAGTCGCGTCTCTTGGCAAACAATCCTGCAGCGAGCAATCTGGGTCAGACACAGTTGCTCACAAATTTCTTCGGCGCGCCAGGAACAACGGGCACCTATAGTGTCGGCGCCAATACTGACGAGGGTTTTCTCTTCACCGGCAACGGCGGCCAAAACCCTGCGGCGACGCTCTTCCTGCTGCCGGGCATGGCTGTGACGCTGATTGTCGCAACGATTGCGATCCCCAATTTATTGCGGTCGCGGCAAGGGGCTAAATAAAGCTTCGGCAGTTGCGAATCTCAGGACGCGTAAAATGGAGTGGATGACGCCAAATCCATTTGACGTTCGCACCGCAGTGGTTTTAGGCTGCTACCACCGATGGCGTGAAAGGAGTTTTTGCAATGAAGAGAGCATGCTTCGCGACAATCATCCTCTTGGTTTTCGCGACAACATTGTCGGCGGAAAAGAAGGACGTAACGATTACGGCGGCCGATGGCTTCGCCTTGAAAGGGACGCTGTACTCAGCCGGAAAGATCGGACCGGGGATTCTCTTGCTGCACCAATGCAATGCGGACCGTCAGATCTACGACACTCTGGGAACCATGCTAAGTGCGGCTGGTTACAACGCTCTCACGCTGGACTTTCGCGGTTTTGGAGGCAGCAAGAACGCTCAGTTCCCGGATCTTGCCTCGGCGCGGGACAAAATGCCGGGCGATGTTGACGCGGCGTTCCAGTTCCTGACAACGCAGGGTCTCGTGAACAAAACCGTGTTGGGAGTGATCGGCGGCAGTTGTGGTGTCAATCAGGCGATTCAAGCGGCGCGGCGGCATCCCGAAGTCAAAACGCTCGTGCTGCTGTCGGGCGGAACGGACGGCGACGGCGAAATGTTCATAAAGAATGCCGCCAAGATGCCGATCTTTGGCGCTGCCAGTGAGGAAGACACCAATGCAGCGGCATCGATCAAGAAGATCGTTGGCCTCTCAACAAATCGCGACAGCCAGATTACGATGTTAAAAGGAGCCGGGCACGCCGCCTCGATGTTTGAAAAGGAACCGGACCTCCAGGCCGACATTGTGATTTGGTTCAGGACGAATCTACCGGTTTCCGGCTACGCCGTATTACCGTCGTTGAAATAAGGAGCATGAAGATGGCCACCAGGGAAATTCGGGGACAGACTCCGAATTGCTGAAGTACAAGCAATTCGGAGTCTGTCCCCGAATTTCCCTTTTTGTGGCTGTTTATGAAAGCAAGTTCGCTGAGAGACATCATTCTGACGCTTGCCGCGGGCGGGTTGGAGATCTTCGAACGCACGACGGGACGCCGCCAGGAAGACATCGTGGCCATGTGCCGGCGGCTGGTTCATCTCAAAGGAGAAGCTTCGGCGATCTCGCTCGCCGATAAGATCCTAACCACCTACAAAGGCCTTTCCACGCGCAACCGGCTTCAGTTTTTCGAACGGCTGCTTACGGAATTCATGCCGGATAGAAGGCGGCTCGACGACGCGATTGCAGCCTATCAGCGGGACCCGAATGCAAATACCGCGGCCGCGCTGCAGGGCGCAGCGGAATCCCCGCGGCAGGAGTTGTTTCGGATCTTGAATATGGGACCGGACGGGACGGCGTCGATCGTCGCGATGCGAGCCGACCTTCGCAGCTTCCTCGCTGAAAATCCGCAGCTCAAGCCCGTCGATGGAGACATGATGCACCTGCTGCAATCGTGGTTCAACCGGGGCTTTTTGCGCATCGAGCGCATCAGTTGGAAAACACCGGCGTTCATTTTGGAAAAGCTCATCGAGTACGAGACCGTCCACGAAATCCGGGGATGGGAGGACTTGCACCGGCGTCTTGCCGATGATCGGCGTTGTTTTTCATTCTTTCATCCGGCATTGCCTGATGAACCGTTGATATTTGTCGAGGTCGCGCTAACACGAGGATTACCGGCTTCGATCCACGACGTCCTTTCAGCCAAAAATCCGGGCGAGCACGCCGAGATGAAAGCCGATGCAGCCATCTTTTACTCCATCAACAACTGCCAACCCGGACTCGCGGGGGTGTCGTTCGGTAATTTTCTCATTAAGCAGGTCACCGACAGCCTGGCGGAGGAAATCCCGAGTCTGAAATATTACGCAACGCTCTCGCCCGTTCCCGGATTTCGCGCATGGCTGAAGCACCAATTGACGACGCCGCAACACGTAATCGAGTTTTCCGAACCCGAGCTTTTGCTTCTTTCGCGGCTCGAGGGCTCATCATGGTGTGAAGACGATTTGAAGGCGCAGCAATTGAAGCCGCTGCTCCTGTATTTGTGCGCGTATTATCTGTTATACGAAAAACGCGGTGATGAGCCGCGCGACCCCGTGGCGCGCTTTCATTTGCGAAACGGCGCACGCCTGGAACGGATCAACTGGCTCGGCGACCGGTCGGAAAAGGGGCTGCGCGAATCGGCCGGCCTCCTGGTGAATTACGTCTACGATCGCAAAGCCGTGGCGCGAAACCACGAGGTCTACGTCAATGATAATGAAATCGTTCATTCCTCTGTGATCGATCACCTGCTTAAGAAACGGCCGTCGCTCACTGCAGTGTGACCCCACTCCCAGACGGAGAGGGATTTCTGATTTGGCCCCCACATTTGTCTTTTAGTACAATCCGCCCGAGGCGAAAACCAATATGAAACATTTTGTTTGTGCAGCGTTCGCTCTTGCCATTGTATTCTCCCTTTCCGCGGGTTCGGTCTCCGCTCACCATTCTTTCGCCGCGACGTATTTGGAAGGTCAGACTCAAAAGATCGAAGGGAAAGTCGTTCAATTTCTCTTCCGCAATCCACACTCTTTTCTGCACGTGGAAGCTCCCGATGAAAAAGGGTTCACCACGACTCAATATCCGGTCATCGACATCAAAAATGGAGGCAGCGTTCAGGGACTTATCGACGCATTTGAACGCCATTCTGGATAAGACCGTGTACAAACACGAGGAAGAGGGCGGGACGCTGATCATTCCCGGCCACGGCCGGATTTGTGACGAGTACGAGGTCGGCGAATATCGCGACATGATCGCAATCATTCGCGACCGGGTGCAGGCCGTGATCAACCAGGGGGCCACGGTCGAGCAGGTCAAAGGCGCAAGGTTGACGGCAGATTTCGATTCACGCTATGGCGCCGTCACCGGGCCGTGGACCACCGACATGTTTGTCGAGGCTGTTTACACGAGCCTCAAACAGGGCCGGCCGAAAGCCGGCGCAACGAAGTAGAAGTAGATGTGAGTGGCGTGGAGATATTCCCCTCCTCGCAGAGGAGGGGAATGCTTCACCCAAATCAAATAAGGAGGCGGTATGGTGATAAGAACGTTGTTCAGTCTTTGCTTTGTTCTATTCATTATTTCGGTCCCGTCCCTCATGGCCCAAACGGCGGGTACCGGTGCCCTGAGCGGCACCGTCATGGATTCCTCGGGTGCAGTCCTTCCCGGCGTCATGGTCACTACCACAAGTGTGGACACCGGCCAAACCCGCAGCGTCATCACAGGTGAGGACGGAACATACAGGGTGACGCTGCTGCCTCCGGGCAATTACAGCGTGAAGTTTGAACTTACCGGGTTCAACACCGCAGAGGTCCCGTCCGTTAAAGTGAATGTGACCGAGACGGCCGTGTTGGACCGAACCCTGCAGGTGGGCGCACAGACCGAGGCGGTTCAGGTCGAGGCTGCGGTAGAAACGATTCAGACGACCAGCTCAGCTCTCGGGACGGTGGCGACGGCCGTCACGATAACGGAACTCCCTCTCAGCACCCGAAACTACACCAATCTCCTCGCCAACTCGACGGGAGCCAACGCTTCCGTTCAGGACGCCAGCCTCATCGGTAAAGGGACAACCCTCATTGCCGTGAATGGGGCGGGCAACGGGCAGAACACGTTCCTCCAGGATGGCATCGTTATCAACAACTGGTTCAGTTTTAACACCGGAGTCGAAGGAGTGTCGGTCGGCGGCTTTGCAATTCCTAATCCCGATGCTATTTCGGAATTCAAAATTCAAACGTCGAGTTATGACGCCGGATATGGCCGGAACCCGGGCGCAAACGTCAACGTCGTTACGAAGTCGGGAACGAACAGCTTCCACGGATCAGCGTTTGAATTCTTCCGGAACAGCGCTTTGAACGCGAATACATGGTTCCGGAATTATCAAGGTCTTCCGAAACCGCTCCTGAATTCGCATCAATATGGTGGCGCTTTTGGGGGACCGATCAAGAAAGATAAGCTGTTCTTCTTTACAACGTATCAGGAAACGGGACAGAAAAATGGTCTTACGGGTTATGGTGCCGCGAGCGCAACGGCGCCTCCGATCCCGATAGGAAATCGGGGCAAGTGCCCCCCGGGGTGGACGTCGCTCTCGCAGTGTGATGGCCCTGGGCAACAATTCGTGCCCGCGTTAGCGTCGGCCCTCAGCCCGCAGGCGCCATGCAACCGTACAGCTAACAACAACACAACGTCGAACGGCGGTATACAAATTCAATGTCCCACCGGTACGGTAACGGACCCGCTGTTCAACCTGAATCCCGTTGCGATCAGTCTTCTCCAGCTCCAATTTCCGGACGGCCGTTATTTGGTTCCCACCTCCGGCGCCAACCCCGGAGGTCCTAACGGGGGATACGCGCTGCAGAACTATTCGATCCCGGCAGTTTTCAACGACCATAATTTCATGGCGAATGGCGATTACCTGATCAACAGCCAACATTCATTGGCGATGCGGTACCAGTATGAAAAAGATCCGCTCACGGCGCCGTTTCCCGTTCAGAATGCGCTGCAGCAGGGCAATTTCGTTCCGGGAAATCCGATCCGCACGACCAAGTCGAACCACTCGGCCCTCCTGAGACTCACGTCCATTCTGTCGGCTAACTTGGTGAATGAGGTCCACGGGGCGTACCAGCGCTACCCCGTCAACAACGACATCCTGACTCCATTTAAAAATTCGCAGGTGGGCATCAAGAACTTGCGGGACGGTATCGATTTACTCTCGGGCATAACGATCGGACAAGCGTCCGGCCCCGCAATTGCCGGCGGGATGTCGTTTGGTGGGCAGTATCAGTATGGTGGAACGGTCGCCATTAACCAATACCAGTTTGGTGATCAGATCTCCTGGACTCACTCGAAGCATACGATTCGGACCGGCTTCGAGATGGCCCGGATCCAACAAACGTCATACAACTACGGTAGTCCCCTGGGCAACCCGACGTTCCAGAGGTGGGCCGACCTGCTTATCGGACGGGCCGGATGTGCTGCGTTCACAGGGACGGGCACGTGCAGTCCAACGAACCCCGGCAACACGAATGGTACGGCGGGCAGCAGCATTACGGGCGGCGTCGGCGGCACGATCAGTACGGGAACAACGATTCCTTATGATTGGCGGATCACGGACCTCGACGCCTTCCTTCAAGACGATTTCAAGGTCAATGCACGGTTGACGTTGAATCTGGGAGTCCGGTGGGAGTACGACGGGTGGGCGACAGAGAAGCGTGGATACTTTACTAACGTCTGGCCCAGCCTTATCTACACCGCGCCAAATCCCGGATCGGGGTGCGTCATTAATGGAGCATCGATCGGCTCAGGAGCGGCAGGAACGGGATGCAGTATGGCCGGGTTTGTTGTCCCAGCCAACTTCAAAGGCACCCTCCCGGACGGCATTTATCGTAATACGATTGATAATGTCATTAAGACCCACGCACCCTATCACGACTTCGCTCCTCGAGTCGGATTTGCCTGGCAACCTATGGGCAATGGCCGATGGGTCTTGCGGGGAGGCGGGGGCTTCTTCTATGAAATGATTCCCGGCCAGAACACAGCAGGTTCGACTGGCGGCAATACGCCTCTCGCGGGCTCTCCTCTGGTCGGCGGGCTGACGACGGCGAGCCTTGCGATTCCATGGCAAATACCGGCCACCATTCCGGGGCCTCCGGGAAGCTTCGGCTTCACGCCGAGATGGATAAACCTGGCCACGGGAGCGAATTCCAACATCGCGCAACAGCCGCATGCGGAGGACCTGACCGTGCCGGTCACCTATGAATGGACCTTGAACACTCAATATGAATTCGCGCCGAGTTGGGTCTGGGAGATCGGATACGTGGGATCGCATGGTATCCATCAAGGGGCTCAGTCCCGCGCGGGACAGATGGGACAGTTGGCGAATGTCAATTGGAACATTGCGCAGCTGGCAGGACCTGACTGTGTGAGCTGCGGCATCACCGGCGTTACCGCGAGCACGGCGGCCAATGCGCCGCTGCGCGTACCGTACCTGGGTTTCGCTCCGACCGCTATACGGCTGGCGAACGACGATTCGTATAAATTCAACAGCCTGCAGACATCAGTCCGGAAGCAACTATCGCGAGGGCTGCAACTCCAGGGCTCTTATACGTGGAGCCGCGCCTTCATCACCGCGCCGTATGGCATCAACACGTATCCCTATTTGATCCACCAGTACGAACCGAACAACAATTACCGCCCGCACCGCTTTGTCATGAACTACCTCTGGAATCTACCCACGCTAAAGCGGCCCGGACTTACCGGCAAGGTGACGGAGGGTTGGGCCTGGTCCGGCGTGATCACGATCCAGAATGGCTATCCCATAAGCATCACCGATCTCGGCGGATCCGTTTTCTGCGGCGGCAACGGCTGCGCCGGCAACGGAGTGATCTCGACTGCAAATTTCTGTCCGGGCATGTGGATACCGGACGTGGCGACGCACGGCAGCATTCAGCAACGAGTGACAAGCGGTCTGACCGGCGGTCCCGGCTATTTCAACGCCAAAGCGCAGGGCGTCTTTTGCGCAGTGCCGACGGTTCCTGGAGCGGGTAATGCCGGAACGATGTTCGGGAATGCACCAGGAGGAATCCTTCTAGGTCCTGGGCAAAACAATTGGGACATGTCGATTGCAAAGACCACTCGTATCCGCGAGAGTCAATCGGTGCAGTTCCGGGCGGAATTCTTCAATGCGTTCAATCACCCGCAATTCTCGCTTCCCAATCCGTCGCTCAGTAGCGGGACTCCCGGACAAATCACGGGCACGTCCGTGAGCCCGCGTATCATCCAGTTTGCGCTGAAGTATTTGTTCTAGGAATTGGGGAATAGCCACAAAAGGGCACAAAAATCACAAAAACTTTTGTGCCTTTTTGCGGCTAATTCCTCAATCCGAAGTTCGCGTTGCGACAACCTTCAGAAGATCGCCGTATGGCGCGATTGTGGCATGAAGCGGCACAATGCGATCGATCTGCAGCTTGTGCTTCCGGATGTTCTCCATCAGATTCGGCGCGTACGGCGAAACGGGCGCTCCGGGATTGAACACATCCGCCTCCACCAGGATCCGTTCCCTGGGGAAGTACGCCATCAACAGAGTGTCCGCGTGAGGATTGCCGCTGATGTGATACAGATTGACGGTCATCGTGTCGTCTTTGAGCACCATCTCATCATCCACTGTCTCGATCTTCAGCGGTTTGGGATCTTTGGCAAGCGCGTCGGGTACGATCGTGTGAGGTCTTGACATCGCCTCTTTGTAGTAAGGAGCAGCAGCGCTCTGAGTGATGATCGTCAGCCCCTCGGACACGGCTGCGCGCAGGCCGCCCGAATGATCGAAGTGATGGTGACTGTTAATGACGTGCGTCAGCGGTTTGTTGGGCCTCAACTCCCGCGCTTTTGCGATGACCGCAAGCGCCCGAACGTCGTTCTGCGGTGTCTCAATCAATGTGAGGTGATCGCTGAACTCGACAACCACGCTGTGATGAGATTGTCCGGCGAGGTGCCAGATGCCTTTTGCCACTTCTTGTACCGTGACATTCGGCGGAGGCGGACCCGGAATTGGCGCCGCCGAGGCGGCTGCAGCGGGCGCGGCGAGATCACCGGCGTCACCATCGATACTTTGTTTGGCCACACGAATCTCTGCGGTTGGATATTTGTCTGTTTTCGTCGTGAGCCCGGTAGGAAGGCGAAGGCCGGCGACATCCTGATAGTCGGCGAAAGTCGTTTCGACAGCAACGTCTCCAAGGTTCGTGTTGTCGGTCATCGAGACGACGCGCGTCGGCAGCTTGGTCGAACTGTCGATTGCCAGCGTGAATTTCAGATTGTTCGCGGTTGTGATATCCACCAGGTTCTGACTATTCTCGGTCCTCGGATTAGATAGTTTCGCGTTGGGGTCCAGGGCCGCCCGAACAAGAGTGAGCGGATGGTGGTAGATCTCCATTCGCCGGTCGTTTGCCGCCGCGTCGGGTGCTCGCGCGGCGGTGCCGTTGGCTGCGATGTTGTAAGCCACGTCTCCATCGATGCCGAACACTTGCTTCTGTGCCTGCTGTCCTTGAAAGAACGTAAAGTTCGGCGTGCGCGTTTGCTCGACGCGGACGCGTCCGGCAGCCACGTCAACCACACGTTTGTAGTCGGTGAGGGTGAACATTTGCGATGTCGCTTCGGGCGTCACGTCCTGCCCCAGGTTGCCATTCGTGCCTCCACCCTCGAGGATGAGCGTTTTGACCGCCAGAATTTTGTCCCTGCCTCCGAGCGCCGAGGCCGCGTCGTTGATCGTCTGCTGTTCCGGCGGCGACTGCGCGCAGCCGGTAATCATGGCGGTTGCTAATAGAACGAGCCATTTCATGCCTTTCATTGAAACTCCTTTCTAATTCGGGGAACCCGCATTTCCTCAGCGGCTGGAGGCTCTGAGTTTGGCCAATTTTTCTTCGAATTCGGCCTCGCGCGCCGCCGAGAACTGATTAAAGATTTCACGATTCACAAACAGCTTGGGATCGGCTTTCGCTTTTGCCAGGCGTTCGATGATCGTTCCCGAAGGCTGGTTCAGCGTGCCGCCCCAAGCGTAGGCCCCTAACTCGATGCTCAAGATGGCGCAGACGAAAAACCCGATCATCAATAAATGTCGATTCATAAACCAAACCTTCAGTGGTGGAAAGTGACTTTGCCGATCCTGGAAGCAAGGATCCTCACTAGGATAATAACGAAAAGGGGAATGAACCACAAAAAGGCACAATGAGGATCACAAAAAGGCACAAGAGAACTCGTTTTTGTGCTTTTTGGGCCTCCCTTTGTGCCTCTTGTGTACCTTCCCCGATCTATTTCGCCCTCTCTACCAGAGCAGCGACGGAGCCGCGGCTGTGAGGAAGGCGCCAGTCGGGACCGTAGGCATGGATTTGATCGCGTTTGTGTTCGGCTTCTTTCAGGGTCGTGGTGAAGACAATGCTGCTGCCGGTGGAGTCGGCTTCCACGGTGTGGGCGAGCGCGGTGGCGTAGGGCAAACCGAAGATGGCCTGGAGCATCTCGATCACATATTCGAACGTGTGGTCATCGTCATTCAGAATGATGACGTGATACAGCTTGCTCAGATCGTCTTTTGCCGACCTGTCGATATCCGTGTCTAGCGTAGTGCCTGCCATTTCCTTTATTTTACTCGGCATGAACATCCTCATATTTACAGTCTGGCCCGTGGAGTTTTGGCGAGTTCCAAAATCACAAGTCCAGCGGCTGCGCGAACGGTTTCCCCAAGTGAACTTCATGCATGCGGTTACCGATGCCGAAGCGATCAGCGCAATTGAATCCGCCGACGTCGCGCTCGCATCCCGTCTGTCCTCCTCGATGGCCGAGCACGCGCCGCGACTCCGATGGGTCCATTCCACGGCGGCGGCGGTCGGGATTCTGCCCTTGAATGAACTTGCCACTCGCGGAATCCTGGTTACCAACTCCCGTGGAATTCAGGCGCCGGCGATGGCAGAGTTTGTTATTGGCGGCCTTCTTGTACTTGCGCGCCGATTCCACTTGATGCTTGCAGCGCAGCGCGAAAGACGCTGGGTTCAGAATGAACTCACGAGAGATGTATGGCCCTGGAGTGTCCTCGGGCGAAGGATGACCATCGTTGGTTTCGGCACCACCGGACAAGAAGTTGCTCGGCGCGCGCATGCATTTGGCATGCGAGTGATCGGCATTCGCCGGCGCGTGAACCAGCCAAAACCGGAATTTGTCGATCGCATTGCGGGTCCCGGTGAATTGGACGAAGTGCTGCAGGGCTGCGACGTACTGGTGATCGCGGCGCCGTTCATCGCTGAAACGGACGGTTTGATCGGCAGCGAACGACTCGCCCTGCTCAACCCCGGCGCCATCGTCATCAACGTCGCTCGCGGCCAGATCATCGACGAGGCGGCCTTGATCGCTGCTCTCGAGAAGGGTCATCTTGGCGGCGCGGTCCTCGACGTTTTCAGACACGAGCCTCTCGATCCGGCGAGTGTATTGTGGGCGATGCCGAACGTGATCATTTCACCGCACGTTTCGGGAGTGCGGCCGGATCACTGGGACGAAGTCATCGACCTCTTCTCGGAAAATCTGCGGCGTTTCCAACGCGGTGATCCACTATTGAATCCCGTGGATGGTCACGCGGGATATTGAGACAAGCGCATTCCCCTCCTCGCAGAGGAGGGGAATATCCCTAAAGCCGCGCTGATCTCAGCCTGCGCGTTCGCGCTGATCTCCTCATATCTTGAACGACTCGAGAGATTCCGGAGCGAATAATTCCTTCGGCGTCAACTGGCGTTTCGAGAGACCCTGTTCGAAAGAGTAGCGGAGAAATGTGGAGAGGTTATGTAGATTCGGCTCGAGTCCGTAAGGCCAGAAGTCGCGGCCGAGCATCTTTTCGGTTTCCTCCGTATGCCAGACCAACCACGGAAGCATGACCTTCAGCGCGGCTGTTTCGCGCAAGTCTTCATAGGCTTCACGTTGTGCGAGCGTGAACGCTTTATACAGTGATTGTGCAACCCACGGATTTTTTTCATAGACATCGCGGCGGATGACGATGACGTGCATGATCGGAAAAATCTTGGTCTTCTGAAAATATTCCCGCTCGGCCGCCGGATAATTCTCCAACAGCCTTCGAACCCTATCCGGCGCCGTTTTGAATGTGGACGGAGCGCGCGTCGCGTAGAGAGCGTCAATCTCCCCGGATACGATCATTGCCGACAGCGTCCGATCCAAAGGAATCGACCGGACCTGGATCTCCGGAGGCAACTTCAGCGGGAGCTTTTCGGGGCGGCCTGGTTCTTCCTCTCCGCCTTGAAAATAGGTCGCGCTTGTGACAGGAACACCATACTCATCGCTGAGAATGCCTCGAATCCAGACGGGCGCGGTCATCTGATATTCGGGATTTCCAATTCGCTTGCCGATCAGATCTTTCGGTTCCCGAATTCCGCTGTCCGCATTGACATAAATGCAAGAGTGACGAAAGGAGCGGGAGGGAAATACCGGAATCGCAATGAACGGAGGATCTTCGCCAAACAGCGATATCGTGTAGGACGAAAGCGACATTTCGGCGACGTCGAACTCGCGATGCCGCAACATCCTGAAGAACGTCTCTTCGACGACGAGATTGAGGTAATTGAGCTCTATGCCGTCGACGGAAATGCGTTCTTCCAGCAGGGCCCGCGTTCGATCGTAGTTCCAACATGCAAGAGTCAATCGAAGTTTCGCCATGGCAAGCCATTAATCATTAGTCATTAATCAATTTTCAATTCTCATTATAATCGGCCTGGAAAACAGATAATGGGAGGCCGTATGGCGTTGCTTTTGCTGCTCCTCACGGATGGCGTCTTCTATATAAGAGGCGCCACTCATCACAGTGTAGCGGTCGAGTTTCGAGACCACGTCGTGGTTGTTGAAGGACCGCTCAACGAGCAGCGCTCGCTTGCTGTGATCGCGGAAGTGAAGAAGTTGATTCCGAACAAGCCGATCCGTATCTGGTCCACATACCTTCATGGACCGCCGCTACAGATCCTAATCGTGCTCCGC
>Ga0209266_1002013_pt1 | contig 13055 bp, 13 predicted proteins | sample GraSoiAngelo_132_FD_185889 | JGI IMG/M metagenome (GOLD analysis project Ga0209266, IMG submission 185889) | Grasslands soil microbial communities from the Angelo Coastal Reserve, California, USA - 14_0929_02_40cm (SPAdes) (version 2) | ecosystem: Environmental > Terrestrial > Soil > Grasslands ...
TTTTCCGTCGAGCGTCCCGACGGCCCAGACCACGCTCTCCTGCAGAAAAGCCCGAGCCCCGACACGGTGGGCGGCTGTGACGAGCGAGCGAGTCCCTTCGCGACGAATCCGATCGTTCATCGCCCAATCCTTCGGCCCGGTGCGCACTTTCGTGGGGATCGCGGTCGCCGCTCGGATGAGGACGTCGCATCCCTTGGCCGCCTTCGCGACCGCGTCCGCATCGAATAGGTCGGCGCGTCGCGGCTCGCCCCCGAGGGAGCGCACGGTCGCCTCCCCGGTCCCGCTACGTGCGAGCCCCACGACCGTGTGGTTGCGCGCGACGAGCTGACGAACGATTCGGCGTCCCAGGACACCGCTCGCGCCCGCCACGAGCACGCGCACGCCCGGTCATCTCTATCGAGAGATTAAATATCGCGGGGCTCATCGTCCCGTGAGAGCGGCGGGGCGGGGACGATGGTCGAGTTCGACCTCACGGATGAACAACGGCTCCTCCAGAAGACGGCGCACGAGTTCGCGGAACGCGAAATGCGGCCCGTCGCCCTCGAGTACGACAAGAAAGGCACCGTCCCGTGGGACGTCATCAAGAAGGCGCATGCCCTCGGCCTCGATACGGCCTTCATCCCCGAGGCGTACGGCGGCGGCGGCATCGATTCGGCCCTCACCCACGTGGTCGTCAACGAAGAGCTGAACTGGGGTTGCGCCGGCATGGCGACCGGGCTGATCGGCGCAGGCCTCGCGTACCTGCCGATCATCCACATGGGGACCGAGGAACAGAAGAAGCGGTTCCTGACGCGCTTCACCGGCAAAGAGGCGCGCCTCGGCGCGCTCTGCCTCACGGAGCCCGACGCCGGATCGGACGTCGCGAACATCTCGACGACGGCGAAGAAGGACGGCGACGAGTGGGTCTTGAACGGTGTCAAGCGCTTCATCACGAACGGAGGGATCGCGGACATCCATGTCGTCTTCGCGACCCTCGACAAGAGCCGCGCGCACTTCGGCATCCGGGCCTTCGTCGTGGAGCATGGCACGCCAGGCCTGAAGGCGGGCAAGGTGGAAGACAAGATGGGCGTCCGCGCGAGCCACACGGCGGAAGTCATCCTGGACGACTGCCGGATCCCCGAGGACAACCTGCTCGGCTCCGACGAAGGCACCGCGTTCTACGGGGCGATGAAGACGCTCGAGTCCTCCCGACCGCTCGTCGCCTCCGGGGCCATCGGGATCGCACGCGCGGCGTACGAGTACGCGCTCGACTACTCTCGCAAGCGGAAGGCGTTCGGCACGCCGATCGCGAAGAAGCAGGCGATCGCGTTCATGCTCGCGGACATGAAGACGAAGATCGAGGCGGCGCGCCTCCTGACGTGGCGGGCCGCGTGGATGCTCGATCGAGGCATGCCGATGAACAAGGAGGCGAGCATCGCGAAGTTGTTCGCGGCCGACATGGCGATGGACGTCACCACGGACGCGGTGCAGATCCTCGGCGGCGCGGGTTACATGAAGGACGAACCTGTCGAGAAGTGGATGCGCGACGCGAAGATCTTCCAGATCTGGGAAGGGACCTCGCAGATTCAGCGACTCGTCATTTCGCGCGAAGAGATCGGGGAGCTCTAGGCTTTCCGGGCGAGCGCTTCCATCTTCGTCGGTTCCTCGAGGAGCGACCGCAACAGCTTGCGGTACTCACGCTCGACACCCAGGTACTCCGTGAACTCTTTGTCCGTCATCGTGAGCAGTTTCGCGAGATGCGTGATTCCCTGTTTCACGAAGAAATCGACGTCTTCGAGGCCGGCAATCGCCTCGGCCCACTCCGGTTTCTCGCCGACCCCCTCCATTCGCTTCTCGAGCTCGACGATCCGAGCCACGACTTCGGGATCCGTCCGCACGCGCAGCCCGATCTTTGCAAGGGCCTGGAGCGCCTCCGTGGCCTTCTCCGCGGCATAAGCCGGGGACATCCCCTCGCCGTGGGAGAGGTTGAACATCTCCGCCGTGGCGCGATAGTAAGTCTCGATGAAGTGGTCCACGCGTTCCTCGCGAGCGACCTCGACGAGGTCAGCGTCGCGCATCTTGCGGATGTGATGATAGATCGCCTGCGGCGTGAGTCCGAGCTCCGCCGAAATCTGGCTCACCGTCATCTCCTTCGCTCGGAGAAGATAGATGATCCGTCTCCTGGTTTCGTCCGCGAGAAGCTGAAATGCTTCGGGGCTCTTGATGACCTTGAATGCCTTCATTGGCCGCCTCCAGAACAATGTATGTTTGTGCTCTATAATAAATGTTTCTATAACTAAAACAGAGGCTTTATTAACAGGCGTTGCAATTAGACAAACATGCATTGGAACAAGAGAAACGGACGATTTACGAAGCCAACTGATGAGACGACCGAAGCCCTCCCGTCGGACTGCGCAGTTCGGTACGCTTGGGCCGTGCGCGGAGTGGATCCGTGGACGCGGAGGTCGCCGCAGTGATGAGCATCCCGCCGTACACCTCGATCGTCGCCGGCGTGCAACGGAGCCGCCCGACGGACCTGGACCGGTACGTGCGCGCCGAGTTCGGGGACTGCGAGAGCCGGTGGCTCCGGGACGGGGTCCACTCGAATCATTCGGACCACGAATCGAGCGAGTCCGACAACGACGGTCGCCTGCTTCGACGCCTGACGCAAGCGATTGGCTCCTTCTTCTGAATCGACGCGTCCATCGTCAGCCTTAAGCGCACCATCGATGGTGCGCGAACATGTCCGTTCCTCCCGTCGGCCAACTGCCCGAACCCCTGCGACTTCCGCACGGGAGCGTTCGCGGGGCGATCGCGATCGTCGTCGCTGCGGCGTACGGCTATGCCCTCGTCTTCCAGAAAGCCTTCGTGCCGACCGTCCTCGTTAACGCGGTCGTGGTCGTGATCGCGTTCTACTTCGGGAGCCATGCGACCTCGACCGCGGCGACGGTCCCAGGGCAGACCACCCCGCACCGCCCGCGGCTCTTCCGCATCCTGCTGTTCCTCGGGTTCGCAGGCCTCACGGCCTGGTTCCTGGTGCACGATCCGTCCCTCCAAGGCATCCCGACCGCGCTCGTGGCGGTCCTCGAGGTGCTTGGCGGCTACGTCCTCGGAGCAACGGCGTCCTGGCTCGTCCATCGACGCGCGCACGAGAGCCATGTCCGGCATCGCCTGGCCACGATCTTCCGGGACGTCGTCGCGGCGGGCGCCCTCGGGCTGACCGCGTACATCTGTTTCGCGCTGGTCACGAACCAACAGAGCGTCTTCGCGGGTCGCGCAGAGCAGGCGCTGTCGCTCGTCGTTACCTTCTACTTTGGGTCCCGCGTGATCGGACATTAACCGGCGATCCCGCGGCTCTTCCGCGCAAGAGTTTCATTTTGGATAGGCAGCGAGGAACGTATTTAGTTCGGTCCGGGAACGACGCGGCGTTCCCCCATGGATTCGCTCGCGATCGCCGCCGTGGCGGTCTTTCTATCGTGCTTGGCCGGGTTCGCCTGGGGACGACGTCAATCGTTCCGCACGGGGGTCCGGCGAGGAGACTGGCTCTGTCTGGCGTGCGGCCAACGCAACGAGTCCGAGCTGGACCGATGCTGGAGCTGCGGACGCGGTGCCGGCACGACCGTCCACGATCTGAGCCACATCCCGCTCGCGCGCCGGTGGCCGTGCACCACGTGTGCGGCGTGGAACGGGATCGCGCGGAACGCATGCTGGCGGTGCGGGAGCACTCCCGCCGCTAGTGAATCTCCGGGGCTTCCTCCAGGATCTCGCGCTCCCGCATCTCGCGGCGCTTCCATCCCTCGAGCTCCCCGACAAAGTACGGAAGCAGACGCATGGAGACGTAGGAATTCATGAGCGGGATCCCGAGCTGCTCCGAGAACACGAGAAGGTTCACGGCGTCATTGTAACGGATTCGCATCTTCATGTTCTCCGTGTAGAGGTCGAAGAAGAACAGGCCCCAAAGGGCCTCCTTGACGACCTGCAAGGCGCGCCTCCAGCGGCTCACGCCGTCCCCCGATCCCAGCGGATGGTCGGCCGGCGCTAAACGTTTTCCTTCGCGGCCGGAGGCCTTTAGCGGCGTGTCGCGTTTCGGTCCCTCGTGGCTGATATCGACCCTGTGCAGCTCGCGGTGGTTCTCCTCGTCGCCGGCTTCTTTTCGGTCTGGTACTACGCTGCGCTCGTGTATTCCCGGCGACTCGCCCGCCGGATCGGGACGGAACTCAAGCGCGCCGTCGTGGGCCTCGGTGGGACCTCGAAAATCCAGTGGTTCGGGACGACCGCGTTTCGGATGACGACGGAGGGGGCGAATCCCCCGTTCCGGGAATTCTCGGTTACCGTGACCTTGCGACCGCGGGAGATGCCGATCAATTGGGCCATCGCGACGGCGCAGGGGCGGCGAGACGCGGCGCTCGTCGAGGCGTCCCTCCGCAAAGATCCGCGGATCGGATTCGAACTCGTTGACCCGCAGACGCGCGTCGGACGACGGAGGAGCAATGCGAAAGCGAGTTGGTCACCGTTCTCCCTCGGAGCGCGCGAACGCCTCTTGTCCTCGGACGACGAGCGCGGGGCGCGTCGGATCCTCGAAGGGCTAGTCCCGGAGACGGTGGACGGGATCGCCGCCCTCCATGTGACCGCGGGAACGAGTCCCGGCATTGCGGCCTCCGTGTCGGTCGCTCCGGGCGCCGCATCCCGAGGAATCGGGGCAATCCTCGAGCTCGCGAAACGTCTCGAGGCCTAGTGACAGCGCGTGCCCGACATGGGTCCCAGCAGTCCCTCCAGGACCTCTGGCGTCCCTCGGTGCATGAACCGCAAGTCGACGAGACGCTGGGTCTCATCGCACCGGTACGACACATGCAGGACATGATAGAGCTTCGTGCGGAACAGGCCGAGGTGAGCCGACCCGACAGAGTACGACGCGTCATGGCCCCCGATCTTGCAAGTCCCGGGACGGAGCGCGTCGAGCTTCGGCGGGGGGATCGTCCCGCGCGCCGTCCGGACGGACAGCTCAATTGCCCGCCGAGCCTGCACATCGACGAGGAGCCCGGAGGCGCGCCCCTCCTGGGCCCACCGGATCCCGTCATAGGGGACGGTGTAGTCGACGTCCATCGGTTGACGGCCGAGTCGCAAATCCCAGTTGTCCGGCAGGCGGATCACGACGAAGTTCGACGGACCGAGGACGAGATGCGTCGCGGCCACAACATGATCCCGGGTCGTCGGTTTCATGCGGCGCCCGTCAATTCGGCGGCGAACGGGGGCGCGTACGACATCATGTCCTCGGAGACCCGACGGACCATGTCGACCCCTGTGACTTCGGACGGATAGAGCGGGATGTACGACCGCACGAGCGGACCGAGGTCACGGTACAGGACCTTCATGTAGGCGGTCTGCTCGTGGTATTTGTTCGCGAGGTACTCGCCTGCGCCGTCTTGCAGCGCAATCTCCGGACGGAGCACCTCGTTCACGATGACTCCGCCGATCGGGATGTTGAACTTCTGGACCATGCCGATGAACCGGCGGACGACCGCGATCGGGAGAGCGAGCGGTAGAGTGACAAAGAAGAACGCGGTCCGTTCGGGATCCACGAGGACGCCTTTGGCCTTCTCGAATCGCTCGTTCATGGAGATGAGGTCCGCCATGAGCGGATCCTTCTTCACCTCGGCCATGACCTTCTCCTTCCGGAAGGAGAGCTGAACGCGCATGCTCAACGCCTCCTTGCGCGAGTCGATCATGCGGGTGAGCCAGAGACCGTAGATCTTGCTCAAGCCGATCAGGCGCACCGCGTTCGCGACCGCCGCGGTGTCGAAGATCACGCGATCGAACGCTTCGCCCTCTTTGAGGATGTAGTCGACCATCCGGTCGAACATCGCGCTCTCCTCGAACGCCGGGTTCGTTGCGGCGATCTCGATGAACGGCCTCGCATCGAGGGGGATGTCCGCCCATTTCAGGAATTCCTTCACGCGGCCGCGGATCGAGTTGCGGTAGCGTTCCACCACCTCGGCGGTCTCCACCTCGACGGCATGGACGTTCTTCGCTCCCTTCACTTCGATGACCTTGCCGCCGGATAGGCTCTGGCCGAACAGGCTCGACAGCGAGTGGACAGGGTTCAGGGAGGCGACCAAGACGTTCTCGCCCTGGGACGCGTAGTGGTATGCAAGTCCGGCCGCGGCGACCGTCTTCCCGACGCCGCCCTTCCCGCCGGTGAAGATGTACCGCATCTTCGGTCGTTGCTCGAGGAGTTCGGGAAGCGTGGTCACATGGATCCCCCTTAAAGTGCGGGTCCGAACAGGAGGTCCTGCGACACCCGCTCGATCATGTCGAGGCCGCGTGGTTCCCTCGGGTACATCGGAAGCATCGCAACGACCTTCCCCGCGAACTTCGACTTGATCTCATCGAGGTACTTCCGCTGCATGCGCGCGCGGTTGCGGAGGAACTCGACCGCCTCGCCGCCTTTCGCCTCCGCCAGTTCTGCGGGGTAGACCTGGTTCACGATCAGCCCGGCCATCTGGAGACCGAGGGCATCGAACATCTCGAGCGCGCGTTCCGTGTCGAGGATCGCCATGCGCTCCGGAATCAGGACCATGAAGAATGACGTCCGCCGTTGATCGACCATGAGGTCCGTGAAGCGGGTGATCTTCACTTGGATGTCCTGAAGCTCCTTGAGGACCTCGTCCTCGGAGACCTTCGCTCCCTTCAAGGTCGCCGCGACCGCCTCGTACTCCTGGGCCTTCTCTCGCGCCTCCGTGATTTTGCCGACCCATTTGCTCAGGATCCCCGCCATCGCAATCATGCGCACCCCGTGGCCGAAGGGCGGCATGTCGAACACGTACAGGTCGTGGCCGCTCGTCGCCACGAGGTCGGCCATCGCGTCGTACGTGGCGGACTCGTACATCGCCGGTTCGGCGGACGTCGAGTCGATGTATTCCTCGATCTCTGTGGGGAGCTCCGAGAGCCCGTACATCGTGAGGATCTTCTGTTTGACCTCACCTTGATAGTCGGCTACCCGTCGGTCCGCGTCGATCTCGACGACGTCCAGGTTCGGGATGACGGGAACAAGCCCCTTCCCGAAGATGTCCCGGTCAAAGATGTCGCTGAGGCTCGCCTGCGGGTCGGTCGAGAAACAGAGGACATTCCGATTCCGCTTCGAAGCCATGTAGTGGCTCAGGCCTGCGCTGCACGTCGTCTTGCCGAGGCCGCCTTTCCCTGCGAAGATGACGATCCCCTTGTCGCCTTTCGTCTCGAAATAGGAGGCAAGGCCCATGGATTCCCTCAGAAGACCTGATCGGTGAAATCCCGCTCCCGGAACACCCTCTGCTTCCAGCTCTTGATGTTCGGGACCGCGTACGGCAGGATCTTGAGGGAGTAGTACGGCGGAATGACCGGCACGCCAAGCATGTCGCCGAGGGTGATGAACATGAAGAGATGCTCTAGGTACATCCGCGTGCGAAGCGCCGCCGTGACGTGGCCGTGGGCGGCCATGCCGTAGAGGACGCCCTTCGCGGCGTCCTTGACCTTCTTCCCGCGGGATCTCGGTGTCGCCTCTTCCTTTGACTCGGCCATCGGGCTTCGCTCCTCCCAGGACGGATGCGCCAGGGCCTCAATAGCTTGACGTTTCGCGAAGATTACTTCTCGCGCGTCCCGCCGTCGGCTGCTGCGGGAGCGCGCGCTCGGGCTTCCGTCATGCTGGTGCGGTAACTCCTGAACAGGCGGATCGCCATCGAAAGGCCGATGCCGAACAGCACGGCGCCAACGATGACGAACACCGCATTGATCCCAACCGCGATCAGGATCAGGTTCGAATCGGTCTGGATCGGACCTCGGACATTCCGGATGATCCACGACTTGTCCCCTTGAACGTAGAGCCAGACGGAATAGAGGAACGTCCAGGTCTGCCAGACGAGCGCGGCCAGCGTGGTCACGACCATGAAGACCCCCGGGATCAGAGAGAACTTCGTCGGTGCGCGCACCTTCGCCAAATGGATGGTAATCAGCATGATCGCGAGACCGGCGAGCAGCTGATTCGCGCCGCCGAAGTACAACCACAGCGCCCACCAGCTCCCCGTGACCGCGAATGCCCACGGCACACCCAGGCCGACGGCCGTGGACACGTGCTTGTTCCCGAACACCCGGAACCGACCCTCACTCCAGGTCTCCGCGGCGACGAGGCGGAAGAAGCGAGTGACGAGCGCTTGGACCGTGAGCGCGTAAATGACGAGGACCAAGCCGAAGAAGGTTGTCAAGAGTACATTCGTGGCGCTCACTCCGATGACTCGGGAAACGAGGAGCGCCGCGCCGACCGGCCATGACGCAATGTTGGTATGCGGAGGATTGGTGGGGTCACCCACGACGCCAAAGACGAATGCCTTGCTGAGGACCATGTACGCGATGAGCGACGCCAAGGCCAGCATCCCCTCCGAAAGCATCGCGCCGCCGCCGACGGGGAGGGCGTCCGTCTCGATGTCGAGCTGCTTTGCGGAGGACGAACTGCTCACAAGGCTGTGCCATCCGGAAATTGCGCCGCAGGCGATCGCGACGAACAGGATGGGCCAGATTGGCCCGAGGATGCCTTGAGGATCCGTCAGGAACGGGCCCATGTCCAGCTGGATGCCTACAGGGGGACTCGCGCCCAATGTGAACGGGGTGGCGAGGGCGCCGATCAGGATCAGGATGATCGCGGCATACGCGGGGTAGAATGCGAGGTAGTTCGTCGGCTGGATGAAGGTCGGAGTTGGAAGAACCGCGGCCACATACAAGATGAGTACGCAGATCCCCGCCCAGGCCGCGATGTTCCATGTTCCGAACGGGAGTATGACCGGAAGTATCGGGCCGAGGTACAAGCTAAGTCCAACGAGAGCAAGTCCGATCGCCGTGACCGCGAAGACGTTCATCTTCACACGGTACAGTAATTGACCACAGAGGAGCCCGGCCAGGAGAATGCCGATGGTTGGGACGAACGTCGTGCCCTTGAACGAATTCCAGAACGTTGCGATCAGGGCGATGAACGCAGCCGAGATGATGACGAGATAGAACAAGACGAACGCCAGCAGGTTCGTCCGTCCTCGGGCGCCGGTAAACTCATACGTGATTGGCCCGAACGAGCGGCCCTCCTTGCGGACCGACAGCATCATCGAGCCGTAGTCCTGAAGCCACCCGATGAAGAAGTTTCCGCCGATAATCCACAGGAGCGCGGGAAGCCATCCAAATGTGACTCCGATGAAGGGGCCCAAAATGGGCCCGAGCGCCGCGACGCTCTTGAATTGGTAACCCCAAAGCACGTACCGACTCACGGGAAAGTACTCGACGCCGTCCATGTACATGTGCGCCGGCGTGGCCTTCTTCGCGTTGGACCGCCAAACGTTCCGGTCGATCCACTTCCCGTATCCCCAGTACGCGACCGCATACAGTCCCATCGTCACGACGACCCACAGAAACGGAGTTGACAGAATGTCGACCACGGTTCCTCCTCCCGGCTCCCCGAACCCCCATGCGAGGAGCTGGCACGGGTATTCCTGTCAGGCCGCTTAAACGTCACGTTTACCGACCCCCGGCCAAGTCGCCCGGATGGTCTAGCCGAGACCGAGACGGCACGCTCGCGGCCTCGGAAGGCACATAGGATGGTTCGCCCCTATCGAGAACGTGGTGACGCGACCGCCGCGAGTTCAGCTGCTCGGCCTCCTGCCGGCGATCTTGAAGCCGTGCGGGCCGGCGTGCGCCCAGCCCTTCACGAACCGGAACGTCGAGGCGCTGCGGGACGAAGAGTGGCACGAGACGCCGGCATTCGTGCTCGAGAACGCGGACCGGGCGCACCGGATTGCGGAAGACCTGTTCCGGGATTTCGGGGACCGCGTCCGGATCGAGGTGGTCGGACTCGATTCGCCGCGAGGCGGGACGTGTTCCGAGATCCCAGCGACTACGATCCGGTCAAGGGGGCCGTCTCGCGAGCCCTCTCGATCCGTCCGTTGCCTGCGTGACGTCGCCGAGGCACTAAGCCTGTGCCGCAGCGCCGGGCATGTCGGCCCGGAACAAAAGCGGCAAGGCCGCCAGCCAGAGGATCTCAAAGACCAGGGAGACGATCGAAGGCAGGGTGGCAACCGAGCCAAAGACCGCGAACGCCAGGACGACCGTCAAGCCGAGATTCTTGAACGACGAGAACGTGGTCACGGCCACACGATCCGCCCAGGGGATGCGGAGCGCCCGCGTGAGCAGGAACACGACCCCGCCCAGCAGGAAGGTCCGTCCGAACGAAAGGAGGGCTAGGGAGGTGATGAGCTCGGGATGAGCCAGCAAGGGTCCGCGCGTGGAGCCGGCCGTCGCCACGACCAGAAAGAAGAACGAGATGCTCACCGCACTGCCGCGGAACTCGACCGCCCGGGGGAACCGCCGGAGGAATCGGGAGGCGACGAGAGGGATTCCGATCAACAGGACCGTCTGCAAGACGAGCTCCCCGAACGGCGCCGTTTGGTTCGTGAACACGAGGGTGATCGCCGGCACGAGACCGAGGCCGAGTACATACAGGAGCGCCAAGGCGATCACGGCCCGCCGTGTGTCTCCTTTCAGAATGGACGTGATGGGCACGACCGCGATCGCCGGGGGGACCGCCGCCATGAGCACCCAGCCGTTCCGGATTTGGGGATCCGAACTCAAGACGGCGAACGCGAGGATTAGTCCGCTCAGGACGACGTAGCTCATCCCGAACGCGAGCAGGAACGGTCGCACCTCAGCTCGCGGGGAGATCCCGGCGATCGAGATCTCGGTCATCGCGAACGTCATCCCGAGGACGAGGGCGACCTGCGAGATTTCCTTGGAGTACGCGGGAAAGCCGCCGGTCGCGAAGCCGATCACCAGGCCCGAGGCGACCATCGTCGGGAAGCTGCGCCACGGGCGGAACACGCCGGCCGGAGACGGAGCCTCGTTGAAAAGCTTGCCGCATCACAGGGTCGCGAGGAAGGCCCCGACCATCGCGAGACCGATCGCAAACTTCTGCGGGAACGTGAGCCGCTCGTCCATCCAGAACCGCCGCACCAGGATGGCGACGATCGGGTATGCGGTCGTGAGCGGCACGACGATTGCGATCGGCCCGAGTCCGATGGCCAGGAAGATCGTGATCCCGGCGATGCTGAAGAGGAACAGCGAAGGGATCGCCTCGCGGATCCCGGCACGATCCCAGGAGCCGCCCTCGCGCAAGCCTCTCGAAGCGACGGCTAAGTAAATCGGGGTCGAAACGAGAACGTAGATCCCGGCATTCCCCGCGAAGCCGAGCGCATCAATCGACATGCGTTCCAGGATCCCCCACGCCCCCCACAGGACGATCGCGAGCAGCATCGGGGCGAGCCAGGCTTTCCCGACCGCGGCTTCGCCCGGGTGGTCATGGAGCCCGAGGACGACCGCGCCGATCAACAAGAAGGCGATTGCGACGAGCTGCAACGGGACGAGCGAGACGCCGAGGATGACGACGGCCGCTGCGATCGTGATGACGGGGTACGCGGCGGTGAACCCGCTAACGACGCTCGCGGTCCCGGACTCCATCGCCCGGAACCAGAAAATCGTCCCGAAACACCCGCAGACCGCGCTCGCGACCGCCAAGGCCATGCCGATCTGCGTCAGGCGCTCCCAGCCGGATCCGAAGAAAAACCAGGCGGCGTAGATCGGCGCGCTACCGACCGCGTACAGGACGAGCATTCGAGCTGACCCGAGCCGGACTGTCGGCTCTTTGGACAGGCCCTCGCCCACGCCGTAGCACAGGACCGTGAGCAGGGCGCAGACGAGCCAGAGCTCCATCTCTCGCCTCGCTTCGTTGACTATCGGGTTCTTCTTCCTCGTCCATCGTTTCGCAGACTCCTTCGGGCCGGTGGCCCGCGTCCGCGCGGCGGAACCCTACTCCGAGGTTTTATAAAACCGTTCCGGACAAAAGTATCTCGCCCACGATTAAGGCCTGCGAAACGTCGCTCACACGGCACATCGCGGGGGACGACGGAAATCGGGACTTGTTTCGCGATCCCCATCACGATTTCGTGAATCCGTGATTTCGATTTTCGAAACGATGAACACTAAACGGCAATCCACGAAAATTCCATCGAATCCCTCCGAAGGAGTCTGGCAATCTATTTAATGGCTCCAAGGCATCCCTTCTCTGGAGCGGGCCAAGAGTTTTCTTGAGGTTCGCGCCAGCGGGAGGAGTCTCCACGAAGTCAGGCGTTGTCGCCCTGATCTGTGGCCTTGTCGTGGTAGTGGTATCGGTGCAGTCCGTCGGAGCCTCCGCTCCGTTTACTGGGGGGGCGGCCACGCCGACGCCGAAAGCCACTTCCGCTGACCTGAAAATCGGCTTCCTCGAATCGGTCGACAGTCTCAATCCGTTTCAGGGATTGAACGATCCATCGTATCTGTTGTACGGGCTCATTTATGACTATCTGTTTTCTTTCGACGAAGACGGAAATTATGTTCCCAACCTGGCGTTGAGTGCGTCGTGTGACGCGGTCTGCATGAACTGGACGTATCAAATCCGCCGGGGTGTCACGTGGCACGACGGCACGCCGTTCACCGTCGACGATGTCGTGTTCTCGATCAATTACAACAGTCAGAGCATCTTCCACCTCTGGGCGTTCGAACCGTACATGAATCGAATCGTGCAGTGCAGCGGCAAGTATCCGAAGCAAGGCTGCGGAGCCTTCAGCAATTCCCCCTGGAACGTGACGGTCTACTTCGACCGACCGTTCGTCCCTGGGAAGTCGGTGTTCGTGCCGATCATCCAGAAAGCGCAGTGGGGAGGGATTTCGCCGCAGCAAGCGCAATATTCGTATCCGAACCCGAACCCGATCGGGACGGGCCCGTTCGTCGCCGACGCCGCGATCTACACCGAATACCAGAATCAGCCCGCCCAAGCCCTTCATTTGTTCAAGAATCCGAACTACCACCCGGTGGGGAGCCATGCCGGGCCATCCCCGATCGACAACATCTATCTGCAGCAGTTCCAAGATGAGGGGACGATGGCCATCGCCCTCCTCAAGGGGGACATCGACCTGGCCAAGATGACCTCGGCCGGGATCGGGACCGTGCAGGGAAAACCCAACGTCGGCACCCAGGAA
>Ga0209266_1002017_pt1 | contig 13048 bp, 15 predicted proteins | sample GraSoiAngelo_132_FD_185889 | JGI IMG/M metagenome (GOLD analysis project Ga0209266, IMG submission 185889) | Grasslands soil microbial communities from the Angelo Coastal Reserve, California, USA - 14_0929_02_40cm (SPAdes) (version 2) | ecosystem: Environmental > Terrestrial > Soil > Grasslands ...
TCCCGCTCAGTCCTCGGGGAGGAGATCGTCCACCGCGGCGCTCGTCCCCGGCAGTGCGACCAGCTCGAGGCGCTCGCCGCGGCGGGCGACGCGCGTCTCGGTGTAGGCACGGGCCTCGCGTTGCGGGGCGCGCGATACCTCGACGACGTCGTCGTGCAGGTTGACGATCCAGTACTCGGGGATGCCGGCCGCGGCGTAGACGGCTGCCTTCCTCATGGCGCGGCCAGCGTAGCAGCGGCCGGAGACGTTGAGAAGGGATAGAAGAGGACCACCCGCGCCTAACAGACCTCGATCGGCACCTCGACGAAGTCCCGCGCACTCTCGCTCCAGCGGAAGGCGCGTGCCTCGCCCGGCGTGCGGCTGTCGGAGACGACCACGTACACCACCTCCGGGTACGCGGGCTCGTCGCCGAACATGGCACGCGCCCGGTCCTCGCCCGAGAAGTAGGCGCCGACGCGGGTGTGGGAGTGGTAGAAGGCCTTCACCCGCGCGCCCGGCGCCTCGCCCTCCCTGAGCGCCGCGAAGAGCTCCTTCGGCTCGGGCGCGTAGGCCGTCTCGGCGTCGCGCGGATGGGCCGCCGGATCCTCGCGACGGAGGCGGCCCTGGATGTTCGTGAAGCGCCGCACGACGTCGCGGCCGCCCAGCTCGAGGACGGCGCCGCAGCACTCCTCCGGGTGCGTCGCGCGCGCGTGGGCGAGCATCTGGTCCAGCGCGGTGCGCGCGAGCCTCAGGTGCTCCATCGCGAGTCCTCTCGCCCGCACCCGGCGCGGGTGCGGGCGCGGATCAGGCGCGCGAGGGTCGCGTTCACCGGCGTCGGCACGCCGTGCGCGGCGCCGCGCGCGGCGACCTGCCCGTTGATGGCGTCGATCTCGGTCGGCCGGCCGCGCTCGATGTCCTGGAGCATCGAGGACCGATGGGCGGCCGTCGAGGGCACGAGGCGGCCGTAGAAGGCGTCCCGGTAGGCAGCGGCGTCGGGCCAGGTGAGCTCCACGCCCTCGGCCCGCGCCACGGCGAAGGCCTCCTCGATGACCGCGTCCATTATCATGCGCGTGTCGCGATCGGCGGGAAGCTCCCCGTATGGCACGCCGAGGAGCGCGCCGAGCGGATTGAGCGCCGCGTTGTAGAGCACCTTGGCCCACAGCTCGGCCACGAGTGCGCCGGTCAGCCTGGCCGGGATGCCCGCCGCGGACAGCTCCGCGGCCCAGCGGGCCGCCGCCGCCTGCCGCCGCGTGTCGCTGGGATCCGGGCTCCCGATCAGCACGGGATCCGCGTACACGGTGACGCGGACCTGCCCCGGCGCGACCAGCTCGGCGCCGAAGATGACGCGCGCCCCGAGCACGCGCTCGGCGCCGACGGCGCGTTCCGCGGCCTCCACGTTGCCGAGCCCGTTCTGGAGCGAGAGCAGGAAGCCGTCGCGGGCGAGGCGCGGCGCCACCGCGGCCGCCATCGCCGCCGTATCGTATGCCTTCACGGTCAGGAAGGCGGCGGCATACGGCCCGTCGAGCTGGGCAGGACCGGTCGCGCAGCGGAGCCCGCGGACACGGTGCGTGCCGAAGAGCCCGTCGATCGCGAGCCCGCTCGCGCCGACCGCCTCCATGTGCGCCCGCCGGCCGAGGAGCGTGACCGGCCACCCGGCCGCGGCGAGCATCCCGCCCACCACCGAGCCGAGCGCCCCCGCGCCGGCGATCAGGACCTCGTCTGCGTCCGCCACGCGCGTGACGATACGTCCCCGCCCGGCGTGCGACAAGCCGAGCGCCGTGGTAGTGTCCGCCGCTCGTGATCGAGCGCGCGCGTCTCAAGTCGCTCTTCCTGGAGCTCGTCCAGATCGACAGCCACTCGCGCCGCGAGGGACGGATCGCGGCGCGCCTCGCGCGCGAGCTCGGCGCCCTGGGCGCCCAGGTGAGCTTCGACGACGCGGGGGTCGAGCTCGGCGGCGAGACGGGCAACCTGATCGCGCAGGTGCCGGGCACCGCCGACGCGCCGGCGCTCCTCCTCTGCGCGCACATGGACACGGTCGTCCCCGGCGAGGGCGTCAAGCCGATCGTCGAGGACGACGTCATCCGCACCGACGGCAAGACGGTCCTCGGCGGCGACGACAAGTCGGGCGTGGCCCTCATCTGCGAGTGCGTGCGCGCGTGCCGCGAGCACGGGCTCCGCCATCCGCCGCTCGACGTGGTGTTCACGATCTGCGAGGAGGTGGGCCTGCTCGGCGCGAAGCACCTGGACCTCTCGCGCGTGCGCGCCCGGCGCGGCCTCGTCTTCGACAGCGACGCCGTCGGCTTCGCCTTCACGCGCGCACCGGGCGCCAACCATATCGAGGTCGTGGTGCGCGGCAAGGCGGCGCACGCCGGGATGGCGCCCGAGCGCGGCGTGAGCGCGATCCGGGTCGCCGCGGAGGCGATCGCCAGCATGCGGCTCGGACGCATCGACGCGGAGACCACCGCCAACCTGGGGCGCATCGAGGGCGGCCGGGCGACCAACATCGTCCCCGACGAGGTGCGCGTGCGCGGCGAGGCGCGGAGCCACGACCTCGCGCGCCTCGCCGCCCAGACCGAGCACATGCGGGCCTGCTTCGAGGAGGCCGCCGCCCGCCACCCCGGCGCGCGCGTCGAGGTGCAGGTCGAGGTGGCCTACGAGCCGATGGCCGTCGCCGAGGACTCCGCCATCATGCGCCTCGTCGCTGCCGCCGCCGCGCGCACCGGCCGCACCATCGCCGCCGCCGGCATGGGCGGCGGCTGCGACGCCAACGTGCTCAACCGCCGCGGCCTCGAGGTGGTGAACCTCGGCACGGGCATGCGCGACATCCACACCACGAGCGAGTGGCTCAAGGTGAGCGACATGGTGGCGGCCGCCGAGGTCACGCTGGCCGCGATTCAGCTCGCGGCGGCGTGGGCGTAGCCGCCCGCATGGGCTCGAGCCAGCTCGCCCGAGCCCGCGCGGCGTCACCTGCCGTCAGGCCGCCGAGGCGTCCACCGGCTGCGCCGGCTTCGCGCGCAGCCGGGGCAGTGTCGCCCCGGAGGCCATGAAGACCGCCCCGCCCACCAGATCGGCGAATATGGTCACCGCGACCCAGAGCACGCCCGTCGTCACCGCGATCGAGTCGTCGACGTCGATGCGGGTGAGGAAGTACAGGTAGCCGCCGAGACCGCCGATGCCGGCCACGGTGAGCGGGACGGCCGCCATCACGCTGATCACAGGGTGAAAGACCAGGCAGTACGAGAAAGGGACGGCTGCGCCCGCCGCACGCACCAGCACGTACTGCACGCCGACCTGCGAGAGATGGAAGACGAGCGACACGCCCGCCGCGCGCGCCAGGAGCCGTCGATCGCGCCAGAACGGTCCGAGCTCGCTCTCGACCTGTCGGCGGAGCCGATTCCCCTCCGGGAGGAGCCGGACCAGGCGGGGACACATCCACCAGCCAAGGACGAGCAGGACGCCTCCCGTCACCAGCGCGGCGGTGAGCAGCCACGGCAGGCCGTACTCCGGGAAGGCGAGCAGCGCCGCCGCCCCGAGCGCCATCAGAACGGCGAGCCCGCTCACCCGGTCGAAGACCACCGAGTTGATCGCCAGGCCCGGCCGCCGTCCGTCCGCGAGGTAGAGGGCCCGCACGACGTCGCCGCCGAGCGTGCTCGGCCCGAAGAGGTTGAAGAACATGCCGGTGAAGTAGAAGCGCGCGTACTGGCTGACGGGCTGCTCCAGGCCGACCGACCGGCCAAGCAGGCTCCACTTGTAGGTGCTGAGCACCTGCCCGGCGAGATAGAGCGCGAGCGCGGCCGCGATCGGAGCGAGGCGCACCTCAGCGAGCGCCCGCACGAGGTCCTCGGTGTCGACATCGACCAGGATGTAGACGACGAGTGCGAGGCTGACGAGGACACGCCCGAGCCAGCGTGCGTGACGCCCTCCGAGCAGCCGGTCCGAAAGCATCGCGCGATTGTCGTCATCGCAGCCGCTTTTGCAATGGCACGCCCGCAGTCACGCCTTCTAGCTTGACTCGCCGCGTGCGGGCCGGCTAAGGCCGCCGCATGGCGCGCGGGCCGTGGCACGAAGAGGCGGACTTCGTGGTCGTCGGAGCGAGCGTCGGCGGCCTCGCCGCCGCCGTCTTGGCCGCGGATCGTGGCTGCCGCACGATCATCGTGGAGCGCACCAAGGAGCTGGGCGGCGGTGCGGCGGGCGAGGCCGAGACCATCGCCGCTGCAGGGAGCCGCTGGCAACGCGCCGCCGGCATCGACGACGGCGCCGCGCGGCTCGCCGACGACGTCCTCGCCGCGACGCACGGCCAAGTGGAGCCCGAGCTGGCGGCGGCGCTCGCCGCGCAGGGCGCGCCGGTCGTAGCCTGGCTCGCGGACCGCTGCGGGGCGCACATCGAGCTGCTGCGCGAGCACGTTCCGGCCGGCCATTCCATCCATCGTCTGCACGGACCGGGCGAGCGCGGCGGCGCCAGCCTGATCGCCGACCTCGCGCGCGCCGCGAGCCGCCACTCGCACGTGAGCCTGCGCACCGCCACCCTGGCCGAGCGGCTCGTGCGGGAGGACTCCGGGGCGGTGCGCGGCGTCTCGGTGCGCGGCGAGCGGCGCGGCGCGAGCCAGGCGCTCGGCGGGCGCGTGTTGCTCGCCTGCGGCGGGTTCGCCGGTGACAACGCGCTGGCGGCGGAGCACTGCCCGCCGGTCGCCGAACTCCCCTTCCAGGGCGGCGCGCGCGCGACCGGCGATGGCCTTCGCCTGGGGCGCGAGGCCGGGGCGGCGACGCGGCGGCTCGCAAGCTGGCTGGTGACGCCTTTCCTCGCCACGCCCGGCCAGCTCGTGCTGAGCGCGCCGCTCGTCGAGCTGGGCGCCGTCCTCGTGAACCAGGCCGGCCAGCGCTTCGCCGACGAGACGGCCGGGAGCCTGTCGCTCGCGACCGCCGTGCGCCTGCAGCCGGGGCGCGTCGCCTACGTCCTCTTCGGTGAGCGCATGGCGGCCGCGGCGCGCGCCGCCGACCCGTTCTTCGCGCGTGTCGTCCTGCCCCGCACCGGGCGGCGCGGTGCGACGCTCGAGGACCTCGCCAAGCAGTTCGAGCTGGACACGGAGGGGCTCCGGCTCACGGTCGAGACCTTCAACGCAGCGCTCGAGAGGGGGCCGGATCGGTTCGGCCGCTCACGCTTCGCGGGCCCGCTCGAGCCGCCCTTCCATGCCATCCGCGTCACGGGCGCGCGCTGGCGCACGCTCGGCGGCCTCGCCGTGGACGGCACGGCGCGCGTCCTCGACGCCGAGGGCCAGCCGATCCCGGGGCTCTACGCCACGGGGGGCGCCGCCGCGGGCCTGGGCGCCGAAGGGCTCCTCGCCGGCCTCGCCGCGCTCGCCGCCCTCGGCCTGGCACGCCTGGCCGCGCTCGACGTGATCGCCCAGGTGGCGGCCAGCGAGGCCACAGACCCCGCGCAATAGCGGGGCTGGAGAGAGGAACCCAGCGCCCCGCCGACGCCCCGCGCGGTTTACCCGTCCCCCCGCGGCACGGCGCACAGGTTGACGAGCGCAAAGAACAGCTCGTCGAGCGACGCGTACACGTAAGGCGAGCATGCCGTGAGCCCGCGGAAGTCGTCGGCCCGCGGGCTCCAGCCGCGCAGCGCGTCGCCGTAGACCGGGAGGACGTCGCCGCCGATGCGGAGGTAGGTTCCCGCGCCGCCCCATGGCCCCGTCATCCCAGGAACACCGACCGCCGCCGGCGCTTGAGCCGCAGTACCAGCTCCTGGATCGTGCGCCGGACCCGCACCGCCTCGTGCCGTGCCCTCTGCCATCGCGCCTCTCCCTCCTCCGCCACCAGGTGGATCGGCTTGCCGAAGCGGATGAACCACTTGGTCGGGAGGGGCAGCGCGCCGAGCACCCCGAGCAGGGGAAAGAACGGCGTCACGGGCACGTAGGGCACGCCCAGGAGGCGCCCCACACTCTCCGCCCGCCCGACGACGGGATAGATCTCCTCCGCCCCCACCACGGCCACCGGCACGATGGGTACATCGAGCGCCAGCGCGAGCCGCGCGAAGCCCGGGCTGAAGGCCCGCAAGCGGTAGCGGTCGCTGAACGACTTCGCCACCCCGGGGACGCCCTCGGGGAACACGAGCAGCAGCTCGCCGGCCCGCAGGAGCGCGACGGCGTTCTCGCGTGTCGCGGCCGCGCCTCCCATCCTGTTGTAGAAGGTCGCGACCGGGGCAAGGTTCTCGACGAAGCGATCGTAGAGGAATCGCACCATGCGCTGGCGGCGCAGCTCGAGCGCGGTCGCGATCATCGCCCCGTCGAACGGGATCGCGCCCGAGTGGTTGGCGACGAGCAGCGCCGGCCCGCTCGTCGGCACATGGCGGGTGCCGGTCACCTCGATCCGCCAGTACCGATCGTGCAGGAAGCGGGCGGCGGGGAGGACACGCTGGCGCAGCTCCGGATCGAGGCCGAACGGATCCTGGCGCGGGAAGTCCCGGGCCTCCGTCTCCCGCCCCTCCGGCACCGGTGCCGCACCGACATCGAGCGGGATCGCCCGAGCCGCCATGCGAACACCCCTCCCTCCGCGCACGCTCTCCCCTCCGGCCCCGCTCTATATCCCAGCGGCGCCGGGGAGGACAAGGCGCAGACGAGGTTCCCTCCGTCAGGCGAGGGCGACCGTCGCCGTGCCGATGACGAGCCGCTCACTCTCGTCGCTCTCGAGCCAGACGTCGAGCTCGACGGTGCGGGTGCGCTCGTCCTTCTGCGTCACGGTCCCGCACAGCCGGATGGTGCGCCCCGGGAGCACGAGGCCGCGAAAGGTCGTCCCCAGGCGACGGAGCACCCCGGGGCCGGCCCAGGCCTCGATGAGCGCCGTCAGGAGCCCCATGCTCATGTTGCCGGGCGTGATCATGCCGGGGAGCCCCTCCCGCCGCGCCCCCTCGTCGTCGGTGAAGCGGGGCGCCCACTGATTGGCCGCCCGGGCGTAGGCCCGCACCTGGTCCTTGGCGATGAAGAGCTCCCGGGTGGGAAGCTCGTCCCCCTCCTCGGCGTCCTCGAAGCGCCGCGCCATCAGCGGTGCATGAACCGATTGTCGACCACCGCCACCATCTCGCCGCGCTGGTTCGTCATGGTGAAGCGGATGACCACGAAGTACATGCTGCCCGTCCGCCCCGTCTTCTCGTAGACCTCGTGGAGGGTCGAGCGGACGTCGATCGTGTCGCCCGGCCGGACCGGGACGCCGAGCTGGATGTCCTTGCCGGCGTCGAAGCCGGTGCGGACGTTGATCGTCTTCGGGATGCTCTCGGGGTAGAAGCGGTCGCCCTTGTAGCGGACGCAGAAGGTGGGGTGGCCGACGAGGCTCGGGCCGGGCTCGGTGTACTCCGGCCGCGTCTCGCCGAGCGCCCTGGCGAAGGCGATCAGCTCCTCGGCCGTCACCGGGCCGTAGCGGGTGTGGTCGAACTCCTGGCCGAGGATGGCGGGGTCGATCTCGAGCGGCACGCAGGGACGCTAGGCCATCGGCCTGGACGTCGCAAGGTCAGGCACGGTGGAAGGGGCTACGCGGCCAGCCGCCGCGGCCGGAAGTCGACCGGGCGGTAGCGACCACCCTTCAGCTCGCGCACCAGGTCCTCGATGCTGCGGATCTCAGCCTCGAATTCCGTCGCGCAGATGCCGACGAAGCTCACCAGGTGCGAGTCGCTGCCGCCGTAGGCCTGGTAGCCGTAGCGGCGGATCAGCTCCTCGACCCGCTCGTCCTCGCCCTTCCGGCTGCCGCCGTTGATCGCCTCGACGGCGACCACGCCGTGGAGCGGCGGCTTTGTCTCGTAGTGTGCGCAGAGCCCGACCGTCGGCCGCCCGGGATGGCAGGGCAGCGCGATGCCGCCCAGGCGAGCGACCTCGCCGATCAGCTCCTGCGCGGGCAGGCGGACGTTCCGGAAGTCGAAGCGGGCGAGGATGTCCTCGTTCACGCCGTAGACGAGCACGTGCCCGTAGTCGGTCTCGACCTCGGCGGCGGTGAGGACGAGGAAGCCGTAACGGTCCTCCAGCGCGCGGTAGTCGCGGCCGGGGTCGAACTGGCGGTGCTCGGTGAGCACGATGCCGTCGAGCGGGCGCTCCGCGCGCTTGCGCTGGAGGAGCTTCAGGTACGCCTCGACCGGAGCCCGGCTGTCGTCGGAGAGCTCGGAGTGGAGGTGCAGATCGAGGATCATGACGGAGCGCGCTCACCCTTGCCGCTCGGGCGCTCGCGGCGGCTGGAACTTCGGCAGCGTGACCTCCGCCGTGACGTCGTCGAACACGACCTCGACCGGCATGCCGACGCGGACGGCGTCGGGCGCGCAGCCGACGACGTTGGTCATCACGCGCACGCCCTCGTCCAGCTCGACGATCGCCAGCACGTAGGGCAGCTCCTCGCGGAAGCCCGGCGCCTGGTTCTGGTACGTGACCGTGAAGGAGTAGACCGTGGCGCGCCCGCTCGCCCGCACCCACTCGGTCGCCGACGAGAGGCAGCGCGGGCAGAGCGCGCGCGGGTAGAAGCGCTTCGTGCCGCAGTCGCGGCAGCGCTGGAAATAGAGCTCGTGGCGGGCGAGCGCCTCCCACCAGCCGCGCGACTCCTCGTCGACGCGCGGGAGCGGCTTCTTGTACCCCTTCGTCTCCGCCATTCACACCCGCCCGAGGATCAGAGTGACGCCGCTGTGGCGCTGGCCGAGCATGCCGCCTGTGCCGTGGACGAGCGCAAGCGTCGCATCCTTCACCTGCCGCGGGCCGCACTCGTCGCGCAGCTGCCGCGTCGCCTCGACGACGAGGAAGATGCCGCGCATGCCGGGGTGGTTGGAGGAGAGCCCGCCGCCGTCGGGGTTCACGGGCAGCGCGCCGCCGAGGCCGATGCGCCCGTCCGCACAGAAGGCGCCGCCCTCACCGGCCGCGCAGAAACCGAGCGCCTCGAGCGTCGCCAGCACGGTGATCGTGTACGAGTCGTAGATCAGGGCGAGGTCGATGTCGGCGTGCCGGACGCCCGCGCGCGCGAGCGCGAGCGGCCCCGACTGGCGTGCGGCGACGTCGAGGAGGTCGCGCGTCCCGATCTCCGCGTGGCGGAGCGCCTCGGCAGCGCCCAGGATGACGACGGGCGGCCTCCGCAGGTCCCGCGCCCGCTCCACCGAGGTGAGGACGAGCGCCCCGCCGCCGTCCGAGATGACGCAGCAGTCGAGGAGGTGGAGCGGCGAGGAGATCATGCGCGAGGCGAGCACGTCCTCCACGGTGATCGGTTCGCGGTACTTGGCGCGCGGATTCAGCCCGGCGTGGCGCCGCATCGTGACCGCGATCTCGGCGAGCTGCTCGCCGGTCGTGCCGTACTCGTGCATGTGGCGCCGCGCCACCAGCGCGTACGAGCCGACGATGGTCGGGCCGAAGGGTGCCTCGAAGCTGTCCGGCGGCTCGACCACGAACCCCCCCGTGCCGGTCCCGATGGCGAAGCGTTCCGAGGCCGCGGTCGAGCCGTAGGTGACGAGCGCCACGTTGCAGAGCCCGGCCGCGATGGCCGCGGCCGCGTGGAAAGAGTGCGACACGAACGAGGAGCCGCCGATCGCCTGCGAGTCGACGTAGGACGGCCGCAGGTTCAGATGGCCGGCGAGCGAGAGGATGCCGATCGGCCCGACACCGCTGGTGAAGAACCCGTCGACGTCCTGCACGGTGAGCCCGGCGTCCTCGAGCGCCCCACGGGCGCTCTCGGCGTGGAGCTGGAAGGCGGTCTTGTCGGGCGCGAAGCGGGTCGGGTGCTCGTAGGCGCCGACGACCGCCGTCTTCCCCCAGATGCCGCCCGCCGGCGCGCGCAGCTCGGTCACGGCACCGTCTCCGCGAAGCCGACGACCAGCCGGTTGAACGCGTCGGCCTGCTCGAGCGGCGCCTGATGCCCCGCCTGCGGGAGCACCTCGAGCCGCGCGCCGGGGATGCCGCGCGCCAGCTCCTCGGCGCACGCGACCGGGGTCACCCGGTCGTCGGTGCCGGCGACGACGAGCGTCGGGGTTCGAATGCGGCTGAGCAGCGGCCGGCCGTCGAACGCCTGGCAGACGAGGAGGTCCGTGTAGCGGACGCGCGGGTCGGTCTTCACCTGCTCGGTCCACGCCTCGCGCAGGATCTCCATGCCGGTCGCGGGCGAGAACGCCTCGGTGGTGAACTGTTGCGGCAGGCGGCCGCGCATGACGTCGCGGCAGCCGGCGATCGTCTCGGGCGCCAGCGCGAAGCGCGCGGCGGTGCAGACGAGCACGAGGCCCTGCACCAGCTCGGGGTGGCCGGCCGCGAGCGCGAGCGCGACTGCTCCGCCCATGCTGCGCCCGACCAGCACGAACGGCCGGAGGCGGAGCGTACGCACGAAGGCCAGTACGAAGTCCGCGTAGGCCTCGACCGTCGGCAGTCCCTCGATGCCGCTCGAGCGCCCGTGGCCGGGCAGGTCGGGCGCGAGCGCGCTGTGGTCCCGGCCTGCCGCCTCGAGCTGCCTTCGCCACAGACCCGCGTTGCTGCCCGCCGCGTGCACGAGGAGGAAGAGCCGCCCGCGCTCGAGCGCCGGCGGCGCGTCGGGCAGCGTGGTCGGCCCGGTGTGGAGGTAGTGGACGGCCGTGCCGTCAACCGTGACGTACTTGCTCGGCAAGGGCACTTTAGGAGTCCGTCCTAGGACGCTCGCGCGCGAGGTGTCAATTGATGTTCCCCGGGCCCGGGCGGAGCAGCGCCCGGCGGGGTCTCCGCGTGGCGCTTCTCGAGCGCCCTGCTAGGATCGGGGCTCGTGCGGCTGCGCGACCTGGAGACGCTCGAGTTTCCCCGCGTGCTCGACGCGATCGCGGCGCTCGCCCGGTCCGCCGCGGGCCGCCAGGCCGTCCTCGCGTTGCGCCCGACGAGCGACACGGCCGAGGCCGAGCGCCGGCTCGACCTCCTCGCCGAGCTGGTCGCGCTCGAGGTGGAGGCGGGCCGACCGCCCACGGCGGACGTTCCGCTCCTCGCTCCCGCGCTCGCCGCCGCCGCGCCCGAGGGCGCCACCCTCGAGCCGCGGCGCCTGGTCGAGGTGCGCGACCTGCTCGCGGCGGCACGCCAGGTGCGCGCGTATCTGCGCCGCGACCCCGCGCGCTTCTCCCGCCTGGCCGCCGAGGGCGAGGCGATCGACCCCGTCCCGGAGGTCGCCGAGCCCCTCGCCGCGACGCTCGACGAGACCGGGCAGGTGCGCGACGACGCGAGCCCGGCGCTCGCGGCGGCACGCGCCGTGACGCGCGAGCTGCGCGCCCAGATGGAGGCACGCCTCCTCGGCATGGTGCGCGACCCCGAGATGGCGAGCATCGTCGCCGAGCAGTACGTCACGGTGCGCAACGGCCGCTTCGTCGTCCCCATCCGTACCGCCGCGGCCGGCACGGTCGCGGGCGTTGTGCAGGACCGCTCCGCCTCGGGCGAGACGGTCTTCATGGAGCCGCTCTTCGCCGTCGAGCTGAACAACCGCCTCCTCCTCGCCGCCAAGGACGAGGAGGCCGAGGAGCGGCGGGTGCGGAGCGAGCTGACGGCGCTCGTGCGCGCCCACGCGGCCCGTCTCGAGGCGGCGGAGCAGGCGCTCGCGGCCGCCGACGCGCGCGGCGCCGCCGCCGGGTTCGCCGCGCGGCACGGCTGCACGCGGCCCGCGCTCGGCGCGTCCGACGTGGTGCTCCCCGCCGCACGCCACCCGCTGCTCCTCGAAGCCGGCCGGCCGGTCGAGCCGGTCGACCTGCGCGTGCCGGCCGAGCGGCGTGGGCTCGCCATCACGGGTCCCAACGCGGGCGGGAAGACGGTGGCCTTGAAGACCCTCGGCCTGTGCGCGCTCATGGCGCACGCGGGGCTCTTCGTCCCGGCCGCGGCGGGAAGCCGCCTCCCGCTGCTCGGCGCCGTGCTGGTCGACATCGGCGACGAGCAGTCGATCGACCGCGACCTCTCCACCTTCACCGGCCACGTCGAGAACCTGGCCCGCATCGCGACGGCGGCCGGCCCCGACACGCTCGTCCTCCTCGACGAGCCCGGCGCGGGGACGGATCCTGTCGAGGGCGCCGCGCTCGCGGTCGGCTTGCTGACCGACCTCCTCGCGCGCGGGCCACGCGTCGTCTTCACCTCGCACTTCCCCCAGGTGAAGACCTTCGCGCTCGCCGAGCCCGCGCTCGACGTCGCCGCCTTCGACATCGATCCCGCGACCGGCGCGCCGCGCTTCAAGCTCGCCTATCACACTGTGGGCCAGAGCCTGGCGCTGCCGATCGCGCGTCGCCACGGGCTTCCGGCGCGCGCCCTCGAGACGGCGGAGCGGCTGCTCACCGGCGAGAGCCGCGACCTCGCGCGCGCCGTCGCCCGCCTGGAGGAGAGCCGCCGCGCCTACGAGGCGGACCGCGAGGAGGTCGAGCGGGAGCGCGCCCGCCTGGCGGGCGCGCGCGCGGAGGCCGAGGCGCTCGCCGAGGACCTGCGCGCGCGCCAGCGGCGCCGCTGGGCCGAGGACCTGGACGCCTCGCGCCGCTTCCTGCGCGAGCTCGAGGCGCGCGGGCGGACGCTGCTCGAGGAGCTGCGCCGCCGCCCCGAGCCGGCCGTGCTCCGCGCCTTCGTGCGCGAGGCGGGCGAGGAGGTCGCCGCCCAGGCCCAGGCCATCGAGCCCGAGGCGCCGCCCACGCGTCCCCCCGCCCCGGGCGACCTGGTCGAGGTGGTGGGCCGGGGCATCCGCGGCGAGCTGGTCGAGGTCGCGGGCGAGCGGGCGCGCATCCAGCGCGGCGGCCTCCGCTTCGAGGTCCCCTCCGGCCAGCTCCGCATCGTCGGCGACGCCCCGGCGCGCGAGCGTGTCGCGATCGAGGTCGACCGCCCCACCGACGCCCCCGCCGAGATCAACCTGATCGGCCAGCGGGTACGCGACGCGATCGACGCGCTCGGCCCCTTCCTCGACCGCGCGGCGCGCGCGGGTCTGTCGGAGGTACGGGTCGTGCACGGGATCGGGAGCGGCGCGCTGCGCAGCGCGGTGCACGAGTTCCTCGCGAGCTCGCCGTACTGCGCGACGTTTCGGGAGTCGGAGCCGGCAGCGGGCGGGGCGGGCGTGACGATCGCGGAGCTGGGCTGAGAGCCAAGTCGGCGTG